>Ga0105047_10018440_pt1 | contig 10814 bp, 15 predicted proteins | sample MAT04_FD_78384 | JGI IMG/M metagenome (GOLD analysis project Ga0105047, IMG submission 78384) | Freshwater microbial communities from Lake Fryxell liftoff mats and glacier meltwater in Antarctica - MAT-04 (megahit assembly) | ecosystem: Environmental > Aquatic > Freshwater > Ice > Liftoff...
AATTAGTGCAAGTCTATCACAATGCTCGGCTTCATCCATAACGTGGGTAGTTATTATTATTGTGACGCCATCTTTTCTTAATCGTTCAAATTCTTTCCAAAACTCTATTCTAAGTACAGGATCAATACCTACAGTAGGCTCATCTAGAATAAGTATTTCTGGTTTATGGACTAAGGCTATAGCAAGAGATAATCTCCTTTTCATTCCACCAGAAAAATTCTTAATAAGTTTTTTACCTTCGACGTTCAGAAGAACTAATTCCAAAACCTCATCAGCTCTTTTTTTAGCTGCCTTTCCCTTCATACCATATAACGATGCAAAAAATAATATATTGTCAATGGCGGTTAAATCTTCATACAGTGCATCACTTTGAGCCATATATCCTATTTTTGAAATGGCAAGAAGTGAGGGCATTTTAGTTTCAAGCACACTTACTGAGCCTTTTGTAGGTTCATTCATTCCAACAATAGCCTTTATTAAAGTAGTTTTACCTGAACCGGATGGGCCAAGGAGACCTAGTATCTCTCCTTTTTTAACTGATAGGTTAATATTTTCAAGTACTATAAATTTTCCGAACTGCTGCTTAAAATTCTCTATTGTAATAACATTCTCAACACTCATTTATTACACACCCCTTTTTACGCATATTCCATTTATTGAAATATTAACTATCATATATAATAAAAGTAAATAATCACTCACTTTTATTATATCAAGAAAAAATATTCTGTAAATGAATGTTGAAAAAAAATCCACACCTTGTTAACGAAAAGTTAGATAACTATGGAAATTAGATGGAAAATGTAGTAATATGAGATATAATAGTGGGTATGTGTAACAATTAAGGGCAAAAATTGAATACAAATATTTATAATTTTCTAAAGGGGTGATTAAATGTTGAAAATTACAATCATAATCATACTAGGAATAGTATTATCAATAATTAGTGCTATATTTGTCATTAAAAACTTCTTAGTAAACTATAAGGGAAGTGATAGTGGTATTAAAAATGTAGGTGATATTCTTTTAATTATTGTTTCCTTATTTTGCTCTTTAATAAGTGTGTGGGGAGGATTTAGTTTAAGAGAGTCGCTAATTATATTAGAAAATCCAGCTGGTTTATCAAAAGAGATGAATATTTTGTTAAAGAAAACAGTAGTGGAGCAATCAAATGAGTTAACTATGACAATTGCAGTTGGATATATTTGTTTTATATTGGCATATTTAATATTTAAAACTATTGAAAAAGAAATACAACGAGAATTTGATAAGCCTAAAAGAAAATGGGATTGGAGTAAAATCAACAAATATTAGAATTTAACTTGCCACGTGCCACGTGGATGACACCATTAATTACCTTTAGAATATTATGATATATATAAATATTAATATTATAATAGCGCAATTAAGGGGGTGATTCATTTAATGCATAACTATATATTTTTTTGTATTCTTATACTTACAACATTTATTATTATTTCTTTCCCTATCATATTGGATATAATTAAGATAAGAAAATCTTCGGGGATTATTGATACAAACGGATTAACTAGAAGAAGTATTACATTAAGTTTGATATTTATATATATTTGTATGCAAATTTATATAATTATTTTTGGACAAAAAAATATCATTCCAGATGAGTTTAAAACTATTGTAGTGTCAGTTGTTTCATATTATTTTGGAAAAAGTACAGCATTGGATGATCCCAATAAACTAAAACAATGACATTTTAAAAGACTCAACAATTATTTATTGTTGAGTCTTTTAAATTATGTATTGGCTAAAGCTTATTTTTGCTTAAGTAATTCTTTCCTTTAATTAAATTTATTATTTATAGAAAAATTATAGTTCAATATTAAGATTAATTCAATTTTATTATAAAAGAATAATTTTATTATATAGAGAACCAACGAAAAAGCTGTGAATATTATTCACAGCTTTTTATATTAAAGTAAAGGGGGACTTTGCTTTAATTGATATTTTATTTATATTCAAATAATAACATGTAAATGTGACAATAAAGTGAATAAATTGTATAGTATTTGTTAATTGTTTAAAAAAAATAAGTTTTTAGGGAATATAGCTAAAATTGTATAAACAAATCTAGCTACATTCCCTAAAAGATAAATGCTCATCTTTTTTTATTAAATATTATTTCGAAAATTCCTTTTTTCCTATTTAGAACTTCTTCCGCAGCTGCTTTAGCTCTTTGTTTTTCAAGAGTCTCAGTTAGATTATTAAGCAATTGGATATCATGTTCTTTAATGGTTTCAGGTAATGATAATATGGATTTATGTTTCTCTTGATCTTGTCTAAAAAGGACCTGTGTATTTTCTAGTAATTTATTAATATCATATAGTTGACCGTCTTTTACATTTAATTGTTCTTTAAGAAACTCAATATTATTTTTAAGTATATCAATCATATCTTCTTTTAATACTGTTATTTCTGTAGCGGCTACTTCATCTTCGGCAGATTGCTTGTATTTTAGGCATTGCTTGATTGCTTCTATACCTTCTTCATCTACACAGGTTTTACCGTTATGGAATATTAAAAAAGCTTTTATTTCAGGTAGTTTCATTTTTGCATAAACAGTTACTGTACTTATGTTTAACTTTTTAGAAATTTTTATTGCATCATACATCATGGAAATCGCCTCCTAATTCTATTATTGTATATATTCTCCATATATTTCCAAATTCCTTTTTTTTGAATGAATTTAATTAAATTCTTTTAAAATATAATAAGAATTTAACTCAGTGCTTAACTACAGTAGATTGTAATACACTCAAAACATTGAGGTTATTAGAGTTAAAGCTTGTTAATAACCAGCTATTAAATTTAATTAAATTTGACAACCGGATAGTTTGAGTAAGAGGATGGGATACATGATAAGATTTATATTAGGAAAATGTTAGATAGGTGTACCTTGTTAAGGAAAAATACCTATACAAGATAATATAAAATTAACTGGAAACAATAAGGATATTTAGCATAATATATTCTAATAAAAATTTTTAGGAGTAATTTATGCTAAACAATTATAATAGATTAGAAGCTGTGGATTATGCTATAAAATATGCACTTGAGCCAAACAAAAAATATAAATATCTTTCGGTTATTAATGAAGATGGTGGAGATTGTACTAATTTTGTTTCTCAATGCTTAAACGCAGGGGGAGCACCTATGGATTACAATATTATTAGACCATGGTGGTATGACATAAAACAGAATAAAGGTTCAGTCTGTTGGACTGTTGCTCACTCCCTGTACTGGTACTTAAAAGTAAATCAAAGGATAAATAGAAATGTGATTAAAGGCCTAGAAGTAGAGGATATAACAAAGCTTGAAATTGGGGATTTAATTTTTTACGAAAACTACCATAACACTATTTTTCATGCTACAATAATAACTTCATTTATAGAAATTTCAGGGAATAGTGAACCTCTAATATCACAACACACATATAATCAACTTAATGAAACTTACAAAAAAAACTATGATTATAAAAAAATGCATTTTCTCAAAATTATATTATAATAGGCGGGGAGTATTCCTTGCCTTTATTTATTTTTCAATGATTGGATTAATTCTTGTGGGACTTGGTTGTGCACCAATTTATCCATGTATGGTCCATGAAACACCAAGGTGTTTTGGCAAAAGCGCATCACAATCTATTATGGGATTACAAATGGGGTTTGCGTATATGGGAAGTATGTTTATGCAACCTGTTTTAGGGTTTATTGCTTCTAAAACTACCATTGCAATTTTCCCATATTTTTTATTATTATGTACATTGATTATGTTGATAGGTTCTGAGAAAATCAACAGATTTATAAGTAAACCAAAACAATATGAATGCTAATAGGTGATTAACTGTAAATCAAAGTGCATTTTGCTAAAATTTTTTGTAATAAAGGCAGGATATTACCGATTTTTATTAATATGTTGTATAATTAGATAAGGATAAACCTTGATAGTAAGTTTTATCTTTTGAGAGAACCGAAAAATCACTATGCAATAAATATTTTCATTGTAAATAATAAAATATTAGGAGATGTTAAAATGTCAGATAATGAAAACAAGGTATATGAAGTTCTTAAAGAATTAGATATTAATTTTGAGAAAAGAGAACATCCAGCTGTATTCACATGTGAAGAAGCAGAAAAGTTTACCGGTGATATGAAAGGAGTACATACTAAGAATTTATTTCTTAGAAATTACAAGGGCAACAATCATTATCTAGTTGTGACAAAAGATAGTAAAACATTGAATATTAAAGAATTTGAGAAAAAAATAGGCGAAAAAAATATGAGCTTTGCATCTAAAGAACGTTTAATGAAATATCTTGGATTAACACCAGGAGGAGTTAGTATATTTGGGTTAATTAACGATGAAACAAATGCTGTAAAATTAATTCTTGATAAAAGCATTTTGGAAAATGAATTTATTAATTCTCATCCAAATGTCAACACTGCTACAGTGAATTTATCCGTTGTTGATTTAAAGAAATTTATAAAATGGAGTGGAAATGAAGTTGAATTTTTAGATATCTAATTTGTACTATATAAAAAAAGTAGTTAAGATTTATTCTTAACTACTTTTGTGATTTTTAGCAGAAAACCATTATTTTAAGCAATATTTACAATCAAATTCATATGTATAGTTGAAAATTATGCTATGATGAATTGGTAGCAAAGTTTGCAATATAAATAAATTTAAAATTAATGGAGGCAACAATAATGTCGGAATGTATATTTTGTAATTATAATAAATCAGAAATAATAGTAGAAAATAAGTTGACATTTGCTATCCTGGATAATTTCCCAGTAAATAATGGTCATTGTTTAATTATACCTAAGAGACATTTTGCGGATTTTTTCGAGGCAACTGAAGAAGAGATTAAAGCAATATATAGCTTAATGCATGAAGTAAGAGAAATGTTCGATATTCAATATGAACCAGCGGGATATAATATAGGCATAAATGTAGGAGCTTATGCTGGTCAAACCATAAACCATTTGCATGTGCACTTGATTCCTAGGTACATAGGTGATGTGACTGATCCAAGGGGTGGCGTAAGAAATTTAAAAGATAGTTTAGTGGAGTATGATGGGTAGGCCTTTAGTGCCTATCTATATTTAATTTATAAGGTAGAATCTTGTTAAAGTTAATTAAATTTAATAAAATTTAATTAACACTTAACTTCAACATCTAATAATATGTTGAAACCATTGCCTTTTCGGAGTTAAGCCATAGTTGAAAACTTGGTCAAATTTAATTAAATTTAACTTGTATACCTATAAGAGAATAGTTCTCTGCTAGGTATTTTTTTATTTTTTTGTGGTTGAATTTTATGCTTATAATCCTTTCAATGAGAGAATTAAAATTAATTAAATTCTGTAAGGTTGTCTCTAGTATAAAAATTAAATCATAAGGGCATAATTTAAGAATAATTACTCTGAAGGGAATGAGAACCTTATGATGTTTAATAAAGTAGAAATATGTGGAGTAAATACTTCAAAATTACCTGTATTAAAAGAAAAAGAAAAGAAAGAGTTATTATTCAGAATACAAAATGGTGAGTATGAGTGTAGGAAAAAATTTATAGAAGGAAACTTAAAATTGGTTTTAAGCGTGATAAAGCGCTTCAATAATCGAGGAGAAGATGTAGATGATTTATTTCAAGTAGGCTGCATTGGTTTAATGAAGTCTATTGATAATTTCGATTTGAGTCTAAATCTTAGGTTTTCAACATACGCAGTTCCTATGATCATAGGAGAAATAAGAAGATATTTAAGAGATAATAGTTCAATAAGGGTTAGTAGATCATTAAGAGATATTGCATATAGAGCCTTACAAGTTAGAGACAGATTAGTGAATAAAGACAATAAAGAGCCTACTGTATCTCAAATAGCAAAAGAGCTTGATTTACCTAGAGAAGACGTTGTACTTGCGTTAGCTGCTATACAAGATCCTGTATCTTTATTTCAACCAATTTATCATGATGGTGGAGATGAAATTTACGTTATGGATCAAATAAGTGATGCTAAAAACTCAGATGATAATTGGCTTCAAAACATATCAATTAATGAAGCAATGAAAAAAATTAATGATAGAGAAAAATTAATTCTAAATTTGAGATTCTTTGATGGAAGAACTCAAATGGAGGTAGCAGATGAAATAGGTATATCTCAAGCTCAGGTATCTAGACTTGAAAAAACTGCATTAAAGCATATGAAAAAGTATGTATAGGGTCCTTTATTGGGACCCTTTTTTTATATGAAAAATTTTAGAAGGTATATTTTTATCTATGGCGAATCACCTTTTTATGGTAAAATATAAGAGGGGGGGATAACATGATCACTGTAAATAAAAATACATTTCTGAAGTGGATAATTGTAATTACCGCCACATGTGGGGTAGTTTTATTTATTCTATTTCCATTTATGAGTATGAGTTCCTTACCATATAGTTTTATACTTAATTTTTTATTGATGTTTTGGATGTCTATATTGCAAACATTATTGATACCTGAACTTAAATCACCTTATTTTGATAGTCACCCGATTGAAGAGGAAGGAAGAATATACAAGTATCTTGGTGTTCATTTTTTTAGAAAATTATTAGTAATGAGTGGTTGGGAGAGAAGTAGAAAAAAAGAAACTCCTATTAAAAAATCATTGATTATCTTGGAATATTATGAGTACAGAACAAGGGCATCTGAATTTGGACACGGAATTATAGCTATTATAATTGCCTTCATTAGCATATATGTTTGTATGACGTATTCATTTAGGGAAACAGTATGGCTAATAGTTCTTAATATATTTATGAACATATACCCCATTACAGTCCAACGTTATAACCGTCCACGGGTACGGCGAGTGATTAAAAAACTTAAAATACAATATTATAGTTTTGCGTACAGAAATTGGTAGTGCTGTATTCTAATTTTGAGGAAAAAGTTATAGGTGGACATGCAGTTATGGCAGTAGGGTATGATGATATTCTTGTTATAGAGAATAATCATTCGAAGAACAAAACTGTTGGGGCAATACTTATACGTAATTCCTGGGGATAGGATTGGGGTGACAAAGGATATGGATGGATACCTTATGAATATGTTTCTAAGGAATTAGCCATCGATTGGTGGGTAATATTAAAAAATGAGTGGATTGATACTGGGGAATTTGGATTTTAAATACTGTGAAGATATATCAGAGAATTTAGTAAAGACTTTGTTGAAGTATGATGGATAGGCATTGCCGCGTGGATGGGATTAATTAATGATTTAAAAGCTATCAAAATGTAATAAACATTTTGATAGCTTTTTTTATAAAACAATAATGCAATTGCATTAGATTAATATAATAATGGTCAAATATAACAGATGTGACGGAAATTGTAGAAAGTTTTTCGTTAATTAATACATATTGCCACAAAGAAATGTAATGATATATTGTATAATATCCAATATAGCTTAAAATATATTTAAAATAATTAAAGTTGTAAATAATATAAAATCAAGGAGGAATATATGAAACTGAATTCAATAGAAAGTGAGATACTAATTGATATTTATGATGCTGATATGTTGCCGGAAATGCCGTTTGAAATTGAAAATTATAATTTAATAGAAGAGGACCAAAAAAAGAAGAGACAAGAATTTTCGTTCTATTTAAAAAAATTAAAGGGATTAGCCCTTATAAAATATGAAGAAAAAGAAGTTTTTGTAAATAAAACTAAATATAATAATAATAATAATAATAATGTAAAAATTATTTATGATAAAATACACATAGATTCTAAAGGAATAAAATTAGTAGAGAGATATATTTATAGTAATTCTGAAATTAAAGAAAAATGTATGATATGGGCTAATAATTAGCATAGACAGTATATTTAAGCGTTACATACACAAAACTACTTAATTTTAAACAAGCGAAGTATTGGCAAAACAAATCTCGAAGATATGCATAGTGCTGTTATTCCAGTCTATAATTCAAGTATTAGGTTTTCAAGTAGGCTATGTTAAAAATGGAGACAGCACAATATTTACGGCCTACTCATTCTTTTGCCTATTGCAAACTTATCTTTATAATATCCAGTTAATTCAGATATTTTTATAACATCATTTTTCTTAGGAGAATGTATAAATTTATTATTTCCAACATATATTCCCACATGAGATACTTGAGAGGGCAGAACTGGATTTGTCATAAAAAAAACTAAATCACCTATTTTAAGATTATTTATATTAACAGATACACCTTCATTTGCCTGATCAATAGTTGTTCTAGGCAAAGATATGCCAAAGGTTTTATAAATATACTGCACAAACCCTGAACAATCAAACCCACCACTTATATATTTCCCGGTAATATCTGATATTGCTGGTGTTGTGCCACCCCATAAGTAATGCATGCCTAAAAATTTATATGAATAGTCTACTATATCATTTTCAGTTACTAATTCATCGTAATGCTTACCATCTGAAATATGTTGGGGCTTGTTAAATGGAGTTTCAAAACTGGAGAAAATAGTAAAAATCATATATATTAGTACTAATATAGCAAAAACAGAGGCTATTAACCAAGGCTTTATTGGATTTATTTTCTTAAGAGCTGTTCTCATAATTTCTCCCCCTGTGATGTTTTAAAATATCTAATATTAAACTACTGTAAAAGTTCTAATAATATTCTATAATGTTTAAAAAAATTCATTTAAGGTTAATTAGATTCTTGTTAAATTTAACAAGAATCTAATTAACCTTAAATACAATATCTAATAGAATACTGATGCCAATAAAACAAACAAATAAAAGGGGCTGTCTCAAAATAAAATTAATTTCTATTTTTAGACAGCCCTTTTCTCTATTTTTTATTTTTTAAATTTTTTAAATTTTTCTTTTCTACCGCTAATCCGATAAGAATTGCAATCACTGTTCCACCCCAAATTGTTCCACATCCGATAATCATCATTAATATAGCACTTGTTGACATATGAATCCCTCCAATTAATCATTTATTTAGATATCTACATTATCTTCATTATCATCTAATATGGTTGCTACTGTCTGTGAGTTTGCAGTCCATTTTTTCTTATAGAATACAAAGGATACACCAATCATTATGACTACAATTCCCCAACCAAATACTATGTTAGAAACTATTCCGACCATATCTTTATTTAAAAGTTCAGTAATTATGTTGAATAAATTTGTAATTACAACTGCTCCTAGTAACAAAGGTGTAAAGTATCTTAATAGATAATCCCACCATTTTCCGATTCTAAAATCTGAAAAAGCATTAGCCTCCTCACGAAGCTTACTAGTCCCATAAATGTAGCTAATTAAAATAACTTCTACGAGGCCAAGTCCTGCAATCACAATATTTGCTACATAAGCGTCTACTATATCTAAAATAAAGTTAAATCCTGCATAGCTTGCAAAACATGCACTGCCACAGAAGCCAACAATGGAAATAATTGAAACAAGTTTTTTCCTAGATACGTCAAATTTATCTAGCGCTGCAGTTGCAAACGATTCTAGCATAGAAATACTGGATGACAAACCTGCGATAAATAGACAAAAGAAGAAGAGAAAGCCAAGTAAACCTTGGACCACTATATTTGTTGACATTGTTGAAATAGCAGTGGGAAATGCTATAAATGCAACACCTGCACCTGTACCATATGATGTAAATTCTGCACCTGTGCTGTTTACTAAGTAACCTAGTGTTGAAAATACTAACACCCCTGCAATAAGATCGAAACATGAATCTGTTCCAACTGTAATAATTGCGCTGTTTACAATATCTGCTTTATCATCTAAGTATGATCCATAGGCAATCATAACGCCTACAGCTAAGGTTGTTGAGAAAAATACTTGAGCATAAGCCGAAACCCAAATACTTGGATCTAAAATTTTTGAGAAATCAGGTTTAAAGAGTGCTTCAAGCCCTATTGAGGCACCATTTAAACGAACTGCGTTAATCATAAATATAATCATAAGTATCATTAACAAGGGTGTGAAAATCATCGACATCTTTTCTATTCCACCAGAAATACCTTTTCTAACTATGAGCCAGTTACAAATCCAAACTCCAATAACAGCAATTAAAATATATATACTCATACCAGCACCTAAATCTAATGCATTTTTTGCACTTCCTGTAACGATGCCCATAATAGGCCCTGGATTTGAAAGCCAGTTAATAATTCCAAATGCATGTCCTAATGAAAATACCATAAAGACAACAGATACAGCAATAATTGCACAGTAATAAGTCATAACCACAATGGGTACCATCACTTGAATCCACCCAATAATTTCTAAATTTTTCTTTAATGATGCAAATGCCTTTACCGATCCACCACGAATTTTTCTACCAAAAGCATACTCCATAATCATTAAGGGTATAGCACAAGTAATTAATGCTACGAAATAGGGTAACAAAAAGGCTCCTCCGCCATTTTTATAAGCTTGGAATGGAAATCGCCATAAATTACCGAGTCCTATTGCAGCTCCTGCTGCTGCAAAAATAAATCCTTTCCTGCTTTTCCAATTCTCTCTCATTGTTAGCTTCCTCCTTCATAATATAATAGACTATGAGTTGATTTTTTATCATCTCTAATACCAATTAATCTACCTATATATATAATTGTAACTTTTTTAGCACTCGTTGTAAACATATCTGTATATCCGTTAGTATTATTGGGTGTTTTAAAAATATATTATATTGTGACGGAACAAAAGAGATTATGATTATTAATTGGATAAAGTATAATCACAACTAAAGAGTTTTGGA
>Ga0105047_10018441_pt1 | contig 10814 bp, 8 predicted proteins | sample MAT04_FD_78384 | JGI IMG/M metagenome (GOLD analysis project Ga0105047, IMG submission 78384) | Freshwater microbial communities from Lake Fryxell liftoff mats and glacier meltwater in Antarctica - MAT-04 (megahit assembly) | ecosystem: Environmental > Aquatic > Freshwater > Ice > Liftoff...
AGCCGTTCTGCTGACCCATCGCCCGACCCGCCATCGACGACAATCACCCGACAATCAGAAACCGTTTCGATCTCTGACACCAGCGAGCGCAGGCAGTCCATGACCAAATCGGCGGTGCGGTAGTTGACGATGACCACTTGAACAGAGAACATATCAATCATCATTCGGCGAAGTCTGCTTCTACTAGGTTATCCATCTCGATATACATGAAAGCGGTGAGGATAGTAACTCTGACACGCATTGGCGTCATAGTCTACGACTGGAGAATGCTGTACGCCATGATTACCAGTGAATTCAGTCGCGTAGCAGGCTGTTGAATTTCCTGTGGCACACGTTTTTTAACGTGTGAGTCGTTGAATCCTTATGTCACATTTTGCTCGATACCGGTACGTTGGAAACGTGCCGCCACGTTATTCAATATGCTGCTAATCCATTACTTCTACTCATCCCCGAATCGGCTGTTAATGTCAAGTGACACTGGACGAGTACTGCATCCTTCTGCACGCGTTATTCACGACCGACGCCGGATGAGAAACTTCTCACCACAGGGGGTGCGTTCAAATTTCTCAATGGGACATGCCGCCTCAACCGCTGAGCGACACTTCGCACCATGAATTTCTACTAAGATCGCATCGACCCGAGCCAGCCACTGATCCGCGAATTCGCTAAACAACTGCTCTTCTGCGCCTTCGATATCCAATTTTAATAGGTCACAGCGTTCCAGCTGAGCTAGATTGATGATCTCCTGAACCGTGTAGGCGCGAAATGCTCCCTCCGTACCCTCCGCGGCCGGTTCGCAGCGAAAACTCCACGCCGCTGCGTTGGGGTTGCTGATTCGTAGAAATTCGGAACGGTTCCAAATGCCCCCCGCGAGAACTTGAACATTTTGATATGCGTCGCAATTGATGGCGAGCAACGATAAATTTTCAGACGATGGTTCAACCGCGACAATTAGTGCTTCCGGAAATCGCTGTGCGTAGAATGCTGTGGATAAGCCGATATTAGCACCACCATCAATGATGAGACGTGGATTTGACGGCAGATGCTGTTCAAATTCCTTCTCGACAAAGACTGTCTCGAAAACACTGTAATCAGAAGTATGTCGACGAATCAGGAACGGCTGGCGATAACCGGGGACACGAACATAAACGTGAGCGAATCTGAGTGACCACACAATCTCGAATCTAAGAGCCTGCCACAAACCGACAATTTGAGCCCAGCGTCTCATGCGGCGTATTTTGTATCCTACATCCATCTGAGTCCGATCCTCTCGGCGAGCGTGCCTCTTGGTGGTTGTCGAGATTTTTCGTATGCGTACAAAACCTCAAACCTTGGCTTGAGGAAGCAACTCCGAATGATCACCAATGTTGCCTGCACCCAGTGGAAGCGGACTAGAATGTGAACGGACTTTATCAAGCCCGAGGTAATCTTTGATCAAGTGAGAGCGGTGCTCAAAAACGCTCTGATCAGAAAAACCAGCGCCGATCTGGGCGCAAGAACGAACGACCTCAGCCAATTTTTCTCTGTGATCGTTGAAATATTTGATACGTTCTGCCAACCCACCGATGTCGTCGCGGTCGACCAAGAGATTCTCCGCCAAATTCCCGAGGAGATCGCGTGGGTACGGACTCGAGTACCCAACAATCGGGGTCCCCGACATCAACGCTTCGATCAGGCACCGGGGGGATTCGGCCGTTTTATGACAAAAGACGAAGAGGTCGGCTTCACGCAGGGCCTCGAACATGAGTTCTCGGTTGTCAACATAGCCAGGAAAACGAATCACCTGTCCCAGGTTACACCGCGACGCCTCCTCGCGCATCAACGCGAGTTGCTCGCCTTCCCCGATCCACGTGACGTTGAAGGAGACTCCTCGGGAATTGAGGGTCGCCAAGACGCGCACCCAGTCCAGAGGCCCTTTCATTCCATCGGCTCGACCCGCATAGAGAATTGTTAACGGCTTCCCTAAGCCGATCCGCTCCATCTTCGTTTGAACTCGGTCCGGCGCGATCGCTTCCTCAGGTTTCAGGTGAATGTCATGGACGACATGGGGATTGCGGCAGTGCGGTGAGTAAGCGTCATAGCAGTCCCGTCCATGAAATAACCCCAGATCGCACCTTGAGATCACATATTTCTCTAACCGCTTCATCAATGGCGACACGACCAAATTATCTCTCAGACAACTGTAGAGCCTACGGACACCATGCTTGTCGACATAAGCTGTTTTCACGACGCGGTGTTCGACGCGGTCTGTCCAAACTGAAAACGGTCGCCGTTGACGGATCGCCTCGATCGCCGCGACTGCCGCCCAATCGCCGACTAGTCCGCCGATCGCAAAGGACAAATACTCGCACCGCCGGATGCAGTCCGCTAGAAGTTTTCGTGTGTCCCGGTAAGAGCGGATAAGCGGGATAACTTGATACGCCCACGGGAGCGGCACGAAGTCCATCCGGTCGCGGGCAAAAATACGGTCAACGGGCACGTAGTCCGCAGCACCTCCTTGTCGTCCGATCTCAGTTTCCGGTTGCAGCGGGGCTGCGACCATCAAGTGACTGAAATGATCGGCCCAACGATCCAAACCGTTGCTCGCCTGCCGCTCGACCAGGAGGTTCCCGTGCGTGTCACGGCGGAACGGAACTGGCAACACCAGGAGAAGTGAGTCGCGAGAGACAACACCGTCCAAACTTGTATCCTCGCGTCGATTGACCGAATGCATTACGTCACCAACCCGCTCAGCGTCCCCGTGCTGTCTGCGAACTGATCGCTGGCGACGCCGAGTTTTTGAGCCACTGACACGAGCACATTTGCTAGCGGTGGGTGTTTGGCTGGATCGTGTGATAGGTGGCGGCCGAGTTGGAGGCCGAGTTTGCGGCCGCCGGCGATAAGGAGTGGGAGGTTCCTCGGGGAGTGTTCGCCGCCGGTGCCGCTGTTCATGCCGGAGCCGTAGACGATGATCGTCTGGTCCAGCACCGTTCCGTCGCCTTCGGGGGTGGATTTCAGCAGTCCCAGGAATCGCCCTAATTTGGAGAGGTGAAACCGGTCGATGCCGGCGAGTTTGTCGAGCATGCCGGGGTCGCCGCCGTGGTGGGAGAGTTCATGGTGGTTCTCGCCGCCGCCGCCGTGTCCGCCGGCTTCGCGGCTCCATTCGAAGGTGACCACGCGGGTCAGGTCGGTGATGAACGCCAGGTAGGTGAGTTCCAGCATCACATCGAGCCACATCGGTCGGTCGTGGCCGTTCATCGGTTTGCTCTCAAGTTGCAAGCCGGTATCTTTGACGACCGGTTTCGGTCTGTCCACCCAGGCTTCCATCCGCTCGATCTGCTGTTCGGTGTCGCGGACGCCGTCGAGATATTCGCCCAGTTTTCGGCGGTCGTTCGTCCCGAGCTTGAGGTTGAGTGAGGCCGTTTCGGCCGCTACGTCATCAAGGATCGACCGGCGCTCGGCGAACCGTCTGAGGGCCTCGGTCTTCCCGCGGGCGCTGTCCGGGACGAACAAGCGTTCAAAGAGTCGGCGGGGAGAGTTCTCCGCCGGCAGCGGGGTGCCGTTGGCGTTGAACGAGAGGGTATGGCTATGCCCGGCACCGCCCGTGCCGGACATGTCGGATAGTTGCAACGATGGGAACCGGGTGTGGGGAGCGTGAAGTTGGGCGATCAACTGGTCGACCGACAACGTGTTGGTGTAGTCGGACCCGGGCTTGGCTTTCAGGTTCGCCGCGGTGAGCCAGGTGTCGGCCCCGCTGTGTCCGCCTTGGGAGACTATGTGCCCCAGGCCGGAGATCACGGTGAAGTCGTCGCGGTGGTCTTTCAAAGCTTCGAGCGTGGGGGAAAGCGTGTACTTGTCTCCGGTCTCTTGGGGAACCCATTCCGCGATGTTGACCCCGTTGGGGATATAGCAGAAGACCGCCCGCGGAACGCTAGCTACCGCCGACTTGTCCCATGGCTGGAACGTGCTGGGCGCCCCTTGGAGACGCGGAAGCATGGCGTCGAGGAATGGCAAGGCCAGCGCAACTCCAGCACCGCGAAGGATGCAACGGCGAGAGATGGGTCGGCTGATCATCATAGACTTTCGAGAAGATAACCGGATGTTACAGCGAAGCAAGCGGCTATTTGGTCTGGAACGGCTCGCTGCTAGCTACGAACATTATCAACGATTTCAGTGTTCGGCCATTTGACCGCACGTGAGCCACCGCGTCTTTCACGGTGGGCTGATCGGCAAGGCCCAGTTCGCGGCCCAAGGCATAGGTCAGCACTTTTGTGGCCAGGTTTTGCAGGAACTGGTCTTCCTGCTTCAACAGCGATTCCTGAAGCCCCGCGACGCCCACGATCCGGGTTCCGTCCGGCATTTGAGCCGAGGCATCGATTTTTGGGTCGTTGGTCCCGATGCGGCCTTTGTAGCCGAAGCCTTCCTGCTCGCGCCACTCGCCAGCGGCATTGAAGTTTTCCAGCGCCAATCCGAGGGGGTCGATTTTATTATGACAGCGAGCGCACTGGTCGAGTTGACGATGCGCGTCCAGTCGATTTCGGACGGTGGCCTTATCGATCCCGGGCACCTTCGGGGCAATTTCGCCGGCATTCGCGAGCGGCAGGCCGGGGTCGGTTCCCAGCAGATTTTTCATGACCCATGTCCCGCGTTTCACAGGCGAAGTGCGGGTGCCATTGGAAGTGATCGTAAGCACGGACGCCTGGGTCACGAGACCGCCACGTGTCACCCCGGCCGGTACCGGCACCTGCCGAAATTCGTCGCCGCGGACCCCGGGGACTCCGTAGAATCTGGCGAGCCGTTCGTTAATCACGACGAAATCCGATTGGATGAAATTGCGCACGTCGAGATCACCGGTCAGAATCATATCGAAGAACTCTTCACTCTCACGAACCATAGAGACTTCGAGGTGCCGGTCGTATTGGGGATAAAGATCAGGAGCCGGGGGATTATTGCCGACGTCGCGAAGCCCGATCCATTGTCCTGCGAAGTTCGTGACGAACGCCCGGTAACGCGGGTCGGACAGGAGCCGCTCGACCTGTTTCAGCCGCTCGGTCGTGTCGCGGAGTTTCCCATCGTCGGCTAGTTTCGCCAGTTCGGCATCGGGCGGAGCTGACCACAGAAAGTACGACAATCGCGCGGCCAACTCATGGTCGGTGAGGGGGCGGGGAGACGTATCCGCCGGGCCAGCCGGTTCCACGAGAAACAGAAAGTGCGGCGACACCATGACCGCGGCCAGCGGGCGTTTGATGGCTTCCGTAAACGAAGTCCGAAAGCGTCTGGCCTCATCGTACAACTGGAGCTTCGCGGCGACTTCGCTGGGAGCGACGGGCCGACGGTACGCGCGACGCATGAACCGGGCAACGACTTCGGAGGCATAGGTCCGCTCGTCCGTTTTGCTGAGCGGCGAGTTGAATAAGATATTAGAGTGAGACTTCGGTGGCCAAGCATCATAAATCGGCCCTTCGATCTCGAACCAATCGATGAGGAGTTCGGGTCTGGCGAACTCTTCCTCTCGTTGAAACCAGAAGTTCTCTAGAACTCGAGGGATGGCATAGGCGTACTCGATTCGCACCCCGGCCGTTTCGGTGGTGAACTGCGTTCGGAATGTATGAATCCCGGGGTTGTCCTTAGTACCATCGACATCGAACTCCGCGATGGTTTTGGGTTGCGGACCGAGTTGCAAGCCCAGTCGGACGCGTGCTGGCCCGTAATCATACATGCGGTCGGTCTGGAAGTGCCGGAGATCGTTTTCAAATTGTGTTTGATTCTGCAGGATACGCTTGGGATTCTTCTCATCCTGCTCGACGCGACGTTTAGCCAAGATCGATTCAGCGGATTTGACAACTTCGGGTCGCGTGGGGACACGACCAGCCGCTTGAACGCGAATGACATATTCACCAGCGACGGGAACGCGGAAGTCCTTCGCCCCGATGCCCTTGTCCCACCCATCCACATGGACGAGGACCCATTCACCGTCAGTCTTGTTCCGCCCGCCGTTCACGATAGGGTTGTTGGTCTTCGTCAACCGCACGCGAGTGCGATCCGCATCGCCCACTTTTGGGTCGAACCGCCAGCGGATCGCCTTCGGACGCGCGCCTGTCACTAAGGCCTGATCCAGAAGCTGCCGAGCGGCATTCAAGTACAGTTCGACTTGAACCGGGGACATGGTCAGCGCACCGCCATTGTTATCGAACCCGCCCGCGGGGGAATCCTGGGGGAACATGCTGACATCGAGATCCAAGTCTAAAAGATCGCGAATGGTGTTGCGATACTCCGCCCGATTGAGACGCCGCAACGTGACGGAATTGCCGCGACGAACCAGTTCGGCACGGACGGCTTGAGATGTCGCCCAATCGACAACAGCAGCGACTTCAGTCGGACCGGGCTGTTTCGCACTCTTGGGAGGCATCTCGTGACCGTTGAGCACATTCACAACTTCCTTCCACTGCGCCGCGGCAGAGGGGTCAAGAAAATCATTTGAAAGCTTGGACAGATCGACGGAAAAATCGCCCTGAGGTTTATCGCCCGAGTGGCAGGATTTGCAGTATGTGCCGAAGAACGGAGCCACCGCCTGGGCATAACCATTTGTGTCCGGCGGTAGCGCAGGCTCTTCGACCGCGGAGAGTGTCGCGAGCGGACAGCATGCGGCAGCCAGGACGATGAGGGTAATACGAAGCATCATGTGCGTGGGTTGGAGGTCGCGGGAGACTGCGCGTTGTCGCCCAAGGTTTTCAGAATTTCTTGCTGGACGATCTTCACGAATGGCTGCAGGGACGCCAAGCCGGTGTCCAGCGTGATCGCGGGGATTTGCATCAGGACCTTGAATGTGGCGGGCCACTGAGATTTCCCCCACAATTGACGATGCAGACGGCGGGCTTCCTCTCCGGATGTATAATACGATGTCCCCATTTGGTACCAGTACGCAACCACGATCCGCTCACCATTGCGTTCCAACAAGAGGGTCGTCAGCGGCAGCTCTCCGTCCGAGGTCTGAATCTGGATATTTCGTTCTTCGATGATCGACCAGCCCGTGTTCGTATAACACAGTTTGGGAATGTGTGGCGCGGCTCCACTGACTTCAGGGAGCAGCCAAGCGGAAACATTCAGTGCGACGCCTCTTCCCGCTGAGTCACGATAGACGCGATTCAGAGTCTCCTGTGCGTTCAAAATCCTGAGGACGTTTTCTTCATCTTCCATCGGGACGTCGACGCCACGCCACGTACCAATCTCCGCCGGAAAATCGCTGAGACTTCGACTCAACGGCGCGATTTCAAACGTGTAGCCGGAACGCACCCAAAACGAACCAAGGAGGCTAGCCAACATGATTGCCGCTGTGAGCCAGACGCGAAGCCCAAAATATTTCATAGATTGATTCTCCCGCTGCGCCATTTCTATTTTGCTTCACAACTTCGATTTTGCCTCACCAGGCACGCCGCATCGCACGGACAAACTATGAGTCAGGTTTTTTGCATCAATGGCAGATCGACATGATCAACTTTAGGATTGATCTTTGACAACGTCGCCAGCTCGATCCATAACAAAGCCAGTCCCACAACCATCATTAACCAGCCCGCCAGATCATGAAAGATCATCTGCGCGGTTCGTTCGCTGCCGTACTCGTACGCGATTCCGGTCGAAGTGATCCGAAGCACGTTCGCGACAATCGCAATTGCCGGCGCGCTCAGCCAAATCACGATCTTCTGCCACCACGGACGGTCCACCAAAATACAAATCGCGGTCGTCAGCGCGAAAAACGACATTAGCATACGGATGCCGCTGCACGCCTCCGCGACGCCGAGCGTCGAGTCGGTCAAATAAATCAGGTTTCCTTCAGCGACAGCCGGTAACCCCAGCACCTGCAATAAAAATGTGCTCCCCGCTGTGGCGATCTGCTGCAGCGCTCCCGCCAGTTGATTACCGATGTGTCGCGGCAACGGAATCATGAACACCAGAAACAATACACTCGGCCATGCATCCCGGGCCCAGCGCCAGCCGCCACAACAGAGAATAATCCCTCCAGCGAGCGGCACGATCGAGATCGCTTCAAGTGTGAATGTGCGGGTATAGATCCCGGCATAATTCGCAGCGGTCGCCAGCATAATCAACGCCACGCCGATGAAGAACGATAATCCGGACTGATCCGATACGCTCTCCGGGTGATCATGAGCGCGCAGCCACCACAGGACTCCGGCGAAGATCGGCACCAGCAGACCGTGAGAATTGTCGGGGTCTGACATCCACGCCTGATACATCGATTTCCATGCCGGGAGATTCGTGGCAAGCAACAGTCCCACCAACACCGCCATACCCACCCAACTCGTCAAATGAATCGACTTTGGGGGCGTTGCGACGTGGGATTGAGTGTTCGTCTCCTGCACTGCCGGCGGTCTTAACACCTTCATTGCGGGGTTACTGCTTCTCAAAGTGGCTCCGGTGTCGTAGCGCGATTAACGCTGATTGATCATTTCCGAAACATCAGCAACCACAAATCCTCATGTTCGACGCGCAACGAACACGAGAAATTCGAGTTGACACCAAAATTTCGGCCTGAAAGCTATTGTAACACAATCAGCGTGGTAAAGGGTGTTCAATTCGCCTGCGTTCTCTGGTCGCCGTCGGCGGTATCGGCAACGGATTGTCAAACCCAAGCCGATCAAGATCGATCTCCTTCAACCGGCTGGCGAGCCTGTCCTTTTCAGAGACAATGACATCGGTGATCGGCCAATCGATCCTCAGGTCGGGATCGTTCCAGAGAATGCTTCCTTCCGCGGCGGGGAAATACTGTTCCGTGCATTTGTAAGCGAACAAGGCTGTTTCACTCGTGACGCAGAAACCATGCGCGAAGCCGGGCGGAACGTAAAACTGGCGGCGATTTTCGGCAGACAACGTCAGACCAAACCACTGCCCGAACGTCTCCGAGCCGACCCGGATATCCACAGCGACATCATACACCTCGCCGGACAATACCGAAACGAGCTTGCCTTGGGCGTTCGGGTTCTGAAAATGCAGCCCTCGCAAAGTTCCACGCCGAGAGAACGATAAGTTGTCCTGGACGAAGGCGACGTCCAGCCCCGCATCCGCATACTTTGTATGGTTCCAGGCTTCCTGAAACCAGCCACGCTCATCGCCAAATACGTCCGGCTCGATGATCATCGCGCCGCGCAATTTCGTAGGAAGAATTTTCATCGGGTTACACCTTTAATCCGAGCCGTTCGCCCGCATAGCGGTCGGCCACCGCTTGCCGGCACCATGCTTGATTGTCGAGATACCACTGCACGGTTTTTTGAATTCCGCTTTTAAACGACTCGGCTGGCACCCAGCCCAGTTCACGCTTTAACTTCGTCGCATCGATCGCATAACGCTGGTCGTGACCGGGACGATCCTGCACGAAAGTCATCAGCTTCTCATGCGGACGATGCTGGTCATGGGGGCTAAGCTCGTCCATTAGCCGACAGATCGTTTGCACGACCTCAATGTTCTGACGCTCGCTGTTTCCCCCGACGTTATATGTCTGGCCAATGCGCCCCCGTTCCAGCACGGCGACGAGCGCCCGCACGTGGTCATCCACAAACAGCCAGTCCCTGACGTTCTCACCCTTCCCGTAGATCGGCAGCGGCTTGCCCGCCAATGCGTTCATGATCGTCAGCGGGATCAGCTTTTCCGGGAACTGGAACGGCCCGTAGTTGTTCGAGCAGTTGGTAATCAGCACCGGCAAACCAAACGTCCGCTGCCAAGCCCGCGTCAGATGGTCCGACGCCGCCTTACTGGCCGAGTACGGAGAACTGGGATCGTAAGGGGTTTCTTCCGTGAAATAGCCATCCGACCCCAATGAGCCATAAACCTCGTCGGTCGAAACATGCAGAAAGCGGAAAGTTTCTTTTCGATCCGACAGCGACAACCAATGTCGCCGCGACGCTTCCAGCATGTTGTACGTTCCGACCACGTTCGTTTGAACGAACGCTCCCGGACCGTCGATGGAACGGTCAACATGCGACTCGGCCGCCAGATGCATCACGGCGTCCGGCTGATGCCGAAGAAACACATCCTGAATGTCGTCCGCTTCGCGAATATCGACCTGCTCGAACGCGTACCGCTCGTTATTCGACACCGCGGCCAGCGTGCTGAGATTACCCGCATAGGTCAGACAATCGACATTGACCACCTCATGCTGGGTATTCAACATCAAGTTGCGGATCACGGCGGAACCAATGAAACCCGCTCCACCGGTGACAAGAATTTTCATGAGATCTCGCTCGAAGGTCTTTCTAAAAAATGCCGCCAGAGCAGCACTGTTGTTCTGCCGGCTTGCTCAGACATCACCGCTTGGGATGCGTGCCGCCGGCGACAATCGCTTGCAGATACTTGCCATAGCCGGAGTTTCGCAATGGGTGCGCCAGTCGCAGCACCTGCTCGGCGTCGATCCAGCCCATCCGAAACGCGACCTCCTCGGGGCAAGCAATCTTCAACCCCTGCCGGCTTTCCAGCACCGAAACGAAAACGCCAGCGTCAATCAATGAATCATGCGTACCTGTATCCAGCCAGGCGCTGCCCCGGCCCAGGATTTCCACCTGCAGTCGCTCTTGTTCGAGATAGACGCGATTCAAGTCCGTGATTTCCAGTTCGCCGCGCGGCGACGGCTTCAGCTGCTTCGCGATCGTCACGGCGTCGGCATCGTAAAAGTACAGCCCCGTCACCGCGTAGTTCGACCGCGGAACCGCCGGCTTTTCCTCAATCGAGATCGCCCGCCCCTGCTCGTTGAATTCCACCACGCCATAGCTGCGGGCATCCTGCACATGATACGCAAAGACCGTCGCCCCCTCCGTTCGGGCGCTCGC
>Ga0105047_10018442_pt1 | contig 10813 bp, 11 predicted proteins | sample MAT04_FD_78384 | JGI IMG/M metagenome (GOLD analysis project Ga0105047, IMG submission 78384) | Freshwater microbial communities from Lake Fryxell liftoff mats and glacier meltwater in Antarctica - MAT-04 (megahit assembly) | ecosystem: Environmental > Aquatic > Freshwater > Ice > Liftoff...
TACTTCATCATTTTTAGCTGTGGCGTATTCCTGCCAGCTATCAATATTTTTCCCGGTCAGGGCAGTTAATTCCATTAGCTCAGCCTTTCTTCTTTTTTTTAGATCCTGCAAATATCGCTTACCCGCAGCACAGTTAAAGTTGCCCGTGGCAGGATGGGTGATTACATACCTTGCCTGGTAACTTTCTCTGTTGGGTGTTACCTGGAAAGTAAGGTCCTGGGCAAAGCCGTTGCGGTTGTAGCGAAAATGCAGGCGGGTGAAGTGTACATTTTTGTTGCCATCTTCCACATCGCTGTCATCGTTTACATCACTGTAATCACTCCAGTCTCTGTTGAGCCACCACACACCCGACTGCACCAGGTCTTGCAGGGTTGGTGCAGTGGCAATGCAAGGGTCACACTTCATAAAATTTTGAGGGCTTACATCCCAGGCATATTCTAGAAAGGAAATCCGCTCATCTTCTTTTTTCCACTGGTTGGTAAAAAGATTGTCGTAAAAAGCACCAAAGTTTTTTTGTACAAATAAGGGCACTTTGTTGCCGGTGGGCATATTCACATTGCGGTAGTTCGTACACTCAATCCTGCCTTTGCGTGTAAACGCATATACAATCAAATCCTGGTCGCCATCAGCATTGGCCATTCCCAGCCGGATGGGGAGCATAAACTTAGGGGAGTTAAAACTGATCTGTATGGGGCGCAAAAAATTACCCGCCAATTTTTTCTTTTCCTGTTCATTTACTTTCACTACAAAAAACTTCAGGTTGCTTTTAATGTAGGGGTCCAGCACTTCTTCTGCACCTTTGGGAATTTTATATCCATTGACGGTTAACCACGCTTTCAATCCGCCGCTTTCTTTGGCGCTTAAGATTAAAATGTCGTATTCGCCAACGATGTACTTAGCTTCTATTTTCACGCCGAGATCTTTATCCTTATTTGAATCCATTACAGCAACCCCAGGCATCCTGCCTGACAGCGAAACAGATTTTTGCAGTTCCCTGCTATACCTTTCCTCATCGCAGGGGTTTTCATCATAATATTCTACCAGTCTCGGTGCACTGTAATCATTCAGCCGTTGAAACAACGATTGATCCACCACTTTTACATCAGTTTTTTGCAGGATAACCGGCACCGGTACCACCATGGCAAAGTCTTTGGTATCACCTCTAAAATCGTTGTACATAGTGATCACATTGCGGTTGCCATCCCGCACTAAAATTACCTGGCTGGTTTTGTTTTTTAGCGTAGCGTCGGCCTTACTTACATAAAAGCCACAGAAGGAATACAGCATTGGCGACACGCCAATAATGACTGCGATCATTGCAATTTTATTTTTCATACTGTTAAGTTTTTTCGTTCCAGCATTGAAACGATGGTTATTAAATTGATTTTATTTTTTGTTACGGTCATTGGTTCTTTGTGCAACATCGTTGTGTCACTCACTTGTACTGATAGAGCTTAATTGGGCATTGCCCACATTATCACAGAGCCGCATCAGCTTTCCGTTTCTCCTATGGGTACATGCTCATTTGTGTTTTACTTAGCAATAACTCCCACACGCTGCAATTTGACAATCACTTCAAAGTTTTAGGGTCTTGCCTTTAAACCCCTCTTAGGAACAGGGTTTGGCGCATCTTTCATATTTTCATTTCCGCTTTCATTCTCAACTATCAGGTAGAGATATTTAATAATCTTACTCTTGCCTTGTCCCTCCCCTTGGTGGAGGTTAGCGGGGGCCGGTTCTTCCACTCAAAGGCCCTCCCTTTAAATAATTTATCCAGCAACGGCACCAGTGGTTGTGAAAAAACCAGCACCCAAACCGGCGTGCCGTTCATGAAGTGAAAAGTGGCAAAATAAAATGCTGCAGCCGCTACCGCCATTGCCCAAACTATCCTTGCCAATGAATGATTGGGTGTGGTTTTGGGATCGGTGATCATGAAAAAGGAAAAGAGTAATAAGCTGCCGGTGCTGATGGATTGTACAAAAAAATCTGCCGGCCACTGCAGGAAAACTACCTGCCGGGTAAATAGCAAGCCTGCATACGTGAGCAGGAAAGCAAGGCTCACATCTAATTTCTGCACACGTGTTACCACAATAAACCCCAGGCACAGCACCCCAAACAATATCACAGTGCTGCTACCCCATTGTCCCGGACTGAACCAGGCCGTATCTGTCAAAAGGATCGTGGCCACAATACCCAGGGCACTGGGGTTAAAAATATGTTTGCCCTTATAGCTGATTGTGTATTTTGATATAATAGAAATCGCCGCTGCAAGCGCTGCTACCTGCCAGTGATTGGTCTTCAATAACAGGCTTAAACCGAAGGATGAAATGAGAATGGATGGGAAGCCAAATTTGAAACGTTGCAGGAAGCGAATATGGGCGCTGTTATGTTTTGGGATTACCAATTCGCACATCACCTGTGTAAAAATGCTTACACTAAAATAGGTTGTATACAGCCACCAGTCAGCATCCCAATGCAGAAAAAAAATACCGTATGCTAAAAAGAGTGTTTGAAAAATAATTTGAAAGTAACGGGCATCTTTAAAAAACGAGTGCTGCATACTGGTCAGTTTGTTCCTTAGATGTAGCCGGTTTTACTTTTACATAAATGAGGGGAATTTTTTTTTATCTATTTAAAGCGCTGATCTTTTGCTGTAATAAATTTTTCTCTGCCGGTGATTGCGTGAAGGTAAGCGCCTCTTTAAAATAGGCATGGGCAGTATCATTTTGTTGCAACTGGCGGTACAGTTCTCCCAGTGTGGCAGGCAGCAGGTAGTATTTTTTTAGCAGTGCAATGTTTTCAATGACTTCAATTGCTTTGATTGCCGCGGCAGGGCCGTGCAATTCTGCAACCACAACTGCCCGGTTGAGTGCTATTAATGGTGTAGGCTGTAATTGGTACAGCACATCATAATAATGAAGAATATTATTCCAGTTGGTAGCTTCATATTTTTCAGCTTTGGCATGTTCAAATGCGATTCCTGCTTCTATATGGTACCTGCTCAGCAGGTTAGACGCAGCCGACTGGTTTAAATGAAAAATGGCTTTCCTAATCAGTTCGCTGTTCCACTTTGACCGGTCCTGGTTTTTCAGCAACAAAATATTTCCGGTTGCATCTAATCTGGCAGCGCTCCTTGCTGCAGTAAAATTCATCAAAGCCAGCAAGGCATGTGACGTGCCATTGTTGATGAGTGGGCTGCGGCCGATCAGCTCACATAAGCGAATGGCTTCCTGCACCAGGTCGTTGCGAATCAGCTCGTCGTGATGCGTAGAGTTGTACCCTTCGTTGAATAAAAGATAGATGGCTGTGAGTACATTTTCAAGGCGCAGATCCAGTTTAGCTAATGGCGGTAGATTAAAGGAGACTTTATTTTCCCTTAATGATTGCCTTGCCCGGTATAACCTTTTTTCTATCGTATCATAATTACTTACAAAGGCTTTGGCAATTTCCAGTACACTAAAACCGCACAAAGTTTTTAGAATAATGGCCACCTGCGCCTCTGAAGGGATGCACGGATTACAGCACACAAACATCATCCGCAACTGGTCGTCTTCAATGCTTTCGGCATTAATAAATTCATGCACGGTTGGGCTGAGTGTATATTCAGACTGCAGCAGCGGGGTAACGGATTTGGAATATTGCTGCTGCAAGTTTTGCCGCCGCAACAGATCGGTGGCTTTGTTGCGTGCTGCCGTAAACAGCCATGCAGAGGGGTTTTCAGGCAATCCATTTATTTTCCAGTTGTGCAATGCTTTTAATAATGTATCCTGCACCACATCTTCGGCCAGTTGTAAATTTTCGGGGCCAAACAATTTGGTCAATACGGCTACCAGTTTTCCCCATTCTTGCCTGAACAGGAAATCAACAGTTTGTTTTATGGGAGGTTTCGAATCCAATCAGTTTTTCTCCAATTTATTTTTTATTTAATTTGTTCAACCAATCAATAGTTGGATAAATAATGGTGGCTGTTAATTTAGAGAAGGATGGTGAATGGTCAATAATTCAGCATGAACGATTCACCATTCAAAGTCGTTTACTTACTGACTTATTTATTCCACGCAAAAACGCAAATGAATTTAAAACGCCGGGCAAAGAAAGGCCACAATCAACTTTGCTTCTTTGCCTCTTTTTTCTTTGCGTGAAATTCAGTTAATTAAACGCCATTGATTTACCATTTACGACAGACCATTCACCGCATTACTACTGGTTAGTTATTTAGGTCTTCATCTAAACTTCTAAACTCTATAAACATAGATTACTGAATGACTTTATCACGACTTAATTACTAAACTCTTAATACTACATATCAATTTTCATCACTTGCCTTACCTGTACACAACCACCCTGTTCATAATCAGGATAATCTTCACACCAGGCCACTGCTTCATTGTAGTCTGCTGCTTCAATAATAAAATAGCCACCCACAATTTCTTTGCCTTCAGTATATGGCCCATCTATCACATTTTTAGCGCTACCTTTTATAAGTTTATCGCCAGGTATCAAAGGTTCGCCACCAACATATTTGCCAGCCTTCGCCAGTTTATCAATTCAGGCCATCCATTTTGCCATACTGGCCTGCATTTCATCTGCAGAGGGCATTGCAGTTCCTGATACCGGTCCCTGAAAGATCAACATGAACTTTTCCATAATTGTTTGTTTTAAATGTTTAAAATATTTTGCTAATGACGAACCAGTTTTCTTATTCCGGACGAATATGAATTTTTTTTCGGGCTAATTCTATTTCCGCATTTTATTTGTTTGCAGGCAGACAACTATTTTAGACCTTTAACCAAAAAATAATATTGAAAGTATGAAAAGAGCAACATCAATTGGCGGGATTTTTTTCAAATGCAAAAACCCCGATGCACAAATGGACTGGTATAATCAACACCTTGGTATTGTGATGGACCAGTACGGCACCAGTTTTCAATGGCGGCAGGCGGACGACAAAGAAAAAAAGGGGCACACTGCATGGAGCCCATTTAAAGAGGATACTGATTATTTTGGTAACGCGGCCCAGCAATATATGATCAACTACCGGGTGGAAAACTTAACCGCATTGGTGATGCAGTTAAAAAAGGAAGGAGTAACTATTGTGGATGAAATAGAAGAATTTGAGTATGGCAAATTTGTGCACATCCTCGACCTGGAAGGTAACCGGGTAGAGCTGTGGGAAGCAAATGATGAAGTATATGAAAAGATGCTGAATGCGGTAACGAAATAAGAACTGTATGGTGCCGGCAGGCAGTGTAGTGTTTTATTGCATAAGCCGAAAAAGAATAATATTTTTACCAGGTGAAAAAAATACTTGCCATCACGATATTTGCAGCTTTGTTGTTTGGCTTTACGGTGGAACGAAAACTTCCCGTCTTTAACAGCCAAAATCCCTTTAATAATAAAGATACCCAATATGTGTGCCTGCCCTGCGGCAGCAAATGCGATGCCATTGTATATAAAAAGCCCGGCAACTGTGGGCATTGTAGTATGCAACTGGTAGACAAGGCAGGTGTTCGTTTTGCCAGTATTGAACCTGCTGCAATTTGTAGTTTTATCCAGGATATGGGAAGGGATAAGGTAGTGTTATTAGATGTGCGGACCAACGAGGAATTTGAAGGAAAAGCGCCGGAAAAGTTGGGCAGGCTTGCAGGCGCCGTTAATATCCCGGTGCAGGAACTGTCGCAAAGAATGAAAGAACTGCAAAGGTATAAAGGCAAAGAAATAATTGTGTACTGCAGCCACAGCCACCGTAGTCCCAGGGCAAGCTACCTGCTGATGCAAAATGGTTTTACCCGGGTCACTAATATGGAGTATGGCATGAGTGAATGGAAAAACATGGTAAAACAGGATGCCTGCAATAAAAAACTATATATTAAACAGTGAAAGGCTGCTTTTTTTGCTGAAGTGCACCTGCTGATTCCAGGGGGAACAGCAAAGAAGCTATACATAATATCACCAACTTTTCTTATAAACCGCCTCAATGCCCCTTTCGGGAATGAGAAAAAAAGCAAAATATGAACAATGCAATCAGTTGGTTTGAAATTCCGGCAACCGATTTAGCCAGGGCGACCAAATTTTACGAAACGATCTTCGGAGCCAGATTGATACCGATGGACCTGCCCAATATTAGAATGCGGATGTTTCCCATTACCGATATACAAAATGGGGTAGGCGGTGCCGTGGTAGACAGTGGTGGCTTTCACAAACCCTCTGCAACTGACGGGCCTTTGATCTATTTGAATGGCAACCCGGATGTAGAAAATATCTTAAACAAAGTAGCTGCTGCCGGGGGCAAAGTGGTAGTGCCAAAAACAGCCATATCAGATAACTATGGTTTTATGGCGGTTTTCATTGACACCGAAGGTAACAGGATTGGGTTGCACAGTGTATCACAATAAAAATTTTACCATGAAAAAGATTTCGCTGTAGCCTGTAGCCTTTTTACTTTTCCTGTATGCAGGCGCACAGTCAGACAGTTCAAAATTGGTAAGTGAAATCAATGAGCAGATATGGAGATCGTTTGTCTAACATTTTATTTCCGGTAATATAGATGGGTTTACAAGTGTCCACAGCAAAAGGATCACCCGGGTAGAGATCGACAGGAATACCCTGCGGGACTATGAAAAATATTTACCAAGTGCGGATTCAGGTGGTCATGCTGAGAAAACATATACCAGCCGCTTATTTGAATTTCGTTTTGATAAAACGATCTGCAATGGAACAACGGCCTGGGAAAGAGGCTATTATAAAGGGACAGTCATGCAGGAAGGAAAGGAACCCTTTTCTTATTACGGGTGGTTTTTGTACTGGCGGGAAAAAGAAAATGGTACCTGGAAGATATCGGCAGGTGCTGTTACCGGTAAAGATGCACAACGGGTAAAATATTGTTGAACAATTTAAATCGATGAAAATTTATGCAGTCAAAAGCGACCACGGTAGAAACTTATTTGCAGGAGTTGCCCGCTGAAAGGCAGGCAGCAATGAAAAAATTAAGAACACTGGTAAAGAAAAATTTACCTAAGGGCTTTAAAGAACAAATGGGTTACGGGATGATCGGTTATGTGGTACCGCACAGTATTTATCCCGGCGGTTATCATTGCACTCCGGAACTTCCGTTGCCTTTCATGAATATTGCGTCACAGAAAAATTTTATTGCAGTGTATCACATGGGTGTTTATTCCGATCCAAAATTATTGAAATGGTTTACGGATGAATATGCAAAAGCAGGGGTGGGCAAATTAGATATGGGTAAAAGCTGTATCCGCTTTAAAAAACCGGAAAACATCCCATTTGATCTGATTGGGGAACTTGCTTCTAAAATCACGGTAGATGACTGGATAAAAACCTACGAATCTTTGTTTAAAAGATAAGTCACACTACCCATAAAGATCTGTAGGGCTGCTGTGAAAAGCGATTGCGCTAACATCGTTGTTCGCATATTTAGTAAATGGGATGTCCGCCGGGTGACGGCCACTTTCACTTACCGTTTTGGTAAAAGTCAGCAGGGTACACAGCAAAGAAGAAGATCCAACGCATCGCAGGAAGCACAAAGCCGGGGCGGGAGTAACTAACCAGGATCAAAAAAAATAACCCCGGTATGGTTCCCGGGGTCGTTTTTTATAAGAGGTTTGAAGAAAGCAAAGCCAGTCCGCTGAAATATTGTTTATTTTTTCCTGGTAAGCACAATGAACATGTTCTTAAATTCTTTCCCGTCTCTTTCTGTGTACTGGGTCAGCTCCTGTGTATTGTCGTCAATAATTTTTAATTCTTCCCTGATATTAATTGGTTTCCCACTCATAGGGTCGGTCATCTTTCCTTTCAGGTTGATCGTTTTGGTGGTTTCATCCCATTTGCCGTCCAGGTACATCATCCCGGTTCCCATATTATCAATCCAGGTATTTATAAAAAATTTGCCTGCATTGTCCCAGCCCAGTGTTCCTACACCTTCAAAAGGCATCCCCATAAAATTACCCGTATGTTTTGCTTCCTGGTAGCGGCCACCGAGTATCATTTTATTAACACAGGAGGCTTCCATTTTTTGCTCGGGCGCCCCTGGTGCCGGCCACATGGTGATGGCTTCATTCCATTCGCCATCCCATTGAGCTATCATTTTTTGTACATCAGACGGAGTCATATACTCCATCCATTTTTTCATTTCCTCGGGCGTTTGTGCTTTGGCATTGATGGAAATAAACGCAAAAAATGCAGCACAGAAAATTGAGCAGACCTTTTTCATATAATTTGTTTTTTGTACAAAATACGGATTCCATTTTACAGGGACAAGCAATTTTTAAAATAGGTATTTTGAGTTGATTTTTTTGGAGCCGCCTCGTTCTTCATGGGGTACTTGTTGAAGCTTGTTCCCAACGTAGTTGGTGGGTCATGCTCTTGTGCGGCATACCCTTTTGCATCTGGTATCTACACGACGTATGGGAAACATACAACGGGAGAAATGCATTGCATCGAAAATTTATTTGGTTTGCTTCATTGCTGTTTCTTTCAACACAGCGGTTATCCGTTCGGCTAATGCATCATAAGCGGTGTAGCCCTTTGCAAGCAAATGAAATTTAGTTTCACTGGTCTGCATCAGCACCGCAGGGAAAGCATCTACCTGCAGTTGTTTGCACAGGGCAAATTCATAGTAAGCCATTTCTTTGAACTCCTCACTGCTGAGTTTGTTATAAAATGCTTCCGGCTGAATGCTGTATTTTTCCAGCAGGTGCCGGTAGGCTTCGTTGTCATCCAGGTCCCTGCCTTCGTAATTCAGTGCGTATTGCATATCGGAAGCAAACTCCAGTTGTCTTTCGGGGTAGTATTCCTTAAAAATACACAGGGCTATGGCAGGCTTTTCAGAATTCATCACCCAGTCACTTTGTTCGGGATTATTAATATGCCACAAAAAATCTTCACCAAATTTAACACCTGTTAGTTCTTCTACTCTCCTGTAAGCACCCTGTATATACGGCCCAATTTTTTCGATGGGTGCAACGGTATCTTCAATCATCATTCCGCCGCTTAATACTTCAACCGTCAGTTCATCTTTAAAAGTTTCGGTTATTTGTTTCATCACCGGGCTAAAGCCATAACACCAGCCGCAGTAAGCATCGTAACAATAAATTAAAAGTGGTTGCATACGGTAAAGGTAGCACCACAACAGAGAAAGCAATATCGCTTGCAATAAATAATTATTCAATTCGCAGGTTGCCCTGCACCACCAGGTTCATACCGCTATTCACCGTAAGGCTGCCACCGGTTTCAATTGTCTGCAGTATATTCAATACACATTGCCCCCCCGCAGTATGATTGATAACAATCTGATTAGTGGCTGGCAGTGGTGAAGGTGGTATGTTGCCATTGTTCCAGTTAGCAGCATTGCCCCAGTTACCGTTACCTGTAAAAGTGTAGGTTTGGTTTAGCTGGCTTACTCTTAAGTTGATAATGATTGTATCAGATAGTGGTCCATTGTAAGCGATTAATTTTACCGGATAAGTGCCGGCATTTGTAAATATATGTTGTGGATTAATAGCTGTGCTGCTGTCCGCACCATCACTAAAATTCCATTTGTATGCAGTAGCGTTGGTGCAGAGGTTTTGAAAAGTTACAGTATCTCCCATATTGGGCAGTACAGGTACAAAAGCAAAAGCAGCAACAGGTTGATAAAACTGCTGGGCATCGATATACTCAACAGAAGTAGTAAGATAAATATTCCCTGTTTTAGTTTGTCTTACATTCAGCAGAGGGTTTTTCTGCGAAGGGTCAAACCATTTTATCTCCCTGTAATAAGTGGTGTCATTTGTAAGCAGCGGCTGTCCTGTTACAGAAAGTGTATCCACCTGCATGATGTTTGAAACCAGTTGCAGCGCATTGGTAAAAGTTCTGAAAGGAGTAATAACAGTTCCCCAACCTTTTACAGTGTCTTTTAGGTCAATTACCTGCCCACGGTAATAAACACCGGGTATATTAATGGCGTAAGAACCTTTTGAAGTATTGGTACTGTTATACTGAAGTGGAAATTTATAAACAGTATCTGGATTAGTATACACATTTTTTATATTGAGATTGGTGCTACCAATTACCAGCGTATATGCAGATGCTTTTTCTCTCAGCAAATTGTTATTCTTCAGAAAATAGTCATTGGGGTTGGTTTGCTGAAGACCAAGAATTGCGGTTGTTTGCTCATCGGTGGCAGAAAGATTTACATTACTTGTACTGTACACATAGGGCCATTGCAGAAAACTATACCCGGTTTGTGTGGGCAGGCGGTAGATTAACCTTCGTTGGGAAACACCGGTAAGGGAAGAAAAATTCCAGGTAATATTGGCTCCGCTGGTATCAAAATTGTTATTGCTTACCCGGGTCCCGGTTAAATAAACAGTATCACCGCTATTGGCAAAGTTTGCCATTGTGTAAGTTGATTGTGAAGCTACTCCAGCAAAACAAAAACTAAATAATATTAGAATGGCGACGTACTTTCTCATGCAGTTTTGTTTAAAATAATATTAAAATATTTTTTCAGACAAAATGTTCAGCACAAAGTTTAATGGGTGCCTCACCCTTTTGGGGTGCCTCACCCTGTTATAACCTACTCTAACTTAGAAGAAGGCCATCCCTTTCCATAAAAAAATGCTACCTGCTCTTCATGTATACGGATAAATTTTTCTGCGCCGCCAAAGAAAGCTACCACATTGCTGGAATCAATAAAATAATTATCATTATGAATAGCCGCATTGTATGAAGAATACTCATGCTGCTTAAAATCAATTACTATTCGATGTTTTTGAGCATTTGCATTCGAGTAAATAATTGCCTGTTGTAA
>Ga0105047_10018443_pt1 | contig 10813 bp, 9 predicted proteins | sample MAT04_FD_78384 | JGI IMG/M metagenome (GOLD analysis project Ga0105047, IMG submission 78384) | Freshwater microbial communities from Lake Fryxell liftoff mats and glacier meltwater in Antarctica - MAT-04 (megahit assembly) | ecosystem: Environmental > Aquatic > Freshwater > Ice > Liftoff...
TCAGATCAAAGTTCATACCGGTGCAGGTTTCGCCCAGGCAGGCCAAATCGGCTTTGGCTTTTCCGGCCTCTTCCAACCAATGCATAATGCTTTCTACACGAAATCGTTTGCGCTGGGCAACAGTCTCTCCCTCACTCCACACCGGCATCTGAATGGCAGCAATTGTCACAGGACGGGTCATTGTCGTTTCTCCTTTTGGATATACATTGGCAAACTGAAATTTACACTCGCCAAAACCGCGACTTCATAGCCGCCGCGGTTGCTACTACAGTTAATTGTGCCGCAAAATACGTTCGCCAGCAATCAAGTGTTTCTGGGGTTCGTCGCTGGCGCCTAGTTCATCGGCAGCATGATAGCCCAGGGTCATCGAAATACGCGATGTGCTGGAACGGTTTTCACCAGCACTATGCAGCACTAGCCCATGCATTAGCAACACGTCACCCGCTTGTGCCAAAATGGGCACAGCTTGTTGCCCCAAACGCCCCAACGAGGCCAAGCGACCATGGCCATGCAACGTGCTATGATAGGCCAACATCTGCTGGCTGCCGGGCACGACATAGGTACAGCCACTTTCAATCGTCGCATCTTCCAGGTAGAAGATCGCTGTAATAATGGGGCGGCTCCAGTTGGCGACATCGCGATGCCATTCTAATGGTGCGGCCCCTGGCGGGCGCAGGGTGGCGTGGTTATGCCGATTGAGCACCACTTCCACATTCGGTTCGAGCAGTTGCGTCAGCACCGCGACCAAGTGGGGCGCGCTGGCCGCAGCCAGGAAGATCGGATTGCGTTCAAGAACTTTGGAGATGCGTAAGACGCGGGCGCCGGGAATATTGCCTTTTTTGGGCTGGCCGGGCCGTTCTGGATCTTCACAGACCAACGGCGCAATACGGGCGTCGGCGTGCTGCAAGATGGTTGCACGCAACGCGGCAACTAGTGTGGGCTCAAGTGCCTGAGAAATGCGCAAATAGCCGTTATGCTGAAAGAGAAAAAGTTCTTCTGGAATAAGTGGTTGGTTATTTGTCATAGATGTTTTCATCACAACTGTAATAGGTGCGCCAGATTGCCCGTATAGACGGCCTGTTGATGATCAGGGTGCGTCGCCCAATCGGCCACTTTGCCAAGTGCCGCTTCGGGATAGAAGAAAGGCGCGTGTGAGCTGAACAACAAACGGTCATACGCGACCCCTTCGGTAAGTCGCTGCATCGTATTCATGGTTTCGGCAAAGGCAATGTCAAAGTAGAGGTGGGGATGGGCAGCCGCTAATTCTTTGATCTCTGCCAAATAGGCCGACAGTACAATCAACGGCTGGGGATGACGCCGGGCCAATGCACCGATCTCGCCATTGTCTACCCCTGGCACCTTCATCAACAACGGATGCATCCGCTCATCTTCCAGGCGCTTGACAATCGCCACGATCACCTGGCCGCGCTGGGCTTCTTCGAGAAAGTCATCGACAAAACGCTCGCCCAGACTATACAGATGATACGTAGGCAGCAAGCGCACCATGCGACAGCCATACTCCTCAACGCAGCGCGCCAGCGTCGTACGCCAGTTGTGCAATGACGGATTGATGGTACCCACGGGTAAAAAGAACGCATCGCCCACAATACTGGGTAGAATTTCGGCGTTTGCTTGTTGCGGATCGGTGTAGAAAGCGGCGTGCAGCGAAGCCAAACAAGCGCGGCGAATGCCGCGCGTTTGCAGATAATCCTTGATCTGGTATGGGTCTTGGCTGGCATGGGGAAGGGGACGAAATGGATAGTGACCTGCTAGCACGTCAGCGTCGATCATGCGTGTCTCCCGTCAAAATTCGCGCATCGGTTCAACGTGGGCAAACCCATAATTTTGTCTGCTTCGTCAGATCTTGGGTTTACACACGAGCGGCAGATGAGCGTTAAAAGTTGAGCAGCCGAGCTGCGTTTTGGCCTAGAATTTGGTGGCGTGCGGCATCGGGGATCTTGGCACCCGTCACTTTGGCTAGTTGCACGCTATAATCGCGGATCGGCGCATCCGAGCCAAAGAGAATCCGCTCTGCGCCCAACTGCGCTACGGCAAATTCCATAAAGCCGGCATCTGGTTGCGAACCAGAGGTATCGATATAGACATTCGGCAAATCCTGGATGTCGATCACGCCACGGATGCCACAGCCATTCAGGTGCGCCATGATCAGTGGCACTTCGGGAAAGCGCAGCCCCAGATCGCGAATATCGGCAGGGGTCGATTCATTGTAGACATAGCCCGTCGCTTTATACCATGCGTGAAAGAGGACCGGAATGTGATGGCGCATGGCCCCTTCCATGACCGCGTCTACCCGCTTGTCGCGCGCATTGACCGCAATCCACTGCTTGATGCCATTCATGCCCAATTCGGTGACACAGCGATCCAACTCATCCCGAATAAAGGCTGGATCGTGGGCCGGGTTCAAGTAGCAGAATGAATAGACATGTTTCGGATACCGCTTGACGATCAGCGCAGCGTGGGTGTTAGATTCTTGAATCCCTTGGGGGGTCGGATCATAGCCATGATAGCTGTAGGTGCCGAGCAACCCAATCTTTTGAATGCCGCGCTGTTCGGCCAGCAGCAACGTTTCCTCGATCAACGCCCAGGGCGGCTCTGCCAATGTGGCCCAGGTGTGATGCACATGAATATCGATGATTGGTGGGGGTGCCGCGCTCATTTCAGACCGCCCATCTGCACGCCTTGGGTGAAATAGCGCTGAAAAAAGAGGAAGATCAGAAACGTAGGGATAAAGGCCAAGGTTGCCGCGGCCATTTGGATGCCAAAGTTGCCCTGAAGCGAGTAGAGCGCCGCCAAGCCTACGGGCAACGGAAACATGCGCTCGGAGAGCATAAAGATCAGCGGGCGGAAGAGATCGTTCCAGTTCCAAATAAAGCGAAAGGTGGCGATGGTCGCAATCGCAGGGGCCGCCAACGGCATGATCAGGCGAAAGAAGATTTGCCAATCACTCGCCCCATCCATGCTCGCGGCCTCATCGATCTCGCGCGGGATGGTCTGCATATATTGGCGCGCAAAAAAGACGCCGATCACGGCCCACAAGTCGGGAATCAGAATGGCCCAATATTGGTCGATCCAATTGAGTTTATCAAACAAAATATATTGGGGAATCACCATTAACTGGGTTGGGATCATCACCATTGCCAGCATGACCATGAAGAAAACATTTTTGCCAAAGAAATCGCGGCGCGCCAACACATAGCCGATCAGCGTACAAAAGATCGACTGGGTGATCACGGGAATAACCGAGAAGATCACCGAATTCAAAAACCAGCGCGGAAACTGGTTGCGACTGATGATGTATTCAAAGTTGGCCAGCGAAATCTCGGACACCATGTAACGTAGGTCGGGAATAAAGGCAATCGATTCGCGTAAAGAGCCCAATGCCATCAGCGTAAAGGGCGTCATATAGGCCGCCCCGAACAGCAGCATGATCACCACCAGCAAGACTCTGGTGATCGCGGGTAGACGTTGCGGCATCGCCGGTGCATCATCATTCATAGAATTTTCCTTCTATCGTACTCATCGAACAGCAACCTGGCTTGGCAGATGCATTACGTAAATGACAGACGCGTCCATTCATGGGCGCTTTGCACAGCCGCGGCCGGCTGTTGGCGACTGCGCGCCAGATGGCCGTTTTCTTTGCGCAAGGTGGGCTGGGTAGCATCTTGATAACGCCAATCGGCACTCCAGCGAATTTGTGGGCTGTGGTTGGGCAAGCCCCGGTGAAAGAGCAAGTTGTGAAAGAGCACAATATCGCCAGGATCAAGCTCAACGTTGATGGCGCGGTCACGGTGTTCAGCAACGATAGCCGGGGCGATCTCTAGATAATATTGGCGGCGTTCATGGGGCACGGGTCCCAATTTGTGGGTGCCCGGAATGAATTGCATACAGCCATTTGTCACACGCGCCGGCACAAAAGGCGTCCACACGTTGAGCATACGCAGGTCGGCCACATCGCCCTCGGTATAGCCGCCATCCTGATGCCAAAGTACTTCTGTGGCGGCCATGTCGGGATATTTGGGGCGCACAGAGTAGTTGGGATAGAGCCGGATCTCTTCACCCAACACGGTGGCAACCACATCGAGCAAGCCGGCGTTAAAAAAGAGTGGATAGAGACCGACCAGATGCAATTGCGCCCGAAAAAGCACCGGTGCATCTTCCATATGCTGGGTATAAAGATCGAGCAAGCGCGTCTCAAAGGGCGCATCGGCCAGCCGATCAGTGCGTTTGCCCGCAGCGATCAACTGATCCGCGTGCTGATCCACCAATTCATTGATGGCCGTGTGCGCTTGCTCCAGAACCGCGGGTGAGAGAAAATTGCGCAGAATTAGGTAGCCTTGTTCATCAAAGTGAGTGCGCGCGGCCGTATCCACGACTGGCACACTTGTCGTAGGGGTTTGCATTAGTAATAGCTCACTTCCTTGCCCAAATAGCGACGTTGAATGAGGGAAAGCACAAAGATCACCACAAAGAGAATAAAGGCGAGCACGGTGGCATAGCCCAGCCGCAGCATGTTAAAGCCCATTTGGTAGAGGTAATAGACAATGGTCGTTGTCGCAAAGGCTGGCCCACCTTTGGTGATCACGAACATCTGCTCAAAGACCTGAAACGCGCTAATCGTGGTAATAATCGCCACAAAGAAATGGATCGGCTGGAGCAGCGGGATCGTGATGTTCCATGTTTTTTGCCAGGCGGTCGCGCCGTCAATATCCGCCGCTTCATAGAGATAGGAGGGAATCGACTGTAAACCGGCCAAATAATAGATCATCAAATAGCCAGAGACGCGAAAAATGCTCAAAGCCGCCAAGACCAACATGGCCAATTGTGGGCTGGAAAAATAAATTTGGGGGCCAATGCCAAACCAGCTCAGCAACACATTGAACAGGCCACTCTCGGACCCCTTAAAAATATATTGCCAGATACCCGCAATAATCACGCCCGAGGTGACAAAGGGCATCAAGACCAAGGTCTTAAAGACTTTGGTGCCGCGCACGCCCGTGTTGATGATCAGGGCCATCACAAAGCCGAGCACAATTGTGGGCACCACATAATAGGCAGCAAAGAGTACAGTGTTGCGCAGCGCCTGCCAAACCAATGGGTCGTTAAACGAGTTGCGCCAATTGGCCAACCCGACAAACTGGGGCGTACCAATCAACTTCCAGTTCATAAAGGTTAGCACGAAACTGAACACAAACGGCCCGAATTCAAAGAGCAAAAAATGGACCAGCACCGGCAGCATAACGATATACGCAAAGCGGTTACGCTTCCATTCCTGCCCCACCCGGTTCAGCCAGGAACGCTTAGCCTGTTTAGAAGAGGCGGGCAGCGCTTGTGTACGCCCAATCTGTGCTGGAGAATTCATGCAATCACCTTTCTAAGTCAATGACGATGGACGACGTGCAGCCAGGGTGGCAGGCTGATTGCACAACTTGTCACCCTGGCCGCAGGTTACACGCGTTTTATTGGGCGACTTCGGCCTTGGCCTGATCCATGCGTTCTTGCATAGACGCCACACCTTCTTCTGGTGTCTTGGATCCGGTCATGATCGCCTGGGCTTCTTCCGCCAGGATCAGATAGGCTTGGCTGGAGGAGGGGTAGATTGGATCTACCTGGGCCAGCGCAGCCCGTTCCAGCAAGGTCTGGAAGCCTTCTTCGCCTTCATAATAGGACGGCGCATTGGTCAGCGGCGGCAGATACCCGACCGCTTTGTTGATGGCAACCGAATTCTCTTCGTTGGTCACATGCTTGAGCCATTCAACCGCCAAAGACGGATCTTCGGCATTGGCACTGACCGCATAGGAACCGACGGTGCCACTCGTCACCTGACGTTTGCCCTCTAACACTGGACCAAAAGCCCAGACAAAGTTATCGATATAGGTCTCTTGTGAACCATAGAAGCGATTGCCGTCGGTGAGCATGGCCAGCACCTTTTGCGAGCGGAACAACTCGGTGTTGGTATCGTCACCAGCCGTGATCGAATCGGGCGGGATCCAGCCTTCATCATACATTTTCTTGAGGAAGGCCATCGCTTCCACAGTTTCTGGGCTGTCGATGATCACGTTGCCCGTATCGTCGTACAGTTCACCACCAAATTGCCAGATCAACGCAGTCAAGCCCGACGTGGCCGTATTGCCCGACCAGGAGCTGATGAACAGATCGTTTTCTTTGGCAATGGTGGCCCATTCTTCAAATTCGGCAATTGTTGTGGGTAGGGCCGCTGGGTCCAAGCCGATGCTGCTCACCAGATCAGTGTTATAGATGTAAACAATCGAATTTTGCAGAATAGGCAGGGCATAGAGCTTGCCTTCCGACGGAATCAAGGTGCCCGGATTGTAGATAGCCAACTCTTCGTCGGTCACAAAATCCGAAATGGGCACAATCGCTTCGCTGTTGGCAAACAGCTCGATCATGTCTGGGTTGATGTAGAAAACATCGGGCCCGCGCCCACTGCCAATGGCCGACAGCAACTTCTGGCGACGATCATCCCAGGGCTGCGTTTCGATGGTAACGGTCGCGCCGGGGTGGCTCTCCTGGAAGCTGGCGATCACGCTATCCCAGACAGCAGTCTCGGCATCCTGGTCGTCCATCAGCGGAAAGCGCCACATGACGATCTCGCCGCCCTCGGCTGCTGCTGCGGTCTCGCCCCCCTCGGCGGGAGTCGTGCTCGGTGCCGCGGGTACGGCGCAGCCAATCAGCACAAAAATGATGCTAACCAAACTCAATAGCCTCAACATCTTATTACGGATCAACATAGTTTTCCTTTCGAACAATAACGCTTGATAGGGTTGACTGAAATTCGTATACTTCGATAGAGACAGTGATAGGTTGTAAATCTATCACCTGGTAAGTAGCCAGCAGTTAGGCGCGCAAGTGGCGTTCCAGAAAAGCAAATGAACCTTCGGCCCAGACACGATGCGGTCCGTTGAAGTGTTCGAGCACAATCTGGTCGGAAGCAGCAAGCCAGTCAAACACAGCTTGGGTACGCGCAAATTCTCGATCCACCCATGCCGTCGGGGTGACACTATCTTGCAAACCGTTTTCGATCATCTGCGGGCGCGGGGCAAAGCGTGTCGCCAACTCGGCATGGCCCAGTTCATTCAGCACATTATAGTTGAACATATCATAGCCCTCATCGACTGTGACATAGGCCGTTGGCTTTACCAGCGGTGGCGAAAGTTCTGGGTTGAGCAGCTTGGTCTGCCATTCATTGAAGTGCCCCGCTGTCACCACTGCCGCCAACCGTGGCTCGTGGGCACAGAGCCAAAGACTGGCATGTCCGCCATAGGAAAGACCGTAGAAGGCAATTCGCTCGGCCAACACTTCGGGCCGGCTTTGCAAGAAATTGACCACCGCGTGCAATTGCGCCACCTCAAAACGATTGGGGGCAAAGCCCAACGCATAGGCATGTTTGACCAACTGATCACGGCTGGCAACCAGCGGCCATCCCCAGTTCATAAAGGGCACAAAGGTCACATAGCCGCGCTCGGCCAAGCGCTGGGCAAAGCGATCATAAACCCATTGGTTGCCTTCCAGCCGGTCATTGATGCCGACCAACGCTTCTGGCCGCCCGCCCAATCCATGTTGGCAGATGATTGCCGGGGCAGGTTGGCCCTGTTGTGTAGTCGGCGGCACGAGCAGATAACCGGCTACCTCCACCCCCGGCACACTCTCCAACACCACTTCGTACAGATCATAGGCGGCGTGATGTTCGATAAAGCGCGTTTGGGCATGGAAATCTGGAGCCATGGGCAGCGGCGGACCGGCCACCCGTGCCAGGCTTTGCGCTACCTGCTGGCGATAGGTGTCGGGCGTCAAGTTTGTCAAAGCATAGCGCTGTTGTCGTTGGCTGCGCGCGGCATCATGCAGGGCTTCCAGATAGGCTATTTTGCGCGCCAGCGATTGCTGATAGAGTTCATCGGCGATGGCAGTATCGATATGGATGACGTTTGCCGCATTCTCCCCAGCGTCCAACGCCGGGGCAAGCAGCTTGGCTGCCGTTGTAACGACAGTCTCCGCCGTGGGTGTCACCAGCCGGTCTACCCGCCGTTGCCTGTGATCGGTTTGCAGACCAAACCAAGCCTGCGCGCGACTAAAGCAGGCCGAGGGCGTGGGTGTGGGCTCGACAAAGAGCAAATCGGTGCCTTCGGCCAGATCCAGCAGGGTTAACGCGTCAAACTCGGTATGAAAATTCCAGATCGTGTTGATACGCGCATCGGTTTCTTGATGATCGAGCCGGTCAATCGTTTCTGGCAAGACGAGCAATTGATAGGGGCCAGCTAGTTCAGGCGCTAACGCCGCAGCGATGACACCCGTCAGTAGATGCCGCCCTGCCAGATGCAAGGCAACGGGCGCGGCCAAGCCTGCCTGCCAAACCAGCGCCTGGGTAATCGTCAACAATTCAAGGGCTTCTAACCCAGCCAGACTACCACCACAAAGAAAGAAAAAGAGATGCAGCAATTCGTCATCAGTAAATGTGTATGATTGGCGTACCGGGTGATCCTGGAAACTATGTTGGGGACGCGCCAAACAGGGCAAAATCACACGTACACCTTGGGCCAGATAGGCAGCAACCAGTTGTGCTGTCATGGAATCATCCTGACCGGCCAAGATCACACTACCACGCAAATCCGTAGTCGGCGGTTCCCAGATCAAACCAGTGTAGAGTAGACCCTGCGCGCTGCCAACGCGATAGGCACTACCGCCAGAAGCCACTGGCGTTTTCTCGATATGCGTTGTCTCCGCCAACACCTGATCCGCGCCACTGCATTGGGCCAACCGTTGGCGTTTTGCGCGGCGGTAGGCCGCATCGGTGCGCCGCAAATGGTCACGCGTGTGCGCCGCCTGCGCCCCCATCCGTTGCAAACAGGCCAGCGTCTGCGCATATTGCTTCTGGTAATAATCGTAAAAAGCGGTATGCTTGGCAGGCGACAGATAGGCTGTACCGGGCAATGCGCGTTCAGGTTCGACCATCAGTGAGCCTCAGCGTCAGTCATGAATCGCTCTAGCGATCCGAAAGAGATAAAAATTCTTAATACAAACCGAACGGTGGTTGCGCAGGCAATTGTAAACAGCCGTCTTGCAATTGAAAATAGGCCGGATAGGCGGCTTGTTCCTGCGGGCAAGCGGCCGGTGCATATTGGCGGCTGTTGCCTTCAAAGTAGTCTACAGCCAGATCCAGTTGCGCACACAAGTTGGCGCTATGCACCAACGCCAACCCTGGGTTGGTTAAATCTTGCAGGGTCATGAAGAGATTGTGCTGCTTGCCCCAACAATAGGCCAGCAGACTGTGGCTCTGGCCTTTACAAGTTTTCAGCGCCAACCCCGACCAGCCTAACCTCTGCAATTGTGCCAAGTTTTCTAGCCGGTCGAGACTTTCATCGATGATCACGGGCTTGTGCTGGGCAACTTTGTGTAACGTAAAGGAATAGCTGCTCAAATCGCGCGCCGTCGGCTGTTCAATATAATCCAGCGCGGCCAACGCAGCCGGATGATCATGTGCCAGGCGCTCGATCATCTCCAGCAGAAAGTCGGGATGGGCACAGGCTTCATTTGGATCCAGGGAAAGCCGAATAGCGGTTGGCGGTGCGCCAGCCTGTACAGCCGTGCGATATACGTCACCCAAACGCTGGGCATCGACGGCTGGATCTTGGCCGCGCGCCTTGAGCTTGAAACAGGTCAATCCATCGCGCCGGATCCAGTCGGTCAAGTTTGTGGGCAACGTACTGCCTGCAGCTTGGGCCGTTTCTGGGGTTAGGGCATCGCTCACGCCGACGACATGCTGGGGGCGCAAGCGCGTGCGTCGCTGACCGAGAAATGTGTCAGGATAGCGGCCAGCAAAATCCGTGCCCAAATATACGCCGAGATCCGCGTTAAGCCACGCTGCACCATAGAAGGCATAGGTCGACCCACCCAACGCCCGTCCCCAGGCATCGTGTACAGCAGCGTCGAAGGGTGATAAACAATTGAGCGCGGCCAAATAGGGAATGGCACCCCGCTTGAGAAAAGGCAACGTCGCTTCGACCTGCGCCACCAACCCTGGCAACACCGCTTCCAAGGCATGGCCCTTCTCCAACGGATCGCCAAGCTCATCGCCCGCGCGCAGCGCATCACCGATGGCCTGGCAGAGCGTGCGCATTGCCAGATCCTTCTGCGCGTGATCATAGGCGGGATCGGGAAAGGCCCACAGATCCGAAAGAAAAATTGCCCCTGTTCCGCGTTGCGTCTGGCCAGCCCGCGTCTGCACCTCGATCACCACTTTGGCATAGGTCACTTCGCTGATCGCGCCACGGCTCAGGTGCAGCGGCACGGCCAAGCGCTCGTTGTGAAAGGTCAGATCCAGCGCGTCTACCCGGACATCCGATGATTTTGCCATAAGAATTGATTGCAACTTTACTGTAATAACGACAGAATCGGTTGGGGTTGCTCGGTTTCAATCGACTTGAAGCCTTGCAAAATCATCAAGGTTGCCAGCAAGCCATCGCGATGATCGATGGGCATGGGGTGCCCCGCCTGCAAAGCGCCGATAAAGTCACGATTTTCTTCCAGAAAACCAGTTTCGCTATCCTGATAGATCACGGGATCTTTGCCCTTTTCCTGGTAGGTCAAGGTCGTCAGACGACTGGACAGCGTAGCCGATTTGTTTTCGGCAAAGACTTGCAGATAAAACTTGCTCACATGGGATGGGCAGTGAGCATCGCCCTGCACAAGGTTGCCGATGGTGCCATTGGCAAAGCGATAGACCGCGGCCATGTTGTCGATGACACCACTCTTCTGATAGAAGTTGCTGCCCACCGCA
>Ga0105047_10018449_pt1 | contig 10811 bp, 9 predicted proteins | sample MAT04_FD_78384 | JGI IMG/M metagenome (GOLD analysis project Ga0105047, IMG submission 78384) | Freshwater microbial communities from Lake Fryxell liftoff mats and glacier meltwater in Antarctica - MAT-04 (megahit assembly) | ecosystem: Environmental > Aquatic > Freshwater > Ice > Liftoff...
GATTTAATTTCATTGAGGCTTTTTGGGAGAAAATTGCCCATGGGCAATTTTCTCCCAAAAAGCCTCAAACAATACTTTTAAAGGGAAATTAAACGAAGAGAATCTGCATTCTTATTTACCGAATACTTGCATTGTTATTTACCGTTTACAACTGTATATTAGTTTATTACAAAATGACTAAATATTATTTTGATGTGCTGGAAAAACAAAACACAAGTTTATATTCTGTTTTTTGTTTTTTTTCTTGTTCTTTTTTCATGACAAAAAAGAACCAACTTAACGAAGTGGACTCATGAACTCCTTTAAAAATAAGCAATGGGCGAATAATAGGTCTAGGCTTACTGTAAATTTCACACAGATGTACGACTTGGTAAGGTTCGCAAAACAAGGCCTGTTAGAGTTTCTTATATGCAGGCAGCACGTGAGGCTGGTGTTTTGCTACGCTCATGCCCGCGCTGTTTACCTTCGTCAACATCTGTTGTGAAATTTCTATCAGGACGATCCCTACACCCTGAAAATTATACTAAAAAGCCAAACCGTTGTTCCGCTATGTTGCCACAAGAGGAAGCTCTCATAGAAGGGGCCGGCCTTATAAAAATGCGCCTGCGGTTCTTAGCCAGAGGTATGTGCGAATGGCATGTGCGTAGCAATACACAGCAACGAAAACTGTTTGGAATTGTGCTACTCTTTCATGCCTTGTATTGCGAGGAAATACCTCTGTCTTAGAAACGCCAGCATTGTTATATAGCCTTGATCTTTTATCATATTGCTTATTTTTACTGGTGTGCATGAGTCCGCGTTGCTAAGTTGGGACTTTTCCATCAAGGGAAAAGGACAAAGAAATAAATTCTAATTCAATTTTCGAGTTAAGCATGGAACTAGTATGATATCTTAATCTTTACATCACATCAAAATATATACAGCCCATAAAAGCGTAAATTTTTTTTATTGTATCATTAAAAACATACACAAAACGTTCGAGCCGGTTCTATATCATGATATTACTCCTCAATTTTCAAAATGCAACAAGTTGTCTGGATATCTATGCGTTAATTTGTTTATCAATCATTTCTATCAAATCATTAACCGGATCAAAATATGGAATTACTTTTTCTTTGTCAAAGTCGAACAAATCATCATAATCACCTTTTTGCCTCCAGGTAAAGAGTTATAAATAGATTTTGCCAAATTCTTTGGGAATTAGCCCGTTCTTAATAAAATGTTCCGAGAAATTTGATTTAGCACCATTGTGAGTTGTGGGCTTTAAATCAGCATTCAGGAGTAATGCCATAACAGCATAATACGCTGAATAATAAAGCCTGTTTATGGTAAAATTCCATTTTTCGTTATCAGCCAGAATCCTTGCATCGTCAAAAATATCTTTTGCACGGGCTAACCGGTATTTTATTAAATCTTTTTTTGAACCTGTCATTTTAGTCGGATGCCTTCTTTTTGAATGTTTTCGAATATAGGTGTAAAACCATGATGGCTATCCCAATCTATTTTAGAATAAACCAGAGGAGAAATTATTTCACCTGTCTCCAGTTCCAGTTCATAAAAATCATTCATGAGTTTTGTTTCAATATCAAATGTGATGTTTTTCGAATTGAGAAGAATCAATAGGTCCCAATCAGATAGTCTTTTAGAATCGCCACGTGCCTGCGATCCGTACAAATAGATTTCAGCATCAGGATATTTTACAACAGCAATCCCGATAATCCTCCTGATTATTTTATTTCGCTTTGTCATTTTACAAAAAATAGTCATTTTTAAGATATACCGATTTGAAGTTGCCTTTATAGTTGTTATGTGCGATTATCAATACAAACCTAAGCTTATTTTATCCAATCTGCCCAATAGGCTTCAAGTTGGATTTCCATTACCTTTGCACTTCAATTTTTTAAGTTTATCCTATGCAAACAGCCGAACGCAGTTCCGGGCACGATCCTTCAGAACATGTAATTTACAACAGGTGCCTATATGCTTATGTTGCTGCATCCGAAAGGATTAAAGGTGATATAATTGAACTTGGCAGCGGCGAAGGTTACGGAATCCAGTTGCTTGCTCCTTTGGCCAAACGCTATCTGGCTGTGGATAAATATGATACCGATATTTCGGGTTATGCCAATGTTGAATTCCGCAAGCAGTTGCTGCCTTCGCTGGTCGGAATTGCGGATAACAGTTTCGATTTTGCAGTATCTTTCCAGGTAATTGAACATATTCAGGATGATAAAGCCTTTATAAAAGAGATTCATCGTGTTTTGAAACCAGGAGGAACCTTCCTTGCCACCACACCCAACCGCCTTATGTCGCTTACACGCAATCCCTGGCATATACGCGAATATACGGCTGATGAGTTAACAAATGTTTTGGCCTCGGTATTTAGCTCTATTGAAATGAAAGGCGTTTATGGTAACAAAAAAGTGATGGATTATCATGTGAAAAACAAAGCTTCCGTCGAAAAAATTACACGCTTTGATGTTCTTAAACTGCAATACCGACTGCCCCGGCAACTTTTGCAAATTCCTTACGACTTTATGAACCGGCTAAACCGGCGAAGATTACTTGGTGAAAATACCGGTTTGGTGAACCAGGTTACAACTTCTGATTTTTCGATTAAGGATGCAACAAACGAGTGCTTCGACCTTTTTGCTGTAGCTGTTAAATAGTCAAGGCAGTGAAATTCGGTGGTATTTTTACCTTTTTTTTATCTGAATTTATGTATTTACTGCATGTTAAGAATTGTTTTAGATATAAGAATAAACTCTATTTATCTTATTATCAATACTTAAGCCGGTTCATAAAAAATAATTATTGAAACCGGCAAGAGTTGGCCTTTTCATCAAACTGATGTATATTTGAGGCAATGGAAAACCTGAATTATTTATTGTTAACCCTAAAATAAATTTATGAAAAGGATTCTGCTTGCATGTGTCGCTTTCCTGGCGGCATTTCCTGTGATGGCCAGCGAGGCTGACCTGAAAATTCCCCAACTCGATCCCGGCCAGAATAATCTTCTGTTGCTCGGTTTCCTGGTTTGCTTCGGCGGACTTGGCTTTGGATTGTACCAGTTTTTAAAAGTTAAGAATTTGCGAGCGCATAAGAGTATGCTCGATGTATCGCATATCATATTCGAAACCTGTAAAACCTACCTTATTCAACAGGGAAAATTCCTGCTGATCCTTTTTGCTTTTATTGCAGCCTGTATCGCATTCTATTTTGGTTACCTGCAGGAAATGGGCGTTGGTGGCGTTCTGCTGATCCTTTCGTGGACGGTAGTCGGAATTCTTGGATCGTATGGTGTTGCCTGGTTTGGTATCCGTATGAATACGCTTGCCAATAGTCGTATGGCTTTTGCTTCGCTTGAGCGCAAACCACTTAAACTTCTCAATATTCCCTTGGACGCAGGTATGAGCATTGGTGTAATGCTGGTATGTGTTGAACTTATCATGATGCTTGTAATCCTGCTTTTTGTTCCCCGTGGCTATGCAGGTGCAAGTTTTATTGGATTTGCTATTGGCGAATCATTAGGTGCTTCAGCCTTGCGTATTGCAGGCGGTATTTTTACTAAAATTGCCGATATCGGAAGCGACTTGATGAAAGTGGTTTTCAAGATTAAGGAAGATGATCCACGCAACCCTGGCGTAATTGCTGACTGTACCGGCGATAACGCAGGCGATAGTGTAGGCCCAACAGCCGACGGATTTGAAACCTATGGTGTTACCGGTGTTGCACTCATTAGTTTTATTGTTTTGGCAGTTGCCAATGTTGCCGACCAAATGCAATTACTCACCTGGATTTTTGCCATGCGTATATTGATGGTTCTTACCTCAATTGGTGCTTTTTATATCAACAAGGCATATTCAGGCATGAAATATAAGAATGCCGTTGATATGGATTTTGAGAAACCGCTTACAACATTGGTTTGGATTACATCCGTACTTTCAATACTTGTAACTTTCGCTGTAAGCTATGTAATGATCGGGTCGCTGAGTAACAATCTCTGGCTTGTTCTTTCCATCATTATCAGTTGCGGTACGTTGGGAGCTGCTCTTATTCCTGAGTTTACCAAAATTTTTACCAGTCCCAAATCGGATCATGTAAATGAAATTGTAACCGCTTCGCGCGAAGGCGGTGCTTCGCTGAATATACTTTCAGGTTTAGTTGCAGGTAACTTCAGTGCTTTCTGGCAGGGAATGGTTTTCCTCTTTCTGATGTTCGTTGCTTATTTTGCTTCAACATACGGGCTCGATTCGCTTATGATCTATCCTTCTATTTTCGCTTTTGGCCTGGTGGCTTTCGGTTTCCTGGGAATGGGACCTGTAACTATTGCTGTTGACAGTTACGGCCCGGTAACGGATAATGCTCAAAGTATTTATGAGCTTTCGCTGATTGAAGAAAATCCGAATGCAGGAACGGAAATTGAAAGGGACTTCGGATTCAAACCTGATTTTGAAAATGCAAAACATTACCTCGAAGCTAATGATGGTGCCGGTAATACCTTTAAAGCTACTGCCAAGCCGGTACTTATCGGTACTGCAGTGGTCGGTGCTACAACCATGATTTTCTCACTTATCCTGGTTATAAAAAATAAATTCGGTATTGAGCCGGAAACCATTCTTAATGTACTGAATCCTTACACTATCCTTGGTTTCCTGGCCGGAGGATCGGTTGTTTACTGGTTCACAGGAGCTTCCATACAGGCAGTAACAACCGGCGCATACCGTGCCGTGGAATATATCAAGAAGAACATTCACCTGGATGAAGGTGCCGATAGCAGTGCTTCCATAGAAACATCCAAGGAAGTTGTGAAAATCTGTACCCAATATGCCCAAACAGGTATGTTCAATATATTTATTGCAATTTTCTCCTTTGCTTTGGCTTTTGCATTTTTTGCCGGCTACCGCGATATGGGTGCCACAACTCCAGCCCTTATGTATGCTGCCACGTCTTTCTTTATCAGCTACCTTATTTCGATAGCTGTATTCGGTCTGTTCCAGGCGCTGTTTATGGCCAATGCCGGCGGTGCATGGGATAATGCCAAAAAGGTTGTAGAAGTTGATCTTCGCGAAAAAGGCACCGCCCTGCATGAGGCTTCCATCGTTGGCGATACCGTTGGCGATCCGTTCAAAGATACTTCGTCAGTTGCGTTGAATCCAATCATTAAGTTCACCACCTTGTTTGGTTTGCTGGCTATGGAAATTGCTATCTCGGATAGTTTCTATTCCGTTGCACCTTACGTTGGCGGCATTTTCTTCCTGGTGGCGCTGTACTTTGTTTACCGTTCGTTCTACAAAATGCGGATTGTGAAATAACCTTTTGAAATCAATTAAAAAGTCCTGTTAACTTTTGGGTTAGCGGGACTTTTTTATATGCAGTAATTCGGTTTATGATTTTGGTTTTGTAGGCCGCGCGTTACAAGTCAGAATATCCAGAGAATCTTCTTACGTAGCTTAAACACGCACCAGTTTCTTTCAGGTCGATTTCCTTACAACAAGGTTTGACTTTAATTTCTTAACCACAGGCGTATAATACATTTCAGTGCTTTCGATCCTTTCGATCAGCAATTGGGCGCATTCTTTCCCAATTCATAGCCCAGAGGGGTTACCGTTGTTAAAGGTGGAGCTGAGTACAGCAATTTGTTCTGGCACTTTCAGCTTTTTTTTATATATGGCAATCATAACACCTGCAACCACCTGATCGCTTATGGAAAATATACAATCGGGAGCTGAAGGCAATTCCAATAATCTGTTGGTGAGGAGTTCCGCTTCGTCAATACTGTTGCTGTGGTAAATGTAATCCTGATTTACCATCCATGCAGCTTCGCTCGGCGGATTGTGGCAAATCATTGTTTGTGGATTCGGTAGGATACGTATGGTTGGCGGGAAACTTCGGATTGAACCAAAGCTGCCAAAAGAAATTATACAAATTACCTACCCCATTATCTGGAAGGGAAATTTGCTGGAAGTTGTGGTGACAAAAAAGACACTTACTGTATCAAACAAAGGAGCTAAATCTGTTATTTTTACGCATTGGGGCAAAGAATACCATGTAAATTCAAATTTAGTAATCGATTTATAAAAACTCTAATTCGGATGATTTTTACCTTTTTACACTTAAATTCTTTGCACTCACATAAAAATTGATATCTGTTTCAATTTTACACCTTTCATGATTCTTATTTTTTATCAGTTAGCTGTAGGATTTAACCATTAACTATTTTCTAGGCTACCAACTTCCGCCTGCTCCGCCGCCGCCAAAACTTCCTCCTCCGAAACCGCCGAAACCGCCTCCGCCTCCGCCAAACCCACCGCCACCGCCGCTTCCGCCGCCGCCTCCCATCATCCATGGGAATAAGAGCATTCCGGCAGAACCTGAACGATTGATGGTATGTCCGTTGTTATTGTTGCGTGAAAGAAGGAATATTATGACAATAATTATAATGACAATAAAAGCTACCGGTGATGCTTTCTTCTTTTTTGCATAACTATCTGCCTTATACTCACCTTTTACCAGCGACATAATAACATTCGAAGCAGCATCAATACCTCCGTAATAATCATTCTGCTTGAAACGCGGGATCATTTCATTGTTGACAATATCATATGAGGTAGCATCAGGAACAAATTGCTCGACTCCATAGCCGGTAGCAATAAAAGCTTCGCCATTTTCGGATCCGCTTTTAGGCTTGATCAGGACAACGAAACCATTATTGAATTTACTTCCGCCAACACCCCATTTCTGCCCGAGTTGCTGGGCATAATCTGCTTTTTCATAATTATCGAGAGTGGGCACAATAACCACGGTAATCTGAACAGTAGTTGAATCACTGAATGTCACCATCTTAGCTTCGAGGCTTTGCAACTGATCAGGACTCAATATATTTGCAAAATCGTTAACAAGGTGCGGAGGATTTGGTTTATCAGGAATGCCCTGTGCAAAGATTATTCCTGATTGCAGAAGCAGAACGGCAAAAAGGAGTAATGTTTTAAACGAATTTCCGGTTTTCATGAGCGGGGTTTTGATCTGGTTTAGTTGTATGTTCCTTAAAATGGATGATTAGTTGAAGGAAATATCATCCGAAAGCTCGTTCTTATCGTCCGACTGATGACGAAAATAAGCTTTGAGTTGTTTTCCGGTTTCGGTAATAGCTTCAACCAATCCTTCTGTAAAATGATTTTCCCTGAAATGATTCATCATTTTATTTTTGATACTCTCCCAGAAAACTTCAGTAACCACAGCATGTATGCCTTCATCTCCGATAATGGCAAATTTGCGGTTTACAATAGCAAGGTAAATCAGCACACCGTTGCGACTCTCTGTTTTGTCCATCCCGAGTTTTTTAAAAACAGCAAGAGCGCGTTCCATCGCATCGCCTTTGCATGTGTTTTCGATATGTACACGTATTTCGCCGGAGGTATCAAGTTCAGCATTCATTATTGCTTGATGGAGATACTCCTGTTGCTCTTTTGTGAAAAAATTATTTGCGGTCGGCATTTCGGTTTTCTATTTTATTGATTCAGTAATAATTGGGCATAAAATAAAGAAGTCAGGAGTAAGAAAACAGAAGTAATCTAAAATTAACCTCTATAAATGTTTCCTGTTTTCTTACGTATGACTTCTTCATGTTTTTGTTCGTTATATTTTTCAAAATGCTAATGATGGTCGTAGAATAACACTATGTTTCAACACGTAAGCAACAAAAGCGATACTTGCTAAATGCACTAAAGTTACGCACTTAACGAAAGCGTTGTTGTGAAAGTTGTGTATTTGAAAAACTTAGAACTCAACTTTGGGAGCCGCATCAGCGCCTGCCTGAGCCTCGAAATAGGGTTTCTTCGAAAATCCGAACATACCAGCCAGAATATTGGTAGGGAACTTTCTCAACGTTGAATTGAATTCGTTAACGGTTCCATTAAAGTTGCGCCTCTCAACATTAATCCGGTTCTCGGTACCTTCCAACTGAGCCTGAAGCTGCAGGAAGTTCTGATTAGCTTTCAGATCAGGATATCTTTCAACAGTAACCAATAATCTACCAATAGAAGAGCCAAGTTCATCCTGTGTTTTCTGAAACTGGGCAAGAGTATTCGCATCAAGCTTGGTAGCATCAACATTAATGGTTGGTTTTGTAGCAGCAGCACGCTGTTCAATTACCTTTATAAGAGTTTCCTGCTCGAATTTGGCATAGCCTTTAACTGTACTTACGAGATTAGGAATAAGATCCAACCTACGTTGGTAAGCACCTTGTACATCAGCCCAACTTTTGTTTACTTTTTCCTCTGAGGTTACAAGTCCGTTATAGGTCCCTTTTACAGAAGAGAAAACAATAATGACGAATAACACAATTACGCCTATAATAATCCACGATTTTTTCATTTTTCTGTTTTATTGGTTATGGTTCTGTTTTGATTGACTCAAAAGTACTGCTTTTTATATATTAAATTTCAATTGGTATGAAAAGGCTGGAAGTCCGAAAACCGAAGTCGGAAGTATTAAGTTCATATTTATAACTCTGACTCCCGTCTTCCAACTTCCGACTTTCAACTTTTTACTGAATAATATCTACACTCCTCTTGATAAAACCTGTCAGCGCTTCACCTTTTAACAGGTTTTGCGATAACAAAGCCAGGTCAATCAGTTGTTTAATCATTTTTACTTTAACTTCCTGATCTTCGGTTGCAAGTAACTGGTTCATCAGTTTATGATTCGAATTGAGTACCAGATTGTAACTATCAGGCATGTTTCCCATAAACGAATACTGACCGCCACCCATTGCTGACATATCTTTCATACGACGCATGAACTCATTTTGCGTTACAGTTACCGGTGAATCGTTTTCGCCCAGATTCTCGACCGAAATATGATAAATGGCTTTATTGACCTGTTGCTCAAATATTTCGGTAAGCTGTTTGGTTTGTTCTTCGCTGAGTTTCGAAGGAAGATCATCTGATTTTTTGATCAGTTTGTCAGCTACTTCTGCATCCACACGGACAAAATGACTCTTTTCGAATTTCTGTTCCAGCGAGTTAATAAAATGGTTATCAACCGGGCCGTCGAGTACCAGGATATCATAACCGCGTTCCTGTGCATTCTGTATATAGCTGTGCTGAGCTTCGATATCCGAAGTGTAAATAAAAGTGAGATTTTCCTCTTTATCAGTCTGATTTCCTTTTATAAGTTCCTTATATTCACCAAAAGTGTAATACTTGTCGTTCATGGATTTTAGCAGGCAGAACTTTTCGGCACGCTCGAAGAATTTAGGTTCCGAAATCATTCCGTATTCAATAAAGACCTTGATATCATCCCATTTTTTTTCAAAATCCTCGCGGTTGTTTTTGAAAATCTCTTCCAGTTTATCAGCCACTTTTTTCATAATGTGGCCCGATATTTTCTTCACATTCGAATCGCTTTGCAGATAGCTGCGCGAAACGTTGAGTGGAATATCCGGCGAATCAATCACACCATGAAGCAGGGTTAAGAAATCAGGCACAATTCCTTCAACCGAATCGGTTACAAAAACCTGATTGCAGTAAAGCTGGATCTTGTCGCGCTGAACTTCGAAATTTTTCTTCACCTTAGGGAAAAACATGATACCTGTGAGGTTGAAAGGATAATCAACGTTCAGATGAATACTGAACAAAGGATCCTCGAAACTGCTCGGGTACAATTCGTGATAGAATTTTTTATAATCTTCTTCCGTCAGATCCGATGGTTTCTGCTTCCACAAAGGATTGGTATTGTTGATGATGCGGGATTTTTCGATCTCGATTTCCTTCGGCTCACCTTTTTCATCTTTTTCGGTTTCCGACTTTTCCCATGATTTTTCGTTACCAAAACGTATGGCAACCGGCAGGAACTTACAGTATTTATTCAGCAGCTCGAGAATTCGGTGCTCTTCCAGGAATTCGTTGGATTCTTCGTTGATATAAAGAACGATTTCAGTTCCGCGGTCTGATTTTTCTGTCTCCGTGATAGTATATTCAGGTGAACCGTCACATTCCCATTTTACAGCTTTTGTTCCGGCACCCTTTTTAAATGTTTTGGTATTGATTTCAACTTTGTCCGAAACCATAAACGAAGAGTAGAAACCCAGTCCGAAATGACCAATTAAACCGGCCTGTTCGGCTTCGGATTTATTTTTGAATTTCTTTACAAATTCTTCGGCTCCTGAAAAGGCAATCTGGTTGATATATTTGTCGATTTCTTCGGCAGTCATACCTATACCGCGATCTTTGATTGTAAGGGTTTTTGCAGCTTTATCGAGGATAACTTCGATGGTAAGATCGCCAAGTTCGTCCTTCATTTTATCGAGCGACGAAAGCGTCTTTATTTTGGTGGTAGCATCAACTGCATTGGCAATAAGCTCGCGAAGGAATATTTCGTGGTCCGAATACAGGAATTTTTTAATGATGGGGAAAATGTTCTCAGTCTGTACGTTGATTTTTCCGGTTGTCATAGTATATTTATTTTATATTTTCTTTTCCACTGTTAATCAAAGCTTGTGCCATGAGGCTGGGACTGTCAATTTGGCACTTGTTAAGAAAGGGGTTGGGGGTTAGGGTTTAGTGGTTAGGGTCTGAAATGTTTGAAGAGTTTGAAGAGTTTGACACTTCGACTTCGCTCAGTGTGACTGTTTTAAGAGTTTGACACTTCGACTTCGCTCAGTGTGACTGTTTTAAGAGTTTGAAGAGTTTGACACTTCGACTTCGCTCAGTGTGACTGTTTTAAGAGTTTGAAGAGTTTGACACTTCGACTTCGCTCAGTGTGACTGTTTGAGGAGTTTGAAGAGTTTGACACTTCGACTTCGCTCA
>Ga0105047_10018450_pt1 | contig 10810 bp, 9 predicted proteins | sample MAT04_FD_78384 | JGI IMG/M metagenome (GOLD analysis project Ga0105047, IMG submission 78384) | Freshwater microbial communities from Lake Fryxell liftoff mats and glacier meltwater in Antarctica - MAT-04 (megahit assembly) | ecosystem: Environmental > Aquatic > Freshwater > Ice > Liftoff...
GATCTGAGTGTGATCAATACACCACCGCCAAACCGGCAACCTGTACATACAGAACTTGCCATGTTTAATGATGAACTAATTCGTGATGCCATCTATTATGAAACCGAACGCGGCGGACAGGTTTTCTTTATTCATAATCGTGTACAAGGACTTCCAGAAATGAAGGCCCATATTCAAGCGTTATGTCCAGATATCAGTATTGGTATGGCGCATGGTAAACTGGAAGGCGACGAACTCGAAGAAGCTATCCTTGATTTTATGGCGCAAAAATATGATGTGTTGGTTTGTACAAATATTGTTGAAAGCGGGGTTGATATTCCGAATGCGAATACCATCATTATTAACAATGCTCATCATTTTGGATTGAGTGATCTCCATCAATTGCGCGGTCGTGTTGGTCGAAGTAATAAGAAAGCCTTTTGTTACATGCTGGCTCCGTCATTGGCATTACTTCCAAGTGATTCTAAGAAACGCTTACAAACGATTGAACAGTACAGCGAATTAGGAAGTGGTTTCTCTATCTCTATGCGCGATCTTGATATTCGTGGAGCTGGTAATATGTTAGGTGGCGAACAAAGTGGCTTTATCACGGACATTGGTTTTGAGATGTATCAGAAAATTCTGAACGAAGCTATTCGTGAATTGAAACATACTGAGTTTAAAGACGTGTTTAAAGACCAGATCCATGATAAGGAAGATTATGTAGGGGATTGCACAGTCGACACAGACCTAGAGATACTCATTCCGGACAGTTATGTAGAAAGTATTGCCGAACGTTTGTCATTATATACCCAGCTTGATAATTGTGAGGGCGAAGAGGAACTAAAACGTTTTGGCGAATCCTTGCATGATCGTTTTGGCCCGGTGCCCGTGCAGGTTCAGAACTTATTCATTGCGCTTCGTGCACGTTGGTCTGCACAGGATCTGGGTTTCGAACGACTGATCCTAAAGAACAAACAACTGCGTTTATACTTTGTGTCTAATCCAGATTCGCCTTATTATGATAGTCCGACGTTCAGACATATAATGGAAGTGATACAATTGCAGATAAAAAATTCCCGGTTGAAACTAGTCGGCACTTCACAAATGTTAGTGATTGATAATATTAAAACGATTGCGGAAGTGTTGAGTTTGTTGGAGAGGATGAAGCGGCCGGAGGAAAGGGTATCGGCTGAGGTGCCTGAGAATTAAGTTGTCTTAATATGTCTATAATTCAAAGTGCAAATTAATATACTTCTATAAGGCCATATGATAGGTTCTGATACATTGTGCTGATTTTATTTTTTTTCTCAATTAGCAAATCTGCCAGATACTTATTCCTTTGGTTTCCTGTTTTAAGCAATACAACCTTTGAAGGAAAGCCATGCATGCTTAATAAATTAATGAAATCCTCATCATTTGTAACAATTATATAGTCATTAGCCTTTGCAAATTTCCATACATCAATATCGCTTGCCATCGCAACCATTATGCGCTCAATATGATAAACGACATCAAAATAAACTCAAGTATTTTCGAAATGCGCCATGAAATAATTTCATCGAATAGCAGTTTCATCAGGCTGTAACCGTTTTGATCATATTCTCGCGGTTTGCAGCAAACCCAAGTGCAGCATGAATATGTTCAATTTTTAAATGAGGAAAATCTTCGAGAATTTCATCGTTCGACATACCCGAGGCAAGCCATTGTAAAATATCTGAAACCGCGATTCGTGTGCCTTTAATGGTTGGCTTACCAAAGCGGATGTCCGGATTTATTTGAATATATTCAACATAGTTTATAGTTCAAATGTACAAAACTATTGTTGAGATCATTTCATGAAATCAAGATCAAGTTCAAGCAATCGATCACTCAGGATCCAACGTGTTTCTTATTTTTGTTGAAATTTTATTCCATGATATTAATATTAGATAAAAGTGTCAGTGCTAAAAAAGCAAAGGAGAAAATCAATCAGCTACAAAAAAAGAGACAGTTTGATGCGTATCAATTTTTAGGGAAAATAAAAAAATGGGGTGAAAGTGGTGTCGAGTATCAAAGGAAGATGAGAGATGAATGGGACAAAGATTTTTTTTTTTCTTATGACAAAGATTTTGAATCTATTAAAGAGATGGATATTGTGGTCATAAAATAATACTACTTTTGCCATCCAATGCAAATACATTTTTACAAATACCAGGGAACTGGAAACGACTTTATTCTACTCGCTAATCGAAAGCAGGAATATTCTCATATTACAAAGGAACAGGTTAGAACTTTATGCGACCGACATTTCGGAATCGGTGCAGACGGACTGATGTTACTCAACGACTCTGCTGATTATGATTTTGAAATGAAATATTATAACAGCGATGGCAATGAAAGCAGTATGTGTGGGAATGGCGGACGCTGCATCACGGCTTTTGCTAAGAAGCTAGGACTGATCACCAAAGAAGCCACCTTCACGGCTATCGATGGAATTCATGTGGCCACCATTGATGAAGAGGATGTAGTGGATCTTAACATGAATGATGTGCGGTCGATGATCATACGGGAAGAATCGTTTGAATTAAATACAGGCTCACCGCATTATGTGCATTATATAGATGAGGTAAAAAATCTTGATGTGAAGAAAGAAGGTGCCCTGATCCGTTACAGTCCGCTGTATAAGGAAGAAGGCATCAATGTGAATTTTGTTGAAGTAATCAGCAACAAGGAGATCTTCGTACGTACCTATGAACGTGGTGTGGAGGATGAAACCTTATCCTGCGGTACAGGCGTGACAGCCTCTGCCTTGACATTTATCAAAGATATGTTTGGCGAGCAGATCGTAACCGTGAATACTCTGGGCGGCAGACTCAATGTTCGTTGTCATAATGTCGATGGACAGTTTTTTAGGAATATCTGCTTATCGGGGAAAGCGGAGTATGTGTTTGAAGGAAGGGCTATGACGATTGACGATTGACCAACGACGAATGACGATGGGCCATAGTCCGCTGACCAACAAGTTGATATCTCAAATCTCATTTCTCAAATCTCATACCTAACATCTAGCATTTAAATGGTTTTTAGTTCGCCGATATTCCTGTTTTATTTCCTGCCGTTTGTGCTCTTGCTCTATTATCTGGTGAGAGGAAATATCTATCTACAGAATATCATTTTGTTCTTCAGCAGTCTGCTTTTTTATTTTTGGGGCGAGAAACAATATGTCATCCTTGTTCTGTTTTCAATGGCTATTAATTATGGCTTCGGTTATTTTATTTCCGAAACAAATTCCCAGCTCCGAAAAAACTGGATATTGGGAATTGGTATTGTCAGCAATCTCAGTATCCTGCTTTATTATAAGTATTTCGATTTTCTATTTTCTGCCTTCACGCATACACCCATTCAACATAGTATTCATCTACCGTTAGGCGTTTCATTTTTTACCTTTCACGGGCTGACCTATATCATAGATATTTACAGACGAGACGCTACTGCTGCGAAAAATCCGTTGAATGTTGGTTTGTATATTCTGTTCTTTCCCCAACTGATCGCCGGGCCTATTGTTCGTTATAAAGATATAGACACCCAACTGAATGCAAGGACAGTTACTAATGAAAAATTGTATGAAGGCATCCGTCGTTTTATCATCGGTTTTGCAAAGAAAATTTGTATTGCAAATACGCTTGGTAGTATCGCAGATGCCATTTATCAATTGCCATCCAGCGATATGTCACCTTCGCTCGCTTGGCTGGCAAGTCTATGTTATACACTTCAGATATACTTCGATTTTTCAGGGTACTCAGATATGGCTATCGGACTGGCAAAACTTTTCGGGTTTGAGTTTGTCGAGAATTTTAATTTTCCGTATGCCGCACGTTCTATCCAAGATTTCTGGCGTCGATGGCATATTAGTTTAAGTACGTTTTTTAGAGATTATGTTTACATTCCGTTAGGTGGAAACCGTAAAGGGCCATTCAGAGTTTATCTCAATTTATTACTTGTTTTTTTTCTGACAGGTCTGTGGCATGGTGCCAGTTGGAATTATATTCTCTGGGGATTGTTTCATGGTTCTTTCCTTTTATTGGAACGATTCGGGCTGTCAAAATTATTAGAAAAAATTCCGAAAGTGGTAGGCCATGTCTATACTATTTTTGTAGTGATGATAGGGTGGGTGCTTTTCCGGATCGAAGATCTTGACAAGGCCGGTGAAATACTTCGTAAACTTTTCTTTATAGATCGTAGCTCACGGAATGTATATACGCCAGCCTATTATCTGCGAAACGATGTGATCTTTATGTTGTTGATTGGGATTGTTCTATCGTTTCCCATTCAAAAATTGTTTGTCAGATCCTTACCGGTTTATACGCTAAACCCATTCAAGAAACTCCTTATTGACGGTTTCTATTTTGCGATATTTCTCATTTCATTAAGTATTCTGTCGGCCTCGACCTATAACCCATTTATTTATTTCAGATTTTGAGAAAGCCAGTCACATATAGTCTCCTGTTGCTCCTTTCGGCACTTCTCTTCTTCGGAAGCTATCGGTTTATAAATGCCATCAATGAACCTATACCGGAAATTCATCTTTCTATAAAAGCATTTGCCAATACCACGATCGAACTCAGAAGCCGGGCAGATACCACCGCAAAGTATACTGATGATCCATCCAAAACGATGTTGTATTCTTCGCAGTTTTTTAGCACGATTATTTTACCGATCGATCATAAAGAGGAACTGGTTCGGGTGCGACTTGATTTTGACAACCAGAGTAATTATATCATGATCGAAAAGGCCTGGCTTGTCAGTAAACATGGAGGCAACCGCGATACGATAAAGAAGTGGAATGGGCGGCAGGTAGATTCACTGATTCACCATTATAATAATATTCAACTTGAGACCAAAAATGAATCCTTTATCCAGATGAAATGTGGAGAGACGGATCCTTATTTTGAATTTAGTTCCGGGTTAACCGATGTATATAACCAACGTTCATCCGGTAGCGTCATGTCGAATTGGTTGACCATTCTCTCTGCGCTGTTGCTTACATTCACTGGATTGATGTTGTTTAAAAGTCTCTTCGTTTCCGATCTGCCATCATTGCTTCGACGAAGTTTACTTGATGGCAAGCTCCTTATCATTTCATTCTTTGGAATTTTGTTCCTCATCTTTTTAAATAATGAATGGGGTTTTATTCCGGATCTCCCGAATAAAGAAAACAGGCGTTTGGCGTCCAAGCCCGCATTAACAACCACCCGTTTTTTTGAATATCCAGAATTGTATTCGAAATATGCGAAGGATAACTATTCGTTCAGGAGTTATTTCTTTTTTATGAATGCGGTAATAAAATCAAAGATATTCAGGGTGTCTCCGTTGCCGGATGATGTGATCCTTGGGAAAAAGGATTGGTTCTTTGATTGTGAACCCAATGTGATTAATGATTTCAGGAAGCTGCAACCGTATAATGGAGATATTCTTTATGTTGTTTCGCAGATTCTGGCACAACGTCAGAACTGGCTTTCAAAAAGGAATATAAAGTTTTATGTAATGATTCCGCCAAACAAGAATCGGGTTTATCCGGAGTTAATGCCCGATGCCTACAAACAGGAAGAAGGACTTGGGCATAATTTTCTTGATCTTTTAGGTATGCATTTAAAGTTGCATTCCAATGTGCGTATCATAGATCCTACAGAGGAATTGAAAGTGGCCAAGAATAATTTGGATGTCTATTACAGCACCGATACGCATTGGAATTTGTATGGAGGTTTTATTGGCTATTCAAAACTAATGACTGAAATAAAGAAAGATTTTCCAGCCGTTCAGCCTATTACGGAAGGGGAGTTTATTTATTCCTGGTATTTTAATAGTGAAGGCGATCTGGCAAAGATGTGCGGTTTACAAGATGTCTACAAACGGAAGGAATATGTGATGGCTTTTCGGGATCCTTTGAAGCATTTAAAAAATCCTGAATTTTCGTCGATTGATATTCATTACTCCAATACCAATCTGGTTGATAGTAGTCATTTAAAATTAGTCATGTTCCGCGATTCGTATGCCAATTACCTGATTCCATTTTTGAATCTTCATTTTAAGGAATCGAATTATATATGGAGTTATGAATTTATGGACAAAGTAATCGAACGTGAACAACCGGATGTGGTCGTCTTCGAAAGCCTGCAACGATTTATGAATTACGCACTCACGATTCCGAATTCGGAAAGGGTGGTGGAGAACAGGTAATTGCACGTCCCCGCCGTTATCCCGCACCCACCTCCAACCTGAAACCCGGCTTTAAGGTATCCCCCCGCTACGCTCCACTCAGCGCAAGACCTATGATGGGCTACCCTAACCCCTGTTTACACAATCTAGTTGATACTCCCCCAATTATGGATTTTAATGAGACATAAGGGATGATGATGCAATTAATAAATTAGAAATTATGATTAGTTCGACTATAATTTTTGTAAATTCCTTAAACCCCAAACCCAATAACAAAATAACCAATTTTTTTTTATTCTTAGCCTTATTACTTGGAATCAGCCTTTCTTTAAATGCCCGGAAAATTACCTTAATAAAAATCGGAGGGAATGCTGTTATCTACACCAGTAATGGAACAATTCAACCCTCTGGGGCTACTATTAATACTATTGGATCAAATTCGCAGGCAATTACATATAATGAAACAATTCTGGGTCCTGTCAGTGACTGGAGTAAATATTTTCATTATTTATCTGAATGTATAAATCAGGATATTGAAAATGATAATACCAATGTAGAATATAGAATTGAGATTGAATCGCCTGATTTGTTAAATCCCATGATTATTGGGGAACAATATATTAATCTTAATTGGAAAATTGCGAGCACTGGACTTATTGTATTCGACGGGAGTGTTATCAATGGACAAGCACTTGGAACCCCAATTCATAAGGTTACAGTTAATGGAATGAGTGGTGGTAATTTTAATAATGCCTATTTAAAGTACATCGAGGGGTATAAGTATGGTACCTATTTGAAGTTTTTTAATTCACCTGGTTACACCCCTTTTTATTACTATCATGTCCAAAAGTATGATGGCTCTGGTTCATTGACAGATAATTACTACTGTACATATAGTCCGCCTCCGAATAATCCTCCGTTAGTAATAGTTACATCTCAGCCTTATTCTTCACCAATAAGTAATACTAATCCGCCAACCTTATCATCTCCTTTTCCAACATTAAATACAGTTGTACCAAACGGTAATTGGACAAATGTATCTGAAGGAACATCTTCTATTAAACAGGCTTACCACAGCAATTTAATTACAAATATTTTGTCAGATAATCTAATGGTAAATAATTTGATTGTGGATGGAAATTCAACTCATGCTGATATGAGTTTTACAATGTATGGTGATGTGGGCAAACAAATTCCTAATTCTGGAATTGCTATTTATAGTAGTAATAATACAAGTGTTAATAATTGCGAAATGAGTCATTTTTGTTTAGATGGTTTGTCCATAAACGGAAAAGGAGGAGTTACTAACATTGCCAATTGTATCTTTGACTATAATGGACGTACTGGAATAGCTTGGCTTGGTGGAAAGAATGTTTCTGCAACTAATGTAAAATGCAGATATACGGGTATAGGAGCCATTGCAACGTCACCTGCTTGTGGGATGGATATTGAAAATGAAGTGGGTTGTGTCATTCCACCGGATTGCCAATCCGGCACTCCGGGTACAGATTGCTATGTTTTAGAACATGGCAATTTTAAAGAGTGTTTTTTTCAGTACGCGGCGGCAACTGAGGTTGTGAATGATACCGCTTGTGAATTACAAGCTTCATTAGCCAATGATGTTACTTTTGACCACTGTACCTTTGATGAAAATGATGGATATTGGGGGCTTTGGTTACTTGGAGAAGATATAAGATTTATTAACGGATGTAATATTAACACAAGAGTGATATATACTGGTTTTGGTAGTAGTACTATCAAGGCTATAAAATTCACTGATTGTCATTTTCATGACCAAACAAGTGACGGATTTGCCTTTCCCGATAATGTAAGTATCATAAATTTAGAAGGAGCAAGAAGGACCTTATTTAAAGATTGTGATTTTTCTATATCCCTTCAAAATAAAATTATATGAAACTTTTCTGTCCAAGTGCCTTGACAGAAGAGTTTAACATTATCGATGGATGTTCATTTAATTTTAATTATCCATCTATTGCCAATGATGGTCAAAATAATAGTCATATAACAAATGCTATTTTTAGAGGTAAAAATTATTTGAATCATTTATTAAATGATGCAACTTCTAATGATTTAATTTATATTTCTAACTGTATTTTAGAAGGTAATGATGATGCTTGTAATCCAAATGAAATAGTTGTGAATGGACAAACGCAATTTTGTGTGGAAGTTGCAGGGATTGTAGGTTTAAATCATGGAGAATTTAAACTTGGTAGAAAGCCAAGTGGTGCTTCTGATGGGTATGCAAAAATAGAGTTTAAGCAAGGATCTTTATTCACTATTTATGCAAAAGAAGACATCGAGATAAATGAAAATGCAGCCATTATTATTGATGATAGTGCTTCGCTGAATTGTGTAAAAAAAGACGCGGTTGTAGCTGCAAGTAGTGATTTTGTGAATTTTAATTTAAAGGGCAAGTTCATAGCAAAGAATAATAGTTTTATTCAAAAACAAAATGGATATATTTCGAGCAATAATTCTTCTAACTCATTATTGTTCATATCAAGCACGTGTAATTTTAGTAATACAACCCTATCCAACAACTGGGGAGGAGGTTTTGTTCCCAATTGGAAGGGTAATTATCCAGCACCAATTAGTGTCGGCCAATCTGTACCATGTATTACTGGAGGCCATACAAGCTTTGCTAGCGATCCTCAATGCTCCGCCGCGTTTTCCAATATTTCTACCAATGGCTCTTTTAACATACTTTATAACCTTATCCCAAACGACTCGCAATTTGATTTTACTTTTCAGCCGGAGGGAGGTGCGCTTAATTATAATTGTATCTTGGATGGTGCCTCAGTGGTTAACGGAGGTACTTTCACTATTAATGCCGGTGCGCATGCTCTACTAGTAACGGATGATAATGGCTGTAGTTCGGATTTTTATTTTAATACCAATGGTAGCCTTACCATTGGATGCCAAGAGAGAATGCCAATAGGAGATAACCCAACCCCATAAGTGGCTTTACTAGTTCCCAACTAATTACCTTTCACGGTAGTAACACCATTTTATGGAAGAACTTTTACATAGATGGTCAAATTACAATAGATCAGGATATAACTTTTCAGAATTGTCATTTTTATCTAACACCTGCTAGTAGCATCGTACTTTTGGGTAATAGTACTATCAATCTTGAGCACTGTAAATTGCAGGCTGCTTGCAATGGTATGTGGGATGGAATTTATGTAAGCGATCCTACAGCGGAGATTATTATGGATGATTGTAGTGTAAGTGATGCTATGAACGGTGTTGTCCTTGCAAATAATGCAAAGGGCATACTTACCAGTAATTTGTTTGATAAGAATTATCTGAATGTCCTGATTCAGTTAAATACACTGGCAGGCACTTGTGATAGTTCGAACAACACATTTGGCTTTAGCGGTTCCTTGCTTCCTCCATACGAAGATTACAATCCTGCATATGGAATTTATATACTTAATAGTACCATGATAGATATTGGGAGTAACGGAGGAAATTTCTTTGAGAATTTATGTAATGGTATTTCAATAAATGAAGACCAGGAAATTGTTGGAGAAGGGCCGTACCTTCATTTATATATTCCACCACCTAGTGTTGTTCAACTCATTGACAATCGCTTTGCGAACATTTTACGTGATCCCAATTACGCTAACACAGGGGATGCAATCGGGAGTGGGATATACGTACACCGCGCAGATGCTATGTTTGGCTTGCGTGTAAATGTGCTTAATTCTGTATCGGTGGCAGCTAACACTGATGTTAACTTTGTGGCTTGCGAAAAAGCAATTTGGCTGCGAAATACTTCAAGTACGGTCGATAAGCAGAAAATAAACGTTTGTGGTGTGGGTATACTGGCAACAGAATGCGAAGCAAAGAAAATCCGTGTAACTGATAACGACCTTATGAATACCTATTGGGGGATTTTAAAATCCGGCGATGAAATGACTAATGGGTTTACTGCAATTAATAATACCATCATACTGGCTGAGGAGTAGGAGGCTCAATTATTACATTTTCCTCCCATTGGTATTCTTAGTTCATATAGCAGCAAAATACACGTGGGCAGAAGCGAAATAAAAGACAATATCATCATAATGCCACGGGCTAACACCGGTTTAGGTATTACTATCGGTGAGGGCAGCGCGGATAAGATATTTAATAACCAGATACATTTTACTACACCCAGCAATAACCAGACAGTAGCTGTACCCAACATGATTGGAATTTACTCTAATAGTAGCGATGCTATAAACCTCGTTGGAAACACGGTTGATAATGGTGGTGGCTATGAATATGCACGAACCAATAATGCGGGTATCTATTTACTGGATAACAAGAACAGCCTTTTGCAATGCAATAGCCTGAATTATACCAAATACGGTGTCTTTGCCGTTGGTACAAATGGAAGCTCCTCGCAATACGACCGCACCGCAGGTAACTATATGAATAACTCGGATGCTAACCTGATGCTCTGGAAAGTGACACAGGAAGGGACTTTGGGACAGGTGGGGATTAATAGTTATTCAACAATTTACGATGCAAACAATACTTATCTTGAGCCTCATGATATTAATTCATTTATGGCGCCGGCACTTTACAATAAAGTATTTAGGGTGACGGATTGCCAGAACCC
>Ga0105047_10018454_pt1 | contig 10810 bp, 8 predicted proteins | sample MAT04_FD_78384 | JGI IMG/M metagenome (GOLD analysis project Ga0105047, IMG submission 78384) | Freshwater microbial communities from Lake Fryxell liftoff mats and glacier meltwater in Antarctica - MAT-04 (megahit assembly) | ecosystem: Environmental > Aquatic > Freshwater > Ice > Liftoff...
ACGCGCCGGACGCGAGCTTCGTGAAGAGCCTGCTCCGCCAGCTCTGAATAACGCTGGTCTCTTGCTCGCGGTCGGGTGATCGGACGTCGTGGCCGTTCGTTGGGCGCGCGCGCTGGCGATCCTCGCCGCGACGGTGATGTTCGTGGCCTGGGCGTTCCGGGCCCTCGCCGAGCGCCCGCGCCGGGCCGTCGCCGATCTCGGCGGGGTCGGCGATCTCGCGTCGATCGCCAAGCCATCGTGGGCGCCGGGGCTCACCATCGTCGTCGCGTCGCTGGTGATCGCCGCGCTGCTCCGTCATCGAACGCTCGTCGAGCGCGGTGGGCTGGCGGCGTTCGCGTGCCTCGGGACCGCCGCTGCGGTGTTCGTGTCGATGGCGCTGCCGCTCGGCCACTTCGCGCTGCTCACCGGGCTCGCGATCATCGCCGCGCTCTCGGTCGCGCTGCTGGGCCCCGAGCCCTACGCGCCGCAGACCCGATCGGACCCACGAAAGGCGCTGGTTCTGTGGATCGCCGTCACCGCGACGATGGGCATCTTCTCGATCCATCGCAACAACGCCTACGGCTCCGGCAGCTGGGACATGGGCTGCATGGTCCACAACTTCTATCGCGCCTCGCGCTTCATCGGCACGACGTCGACGGTGCTCGGTGACGTCGACTTCCTCGGCGATCACTTCATGCTCGGCATCTGGCTCTACGCGCCGATCATGTGGATCTCGAGCTCCGGCACGACGCTGCTGCTCATCCAGAGCGCCAACCTCGCGGCCGCTGCGCCCGCGGTGTTCCTGATCGCGCGACACCGCGGCGCGCCGCTCTCCGGTGCGCTGGCGATCGGCGTCGTCACCGGGCTCGCGTTCGGCCTGCAGTCGGCGGCGTACTTCGACAGCCACGAGATCACCGTCGGCTTCGGCTGGCTGGCATGGGGCATCTGGGCGCTCGAGACCGGGCGGCTGCGGCTGGCCACCGTGCTGCTGTTCGCGTTCGCGACGTTCAAGGAGTCGCTCGGCGCGTACTGGGTCGCGCTCGGCTTGCTGGCGATCTGGCGCGGCGTGCGCGGTCGTGAGCGGCGGCTCTGGCGCTTCGGGGCGGCCTGGGTCGCGCTCGGCGGCGCGTGGTTCGTCCTGGTGAACCGGGTGTTCATGCCGGCCTTGCGCGCTTCGGCGGCGAACGCGCCCGAGCCGCACGAGACGTTCGGCGACTTCGGGCCGACGGTGTTCACCGCGGCGGTCGGCATCGTCAGCGATCCCGTGCGCGCGCTGGCCGCGCTGTTCGTCCCCGACGAGAAGCTGCACAGCCAGCTGGTGACGCTCGCCGGATCGGGCTGGCTGCCGTTCACGGGACCCGACGTGTGGCTCGCGGCGCTCCCGCTCGCGGCCGAGCGCTTCCTCTCGTCGAAGTCGACGATGTGGGAAATGGGCTATCACTACGCGGCGCCGCTCTCGCTCTATGCCGGCTGGGCGACCGCGGTGGGCTGGTCGCGCGCCGAGGCCTGGACCCGATCGGCGCTCGAGGCCGCCGGCGGGATCGGTCGCTTCGCGCCGCGGTTCCTCGCGCTCTACCTGATCGCGATGGCGGCGCTGACGAACAGCATCGGCTATCGCCACCCGGGCAACTTCCACCGCTGGGACGAGGGCTATTTCTCGCCCCCGGAGCGACGAAAGCAGCACGACGGGGCGGTAGCGCTCCTGGAAGCGCAGGGGCGCGACGCGCGGATCGCCGCGCAGAACCGGCTCCTCCCGCACGTGGCGAACCGCCCGGTCATCTATCGGATCGGCGAGTGGCAGAAGACGGACTGGGTGCTCCTCTCGGTCGGGGAGAGCGCCTGGCCGTACGACGACGGGATGCCGCAGCGCCTCTCCCAGGAGCTGGGCAAGAATCCCGAGTGGAGGCTGGTGTATGCGGCCGGCCAGACGCTGGTCTACGCGCGCGCCAAGGCGAGCGACCTGCCTCCGGTTTCCCATTGACCATGCTACAGGGCGCCGCTACGACCCTCCCGCCCGTGGTCAATTACGCCCCGATATTGATCCTTTTCATCGCGGCCGCGGGCATCGCCGGCATCCTGCTGACGCTCGCGACCTTCCTCGGCCCGCGCTCGCCCAACACGCGAAAAGCGCAGCCGTTCGAGTGCGGAAACAAGCCGCTGGGCCCCACGGTCCGCCGCATTTCGGTGAAGTTCTACGTGGTCGCGCTGCTCTTCATCGCGTTCGACCTCGAGACGGTGTTCCTCTACCCCTGGGCCGTCGTGTTCCAGGAGCTGGGGATGCGCGGGTTCGTGCTGATGATGTCGTTCGTCTTCATCCTGACGCTGGGCCTGGTCTACGTGTGGCGCAAAGGCGCGCTCGACTGGGATTGATCGTCGTGGATCTTGAAAGGTAGGTTGCTGCCGATGACTACGGAGAACGTGCTCGGCGGCGAGGCCGTCGTGACCACCGTCGATGAGGCCGAGGGCTTCTTTCGCCGGCTGCTCAACAAGAACGAAACGATCCAGAAGACGGTCAACTGGGGCCGCCAGTGGAGCTTCTTCCAGTACCCCTTCGTCACTGCGTGCTGCGGCATGGAGTACATGGCGACGGCCGGTCCGCGCTACGACTACGCGCGCTTCGGCGCCGAGCTGCCGCGCTTCTCGCCGCGCCAGGCCGACCTGCTGATGGTCGTCGGCACGATCGTCCACAAGCAGGCCCCGATCCTGCGCACCGTCTACGAGCAGATGGCCGAGCCCAAGTGGGTCGTCAGCTTCGGCGTCTGCGCCAGCTCCGGTGGCTTCTATCGCAACTATGCGACGGTGCAGGGCATCGACACGATCATTCCGGTGGACGTGTATATCCCGGGCTGCCCGCCGCGCCCCGAGGCCGTCCTCGACGCGCTGATGATGCTGCAAAACAAGATCAAGGGAGAGCGCCGGCCGCTCCTCCCGATCGTCCCGGCCTAACACCATGAGCAAAGTCGCCCTCGATCGCCTCCTCGAAAAATATCCCGGCGAGGTGATCTCGTCGCACGCCGATCACGGCGACGAGACCGCGGTGCTGAAGCCCGCCAAGCTGGCCGAGATCGCGCTGTTCCTCCGCGACGATCCGGTCACGTCGTTCGAGATGCTCAGCGATCTCACCGGCGTCGACCTGCTCGGGCTCAAGGAGCCGCGCTTCGAGGTGGTCATCCATCTCTACAGCCTCACCAAGCGCCACCGCATTCGCCTCAAGGTGCCGTGCCTCGACGACGAGAACCCCGTCGTCCCCAGCGTCATCCACGTCTGGAAGGCGTCCAACTGGATGGAGCGCGAGGCCTGGGACCTCTACGGCATCAAGTTCGACGGGCACCCCGATCTGCGCCGCGTGCTGCTCTATCCCGAGTTCGAGGGCCATCCGCTGCGCAAGGACTATCCGATGGAGAAGCGCCAGCCGATCGTGCCCCCGTGGCCCGGCCGACAGCACTTGTAGCCGTTGTCGCGGCGTTGCTCGCCGCGCCTGCCCACGCCGTCGCTCCGCATCGCGACTGGCGCACGATCCTCACCCCGCACTTTCGCGTCCACTATCACGAGGGCCTCGCCCCGCTCGCGCAGCGCGTCGCCGGCATCGCCGAGGAGGCGCTCGAAGGGCTCTCCGATCGCCTCGCGCACCAGCCCGAAGATCCGATCCACGTCGTCCTCACCGATGAGACCGATGGCCCCAACGGCTTCGCCGAAGTCATCCCGCACAACCTGATCACGCTCTTCGCGGCGGTCCCCGATCCGGCGGCCGCGCTCGGCGAGTACGACGACTACTGGCGCCTGCTCGTCACGCACGAGCTCGCGCACGTCGTTCATCTCGATTCGATCGGCGGCATCCCGTACGTCGTGAACCAGATCATCGGCAAGCAGCTGTCGCCGAACCAGGTGCAGCCGCGCTGGTTCATCGAGGGGCTCGCGGTGTGGCTGGAGTCCGATCTGACTCGCGCGGGACGGCTACGGAGCGCGCTGTTCGAGATGATCGTGCGGGCCCAGGCGATCGACGGCACGCTCCCGGCGATCGACGAGATCACCACCAGCACCCGCCGTTTTCCCGGCGGAAACAGCCCGTATCTGTACGGTGGCCGCTTCCTCGGCTGGCTCGCGAAGACGTTCGGCAGCGACAAGCTCGCCGAGGTGTCGCTGCGCTACGGATCGCGCCTCGTGCCGTACGGTCTCAACATCGTCGCGCGCGAGGTGTTCGGTCGCGACTACCCGACGCTGTGGGAGGAGTGGCTGACCGAGGAGCGCGCCGCTGCACTGGCGGTGTTCGATCGCGTGCAGCGCGAGGGCGCGACGCCGCTCGAGTGTGTCACCGGCCTCGCTGACGAGCTCGGCCCGCCGCGCATCGGGCCCGATGGCACGCTGGCGATCGTCGAGTCGCCGCGCGACGACGACACCACGCTCACGTTCCGCTTCGCCGCTGGGCACGCGACGAAGATCCGCACGTCGGCGGGGGAGGGCGCGTTCACCGGCGATGGGCGCTTCGTCGCGGTCATCGAGGACACCCACCAGCAGCGCTACCGTTATCGCGATATCGAGATCATCGACGTCGCGAGCGGCGATCGCACGCGGCGCACGTCGGGCGCGCGCCTGTCCGATCCCGACGTGCACCACGGCGTGATCGTGGCAGTGGAGACGCGCGGCGGGTCGACCGGCCTCGTCACGCTGACGGTCGACGGCGCTGATCTGCCGCGCCCGCTGGTCGATCACGCGCTCGGCGAGATGCAGATCTTCGGGCCGCGCTGGTCCCCCGATGGAACACGAATCGCAGCCTCGATCGTCGCGACCGACGGCACGCGCGGCCTCGTGCTGATCGATCCGGCGAGCGGAGCTGTCGTGGAGCGCCTCACCAGCACCGTCGCGCTCGACCACGCGCCGGCCTGGATGCCGGACGGCGACCGTATCGTCTTCTCCTCCGATCGCGGCGGGGTGTTCGAGCTGCACGCGATCGATCTTCGGTCCCACGCGATCGTGCGCCTCACCGCGTCGCTCACCGGCGCGCTCGCGCCCGCGGTCGATCCGCGCACTGGGGACGTCTACTGGCTCTCCGGGACCTCGCGCGGCGTCGCGCTGTGCAGCGCGCCGATCGCCGCGCTCGCACCGCGACCGGTGCTGGAGGCGGCGCGGCCCGAGGCGCTCGCGCACCCGGTGACGCTGGAGCGCTACCCCGAGGAGCGCTACGCCGACTGGGAGACGCTGCTCCCGAAGACGCTGCGCGCGAGCCTCGCGCTCTCCTCGGCCACCGGACTCGGCGCGAGCATCCAGCTCGAGGGCCACGACGTGGTGGGTCGGCACTCGTGGGCGCTGTCGCTCGGCGTCGACAGCGATCGCGAGCGGCTCTCGTACAGCTTCGGCTACTCGAACAACATGCTGCCAACGCCGGTGAGCATCAGCTCGTTCCTCGCGAGCGACATCCAGACCGGGGCATTCTTATCGTCGGATCGCCGCCTCGATCGCCGCACCTCGGCGTGGGGGCTGCGCGTCGGGCTCGATGTGCCGCTCGGGAGCTGGGAGCTCTCGCACGGCTTCTTCTTTGGCTACGGCGTCGAGCTGCGCCGGCCGCTCGACCCGGTGCCGCGCGATCCGTTCCAGCGCGCGCCGCGGGTGCTCGGCGCGCTCACGCTCGCGCCGTTCAGCGCGGGGTGGCGGATCTCGAACACGCGCGCGTTCCCCGACTCGATCTCGACGGCGCGCGGGTTCTCGTTCGACATCTCGACCAGCATCCACCACCCGTTGCTCGGCTCGGGCGTGGAAGTCACCGACGTGTCGGCCCACTTCACGCAGTTTTTCCGCCTCCCGTGGGCGGCTCACCACGTGCTCGCGCTGCGCGCCGCGGGCGCCGTCTCGTTCGGGCGGAAGAGTAGCCGCTCGACCTACGCGATCGGCGGGCTCGACGTGCGAAACGTGATCCTCGACGCGATCGACGAGCGCACGGTGGGCACCGACGTCATCCGCGGCTACGAGCCCGCGTCGCGGCGCGGCTCGGCGTTCTACCTCGCCACGGCGGAGTACCGGCTGCCGTTCATCGACATCGAGCGGGGGATCGAGACGCTGCCGGCCTTCGTCGATCGGCTGCACCTCGCGGCGTTCGCGGACGTCGGCGACGCGCCGGCCGACGCGCCACGGTTCGAGGACGTCGCGGTGGGAATCGGGGCGGAGCTGCGGCTCGATCTCACGCTGCTCTACTACGTGCCGCTGCGCCTGCGGCTCGGCTACGCGCGCGGCCTGGCGGAGGACGGGATCGACGACTTCTACGTCGTGCTGGGCGGCAATTTTTAGTTGTCGAACTGCTCGATGGCGAGCTTGAGCCGGCCCTCGGCGGTGCGATCGAAGTACAGCGTGAAGCTGCCGTCATCGATGTCCTTCCACTTCGCGACCTCGAAGACCTTGCCGTCGGTGGGGCGGGTGAACGCGCCGAGCTCCATCGTGCCTTCGCGCATCGATCCGAGGAGGAACGGCTCGCTTCCGCCCTGCACGCGGGCGCGCAGCGAGCGGTCCCAGAGGTATTCGAACGACGCGAGCGCGAGCTCGTGGCGCGGCGATCCTTCGGCCGCCGGGAGATCGATGCGGCCCAGCCGATAGAACTCGTTGTAGTGGAGGCGGCCCTGCGACAGCGACAGATCTCCGGTCCAGTCCGGCGACACCTGGCCCGCCGCGATCGCGTCGGCCGGCTGGCTGAGGCCTTCCTGGGTGGCGAACTCGTCGAGCCACACCATGGCCTCCTGGAAGCGCGTGCGACCGAAGACCTCGTCCCAGCCGAGCAGCGTGTCGGCGTTGAGGCGCGCGCTGGCGACCGGCGCGCCCTTCTTGTCGAAGATCTCGAGGTACTGAGCGTCGCCGTCGGTGGTCATGAAGTTGATGAACACGTCGTGGCCGTCGATCTTGGCCTTCTGCAGGATCACGGTGGCCCAGTCGTTCTCCATCGCGCGGTTGTAGAAGTCGTACGAGGCGAGCACGCCGGCCGGCACGCTGGCGCGGTTCTGCGGGAAGATCGGGCGCGCGTCGATCCGGGTCGCGCCCGGGAGGCCCTGGGCGAGCGGGTGGCCGCCGACGTCGGGGTCGGTGTTCGCGAAGTTGTAGTGGTCGAAGAAGCTGGTGACCGCGGCCTTGATGTCGCCGCCGCCGGTGCCCTGCGAGACGCGCAGGTACGCCATCTTGCTCAGCGCGCCGAGCGCCGGATCCTGCGCGGCGACCGCCTGGATCTCCTTCTGCGAGAGGAACTTCTGGCCCGATCCAGGCTTGTTTTGCAGGCTCCACGCCTGGGCCGCGTCGGTCACCGCCTGCGAGGTCAGGCTCGCGACGCTGACCCGCGCGCCCTTGCCGCCCGCCGCGCGCACGCGATCTGCGGCGCGGCCGAGGAATGGATCGAGCGTCTTCTGCTCGGCTTGCGACAGGAGGGTGTTCGACCCGGCCGCTTTCTTGGCGGCATCGGTCACGAGCTCCTGGAGAGCGACGGTGGCATCGGCGACGGTTACGCGGACCATGGAGCTTTTATCGGCAGAGCCCCTGAATGGTTGTGCGATAGTGTAGGCAATGAAACCACCTATGCGGGACGTCCGGCGGGCGCAACAGTGCGGCCGCGTGCGCCGCCCCGTCTCTGCGATCGTGCTGGCTCTCCTGTCCTGGGGTTGCGGGGGCTGCGCCGGAAAGCGCTCGGAGACCACGCTCGAGGCGCGCGCGATCGCCCCTCCGGTCCCGGGTCAGCTCGCCGGGCCGAACGCCTTTCGCCACATCGACAGCGACGTGGATCGCGCCCGCGCGCTCTTCCTCGAGGCGAGCAAGGTCCTGACCCACCCGCGCTGCGCCAACTGCCACCCGCCCGACGATCACCCCCGCCAGCGCAACAGCCACGACCTCCACGTGCCGCCGGTCGAGCGCGGCCCCGACGATCGCGGCATCCCGGGCTTGATGTGCAGCTCGTGCCACCAGGATCAGAACGTCGTCGGCACGCGCGTCCCGGGCGCGCCGAAGTGGCACCTCGCGCCGCGCGAGATGGTCTGGCTCGGCCGCTCAGCGGCGGCGATCTGCGAGCAGATCAAGGATCCGAAGCGCAACGGCGGAAAGACGCTGGCGCAGATCGTCGAGCACAGCGCGCACGACGAGCTGGTCGCGTGGGGCTGGAATCCGGGCGCGGATCGCGAGCCGGCTCCGGGGACGCAGGCCGAGCTCGGCGCGCTGATGCAGGCCTGGGTCGACGCCGGCGCGTCGTGCCCGATCGAGGAGACCAAGCGATGATCAAACTGAATGTGAACGGAGAGGAGCGCACCGTCGACGGGCCCCCGGAGATGCCGCTGCTGTGGGTGCTGCGCGATCTGCTGGGCCTCACCGGCACCAAGTACGGCTGCGGCGAAGCGCTGTGCGGCGCGTGCACCGTGCACCTCGACGGCGAGGCGGTGCGGTCGTGCGTGACCCCGCTGAAGCGCGCCGAGAACAAGAAGATCACCACGATCGAAGGCCTGTCGCCCGACGGAAAGCACCCGCTCCAGACCGCGTGGGTCGAGCTGTGCGTCCCGCAGTGCGGCTTCTGTCAGGCCGGCCAGCTCATGACCGCGGCCGCGCTGCTGGCGAAGAACGCGAAGCCCACCGACGAGCAGATCGACAAGTCGCTCGCCGGCAACCTCTGCCGCTGCGGCACGTACACGCGCATTCGCGACGCGGTGAAGAAGGCCTCGAGCACATGAGGCGCCGCGAGTTTCTCGCCACGCTTGGGCTCGCCGCCGGTGGCCTGGTGGTCGGCCTGCGCCCGCGCCGCGCGTCGGCCTACGAGCTCTCGCCGAGCGTCATCGCGAACGACTTCGTCCACATCGCGGTGAACGGCCGTGTCACGATTGTCTGTGCGCGATCGGAGATGGGGCAGGGCGTCCGCAGCTCGCTCCCGGTGCTCATCGCGGACGAGCTCGGCGCCGACATGGCGCGCGTCCAGATCGTCCAGGCTGAAGGCGACAAAAAGTACGGCGATCAGAACACCGACGGCTCCTCCAGCGTGCGCGGCCACTTCGAGACGCTGCGCCAGCACGGGGCCACCGCGCGCCTGATGCTGGTCGAGACCGCCGCCCAGCAATGGGGTGTCGCGCCGGGCGAGTGCACCGCCAGAGAGCACGTGATCTGGCACGACAGGACCAAGCGCACGCTGGCGTTCGGCGAGCTGGTGCCCGAGGCGATGAAGCGGAAGCCGAACCCGAAGGCGCCGCTCCGCCCGCGCGCCGAGCTCACCCACGTCGGGACCAACCTCCCGCTGCTCGACGGCCCGGACATCGTCACCGGGCGCGCCCAGTACGGCGCCGACGTGAAGCTCCCGAACATGCTCATCGCGGTCATCGCCCGCCCTCCGGTGGTCGGCGGCAAGGCCTCGCGCTGGGATCCGTCGAAGGCGCTGGCGGTGAAGGGCGTCGTGAAGGTCTTCGAGCTGCCGGTGCCCACCGGCGCGGTGAAGTTCCAGCCGCTCGGCGGTATCGCGATCATCGCCGAGAACACCTGGGCTGCGCTCGAGGGGCGCCGCGCGATGCCGATCGAGTGGGATCACGGCGACAACGCGAGCTACGACTCGGCCGCGTTCCAGCAGTCGCTCCTGGCCACGGTGCGCGCGCCGCAAAAGTCGGTGCGGAGCACGGGCGACGTGGACAAAGCGCTGGACGGCGCGGCCAAGCGGCTGGAGGCCGAGTACTACGTGCCGCACCTCGCGCACGTCCCGATGGAGCCGCCGGCCGCGATCGCGCGGTTCGTCGACGGCAAGTGCGAGGCGTGGGCCTGCACCCAGAACCCGCAGGCGGCGCGCACCGAGGTCGCGCGCGCGCTGGGCATCGGCGAGGACAAGGTCCGGATCAACGTCACGCTGCTCGGCGGCGGTTTTGGGCGCAAATCGAAGCCGGACTACGTCGCCGAGGCCGCTTTGCTCTCGCGCGAGGCGGGCGCTCCGGTGCGCGTCCAGTGGACCCGCGAGGACGACATCCACCACGATTACTTCCACACCGTCAGCGCGCAGCGGCTCGAGGCGGGGATCGACGCGAGCAACAAGGTCGTGGCCTGGCGCCACCGTATCGCGTTCCCGACGATCGGCTCGACCTTCGCCGCGGGCACCAAGCGCCCCGCGGACTTCGAGCTGGGGCAGGGCGCGACCGACATCCCGCTGGCGATTCCCAGCGTGCGGGTCGAGGCCGGCGAGGCCGACGCGCATGTGCGGATCGGCTGGCTGCGCTCCGTCTGCAACATCTTCCACGGCTTCGCGCTCGGCAGCTTCATCGACGAGATCGCCCGCGCCCGCGGCGTGGATGCGCGCGACAACTGGCTCGAGATCCTCGGGCCGCCGCGCAACGTCACGCCGAAGGAGGCGGGGATCGACAAGTTCGCCAACTATGGCGCGCCGATCGACGAGCACCCCATCGACGTCCTGCGCTACCGCGGGGTCATCGAGAAGGTCTGCCAGAGCGCAGGGTGGGGCACGCCGCAGAAGGAAGGCCGCGCGCTCGGGCTCTCGGCGCACGCGAGCTTCCTCACCCGCGTGGCGGTGGTGGCGGCGGTCCAGAAGTCGGAGAGCGGCGCGATCAGCGTCGACGAGGTCTGGATCACCGCCGACGCGGGCACGATCATCAACGAGGAGCGGGTCCGCTCGCAGCTCGAGGGCGCGGTGATGTTCGGGATGAGCATCGCGTTCGGCGGCGCGGTGACCATGCGCGGCGGGCAGGTCGTGCAGACCAACTTCCGCGACGTGCCGATCCTGCGCATCGGCGACGCGCCGCGGAAGATCCACGTCGACATCGTGAAGAGCGACAAGAGCCCCGGCGGCGTGGGTGAGCCGGGCGTGCCTCCGGTCGCGCCGGCGATCCTGAACGCC
>Ga0105047_10018455_pt1 | contig 10810 bp, 9 predicted proteins | sample MAT04_FD_78384 | JGI IMG/M metagenome (GOLD analysis project Ga0105047, IMG submission 78384) | Freshwater microbial communities from Lake Fryxell liftoff mats and glacier meltwater in Antarctica - MAT-04 (megahit assembly) | ecosystem: Environmental > Aquatic > Freshwater > Ice > Liftoff...
CGTTGATGCGCGCCAGGTGCGGCTTAATTTCGCGCGCGCTGCGGCGACTTACGACGCGGTCGCCGTCCTCCAGCGCGAGGTCGGCTGTCGTATGCTCGAGCGGCTCGACTACGTCAGGATTGCCCCCGCGCGCGTTCTCGACTTGGGCTGTGGGACCGGCGCCAGCCTTTCCGCGCTCGGCGAACGTTACCCGAAAGCGCAGGTGCTCGGCGCCGATCGCAGTGAAGCGATGCTTGGTGTGGGCAGCGGCCGGCGCTCGCGCCTGCGCTGGCTGTTGCCATTTCTGCGCCGCAGCACGCTCGCCGGCGCCGACGCGCAAGCCTTGCCATTCAAGAGTGGATCGTTCGGGCTGATCTGGTCGAATCTGATGTTGCACTGGCTCGACGACGCGCGGCCGGCGTTTCGTGAGATGCAGCGTACGCTCGAAGTCGGCGGCTTGCTGATGTTCTCGACCTTCGGCCCGGATACGCTCAAGGAATTGCGCGCCGCCTTCTCCGACGGCGACGAGCATACCCAGCGCTTCGTCGATATGCACGATTTCGGCGACATGCTCGTCGAATGCGGCTTCGCCGACCCGGTGATGGACGTTGAAACGCTGACGCTGACCTACGCGACCCTCGGCGACCTGTTTCGCGATTTGCGCCAGAGCGGTTCGGCCTGCGCTCACAGCGCGCGGCGTCGGGGTTTGATGGGCCGTTCGTCCTGGCGTGCGGCGTGCGCCGAGTACGAAAAGCGGATGACCGACGGGCGCCTGCCGGCGACCTTCGAAGTCGTCTACGGTCACGCCTGGAAAGGCGAGCCGATGACGGCCACCGACGGCCGGGCGATCGTTCGTTTCGACCCGAAACAAAGGGCGCGCTAAGGCCTTTTCAACGGTGCTTTTTCGCGGCAGTGCGCGAGTTTGTTATCATCGATGATTCGGCCGTCACTGTTTTTTTTCAATTTTCAATTTATCGCAGGAACCTGCCATGTTGCAAAAGCTTGCCTCTTTCGCCGGCGTCAAGGGCCCGGTCGTCACGATCGTCATGGACGGTTATGGAATTGCCAAGTCCGACGTCGGCAGCGCGATCGCCGCTGCCAGAAAACCGACGCTCGACCGGCTCTTCGCCGATTACCCGAACATTAGCTTGCGCGCGCATGGTACGGCGGTCGGCATGCCGTCCGATGAGGACATGGGCAATTCGGAAGTCGGCCACAATGCGATCGGCGCCGGCCAGGTCTATAGCCAGGGCGCTTCGCTCGTTGCCGACGCGATTGCCTCGGGGGCGATCTGGCTCGGTCAGGGCTGGCAGGAAATTATCGCCGGAGTCAAGCACAACGTCTTCGGTAGTCCCGGCGCCCTGCACTTCATCGGCCTGTTCTCGGACGGCAATGTGCACAGCCACATTGACCATCTCAAGGCGATGGTGTTGCGTGCGCGCGAAGAAGGCATCAGGACGGTTCGCATCCATGCCCTGCTCGACGGCCGCGACGTGCCGGAAACGAGTGCGCTCGACTACATCGAGCCGTTCGAGGCCTTCCTCGCGCAAATCAGCGGCGGCGATTTTGACGCACGCATCGCTTCGGGCGGCGGGCGCATGAAGATCACCATGGATCGTTACGACGCCAACTGGAAAATGGTCGAACTCGGATGGCATACGCATGTGCTCGGCGAGGGTGAGCAATTCGCCAGCGCGACGCAGGCGGTCATGGCCTTGCGCGCGGCGCACCCGAGAACGATAGACCAGGACCTGCCGCCTTTCGTCATCGCCCGCAACGGCCGGCCGGTCGGCATGATCGAAGACGGCGATGCGGTCGTCTTCTACAACTTTCGCGGCGACCGGGCGATCGAAATCACGCGCGCCTTCGAGGAGCTTGAATTCGACAAGTTCGTCCGCGTCCGCGTCCCGAAAGTGACCTACGCCGGCATGTTGCAGTACGACGGTGACCTCAGGCTGCCACGGCGATTTCTCGTTGACCCGCCGATCATCCGCGACACTTCAGGCGAGTGGTTCGCGAAAAGCGGCATCACGCAGTTTGCCTGCTCGGAAACACAGAAGTTCGGCCACGTGACGTATTTCTGGAACGGCAACCGCTCGAACAAGTTCGACGGCGAGACCTATCAGGAAGTGCCGAGCGACGTCGTGCCCTTCGAGCAGCGTCCGTGGATGAAAGCCGCTGAAATCGCCGATGCAATGATCGCCGCGCTTGAAAGCGGCAAGTACCGTACGCTGCGCTGCAATTTTGCCAACGGCGACATGGTCGGCCACACCGGCAACTTCCGCGCCGCGACGATGGCCGTCGAGGCCGTCGATCTCGAACTGGCCCGCATCCTGCCGGTGATCGATGCGCTGGGCGGCGTCGCGCTGATCACCGCCGACCACGGCAACGCCGACGAGATGTACGAATTGGACAAGAATACGAAACAGCCCGCACAGCACGCGGACGGCTCGTTCAAGGCCAAGACCGCGCACACGCTGAACCCGGTGCCGCTGATTCTTTACGACAATGTGAGCGGTGGCAAGCTGGGTTTGAAGCAAACGCCGACCGCCGGGCTTTCGAACATCGCGGCGACGACGGCCAATCTGCTCGGTCTCGAGAAGCACAGCAAGTGGGACGAAAGCCTGCTCGAGATCAGATGAGGCGCTTACCTTCCATTGGCTTGGCCAGGCCAGACCCAGCGAGTGTCGGCCGGCGACCTAAACCCGACAGGCTGCTGGTATAAAACCAATAGATAACGCAACATGTTTTATGCTGCTGCATACCCATCCCATGAGAAGGAGTTGGTTATGCGACAGACCAAATTGCACCTTACGGTCTCGGACCGCGAGTTGATCGAGTCGTACCGAGCGAAAGGGCTGCACCATGCCCGAGAAGTCAATCGAGCGCATATCTGGAGCGCGGTGCCGAGTATGCCTGCAGGATATGGCGCGCACCGGAAAGCCGCGCCAGTACGACACCAATGTCGAAGCGCAGATTACGGCTTTGGCTTGTTATGAGCCACCGGCCGGAGCCAAGCACTGGACGCTCGATTTGCTGGAACTGGCGGCGCGTGCCCAAGACCGTATCGGTCCGATCAGTCGCAAAACGATCCGCCGCCGGCTAAAAAAACTGCCTCAAACCCTGGCGAAAGCTGATGTGGTGCGCCGGCCAACTGACGCAAGCGTAGCGAAAGCGGATGTACGATCTGCGAGATCTCGACGCTCGTGCGATCCAACGAACCGGTTATTTGCGTTGACGAGAAAAGCCAGCAACTGCTCAAGGACTCGCGTGCGCCCTGCGAATTCGCCCGGAATGCCGGTCAGGCAGGATTGCGAGTACGTCCGTTCGGGAACCGACAACCTGTTCGTCGCCGTCGAAGCGAAGGGCGGACGGCGGACCGTAACGATCACCGACCATCGCGCCAATCTTGATTTATGGGTTTTTTACACTAGCGCTCGACAATCCGCGTCAGTATCGCGCCGAAATCGACGGCTGCCGTAAACGCCGCGCTTTGCCGAGCGAGCCGCTGCGCCGCTTCACGATGCGGTCCGGGCGCGAGTAGTATGCGCACGGCGCTGGCGAGGTCACCGGCGCGAAAGCGGTCGGCGCGCAGCGTCAAACCGACCCCGGCGCGTTCGAGCGCGCCCATGTTGAGAAACTGATCGAGGTTGCTCGCGATGGCAACGACGGGAACGCCGGCCGCAAGGGCTTGCTGAGCGGTCAGGCTGCCGCCGTTGAAAATCACGAGCTGCGCTCGGCGTGCCGCTTCCTCGCCGGGCAGATAGGCAGCGAGCCTGGCGTTGGCCGGTATCTCTGACGGAAGAGGCGCGCCCGCGGTTGAGGCAACGACGTTGACATCGAGATTGGCGAGGCACAGCAGTATCCGCGGCAGCAATTCGGCTTGCCCCGAGCTGCCGAGCGTCACATAGACGAGCGGGCGTTCACCGCGCAAGCTGTCCCACCAGTCGGGCGCTGCGACCGGGGGTGACCAGAGCAGCGGGCCGATAAACTCGTGGTTGGCCGGAAAAACCGTTCCCGGAAATAGCTCGGGCTGATCGGCGTAAACCACATGATCGGCGTCGGTATAAACCCGGCGCAGATCGGCGCCGAGCGAGGGCAACCCGTGCCGGCGGCGAACTCGATTCATCGGAACGCTATGGATCGCAAACATGATCGGGCGCACCAGCGACAAAAGCAGATCGACGAGCGGCAGTGGCACGAAGCCCGTCATCGGGAGCACGGGCGGGGGATAGTGGGGCACCCGCCAGTAAGGGCTCCAGTAACAGTTCGATATCGCGACGTAAGGGACCCCGGCAAGACGCGCACTAACGGAAAGCGACAAACGAAAATCGCCGACGACGACGTCGGGCGCGAGCAAAGTCAGCAACTTCAAATCGTCGGCGACGTAGCGCTCGAGCGTCGCTTCATCGAACAGCGGCTTGCCGCGCGCAAGCGCCTGAATGAAATGTGCGCTGCCGAGCGATGGCAGCAGATGCGTCGTCCCGCGAAAGCCGGCAAGCAGCCAGCTCACGCTCGCGTCACAGGCAAAATGCAGCGCAAAACGTTCGCTGTCGAGCATCCCGGCAAGTACCAGCGGGCGGGCGATATGGGCGAGTGTCGCCGCTTCGCCGACGAAAAGCACCTTCAGCGGCCGCGCTTGGCGCGCATTCCGCTGCACTGAGGGCTGCACTGTAGCGGACCGTGGCGGCACGTATCAGGCAGCCGATGTCGGCGCTGGCGCCTCGCCGGCCTGCAGCAAAGGCGCGGCGTCTTCGAGCAGGTGGACGGGCCACCACCGAGCAAAAAAAAGTCGCTCGACAATGCGCTGCTTGGCGTAAGGATATTTGCTTGGGGCAAGGGTAATCGCCTTGGCCAGCAACGAGGTGTAGGTCGGACGTTCGGCACTACTGTGCCGACGTAAGTCCTTGATACGGGGAAGATCGAGATCGTGCGTAAAGCTCACGGCATTGCGGGGCCTCAACTCATTTTCAATTAGCGTGAGGTTCGTCTGAAAGAACCTGTTCTTCGGCATGATTCGATAAAATATCTCAACCATGATGCTCCTGATCCAATCCTTGCCGCCTGCGGTCGCGGGAACAGCGAGCTAATATACGCGAGTTGCGTCCCTTGCGACAAGCGCGACAAACAGGCTCTGGAACGGCTTGCTTGCGCGAGCAAGCGTCGGCCAGCTTGACATCGGCTCCGTCTTTCTGCCGCTCGTTCAGGGTAGTGTTGCGATCTTGATCAGCGCTTTAATCGGTCGCCGCGCGAAAACGCTCTAGATATCGGCCGCGGCGACGGGGATTCCCGTCTCGGCAGCAGCACATCGTGTGGGCGAAATGGTCGGCCTCTTCTTTGCCGAGGTTGTTTCCACCCGCGAAGTGCGCGAATTCGTTCCACCCGAGTTCGACGTCATGCGTATCCAGCAGTGGGCTGTGCGCGCCGAGTATTACAAAGACGATTTTCACGCCGAACTGCTGTGGATTCCGGTCGCCTCGTACGATAATGTCGGCAAGCGTTAACCGGACTGTTTGGCTCATGCTCCCGCGAGTGACGTGAAATTTCGAACGGAACTGGCGACTCGCCGTCGGAGCGGACGTATTTAAAGGGCCGCCACTCGGCCTCTTTGGCCAGTACAATAATCTCGATCGCGCCTACTCTGAAGTGCTAGAGCTTTTGATCGGCGACCTGCGCCGCGGGTGTCGCTCCACCCGGCTGATGAAAGGGTTTGGCATCGTCCGAGGCGCTTTTCGTCGACTGTTCTGCAAGCTTTCGCGCCGCGTCCCGGCTGACATTTTCCGGTCCGTGCGCAAAGCGCGACTCAAGGAAGCGCGTCGCGTTATCGAGGTCGCTGTAGACCACTCCGCCGCATAGCGCGGACACGAACTTGCGCCAGGCAAGGTCGGGCTGATCGATCTGGAAGCCGTAAAGTCCACGGGTCTCACTGCGGTTTTCGCGCACGATGTAGACGCTGAGTTGCGAGACGTCGGCGTGCCCCAGCGTAATGATCGCCTCACACCGCGTATTGACGGGTAGCGGCTTGTGCGCGACGGCTTGAAAACCGAGAAGCGACACTTCAATCACGCGGATCGCTATCTTTTCAGCGGGTCCTGTGGCCGGTGGGCAGACAATTTGTCCGGGGCACTTGACGGAGAAGCGCAGGTGGCTGCGCACCTGGCCGTGCTCGCGTTCGCTAGTACCACTGTCCGGGCCATCCTTGGCGAAGGGTATCGGCAGGACAGCGCGATACGCCGGCAAGTCGTAGATTGAATAGAGCAAGGCCTTCTTGCGCTCGGTGAGTTTCTGGAAGCCGTGTGTGCGCACGTTGAAGAAATGATCGAGCAGCGCCGGCGTCAATACAGGGTCGTTGGTCGTAAAAAAACGCCGATTCGGAAACTGGATGTTCGGCAAGCGGACGTCAACGAAGTAGGCGTGAAGGTTGCGCCGTGCCGGCTTCGAAGCATAGTGCTTGCGGAACATCGCGGGCGCTTCCTTGAGATCGAGCGTTGCGCCGATAGCCGGAGCGCCGTTGACGAAGTCGTAGTGCTCGACGATGGTGGCCGGCAAGCGCCGGAACAGGAGCAGCGACTCGTACATCTCGATGTGCTTGGGATTGACCGCAATCACGAGATGCCGCGTATCAAAGAAGGTCGTGCAGTACTCATACATGAACTTCATCATCGGAAACAGGATGCTGCCGCTCGTTCTGCGAAAGTCAGGGTGGACGGCGAGCGCCGAGACTTCGGCAATGTAGCCTTCCTGCTCGCGTACTGAAGTTAGATCGAAGACGCGTTGCATCGGAAAACCGAGGGCACTTTCGCGGATCAGCGAAAGCGTCCCGACAACCTTGTCATCGTACTTCGCGCAGAGCGTCGTCGTCGTCGGCAAGGCGTGATAGATGGTGACACGCAGGCCGGATGGGTCGGGCTTCATGAAGCCGCTATCGACGTAAGCGTCGTGCAGCAGTGAGAAGCAGGCCTCGAGTTCTTCTTGCGTTTCGGCGATTTTGAGCACCAGCCGACTGCTCGGCGCCGGATTGCAATCGGCGAACGAGCGAAACACCTTGAAGCGCTGTTCCCGGGGTAACCACGAGACGAGCTTGCGGGCCCATTCGCGTACCAGTTTCCGAGTACGCAGACGAATACGCTTCAACATGGCGGCCCCCGGCGAAATTATATTTCGGATCATACTCGTGAAAAAGCGTCGGGTAACAGCGTTTACCAGTCGCGCCGTGGCTTTCCTGGTTTGGCTAGCGCAGCACCTGCGTCTGCCAATCCAGCGCGGTCCACTTGTCAGGTAAGCGCGTTTCTTTCCAAGCCAGAGGCGCCTACTCGAGCCGTTTCAGGTAGTCCTTGGTAAACACCTTCTCAGGCAGATCGCGCAGCTTCATGTTCCCGTAGTCGAGAACGGACTGTTCGCCGCTCCTCAAGGAGTCCTCCATGACGAGGCGCGCTGGCCGCGGACGGCCCAGCATGGTCTGGTAGTTCTCGTACCTGCAGGTCTTTAGCAGGCGGTTCGAGAGCGAATAGAACTCGGCCTTGTGTGGCGCGTTGTCTTTCTGCCGGACCCAGTATACGACGCGCTGGTAGGTAACGCCGCGATCGACGGCGGTCAGCTCGAGGACGTGGTACTCCTCACCGCCGATCGTCTCGCTGCGCACGATTCTCGGGTTGTAGTCGGAGGCGAAGTTGGCGCGCGCGAGGTCGCCGTTGGCAACCTGTCCGGTCAGGCGCTGCGAGAGTCCAAGGCGGATCGGTTGCGAGACCTCGGGCATGAAAACCCACAGGTCGCGTCCCTTCATGAGGATGATCTGACCGCGTTCGGATGCCGGTTCCGTTATCATGACAACAGTATTACTGTTGCCTTTTGAAAGGACCCGGTAGCGTCGCGACTCGCTCGGCTGACCTGACGACTGGGTGCTGGTGATCGCAATGTCGACCTGGAAGCCTTCGCCGGGAAAACGGACGAGGTCGGCCTTTTCGACAATGCTGCGAGCCGCCGCATCTTCGGTCGGCGCGGGCGGGCTTTCCTGAGCCTGCGCCGTTGACATCAACAGCAGCAGCGAGAGGGTGCCAATCCGCGCGCTTGCCTTGACACACCGCCAGCGAGTGGTCATGATTTCCATAATTTTGATTCCGTTGTCGCAGCCCGGAAGTAGGGCAGAAAGAGGTCCGATGAGTGTCGTGCGCATTGAACACGTTTGCAAGGATTATCTGCTAGGTGAGCAGAAAGTCCAAGCGCTCAAGGACATTACGCTCTCGTTTGAACCCGGTGTTTTTCTCGCGATAGCCGGCCCGTCGGGCAGTGGCAAAACGACGCTCCTCAACCTCATCGGCTGCATCGACAAGCCGACCAGTGGCAAGATCTACATCAACGATGAGGATGTCGGCGACCGGACGTCCGATGAACTTGCCGACCTGCGCAATCGGACCATCGGCTTCATCTTTCAGACCTTTAACCTGTTGCCGGTCCTCTCGGCGGCCGAAAATGTCGAATACCCCTTGCTGCAGCGAAGAGATGTGTCGGTCAAGGAAAGGAAAAAGCGAGTTGCCTATTTCCTCAATATCGTTGGTCTCTCGAAGTATGCCCATCATCGTCCGAATCAGTTGAGCGGCGGCCAGCGCCAGCGTGTGGCCATTGCCCGCGCGCTGGTGATCCGACCTTCGATCGTGCTCGCCGACGAGCCGACGGCCAACCTCGACCACAATACCGGCGAGGAGATTCTCGCGCTGATGAAGCAGATCAACCGCACCATGAAGACGACGTTCATCTTCTCAACCCATGACAAAAGGGTCATCGCCAAGGCGGACCGTCTCGTCCGAGTCAACGACGGCGAGATTTTTGCGCTCGGCGTGCGCGCTGACAGCCGGTGGTCATTGGCACGCAACCGTCGGCCCGGTGATGAACTCAGCGCGCAAGCGCGAACGTTCGGTTAGCGAAGTATTCGGCCAGCGGCCGCAAAATCGCCCGAAAGTCGACCAAAACAGTTCATTGCAAAACAATCACTTAGATGGATCGACTTGATAGAGTGCCGTGCGCAAAAAAACCACAAATAATCAAATCACTCAAGGGGAACAGGCCATGCAGTTGAAAAGAAAGTCAATCAGGGGGTCGCGTCGCGAATGCCTTGTCGGACTCGGGTTGGCGCTCGCATCGTTTTCGGCAGGCGCCGAACTGGTCGCCGGCGCATCGGCCGCCGCCGGGCAGAAAATCGGCATCGATTTCGCGCGCCCGTACGTCGCGCGACCGGCTGCCTGGACGTCGCCTTACCTGCTGGCGGCGAACTCCGCCAAGGATGGCAAAGTCAGTCGCGATGCGCTCTTTGACGATGATGACGATGACGATCCGTTAAAACCCGGCGCGCGTCCGGTCGCCGACAGCGCGGAAAAGAAGCGCGCGCCCAGCGCGGGCGGCATCAGAGGCTTCCTGCAATTCGAGATAGCGCGCACGACGGCTTCGCCGGTTCACTGGTCGAAGATGAGGACGCGTGCTGAGATGACTTCGCAGGGCACGCTCGGCGACGGGATCAAATGGAAGATCGGCGCGCGCATCGCCTACGATGCCGTCTACGATCTGTATGATTACTACCCGAGCGCGGTCGAACGGGATCAGCGCTTCGATCTTGCGCTGCGCGAAAATTATCTGGACATCAGCCGCGGCGATTGGGATTTCCGCCTCGGCAAGCAACACGTCGTGTGGGGCGAAATGGTCGGGCTCTTCTTTGCCGACGTCGTCTCGGCGCGCGACACGCGCGAGTTCCTGCTGCCTGACTTCGATGTGTTGCGCATTCCGCAGTGGGCGGCGCGCGCCGAATACTCCGGGGACAATTTCCACTCCGAACTGCTGTGGATTCCGGTCGCGAGCTACGACGAGATCGGCAAGCCGGGTGCGGAATTTTCGCCCTACCCCGGACTGCTCCCGGGCCTCCCGGTGCTGTACCGGAACGAGGAGCGCCCAATCCGCAATCTTGCCAACTCCAATTACGGAATACGTTTGTCGACGCTCCGTGACGGCTGGGATATTTCCGGTTTCGTCTATAGCAGCATGGATGTCGCGCCAACGATCTACCGGGATGCGGCAAGCGTGCCGGGCAGCCTGATCTATCAGGCGAGGCATGACCGCATCCGGCAGTTTGGCGGCACGATGGCCAAGGACGTCGGCTGGGCGGTCCTTAAAGGCGAGGCCGTCCACACGCAGGGACGACGGTTCGCCGTCCTGCGCGCGAGCGATGCGGACGGCGTCGTCGCGCAAGACACGCTCGATTGGGCGCTCGGACTCGATTTCAGTCTGCCGGCGGAGACCCGCCTCAACGTACAACTGTTTCAGCGCACGTATTTTTCTCACGACGCGGACCTGATTTCGGACAGGCAGGAGAACGGGTACGGATTGCTGCTCAATCACAAATTCAGCGAAAGGGTGGAAGCGCAAGCGATGTGGATCGCCAGCTTCAATCGCACGGACTGGATACTGCGTCCGAGGGTCACCTGGAACTTCCAGCGCAACTGGCGCCTCGCCGTCGGCGCCGATGTTTTCAAGGGTCAGCCGATTGGGCTTTTCGGACAATTCAACAATCGTGACCGGGTTTATTCCGAGGTGCGTTACAGTTTCTGAATACGCCCGCGATGCAAAGATCGCTGGAGGCAGCGAAAGCCTCGTGATGCTCGTCCGGACGATTCATGCCGAAGACCAGAGAAATGATAGACAGGAGGCGCAATGCGGAAGATATGGTCTTGGCGAGGCTCGTCGCTACATTGTGGTTGAGTGCGAATCTGGCCTTGACGCTGGCGACCCTCTGGGCGGCCAAGCGCTATCTTCCCTATCTGTCGGAAGCTGGCGGATCTTCCAGCGC
>Ga0105047_10018456_pt1 | contig 10810 bp, 1 predicted proteins | sample MAT04_FD_78384 | JGI IMG/M metagenome (GOLD analysis project Ga0105047, IMG submission 78384) | Freshwater microbial communities from Lake Fryxell liftoff mats and glacier meltwater in Antarctica - MAT-04 (megahit assembly) | ecosystem: Environmental > Aquatic > Freshwater > Ice > Liftoff...
TGGGATAAAAATATTCCGCCCGGAAACCGGTAAGTAATGTGTTTTCCCCTCAAATAAAAACTAAGTGTCAAAAATTTTTTCTCAGAATTAATAATTGTTAAAAGTTTGCTTAAAATCGCTTCTCAATTCATATAACTCAAATTAACTATTCTATCCAAATCAAAGAGTACTTAACCTTAGTCATTAAATACATGGTCGTGCTTTTTGTTCTCCCCTGCTATTAAGTTGTCCTTCCTGGCACGAAACCAGGTAAAAATCCATCCATATTAAATGGCGGATGACCTCAAAAAACTAAAATACAAAATAGCATTCGTAATACATTGTCCATTTAAAACATCCTGTTATATGGCTAATATTTATTCCGTAAGAAACATTATTCAAAGTAATGAAACTGTTGGCATTACTATAAAATTAGCCAGGCTGGTGACTGTGCTTTTCATTTCATATTTCAGTATTGGCGCGCAATTCAGTGCCAATGGGCAATGCACCGTAGACGCCGGGAAGGATGTTCCAATTTGCGCAGGCGAATCCACTACACTCAACGCTACAGTTACGCAGGGAACAGGAATATTTTCGTATTCATGGTCTCCGGCAACAGATCTTTCGAATTCGAAAATTCAAAACCCGGTTGCAAAACCAGGCATCACAAGAACTTATACTGTTACTCTTACGGGAGGTACCTGCATAGTCCCTGCTAAAGATAATGTTGTTGTTACGGTAAATCCGCTTCCTGATCCGGTTATCACAGGAGCTGCTTCTGTTTGCCAGGGCTCGGTCAAAAATATGTATTCAGTGGTAAATATTCCGGGCAACAGCTATTTTTGGACTATTACCGGAGGATCAATCATAGGTGTGCAAAATACGAATGAAGTAGCTGTAACATGGGGTGCTGCAGGAACCGGGTCTATTACAGTAAACGAAACCAATCTGGTAACCGGATGCAAAAAAACGCTTCCAAAAAGTATCACCATAAATGCCTTGCCAATTGTAAACTTCACATCAGCTCTCAAGGGAGATGCATGCAGTGGCAGATACCAGTTTAATACAACCTCCCCGATCCCGGCAACAGGACTGACATATAAATGGACTTATAGTGATAAAAGTTCTCCGGAAACTACCAGGGATCCACTTCATCAATTTCACCCGCATGGGGATGCATTTCAGGATATTATTACAACACTTATTGTTAAAAACAGTTCAGGGTGTGTGGATTCAACAAAACAAACCATCAGCAATGTTAAGCAACGCCCTGATGCAAGTCTTTCGACACCTACCTTTAAGCAATGTGGATCCCTTGGTCCCTTTAACCTGAAGATAACCAATAATTCTTCCACCAAACCCACCAACAAGCGATATCAGATCGCATGGGGTGATGGCACTCCGATCCTGGATCTGGCTGGCAGTTTTAACACAGAAATCAGTCACACTTACATACCAATTGGTTCTTTTGACCTGAAGTTTATAGTTACCGGGAATAACAATTGTATTGATACTGTCACGTATCTGGTATTCAATGGGAGTAATCCCGGACTTGGCGTTAAAAGTCCTGGAAATACCACCGGCTGTACCAACGGATCTTCCTGCTTTACATTTGAAATATCCGGAATTGCAAAGAATGTTGAAACAAATTATACGTTCGATTTTGGTGATGACAGCCCTATTGAAAACTATACCCAAGCTGAACTTGAATTGAAGCCATTTCTTGAACACTGTTATCTAAAACCATCCTGTGACAGGCCGAATTCAGAATATATTCTTACAGCACGTGCAATTAACGAATGTAAACCAGACGGAACAAAATTTGAAATCAATTCAATCATTGTTTCGGCACCTCCTGAATCAAAGTTTTCCAATCCGCAAAGCGCATGCATAGGCGTTCCGCTAACTTTTGTAAACAACTCAACCAACGGCTGTTATATTTATGCCGGAGTACCATCAATCAAAGCTTATAACCATTGGTATGTGGATGGAGTATCTGTAAAGTATGATCCTTTTGTTGAAATTCTCCCAAACCTGGTTTATCCATTTACGACTGCCGGGATGCACAGTGTTTGCCTTGTAACCTGGAATGATTGTAGCCCCACGGACAGAGATTCTATATGCCAGGATATATGCATAAGCCCAATGGAAACGGCTGGTTTTGATCTGGACACTCAAAATGGATGTTCACCGCTTGAAGTCACTGCAACCAATACTTCCGTTACAGGCACATGCACTACTCCTACATTCAGCTGGATGGTATCTTACGATGATCTTGCCTGCCCGCCAAACACCAGTGGCTGGACTTTTACTTCGGGTACAGATGCCAATACAAAGGATCCTGTATTTTCTTTTGATAATCCCGGGATTTATACCATAACGCTGACCATTTTAAACGGATGCGGTACCGGCACAGATCCGACCATGTCAAAAACAGTCACTGTAAAAGGAAAACCAACAGTAACCGCACTGACTCCTGCAGATATGTATTTGTGTACCAAAGGGCAGCAACTAACATTTTCGCCCACATTTACTACCAATTGCAATAAGCCGGCCGAACCATATCTGTGGGAGGTAACACCCACGCCCATATCAGCAATTTATTCCTTTACCGGAGGTACCACAAATAAATCTGAGAAACCAACCATTTCTTTTGCCGATTATGGCGACTACCTCATAAAAGGAACAGTTAAAAATGACTGCGGAGAAAATTCCACAACACAGACTATTCATGTTGCTAAACCGGTTGCCGATAATAAAATTTCAATAACCACGCCGTCCGGTGGGGAACTGTGCGCCGGGCAAACTTCAACAGCGGTATTAATTGAAGGGCCTGTTCCGACTGATGGAAGCGCCCCTTTTTCGTATCAATGGCAGGAGAATTTGAACTGCGATTATTCGGCATCCGGAATCTGGACCGATATTGCGATTGGAGGAACAGTACAGAACTATTCTTTACTTTCACTTACTTCAACCAGATGTTTCAGGCGTATTGTTAAAGACAAAGGCAACTGCCTAAGTCCATCCGATCCGGTACAGGTGTTGTATAAAGAGATTAAAAATAATGATATCGGCAATTCACAGCAAATTTGCAAAAACACAGCCCCCGCTCTGCTAACAGGTAGTCCTGCTCTTGAAGTTGGAGGCACAGTTACCTACCAATGGGAACAATCGGCTGAGGAAACAGCTAATTATACGCCCATTAACCTCACAAATACTGTGACTTATCAACCTGGAAGCCTTAGTATAACTACATTTTTCCGCAGGGCAGCAATTTCGTTGCCTTGTCCTCCTGATTATTCACCTCCGGTAAAAATAACTGTGGTTGATCCAATCAGCAACAACTCAATATCAACGGACCCGGAGATTTGCCAGGGCACTAAACCTTCCACTTTCACCTCATCAACGCCGACAGGAGCAGGAGGCAGTTATACTTACGAGTGGCAAGCTGCAACCGAAACATCCTATCCTACTTTTACCCCAATAACCGGGGCAACCGAGGCAACCTATTCACCACCTGATATTAATTCAAAAACCTACTTCAGACGAATTGTATCCACTCCAGCCAACAATTGTCTTAAAAGTCAAAGTAATGAATTTACTATCAATACCTTACCTATTCCAAACGTAAAAATAACCGGTCCAACCACACCATTGAGTAACGGATCATCAGTACCTCTTGTAAGTGAAATTACAGGTGGAAACCCACCCTATTCAAATTGCCAGTGGACCCCTGAAAATTCCCTCAAACAACCGACAAATGATTGCGCCAAGGTTATAACCAATAATCTTGATTCAGGAAGAGAATTTACCCTGACCGTTACTGACTTAAAAGGATGTAAAGGGATCGGAAAGGCTTTCGTTGATATCCAGGGTGACGCACTTTCATTTACAATCCTTTCAAATCCTACCATAATATGTCCGGGCGACCTGGTGCATTTATGGGCTGAGGCTTCCGGTGGCAGCGGAGAATACACCTTCAAATGGGATGGAGGTGGAAATTCTTATTTTACGAGCGCATTTGATGTAAATCTGAATCAGTCAACAACTTTTACATGCGTGGTAACTGATAAGCAAACAGGAGTAATTTCTATCCCTAAAGAGATAACGGTAGAGGTTCGACCCAGGCCAGTTATCACTAGCCCACTCACTGCAGAAATATGCTCCGGCGATCAGCTCAATTATTCCCCGACTGCGGATGTGGCTGGTTCTACCTTTATCTGGAAATCAGATCCCGGAGCAAATTATTCTGGCAATACTAGTTTCCCCTCTCCGGGAAAATTAGTTATTGAAGATAAATTGATTAACCTGGGCAGCGCTGACGAGGTAGTGCATTACTCTGTTACACCAAGGCGACCTGACCAGCCTTATTGTGAAGGAACTCCTCTGGATTTATATGTAACGATTAAACCCGAAGCACAGGTAATCAATTCTGTTATGATACAGACCGTAGTCAGCGGTTTCGAGTCGAAAGCGGTTAATTTTAATTCAAACGTTACAAATGCGGGATTTCTTTGGAAATTTGATCCTGAAGCTGGTTGCAAGGGATTTGTTGAACCGCAGTTACTCAAGGGCGACTCCCCTACTCTTGGAAAGCAGATCATTACACTTTTAGCGGGAGCACCATCTTCCTGTACGATAGCCTACACCGTAACTCCCTATATTTTGGCCGCCAATGGTGATAAATGTCTGGGATCTCCTTACACCTACCAATATGTTGTTAACAGCAAGCCAACTGATTATCAACTAATATGCCCAACGCCTTTCTGCAAGGGACAATCAGCTACAATATCTCTCGATGGGTCGGAAGCCGGAATGGAATACAGGTTATACCGGGGCAGCACATTTGTAACTCCCATGAAACCTGGTACCGGATCACTCATCGACTGGCCAGGCATTGCCACTGTAGGTTCGTATACTGTGATAGCGACAAATCCGATCAACGGGCAATCTGCTACCATGAAAGGTATGTGCCAGATCACAATTAATGATTTGCCGCAAATATTTTTTTTTACACCGCAGAACGGCTTACATTGTGCCCCTGTTATTCCTTTATTGAGTGGTTCCGAAGCCGGGATAAATTACAGGCTGATAAATAACGGGAATATCAATATTCCGGTGCAGGTAAAAACAGGAACCGGATCCGCAGGTTTTCTGACGTTTGACACAGTGAGCGATGCAGGAACCTATACCGTTATTGCTTTGAACCCCCTGACAGGATGTGAAAGAGAAATGCTTGGCAGTTTCAAGGTTGATCCTATAATCCAGCAATTTCCGGTTTATCCCGGCGGTGTGCTGTGCGAAGGAGTAGATTTATGCATGGATGGATCAGAGCCGGGAACTACCTACCAGCTTAGGCTGAACAATCAACCTTTCGGAGTTGCCATTCAAGGGGATGCCAATGGCGGGCCGGTTTGTTTCGGAATACCTACACATGCAGGAACATACCAGATCCATGCAATAAATAAGCTAACCAAATGTGAAATATACTTTGATAAGAGTTACATCGTAAATCCGCTGCCGACAGTTTTTGTAATGTCACCGGCAGAAGGTTGTCCGGGATCTGAAATCACATTGAACAATTGCCAGGATGGTTTTGCATATTACCTGGATTTTGTCCCCGCAAAGGGACCAAGCCCTAAAAAATCATTCATTTCTGGTCCTGTTTATTGTACCAGTGGCAAAATTACTTTCGGACAGTTGCAAGATGCAGGTGTATACACCATAAAAGCAGTTGATCCGGTTACCAATTGCAGTGCGTGGATGATTGGCAGTACGATTATACATCCGGAACCAACGGCGTATAAAATGGCTCCACAAGGCACAGCATGTCCTCCTGCTGATATTAGCCTTGAGCATTTCGATCAGAATGCAATTTATTATCTTTACAGAAATGGAGATACACTTGTTGCAACTGATAATGCAGTGGATGGGATAATAGATTTTGAACCTCAGATCTTGCCGGGAATTTATTCAATGAAAGCACAATTCGTGTTTGCCGGTGGATATGAGTGCTGGAACAATATGGCAGGAACACTGGAAATATATCCGGAGCCTGTAAAATATACTCTTTTGCCCTCAGGTATTTTATGTCCGCCTGCAAAACTATTTCTGAACGGCTCCCAGTCCGGGGTTACCTATACATTATGGAACAATACCTTCGGCATAAGGCAAGTTATAAAAAGCAATAGCGGAATCTTACAGTTTAAGTCTGAAAATGAACCGGGCAACTATTGGGTTACTGCAAAAACAGGCGATAGCTGCTCAGCAACTATGACAGGAATTGTGACTGTGCTTCCGAATCCGACAGTTTATCACGTATTGCCTTCGGGGCAGGGCCTTTGTGAACCAACGCAGATTGGTCTCGATGGCTCCGATATAAATACCACTTATGAATTACTGACTTCAGATGGATCAAGCCTGATTCCGCCCCAGGTTTATGTTGCTTCCAAAGCCGGGAAATTCTGGTTTACTGATCCGCTGGCTGCCGGAAGTTATATTGTAAGAGCCACCAATGCATCCGGATGCGATACATTGATGAATGGCATTGCTCAAATTCATGCGTTGCCAACTGTTGATGCCGGCAAACGGGTGGATACTATCTGCAGTCCTCCTTCAGTTAGTATTTCGTTGAACGGAAATGCTGTCAATTACTCAACTGTTCTCTGGACCAGCCCTTCAAATCCAACCGGGAATAATTTTTCAAATTCAAAAGACCTTTCTACTGAATATACATTCACAACTACTGACTTTAAAAACAAGCAGGCTATACTGGTTCTTACTGCCTATGGAACCGTTGTGTGTATTGGATCATCCGTAACCGATACAATTATCATTCACTTACTTGCTCCTTTGGTAGATGCCGGCTCTGACCAGGCAATTTGTGAAAACGAGTCAGTAGCACTTAACGGCGCAGTGAGTGGGGGAACCACAACCGGGATCTGGACAGGAGGTGCAGGGGCATTTGACGACCCAAACAGCCTGTCAACAGTTTACCATCCACGTGCCAGCGAAACCGGCACAACTGTAACTTTAACATTAACTTCAACCAATGCCAGTCCTTGTCCTGATTACAGCGATAATGTGACTATCAATATTTTCAGCCCTTTAACCGGCGGTATTGCCGGATCAGACCGAACGATATGCTTTGGCGAAACGCCGACAATGCTGTCGGCCACATTGCCTTCAGGCGGAAGCGGGACTTTTGCTTATCAGTGGCAATTTTCGACTGACAAAGGCGCTACCTGGACGAATGTTGCCTCAGGAGGCATTTCGCTTATCTATTCAACCGGCCCGCTATATATTACAACTTCATTCAGGCTTTTGCAGACGGATACGTATTGCGCACCCGACCAGGTAGTTTATACCAATGATGTAACCATTACTGTTCTGAAACAGTTGGTTGCCGGATCGACCAGTGTAAATCAGACGATTTGCTACGGATTTGCGCCTGTACAGCTTTCAGCCACGATTCCTACAGGTGGAAGCGGTAATTACAGTTACCAATGGCAGCAATTATCCACGGCAGGAACATGGGAAAACATTGCAGGAGCTATTGCTTTAAGTTATGCGCCATCAGCTTTATTTGATACTGCATATTTCAAGCTAATCCAGACGGATGAATACTGTAGTCCCGGCCAGTCTGCAGCAACTAATATAGTGAGTATTTTCGTTCAGATTCCGACAGCCAATGCCGGGTCGGATGATACAGTCTGCGGTTTGGTTCCCTATGAACTTTCGCATTCAACAGCAAAATTTGCAGTAAATTACACCTGGACAACATCGGGAACCGGTTCGTTTGGCAGCCAGTTTCAGTTACATTCAACCTATTTCCCAAGCCCTGCCGATATGAATGCCGGCTCCGTATTTCTGACCCTGACCACATCAGATCGGTGCAAAAATACGGTTACTGATAATATGACCCTTACACTAAGCCAGCAACCGGTGTCCTTCTATACTTTCAACACTCCTGTTTGTTCTGGTTCGCCGGTTAAGTTTAATGACCTTTCAACTCCCGGAAGTGGGAATGTCAGCAAATGGATATGGGATTTCGGAGATGGAAGTCCGGCGGATACTGTAAATTTCCCTGACGATCCCAACGTTTTGCATTCATTTGCCAAAGCAGGAACATTTGCCATAACGCTTACTGTTATGAATTCGTTTGGCTGTTCCGACGACTTCACTACTAGTGTTACCCTTTTACCGGCACCTATTGCTAATTTCCAGTTTTTGCATCCCTGCGAAAATTCGATGGTCACATTCACCGATGCTTCCTTATCGAATGGTTCCGGCAAAGTAATTTCGTGGAAATGGGATTTTGATGATTCGGGTACCGGGATCAATAACTCATCCGCACTAAAGGATCCTGCACATATTTTCAGTGAGAGGAATAAAACTTACAATGTGAGTCTTACCATTGTAAATTATAATAACTGCTCTTCCACTATTGTGAAACAGGTATTCGTACGCAATGCTCCGGCAGTTGATTTTACGAATTCCAAAACATGCCTGAATGAGTATGTAAATTTCGCGCCCGACAGCAAAACGATGAAATTTGATTCAATAAGTACCTGGCATTGGGACTTTGGCGATGGGGAAGATGATAGCGACCGGGATGCAGCGCACCTTTTCCCGGCATCAGGAACTTATACCGTTGTACTTCAGGTTGTTGATATTACAGGATGTGAAAACTTCATATCCAAAGAAATCACAATCAGTCCTCCGCCTCTAGCCAATTTTAATGCCGGCGACCTGAATTGTACAGGTACAAACGTCCATTTCAATGAGCTGGCATCTACTTCCACCGGATATATAGTTAAGTGGGACTGGGACTTTGGCGATGGGAATACACAAACCGTTCTGCATCCTGATAATCCGAATGTGGATCACACCTACATCAACAGCGGAAAATATTCTGTTAAACTCACTATTCAGAACTCTGAAGGATGCACATCATCAGTTAGTTACCCAATTACCGTAAAGCAATCACCATCTGCAAATTTCGAATTTACGGATCCGGTTGCAGCCGGTTCGGCTGTTCAGTTTAGTGATCTTACACAGGTGTTTGGAGGTGGTGCACTTCTGTCGTGGGACTGGAATTTTGGCAACCCCACATCAGGTGTCGACAACACATCGTCAAGTAAGAACCCTCTGCATATTTTCAACCTGGGAGGCAGTTACAACGTAACTTTGGTTGCCCAAAGTATAAATACCTGCGCCGATACCGTTACCAAAACCCTTACTATTATTGCCTCGCCTTCGGTTGTTTTTTCAGCCGATACGGTTTGCGAAGGACTGCCAACACATTTTAACGATCTTACCCATATCAACAATGGAACTATTAATTCGTGGTATTGGAATTTCGGAGATGGAAGCACAGGATCGAGCCTGAAAAATCCAGTACATACGTTCGCTTCAACCGGAATTTACAATGTTAAGTTGAGCATTAAGGCCAGGATTGAAGGCATTCTGATTCCTGACTCAACCACAATGAAAGTTGAAGTAAAACAAGGTCCGGTTGCAGGGTTTACAACTGGGATTACCTGTTTTGGTCAGGAAACCTTGTTTACCAACACATCAACTTCTCCTGGTTCACCAATAGATTCCTATAGATGGATATTTGATGATCCGACAACCGCACCCGATATTTCATCAGTCATTCAGCCTAAATACACATATCCGGCTGCAGGGGTTTATACCGTTCAATTGATTGCAGTAAATACGATTGGTTGTGGCGATACGGCACGAAACCAGGTAGTTGTAAATAAACTGCCCGTAGCCAATTTGAGCATAACGAATGCCTGTACCGAAAATCCTGTAGTTCTGCACGATTTATCGCAGCAAGGCGATGCACAATTGGTATCGTGGCAATGGGATATTTCAGGCCCGAATGGATTTCTGCAATTAGACACCGCTCAAAACCCTTTAGTTATTTTCACACAGGCAGGTAGCCATAATGCTAAGTTAACCGTAACAGATGCCGATGGATGCCGATCCATCTCAATCCAGAAAGCTACTGTGAATCCAAGCCCGCAGAGTGCATTTTCATTTACCGGGAATTATGAAAATGAGCAAGGCAGGATACTTCTGAACAATGAATCTCAAAATGCCACACGGTACGTCTGGGACTTTGGTAACGGAAGCTATTCATCGGATCAGAATCCGGTTGCCACTTATACCGCCGACGGAGAATATGTTATAAGTCTTGTTTCGTTCAATTCGCTCAATTGCCCCGATACAATTAAAAAACCTTATACCCTTCTTTTCAAGGGTCTCTATATCCCTACAGCCTTTTCGCCCAATAATCCCTCAAGCAAACTTACTATGTTTAAGCCTGCAGGAGTGAATCTTAAATCGTATAAGATTGAAGTTTTCAATAAATGGGGTCAGATAATCTGGAGTTCGGAGTCACTGATCGATGGGCAGCCTAATGAAGGATGGGATGGGAAATTTTTGGGAGAAAATATGCCGATAGGGGTTTATTTATGGAAAGCTTCTGTGGTATTTAAGGATGACTCAGTTTGGGAAGGCCAGAATATTGGAAACAACAGTGGCCTTTCGGATAAAGCCTTTGGCACGGTTATTTTACTAAAATAGTGACTTATAGAAAACGTATGAAAACAAGCAATTCATATACAGTCCGTGTAATTAAGGCAATGCTTTTGCTTTTTTTAACAGCAGGTTATGTCCAGCTAAAAGCACAGGATCCTACCTTTTCGCAGTTTTATAATAACCCCATTTATTATAACCCGGGATATATCGGCCTTAATCCCGGTATGCGGGCCCGTTTTAACTACCGTGACCAGTGGACGGGTTTGCCGGTTGATTTTAA
>Ga0105047_10018457_pt1 | contig 10809 bp, 6 predicted proteins | sample MAT04_FD_78384 | JGI IMG/M metagenome (GOLD analysis project Ga0105047, IMG submission 78384) | Freshwater microbial communities from Lake Fryxell liftoff mats and glacier meltwater in Antarctica - MAT-04 (megahit assembly) | ecosystem: Environmental > Aquatic > Freshwater > Ice > Liftoff...
CATGAAGGTGCTGCTGTGCGGCGACATGGACCCAGCCGAACTCGAAGGCTGGCGCGCCGCGCTCGAAGCGTCGATGCCCGAGGCCACGTGGCTGTCACCAAGCCAGGCCCTCGACGACCCGCAGGCCGTGCAGGCCGCCGTGGTCGCCAACCCGGCGCCGGGCAGTCTGCAGGGTTTGCCGAACCTGCGCCTGATCCAGAGCCTGTGGGCCGGCGTCGACCGCTTGCTGACTGACACCAACTTGCCGCCCGACGTGCCGATCGCACGCATGGTCGACCCGTCGATGACCGCAGCGATGACACAAACCGCGCTGTGGGCGGTGCTGTCGCTGCACCGCGGCTTTTTTGTCTATGCAGGGCGACAGCGAAGCGAACGCTGGCAGGTGCATGCCCAGCGCTGTGCTGATGAAGTGCGCGTGCTGGTGCTGGGCCAAGGCGAGATGGGCCGCGCGGTGTCGGCAAGCCTTGCGCAGCAGGGCTACCGCGTGACGGGCTGGCGGCACGATGGCCAGCCGCTGGTACCGCTGCTGGCGGTGACCGAGATCGTGGTCAACCTGCTGCCGCTCACCGCCAAAACGCGCGGCCTGCTCGACGCCGCGTTTTTCGCCGCCCTGCCACGCGGGGCCTCACTGGTGAACCTCGCGCGTGGCGCGCACGTAGTCGATGCCGACCTGCTGGCCGCGCTGGGGGTTCACAACGAAGGCGCCAGCCTTGGCGCCAGCATCGGCGATAGGGATGACGATGGTGAAGAAGATGACGGTGCCGATCACGCTCACCTGCGTCATGCCGTGCTCGATGTCTTTCACACCGAACCGCTGCCCGCGGGCCACCCGTTCTGGTGCCATCCGCGCATCACCGTGCTGCCGCACGCAGCAGCGTTCACCGACCCGCGCAGCGCGGCGACGGTGGTCGCGGCCAACTTGCGTGCCTTGTGCGCGGGCGGCGCAATCGCCAATCTGGTCGACCGTCGGCGCGGCTACTGAATCGGGGTGATACCGAAAGCGACCGAGCGGGGTTCATGCATTCGCCGCTCCCGTCAACCGCGCCCACCCGTCAAACTCAGACAGTCAGGTTGCTGGGGTCAACAGGTTGCTGGGGTCACAGGTTGCTGGGGTCACACAGGTTGCTGGGGTCAAGGTTGCTGGGTTGCTGGGGTCAGGTCTCCCATTTCTCCCAGGTTGCTGGGGTCAGGTCTCCCATTTCCCCCAGGCTACCGTCGTCTCGAGCACTTCAGTGTCCGCCCCTGGGGCTGCGTTCATGCGCAAGATTTCCTGCGGCCGGCGCCAGCACAGCGGGCTCAGGCCCCGCGCTGCGGCAACAGAAAGCTGCGAGGCGAGTGCCACAGCCGCTGACGCACCGCGGCATACAGGCGCTGGCGGTCGGCCAGCGTGATGCCGCGTGAGCGCAGCGCCACCTTCAGCGCCAGCCAGAAGCTCACGCCCAGGTTCAGCAGGCCGGTCGCCACCAGGCCGGCCACACACCACCAGAAATCAGCCTGGCTCAGCAGCTGCCAGCCCAGGGTGCTGGCGGCCGCGGCCAGCTGGCCGGTACTCAGGGTGACGTGGCGCACGTCCAGCGGCACGCCGATGAAAGCCAGCAGCGCCGGGACGATGCCCAGCAGCAGACCGAGCGAGACATTCGCCGCCAGGCCCGAGATGTTGGCCCGCCACCAGCGCGACCAGCGTGCGGCACGCGGTGCGCCCAGCCGGGACACGATACCGGGGTGGTACGCCAGCGCGCTGTCCAGCCGGTGGTAGACAAACCAGTTCTCCACCCAGCCCGCCACCAAGCTGCTGGCGAACAGCAACACGCCGGTGAAGGCGGCGAACAGCGCAGTGGGGCCAAGCAGGGTCAGTGAATGCACCACGTACTGCGCGCTGTGCTCGGTCAGCAGCGGCGCGCCGGCCAGCCACCAGGCGGCCCACTGCACCAACAGCACCACCGGGATCACCGCGGCGACGTTGCCGAGGATGCCGGCAAACTGGCTGCGCACCAAGTGTGTCACCTCGTCGACAAATCCGTCGATGGCCTGCACGTCCTGCGCCGCCGTGCGCTCATCGCCCGGCGCGCCCACTTGCAGCGCACCGAGTTTCTGAGCCATCGCCGGGGCCGTCATGGCCGGCTGCTTGGTGGCCACCGTCCAGTGCAGCAGGTGCACGATGAGAAAGCTGATGGCGTAGTTCAGCCCCGCGCCCACGCCAGCCCAGAAGGGTGCCAGGCCCACGCTGGCGGCAAACGCCAGGATCGCGAACTTGGCAAACGTGGTGCCGGCGATCACCGCCCCGCCACCGGCTGCAGCGCGCAGCATGGCGAAGTACCCGGCGCGGGTGCGGGTGATGTAGTGCGCGCCAGTCTCGGCATGGCGCTCGGCCACCTTGCGCGCCATCAACGAATACTGCTGCCCCAGCAGCGCGCGCAGGCTGCGGCGCTGCCAGGCCAGCTGTACCAGGGCCACCATCAGGCCTTGCAGTTCGCGCTGGGGCTGGTCTGACAGCGCCACATCGAGCAGGGCTTCCAGCCGCTGGCAGCGCGCCAGCAATTGATCAACCTCGAAGACGATGTTCACCGAGACGCCATGTGTCTCGAGGTGCTCGGACACGCTCTCGGCGGCGGCGCGGCAGCGCTGCAGCAGCGCGCGCAGGTAGGTGGCGTGCTGGGCGGTGGCGGTGGCTTCGCCCGCCACCAGCGCGTCCACCAGCGCCTCGCTGGCGCGCACCAGTTGTTCGAAGGGGCGGTCGGCCAGCAACTCGGGCCCCATGCGCTGGCGCAGCGCTGGGGCGAAGGCGGCGGCGCGGATGGCGCTGATCAGCCAGGTCATGGCCTGCAGCAGCGGGTTGCGCCAGTCGTCCCCACTGCCGCGGGCCGGGTTGGCGGCAGGCGCAGCCGGGCTCTCCGCGCTGCCGCGTGCCGCGCCCAGCAAGGCCCCCAACCGAGCCAGCGTATCGGCGTCGATGGCGGCCAGCCAGGCGGCGTCATCGGGCGCGGTGAACAACAGCTGGAACAGCGCCGCGCCGTCGTCGGTGTCGGGCGTGCCGGGCAACAGGCGCAACGACAGGCGCTCGCCGATTTCGCCCCAGACATCGCGCCGGGCGGTGAAGCCGAAATCGGCCAGCAGAGCGGCCAGATCGGTCTCGCGCCAGAAACGGCCGAGCAGCGCGACGATGCGCTCACGCTCGGCTGGGTAACGTTCCAGCAGGTTCAACAGGTGCTTCAGGCGCAGCACCGGGCGCGGGGTGGCGTCGGCGTCGCCCTCGGTCTGGCCGTGGCGCAACCATTCGATCAAGCGCACCAGCCAGAGGTGGCGTTCCGGGCGCGACGCCCGGGGGTCGGCGGCGTTGAGCAGTGCGGTCAAGTCCCAGGCCGCGGCGGCCTTTGGCGCCGCCATCAATGCAACGCAGCCGTGTGGTCGGCGCTGCCGCGGGTCTCGGTCCCGGCGAAGCCGACTCGTCGCTGCGGCCGGGCGATCGCCGCGGGTAGCGGCCGTTCGACCACGCTGGATTGGGTTTGGGGAAGGGGAAGGGGAAGGGGAAGGGGATGGGGATCGGGATGGGGATCGGGATGAAGCATGCGTTTCATTTTAGGAAACAAGCCAGAGGCAACACCATCGTCGGCTGCAGCCCAGCTCGACCCGCGCAGCCCTGCTTGCCATGCCCCGCCCCTCGATCGCCGGCCGCGAGCTTGTCGCGGCGCATCTGACGTTCGGCTACCTCGAGACCAAAAGTTCAGACCGGCAAGGCTCAGCGCCTCACGCGCCCTGGACATCTCGCCCGGCAGCTCGCCAGGCATCGCGCAACTCGCGTTTCAGGACCTTGCCGATGGCGCTTCGCGGCAGCTCGTCGATCAACCTGAGGTCATGCAGGCGTTGCATGTTGCTGATTTGGGCTTCCAGATCGCTGGGGTCGATGTTGAAGCCGCCGCTGATGATCAGGTCTTTGCGGCGGTGGTGCAGCGTGAGGAAACCGTCTTCGTCCATCAGGCGAATGTCATGCCGGTCGGCCGCCTGGCCCACGGTGTGCAGCTTGTCCGGGTGCAGGTGCGCGGCCAGGATGCAGGTGCCACCGCCCTCGGTCAGGCCGTAGTGCTCGTTCAGACCACCGGGCCAGCGGCTGAGCACATCGGCCTTCAGTGCGGCGTGGAAGGGCGCGCTGGTGCTGAACTTGACGCGGAAAGAACGCAGGTCGAAACGCTCGAAGTCCGGGTGCGCCATCAGGCGCTGGTGCTGCACCGACACCAGCAGGGTGTGCGTGGCCCGATGCTGCTGCGCCAGTTGCGCTTGCACGATGCCTTTGGGCGTGCCCGTGGTGCCTTGGCGACGTAATGTGGCGAGGGTCCGGCGCAGATGACGATGGCGTCGCCGGGCGCGCAACCCAGCCCTTGCAAGGTGGCAGCGACACGGTCCATCGTGGCGTCCAGTCCGGCGAATCTCAGGCATTGCAAGGCCTGCCAAAGTACCGGGGCGCCGGGGCGCCGGGGCGCGCGCGTGCGCGAGAGGCTATCAGCGAAGGGAGATCTTGAAACGGTGCGGGTTCGGTCATGGCTGGCGGTCTGCACCGGTCGGCGCACGGGTCAAACATGAACGGTACTGCAGCGAAGGGCGGCGGCTGATCAAGCACCGGCCTGCGGGCGCACGGCCAGCCAGGCAGCCCATGTCGACATCACCGAGAACCCCACGCAGGCCCACACCACCACGCTGTAGCTGCCGGAGGCATCGAACGCCCAACCCGCCATGAACGGACCCGCCAGATTGCCCAGCGCAGCACCGGTGTAGAGCGTGCCGATGATCGACGAGACGGCGCGCGCGCCGAAGAAGTCCATGCACAGCGCGGGCAGCAACGAGACGATGCCGCCGTAACTCAGTCCCATGCACAGCGCAAAAACTGCCATGGCGCGGTAGCCATCGGCAGCGGCCCAGAGCAGGAAAGACAGACCCAGCGCGGCTTGCACCAGCATCAGGGTGAGCGGCCGGCCGATGCGGTCGGCCAGCGCGCCGATGGCGAACCGCCCGCTCAAGCTGCCGATGCCAATCAGGCCCACCAGGCCCACGGCCTGAACGTCGTTGATGCCCAGATCGCGCGCGGCCGCGGAGACATGGGCGAATGGGATGAACATGCTGGGCGCGCCCAGCACGGTCATCGCGTAAAGCCAAAAAAACCGACGGCTGCGCAGGGCCTGGCGCAAGGTGCTGCCGGCCACGGCGCTGGTCTTGCCAGCCGTGGCCGCAGGCGCACGGCGCAACAGCGCGGTAGTGCACAAACCCAGCACCAACACACTCAAGCCTAACCCGCGCAAGGCCGCGCGCCACTGCACGGCCTCGATCGCCCAGGTCACCAACAACGGCACCACCAGCGTACCGGCGCCGATGCCAGCGCTGGCCAGGCCGGCGGCCAAACCACGGCGCCGCGTGAACCAGGGTTGCACACAGCCGATGGCAGGGCTGTAGACCAGGCCTACGCCAACGCCCACGCCCAGACCGTAAGCCAGGGTCACCATGCCCAGCGACGTGGCCCAGCTGCTGGCCAGCAAACCCAGGGCGATCATGACCATGCCGCTGCCCGTGACCACGCGCGGCCCGTAACGGTCGGCCAACACGCCGGCACCGGCGCCGAGCAGGAAGTAGATCAGCCCGGAGACGCCAAACACCAAGGACACATCCGCGCGCTGTGCGTTGAATTCCACCGTCAGCGGAGCGAAGACCGCGGCGAAGGAATAGGAGACGCCAAAGATCAGCGCCAGGCTGAAAAAGCACGCCCAGACCACCACCCAGCCATAGCGGGGCTCTTCATCGGGCGTCGGGATTGAGCGGGTCAAGGGAGTCAACGGGCTCAGCCGCCCCGCTCCAGCCGCGCCTTGACCTTGCTGGCGTTCAGGTGCATGGCGTCACAGACCGTCCGTGGTGGGCGTTGCAGGCACCTCGGTCGTCGTCGGCCACGAACGTGGCAAAGGGCTGGCCAGACAGTCGAGCGCGCTCGCTGCCCAGCAAACGAGCCGCGGTCAGGTTGGCTTCGACGATCGCGCCGCGATGGTCCAAGGTGACATGACCCACCGGGGCGAAGTCGTACAGGTCACCGTTGCGCGCAACCACGGCCGAGAGCGTGTGGCGCGACTGCTGCAGTTCGTCGTTTTGCAGCTCCCGTTCGATCGGGTGGACATGCAACCCGGGCAGCAGGCGCTGCGCCTCGATCATCGACAGCGGCACGCCCCTTGGCGGCACCGGCTGGGCAAGGCTGCTTCCGCGCGTTGGCGCAGTTCGGCTGCGGAGGCCATCGGCTCGGGGGTCTCCCTTCGCCCCGACGCTCATGACCCGGTCCGCCGGCCGGCCGACAGGCCGCGTTCGACCAGCACCTCAGCGCGCGCCTGCCGCAGCTCGACGGTCTGCACGCCCAGGCGCTGTTCCAACACGGCCTGGGCCGCCTGCAGCACACCTTCCAGGGTGTGGGCAGCCCCCAGCGCCGCGCTCTGGTCTTTGAAGCGGCCCTGCAACACGGCCAGCGCATCGCGCAGCGTGGTTTCGAGCGCCTTGTAGGCGCTGATGTCGGTGAACGTGATCACCACGCCGTCGATGCGGTGGTCCTGCGTGCGGTAGGGCATCGTGCGCACCCGCAACCAGCGCCCGTCGCTGGTAGGAACCTGCACTTCGCTGGCCACCAGGGTGCGCAGCACCTCGCGCGCGTTATCGGCCAGCACCGGGGTGTCGAACACGCTGGCCAGGTCGGTGACCGGACGGCCGGCGTCGCCGGGTATCAGCTTGATGATGTTGACAGCCTGGGTGGTGAACCGCCGCACCTTCAATTGGTTGTCGAGAAACAGCGTGGCGATGTCGGTGCTGTTGAGCAGGTTGTTCATGTCGTCGCTGGCCAGCGAGAGTTCGTCAATCTTGGAGGTGAGTTCCTGGTTGACGGTATGCAGCTCCTCGTTCATCGACTGCATTTCTTCCTTCGACGTGGTCAGCTCCTCGTTGCTACTCTGCAGTTCTTCGTTGGTACTTTGCAATTCCTCGTTCGTCGACTTGAGCTCTTCCTGCGAGACCTGCATCTCGGCACGAACGGCCTGGAGTTCTTCGCGCGCCCGCGCAGTCTCTTCGGCGTGCGCAGCCAGCAGCTCGACGCCGGCAGCCACGCCGGCCTTGCGCGTCTGGCCCGGCGCCGTGCCTGGGGCCCTGCCCGCTGTTGTTGCCGCAGCCGCCGCCGCCACGTCGGAAAACACCACCAGCACCATGCCGCTCAGCGCAGCTGGCTCGAACAGCGGCTGCACGGTCAGGTCGACCCACTGGGCGCCACCGTTGCTGCCGACCCGCAAACCTCTCAACACCACCGCCACCTGCTGGCGTACAGCGCGGGCAAAGGCTTCGACCAAAGGGCCCGCCAGGCCTTCGCGCGCCATTGCGAACAGGTTCAGATTCGCCTTGCCAGTGGCCGGCTCGAGGTACTTGCCGGTCTTGGCGCTGCTGTAGACAAGGTCGCCGTGGGCGGTGACCAATACCGCCGCCGGTGCGAATCGGCTCAGCACCAGCGCATCGGTCAGCGTCTGCAGGCTGGGTTCGGCCGATGGCGGAGGCACAGCCGGGTCGCGCGCCGGCAAACCGTCGGCGCGCCGCTGCGCGAGCGCCGCAGGGAACTCGGCCAGGGCGGGCAACAACGCAGCTGCCTTGCGCCTGTAGATGCGGTTTTTGCCAGGCGCGGGCTCGAACCGGTCGCCCGACGGGCCGGTGGTTTCGGCGCTGCCCAGCACCAACACGCCGCCCGGGTTGAGGCTGTAGTGAAACAGCGGCAGCAGCTTCTTCTGCAGGTCAGCCTCGAAATAGATCAGCAGGTTGCGGCAGGTCAGCACATCGAGCTTGGTGAAGGGCGGGTCCATCACCAGGTTTTGCGGCGCAAAGATCACCATCTCGCGGATCTCCTTGCCAACCCGCCAGCCATGCTCGTCGGGGAGAAAAAACCGCTTCAGCCGCGCCTGGGTCACATCGGCAGCGATGTTGGCCGGGTACAGGCCGCTGCGGGCCTTGTCGATGGCCTCTCTGTCGAGGTCGGTGCCAAACACCTGCAATGACCAGCGCGAGCCACGCGCCAGGCTGTGCTGGACCAGCTCGACGGCCTCGCGAAAAACCATGGCCAGCGTGTACGCCTCCTCGCCGGTCGAGCAGGCTGGCACCCAGGCCCGCAGCACGGTGCCAGGCGGACGGGCAGCCAGCAGCGCCGGCAGGATGTCGGTCTTGAGCTGGTCCCATACCGGCGGGTCGCGAAAGAAGCTGGTAACGCCAATCAGCAGTTCCTTGAACAGCAGTTGGCATTCCTGCGGGTTGTCGCGCAGGTAGCGCACATAGTCGGCAATCTTGGCGAGTTGGTGCAGGCCCATGCGGCGCTCGATGCGGCGGCGCAGGCTGCTCTTCTTGTACTGCGAGAAATCGTGCCCCGCACTGGCGCGCAGCAGCAGCACCACTGTGTCGAGGCCGCCCTGCTCGGTGTCGGGCCGGTCGGCATCAGGCTGGGCGAGGAGCAGTGGCACGTGCCGCTGGCAGGCGACGATCTGCCCGGCCAGCTCTTCGGCGGCGGCCACGTGGTCGGCCAGACCGGCGTCGATCGCACTGCGCGGCATGCCGTCGAATTTAGCGCTGGCGGGACTTTGGACGAACACCGCGCCGGCACTCTCCTTGATGGCGCGCAGGCCCAGCGTGCCGTCTGAGCCCATGCCCGAGAGAATGACGCCGATGCTGCGCCCTTGCCGGTCAGCAGCCAGCGAGCGCAGGAAAAAGTCGATCGGCAGGCGCAGCCCGCGCGGCGCGGCCGGCTCCAGCAGGTGCAGTACGCCGTGCAGGATCGACAGGTCGCGGTTGGGTGGGATCACGTAGACGTGATCGGGCTTGACTGTCATGCGGTCGGCGATCTGCTGCACCGGCAAGGACGTACAACGCTGCAGCAGTTCGGGCAGCAGTCCCTTGTGGGTGGGGTCGAGGTGCTGCACCACGACAAAGGCCATGCCGCTGGCTGGCGGCACGCCCTTGAGGAACTGCTCCAGCGCCTCGAGCCCACCGGCTGACGCGCCGATGCCAACGATCGGGAAGCTGGCGTCCGGCGGTGCCGCTGGGGCCGCCGGAGCCACTGCAGCGACGTTTCCGGCTGGCCGTTTCCGAGCCGGTCGCACCGCCCTTGGCGCTTTGGCGGCGGGTGACGTGATGGGCTTTTTCATCCTGTTCTTCTGCGGTCCGCGATACTCGCGACGGTACTCCCATGCCAGTGGCTCAAACAGCCTGCCTGAACCTCAACCGGGTGCCTGTGCAGCGCGAACCCCGCCCGCCGTCGGCACAAGGGTCGCCGAGGCCAGAGCGTGAGAACGCTCATGGAAAGCCACACGCCAGCGCGACGCGCTGTGCTGATAGATTTCCGCCAAGCCCATCAGAACGACCGTGCTGCGCACGGACGCCAGTCCCCAGGAAAGCCATGAAAATTCTGCTGCCCACCGACGGTTCCGAACAATCACTGAATGCTGTGCGCTACGGCATCGGCCTGGTGCAGGCTGGCCTCGACGCCAGCTTCGTGCTGGTGAACGTGCAGGAGCCCCCCTACCTGTACGAAGTGGTGCTGGCGCCCGACGCCGAGCTGCTGCAGCGCGTCAGCAGCGCTGCAGCCAAGGACGCGCTGGAAGACGCGCAAGACCTGTTGCGGCAAGCCGAAGTCGACTTCGAGAGTGAAGTGCTCAGTGGCGACCCCGCCAACGGCATCCTGGAAGCCGGCGAACGCTATGACTGCGATGCGATCTTCCTGGGCGCGCGCAGCCGCGGCCTGTTGAGCAGTGCTCTCTTCGGCTCGGTGTCGCAAGCCGTGCTGCACCGCTCGCCCGTACCCGTGACCGTCGTCAAAGACAGCCCGGCGCACTGGACCAGCGAAGACATCGAAGACAGTGAATAGGCTGGGCGACTTCGACCACCTGCCGCCGTCTCAGCGGCATGACGCCGCCAAGGCTGCGGCAGAGGAGTGGTTCAAGCACCTGCACTAGGGCGGCACAGGAGGCAAGGTCACCGTGCTTGGCTGAAACAGGGTCGTTTCTCCGAAGGTGTTCGGCGCTGCGGCATCTGCAAGCCGAGCGGTCTCCCTGCCTGTTGAACGTTGCCACAGGGGCAAGTCGGTTACCGAGCGCGACTGTGCCGAAGACATCCCAGGCGCTGCCATTAAATATCCTGAAACGTAACGCTGGTGCGGTCTCAAGCACGTATCTGATGCGCGCAGGCCGCCTAACATGAGACGCGTCGCGATGCGGGAGATCGTCATGTCAGCCAGCCCCGTCTACGTCTTTCCACCCTTTCGCCTGAACGCCGACGAGCTGCGACTTTCGGAGGGCGACTTGCCGCTGAAGCTGGGCGGGCGCGCTTTCGACATGCTGCTGACACTGGTCGAACGACGTGAGCGCACCGTCTCGAAGCACGAATTGCTTGACCTCGTCTGGCCCGGTCTCGTCGTCGAGGAGAACAACCTTCAGGTGCAGGTGGTGAACCTGCGCAAGCTGCTCGGTCACCATGCCATCGCAACCGTTCCCGGGCGTGTTTACCGCTTCACGCTACCGGTCACGGTGGAAGCAGCTGCTGGTGCGGTCAAGGCAGTTCCAAGTACAGAGCCTGAGGCGGCGGCACCAGCCCATCAGGGGTCGCCCGGCCAGGCCGGCCTGATCGCCATCCTGCCACCCACGGCTGCTACGACTGGGGCGATTGCCAACCTACAGCGCCCCTGCGACGACCTCTTCGGGCGGCAGAACGACGTCACGGCCATTCGCGACCTCCTGCGCGAGCGGCGGGTGGTCACGATCACTGGCGCCGGTGGCA
>Ga0105047_10018460_pt1 | contig 10809 bp, 13 predicted proteins | sample MAT04_FD_78384 | JGI IMG/M metagenome (GOLD analysis project Ga0105047, IMG submission 78384) | Freshwater microbial communities from Lake Fryxell liftoff mats and glacier meltwater in Antarctica - MAT-04 (megahit assembly) | ecosystem: Environmental > Aquatic > Freshwater > Ice > Liftoff...
CCCAACTTGGGAGAAGGGGAACTGGAGAATTTGCTCCCCTCTACCAATTTTGGGAGAGGGGTTGGGGGTGAGGGTCAAGCCTAGAAAGCTTGCCAATGCTAGCTTTTGCTTTAAGTTGACACCAATGGGCACTGCCGTGCCCCTACGGGTTTACCTCACGGAAACGAGAAACGCTATATAGCAGTTTCCGCACAGATAAGGTACAGAAAAAAATAATTAATCACAGATGAATATATATTCTCGTAGGGGCGCACATCTGTGCGCCCCTACCCAGTAGCTTAATTACAAATATTGTGATCTGAAAATATGCAAGTTAAATGCTCATCAGGAGATCGCATAATTTTTTAGCTTTTTGAGAACGAGCGGATGCTGGGGGCTATGGCAGGAAAAATTATCTTTCTCAGATACTTCCACGCTCCACGTAAACCCCCTCTTTTTGCTAGCTTATAGATATTGAGAAAAGAACACCTTTTGTGTTTTAGAGATTGGACTTACTTTTAGTCACTTCAATGCTAATTTTGCCACCAAAGTCTGGAATAGGTGCAGCAGGTTTGCTGAGAATGGCTTGGACTTTCGTTACACGATCGCACTCTTGGAGAATAGAATCTGCAATCGTTGTTACCAATTTCTCTATTAAAGCAAACTTAGACGTTTTCACCAGATGTTGTATCAAGCTAATGACGCTGCGATAATCTAAAGTGTCTTCGATCGCGTCAGTCTTGGCCGCTGTGGAGATATCCAACCATAACCTCACATCCACCTCAAACCATTGTCCTAGCACCTGTTCTTCTGGCAGATATCCAGTGTAGCCATAGCAGCGAATTCCCGTTAAATGAATGCAGTCCATAAATGTTTGAGAGCAAATTGTGCATTTTGTAGAAACTGGAGCAAGTTTGCTTGGAGATTTTCCTTCCCACAAACTCGCGTGGCGGTGTTGGGTTCCATCTTTGCATTTGTCAAATCCCAGATGGATTTTAAATTGATCCCGAAACAAAATCTAAAATTTAAGATTGTTTTATAGTATGTTTGATTTAATGCCGATCGCCTTTAAAAATATTAATCAACTTTGGGCTTATATTTTAACAGAGACGCTAAAGCGGTTGGGATTGACTTGTGCTATCATTTGTCCTGGATCACGCTCTACACCCTTAGCGATCGCCTTTGCTCAACAAGTACCTGAAATTGAAGCGATTTCTATTCTTGATGAACGTTCCGCCGCCTTTTTTGCCTTGGGACAAGCTAAAGCAACCGGACAGCCTGTGGTAATAGTTTGCACCTCTGGTACAGCAGGAGCTAACTTTTATTCAGCAGTAATTGAAGCCTCATATAGTCGTGTACCACTGTTGATATTAACCACCGATAGACCGCCAGAATTGCGAGATTGTCACTCTGGGCAAACTGTAGATCAATTGAGATTATATGGAAACTACCCAAATTGGCAAACAGAGTTAGCCTTACCCTCCGCTGATATGGGAATGTTAGCTTATCTGCGGCAAACGATAATTCATAGCTGGGAAAGATCGCAAACTCCTACAAAGGGGCCAGTACATTTGAATATTCCCTTTCGCGATCCCTTAGCGCCTCTTCCTGATGGAACCGACTTGAGTTATTTGCGATCGCAGTTCCACCCAGAAGACTTTTTCGCAGGAATAGCAAACCCATGCCCCATGCCCTATGCCCCATTCCCCATCCCCCAAGAATGGAAAGAATGCGATCGCGGCATTATTGTCGCAGGTGTTGCCCAACCACAGCAACCACAGGAATATTGTAGAGCGATCGCGCAACTTTCCCAAACTCTCAAATGGCCTGTGCTAGCTGAGGGACTCTCCCCAGTTAGAAATTATGCCGAACTCAACCCTTATTTGATTTCCACTTATGACCTGATTTTGCGGAATCAGCAACTAGCAAAGCAGTTAGCGCCCGAAATGGTGATTCAGGTGGGAGAAATGCCTACAAGTAAAGAACTGCGTAGCTGGATAGATGCAACCCAACCGCGACGTTGGGTAATTGACAAGAGTGACCAAAACCTCGACCCTTTGCACGGGAGGACGACGCATTTACGGATATCTGTAGAAGATATAAAAGCAGAGGAGAGAAATTTATCTTTCTCCTCAGACTATTTGCAGCAATGGTGTGATGCGGATGCTCAAGTCAGATTAGCTGTTGATGAGACGATGGGGAAAATAGATGAAATCATTGAGAGTAAAGCAGCTTGGTTAATTTCTCAGATTTTACCGCCCGGAACGCCTTTGTTTATTTCCAATAGTATGCCTGTGCGGGATGTGGAATATTTCTGGAAACCGAATAATTTAAGAGTGCGATCGCACTTTAACCGGGGTGCAAATGGCATTGATGGCACATTATCCACAGCTTTAGGAATGGCACATCGCCAGCAAAGTAGTGTGATGTTAACGGGAGATTTAGCGCTGTTGCATGACACCAATGGTTTTTTAATCCGCAATAAGTTTGTCGGACATCTGACGATTGTGTTAATCAATAACAATGGCGGTGGGATTTTTGAAATGTTACCCATTGCCAAATTTGATCCACCATTTGAAGAGTTTTTTGGTACTCCCCAGGATATTGATTTTGCAAAGTTGTGCGCTACTTACAATGTGCAGCATGAATTGATTACTTCTTGGCAGCAGTTGCAGCAAAGACTAAACCCACTTCCAACTAAGGGAATTCGGGTTTTGGAGTTGCAGACAAATAGGAAAGGGGATGCGAACTGGAGAAAGGAGAATTTGAGTAAGTTTGCCGCAGATATTACGATTTAACTATTCTGTTAGCTGTTGCTGAATAGCAGTATAAAAATATAGCGTTTGTGGTATCAAAGTTAAAAGTACTTTACGCAAGCGTTTCAATTACTGGTGCTGCTTACGCTTGATAAGTATTACAATTAGTAGTATAATAACGACTCTAGCGAATTTAGCGACAAATGCAACAAGATGCAGAACATAACAATAATGAGAGTGAAGAAGATATTTCATTTTTGACAACTATTGAAGTAGCTCAACTTCTTCGTGTTCACCAAAGAACTGTACAAAGATGGATATCATCAAACAATCTTAAAGCTACAAAAGTAGGGCCAAGAATTTGGCGGATCAGAAAAAAAGACTTAGATGAGTTCCTACAAAAGGAATAACAGTAGAAAACAAACAGAAGAAAATATTGACTCAGATGGCAACAGGAATACCTAGTAGAAATAGTCGTAAAAATAAAAAAGAAAATATAATGCCTTTTCGTCTGGAATATGAAGGTAAAATTCCTATAGAAGATATATTAAAAATTCCGGTAGCCAAGCTACACCGGATAATAAGTGTAGATCAACATCCAAGAAACAAATTAATATATGGAGAAAATTTAAGAGTTCTTAGTTCGTTCTTGAACGATGATACTGTCGCTGGTAAAGTTAGTTTAATTTATATTGACCCTCCCTATGCAACAGGGAGTAGTTTTGAATCTCGTCAAAGAGACCATGCTTACAATGACCTAATGGAAGGTGCAGAATACTTAGAGTTTTTACGTCAACGACTAATTCTACTAAGAGAGCTTTTATCAGACGAAGGTTCTATTTATGTACATTTAGATGAGAATATGGCTTGTGCTGTTAAAATTATAATGGATGAAATTTTTGGTTCTAAAAATTTTCGCAATTGGATTACCAGGAAAAAATGTAACCCGAAAAATTATACACGTAAACAGTACGGTAATACCGCAGACTACATTCTATTTTACACAAAAACAGATAATTATATATGGAATCAGCCTTTTAACCCTTGGACTGAAACTACTGCAAAGAAAGAATATCAATATGTTGAAAAAGAGACTGGAAGAGTTTATAAGAAAGTTCCTGTTCACGCACCAGGTGTAAGAAAAGGTGCAACAGGTCAACCCTGGAGAGGAATGCTACCTCCTCCAGGTAAACACTGGCAATATACTCCAGAGACTTTAGACCAAATGGATGCACGCGGAGAGATTTACTGGTCGCCAACAGGAAACCCAAGAAGAAAAGTTTATTTAGACAAGAGCCAGGGTATTTCAGTCCAAGATATTTGGCTTGATTTCAAAGATGCTCACAATCAAAATATTAAAATTACTGGCTATCCAACAGAAAAAAATCCAGATATGATTAAACGAATAATTCTAGCCTCATCTAATAAGGGAGATATTGTGTTAGATGCCTTTGCTGGAAGTGGAACTACTGCTGCTATAGCTGAAGAGTTAGGTAGAAAATGGATAGCTATTGATAATTCACAACTTGCTATAGCTACAATAGTTCAGCGTTTAGTTAAAGGAACAGAAGTAATGGGTGATTTCATTAACGGAAATAGTTCCGCTAAACATGAACAACAATGCTTAATAGGTATAAATAGAATTTTACGAAGTGGTCTAGATTTATATATTGAAGAAACACCAGAATTAGAGTTTATCTCTGATACTGTAATACATGATTGGGATAGTAAACTCAACTTTCAAGCCAATCTTGTGTAAATCTCTGATCAAGCATTTTCAGAGTGCATACCATTATTTTGCCAGTACCATAGCTTTCTAGACGAGCGTAATCATTCCACATAGATCCTAGTAGTAATCCTGGGCCATCATTCAAATAAAATACTTTTAAAGCCACTTTATAGGTATCAGCATACCTTAGAATATCAGTTGCTTTATCTCGATTCCCACCAGTTCGATCATCTTCTTGAGAACCTCCTCTATCAGAGTCATAACGAGCGAATCCAACTATCAATGGGGTTCCATCTAATCGAGATATAAAAATATCTGCTGGAGTTTTAGCTTCCCAATTATCCAAAACCTTATCAAGCATTACATCTTTTCCAGCACGAACTGGCCCCTGAATTATATAGTTTTTACCAAATACTCTGTCAAACCATAAGAAAAATGCTTCTGTCAAGTCATAGCCTTTTTGCCCACGTTTACTCTGTTCTAAAAGAAGAGCCATCAGAGTTTCATCGGGTACAGGACGACTTTGTAAATTTATTTTAACCTCTTCTAAGCTACGAAATCTATCACCAAAGTCGTTAATTATATTGGGAATATCACGTTTTTTCTTGGTCATTTATACTGTCGTATCTGGTGATACATACCTCCGAAATACTCTAAGAAGTTGAATACGTAAGGGATCAGGCTCTTTTGTAATAATTTTGAGTAAATTTGCAGAGTTTGTTGCTTCGTCTACCAATTCTATGAAACGCTCCAAAACTTTCTCGTAGAGCATTTTAGCTTCATCTAAAGAATCTGGGTAGAATGGTGAGTCAAATATGGTAATCCACTTAGATACAGTTACTTTGTAGCTACTGAATGAAATCAAAGGACAATCTCCATGCCATAATCGATACAATTTTTTAAGTATAAAACAGATAACTCTATAAAAAACGCTAAACCTAACGCTTCCAACTGTTCCAGCGATAATGTCTGAATTTTGGCTAAAAGTTCCTCAGCATTTTTACCAAATAGTCGTTTTAATTATCGCAGGACAAGCGATCGCACTCTTTCTGACACCGCTTCCTGATATACCTGCGTGTCTTCCAGCTTTACATTCATCAAAGCTTTGTGGCTATGAGAATTTTACCGGGTGCGTAGGCGTAGCCCACCGCAGGTATCGCCTTTGTCCTATACGTGAAATTTACCCTGTTATTTCACCTTGTAACCACCCTTCTAAATCAGCAAGAGTAGAGAAATCCAATAAAGCATCACCTAAAGCTTCTAACTGTTCCACCGATAAACCTTGAATCTCTGACAGAAGCGCATCAGGAATATTACCCACGCGCCGTTTTAATTGTCGTAAGATGACCTTTCTTTCTCCTTCTTCCTTTGCTTCCCGAATAGCCCGTGGTTCTTCCCGATTCAGTCGTAATATCACTTCAATCTCCTCTCGACTTAGGTTAGAAAACTTCTAGACGATAATCGTCATCACTAAATCAATTATCGCTTGCTCCGATTGTTGCCGTGCTTGCTCTAACAAAAACCGCGCCCCTTCAACTGCTTCTGTTTGCGAAGTAACATTTGTCAGCAACATCAAACCTAATCCCAAAGGTTGTTGTCGCAAATCCCCCAACTCATCCAGATAAACCCGTCGGACTTGACCACTCTCCAGCAAAGCGCGGTGAATCATTGAATTGGAAGGTTCCAGGCTGCGAGAGCCAAAAATTATGACTCCAAACCAGTCATCGTAACGGATAGAGTGGCGGTAGAGAAACAAAAACAATTCACTAAAAAAGCGGTGATATAAGTCTTCGTCCTTCTGAAACTGGACTTCTGCAAAAAAGACGGTTTTGGAAACTGCATCAGCAGGAGGTAAAAACACTCCATCAATCCGAAACGCCGTTTCTTTCACTTCAACCGATTCAAACTGGTAGTTTTCCGCTTCTGGAGGTGGTTCATCTACTAATTCAAACAACAATCCTGGAAATTGCTTAAATAATTTATATAAAATGGTGTCACGTCGCATTTTTATTCCTCAACACCCAGACAATTACCAGATTGTAAAGTCTTGAGACAACAATTTTAGCGTAAGCGTAGCCCACCGCAGGTATCGCATGTCCCTACGTCCGCGATAAAATTCTCAAGCACAACAGCGCACTCCATACCAATGCAAATTAACTGGCAAACTGCCAAAACCTACGAAGACATTCTGTATCAAAAAACCGATGGTATTGCGAAAATCACCATCAACCGTCCCCATAAACGCAATGCTTTCCGTCCTGAAACAGTCTTTGAACTGTACGACGCTTTCTGTAATGCTCGTGAAGATACTACTATTGGTGTCGTCCTATTTACTGGCTACGGGCCACATACTGATGGTAAATATGCCTTCTGTTCTGGTGGCGATCAAAGTGTGCGGGGACATGCAGGTTATGTAGACGATACCGGCATCCCTCGCTTGAATGTGCTGGACTTACAACGGCTGATTCGTTCGATGCCGAAAGTGGTGATTGCTTTAGTAGCTGGATATGCGATCGGTGGTGGAAATGTCCTACACTTAATTTGCGACCTTACCATTGCCGCCGATAATGCCATTTTCGGACAGACTGGCCCGAAAGTCGGCAGTTTCGACGGTGGTTTTGGAGCCAGCTATCTCGCCCGCGTTGTGGGACAAAAAAAAGCTAGAGAAATTTGGTTTCTCTGCCGCCAATATGATGCACAACAAGCGCTAGAAATGGGCTTAATTAATTGCGTCGTCCCAGTCGAACAACTAGAAGCAGAAGGTATTCAATGGGCACAGGAGATTTTAGAAAAAAGTCCGATCGCAATTCGCTGTCTCAAAGCTGCGTTCAACGCTGATTGTGACGGACAAGCTGGTTTACAAGAACTCGCTGGTAATGCCACCCTACTTTACTACATGACAGAAGAAGGGTCTGAGGGCAAACAAGCCTTTCTCGAAAAGCGTCCACCAGATTTTCGCTCTTTTCCTTGGCTACCTTAAAATTGCAAAAATCGCACCTCGATAAAGGGTGCGATTTTTGTAGATATGAACGTTTACACCACTAAAAATCTTAAAAAAAATCTTATCTTAAGCAAACTACAAAATCAGGTAATAATGGATGACTAAATAACGACTGCTTTAGTTTTTACCTGTTCAGATATAGAGGCAGCTATTTCGTCTACAGGGGCAACAGCATTGTCTAAATCTGAGACTAAGGAATGAGTTGATGTTAAAAATGGGGCTACATCTGGCAAACTCCAAGCATCTTCCAAGGTTTCCCAAGAAGGCGCAAAAGGTGGGAGCGCCAAAGAGCAAGCCTTCCAAGTTGCTTGAACTGGCGCTCCCAATTGTTGGCACACTCCGCCACGGCGACCTTCTGGTTGGTAATGACGGCAATATCTACAGGCAGATGCTAAAAATTTAATGGGTTTCATTTGGATTTATTTTTAGTGCCGTTTCTGGCTAAATTTCATGCTTATATTCTGCTTCTATATATAAAGATGGATAAAAGCCAAAAAGTCATTATTTTCTATAGGTTTCAGCGATCCCAACGAAAAAGCAAACTTTAGGATATTTTTATAATCTTGTTATATTTTTAAATAATTATGAGAGTGCTTACCTATAGATTTTGGCTAAAACTTATTAGGGATCAAGAGTAAAACTAAAGCTTTTGATTTATTTAGCCTTTTAACTTCCTCCTTAAGGATAGGTTAAGACAGATAATTCCAGATAAAAAGTCTGCTTTAACTACCACACTTGACATATTTTAGCCGTAAAATATCTTTTTTCTCAAGAATTAGAATTTTTCTATATGGCAGTAGCAAATTGTTTTAAGATAAACTCTACTCAACGAATAATCGCTAAACTATTTTGCTTTAAATTTTAGTTAGGACTGACTCTCTTCAAAACTGTTTAGCAGCACAGATAGAACAGACTGCCCAGCGCTGGAGTTCGCCGGGTGGGGTGGGAGATTCACACTGGGGACAAAGGGGTAAGCCATGCGATCGCGATCGCATGATCTTCGTCCAATTCCCAAAAGCAGCATTTACATTCTTGGGGGGTGTAACATCAGGGCGGCTAATCTCATCACCAAGGTAACTGGGATGCTCATGGGGCGAAACCGTTTGTTGCGGTTTTCTCTCCACAGATGGATTCTGCCAGCCAGCAGTAGAGAAGCGAATATCAACCAAAGGCGTTGGCAGCTTTTTATTCAACTTTAAAAGTAGAGACGTGCGACCAAAAGTCAGGTTTTGCGCCCAAGCAGCACTAGAAGTTGCTACCGACAAAACATCGCGCTGAATCGACAATGGTCGAGTATTTGCGGCAACCACTGGCCCAACAACTTCTGGCCAAAACTTGAGCAGGCGTTGAAATGGTTGCTCTTGCCATTTAGCCTGCTTTTCTAGAACGCCTAAAATATCATTAATTGATTTAAACGACATCGTTAAAAGTGGGGAGTAGGGAGTGGGGAGTGGGGAGTGGGGGAGGTGGGGGAGATGAGGGAGATGAGGGAGATGAGGGAGATGAGGGAGATGAGGGAGAAAGAATAACTAATGCCCAATGCCCAATGCCCCATGCCCAATGCCCAATTCCCAATTCCCAATCTATCTATTTAGATAATTTTCGCTACTATTGTCACAAATATATCTAAAGTTAATTCCAGCAATCTACGTTTGAGGTACAGAGGCCATGACTCAAAATCCCCTGAATGATTCCGGTACTCAATCGTCTAAAACACCTGGTTTGAAACCAGCACTAGCAGCAGCGCTAGCGAGTTTAGAGGTGCCGCTAGATCAAGAGCTAGCTCGATACCGACGCACGCGAACTGGTTTAATGGCATCAAAGCAGCCTCGTGTCACAAGTTATATGAGCAGTCAACCCCAGCCGTTAACTGCCATCCCTAAAACATCGGGCACAACTCAGTCATCAGTAATAGAAATTAAAACTAACATGCCGCCTACATCTGTTCCCGTGAATCCTCAGGGAACTTCAGCGCCAGCTACGGCAAAAATTGACATACCACCGACATCTTCTCTAGCTGTGAATCCTCAAAAGAACCCAGCGTCACCTATGGCAAAAACTGAGGAACTAAATAATCTTAATGTGCCCTCCATCTCTGATTATGCTAAAAAACAAACTCAACTTCCGCCGCCACCGCCCAACTTTAGTAGCAGCATCGTGCCAGTAATCATTAAAGATACTAAGAGCGAAAACGTCTTGCAGCCAAATGACACCCCCAAGCATCCAGATGACTATTTGGAATCTAGTGAAGCACTGCTGCGAAGTCTGACAGAAGAACAACCAGAAACCAAGAAACCAAACAATTCTAGCGATAGTTTGCTATCACCTTTGGGTATCGGCTCGATGTTGCTGCTATTGGTAGCGAGTCTTACCTTGGGCTATGTAGTGTTCAATCCCAAAAGCTTGCCACAATGGAATTTAGGCAAGTTGTTTAATGGCAACTCGTCTCCTGCACCAGAAAATACTCAGGAAGTTGGGAGTAATGTCCAACCTCAGATCCAACCACCAAGCACATCTATACCCAAGTATCCCAATCTAGCTGCCGAAGAGTTTCCTGAGGTGAGAAACCCCAATGATGTAGTTGGCTTAAAACCCAAAGTCCAACCAACCCTCGTAGTAGTGCCTAATCCAGTCATTCCCCAAAACCCCGCAAATCCTCAATCGATATTGCCTGACCCCAATCCCGCCTTAGCACCAGTACCGACAGTACAGCCGTTGCCTCCCCTGAATTTGCCTCCCACTTCAACGGCAAAAACCTCACCCAAGCCAATCGCAACCTCACCACAGCTGGATGCTGAAATCAAACCAGCCACAGATGGGTTCTATCATGTAGTGATAGATAATAAAGATGCAGCTTTAGCATCAGCACGGCAAGTAATTCCCGATGCTTATTTATCACCCAACAAAGAATTGGTTTATTTGGGTGCTTTTAAGACTAAAGAGCAAGTAGAACAACATCTGAAATTGTTACAGGCAAAGGGAATCAAGGCGCGGGTTCAGCAGCCATAAGTTGCAAAAATTTACGATACCATGAGATAACAGTCCTAAGTCATGAGCGCTGAGTCCTGGATGAAGAGTGCTAGGCCACTTGAGGCGATTGCTCTGCCTAGCTCTTACAAAGTACATCAGTACCCAGTAGTTTTTCTTCACTCAGCACTGGCTCAACCATAGCTATCCGCTAACAGCACTAAGTTAATTGGGATGTGGGATACACAATATGCGGTCAGGGTTCTCTAGTTGAGTGCCAACCCCATAGCTAGAAGCTAGGGGCTTGTAGGATACTTTACCTGACCAGACTAATAGTTTAGAGCAAGAGTTAAAGACCCACTTCAGGATGCTTGCTA
>Ga0105047_10018461_pt1 | contig 10809 bp, 6 predicted proteins | sample MAT04_FD_78384 | JGI IMG/M metagenome (GOLD analysis project Ga0105047, IMG submission 78384) | Freshwater microbial communities from Lake Fryxell liftoff mats and glacier meltwater in Antarctica - MAT-04 (megahit assembly) | ecosystem: Environmental > Aquatic > Freshwater > Ice > Liftoff...
CATGATGTTCATGCTGACGCTGGTGATCTTTCTCGGCCTGCGGGGGCACCACGCGATGATGGAGGGGCTGCAGGACAGCTGCGGCGCACTGCCGCTATTCACCGCCGGAATGGGGCCGGGGGGCATAGAACTGGTGTGGGGGTTGATGCAGGGGTGCACGGCGCTGGCCATCAAGCTCACCGCCCCGGTGCTGGTGACGATGCTGGTGACCGACGTCGCGCTGGGCTTTGTCAGCAAGACCATGCCGCAGCTGAACGTGATGAGTATCGGGATGAGCATGCGGTCGCTGACGGGGCTGATGGTCATCGCGGCGGGGCTGGTGATCACCAACGAAACGATGACCGAAGCGATTCGCGACTCGATGTACGACGTGAAAAAGGCGTGGGTGACGCGGTGGGACGCGCCACAACACGTGGCCCAGCCGACCAATCTCGCCGCGGAAAGGGGAGCCCGACATGGCGGATGAGTTCGGCGACAAGACCGAAGCCGCCACGCCGCGCAAGCGCGAGGAGGCCCGCGAGCAGGGACGGGTCGCAAAGAGCACGGACCTGTCCGCCGCGATCGTTCTGCTCTCGGCCGTGCTTCTGCTGGGTTGGTTCGGGCCGGGGATCGCCGGGGCGTTCAAGGAGGTGATGCAAGAGGCGATGAGCCTGAAGGTGGTGGGAGACATGCAGGCGGGCAACGCGGCGACGCTGGCGGGCCGGTCAATGCTGCTCGCCGGACTGGCGGCGGCGCCACTGGTGCTGGGACTTATGGCCGCCGCGATGTTCGGAAACGTCATACAGGTCGGGCTGTACGCCACGCCGGCTCGACTTCAGCCGAAGTTGAGCGCGCTCTCGCCCCTGAAGGGCGTCAAGCGAATCCTGGGCGGCGCCCAGGTGTGGGTGAGCCTCGCGATGAATATCTTCAAGCTGGTGGTGGTTACCGCCGTGGGATACTCGGCGGTGCACGGGCGACTGGGTGAGATCGTGGCGGCGCAGCGCCTGGACCACACGCAGGCGTTCGGAATGGCGGCGGGGATGGTGTACGCGGTTGCGCTGCGGGTGGCGGTGGTGCTGCTGATTCTGTCGATCTTCGACTGGGTGTGGCAAAAATTCAAACACGGGCGCGACCTGCGGATGACCAAGCAGGAGGTCAGAGACGAGATGAAGCGCATGGAGGGCGACCCGCTGCTCAAGGCGCGCCGCCGCCAGATCGCGACCCAGATGTCGCGCGACCGCCAGAAGCAGTCGGTTCCCGGCGCCGATGTCGTGGTGACCAACCCGACGGAGTACGCCGTCGCGCTGAAGTACGACGCGGCGGGGGGCGGTGCGCCGAAGGTCGTGGCCAAGGGGCGCGGATTGATCGCGGCGGAGATCCGCCGGATCGCCATCGAGAACGGCGTGCCCATCCTCGAGCGGCCGCCACTGGCCCGGGCGCTGTACCGCACGGTTCAGGTGGGGCGGGAGATTCCGGAGGAGTTCTACTCGGCGGTGGCTGAGATTCTGGCGTACGTGTACGAGCTGACCGGGAAACTGAGGAACGGGCGCGCCGGCGCGCGGGTTTAGTGACGCGAAGGGAAATGGCGAGCGATGACGGTAGCGGCGGCGGAGAGTTCGTGGTGGATGCGCAAGGTGACCAAGCACCGTGGCATGGTGCTGCCGGTTGCGCTCATCGGGCTGCTGCTGGTGATCCTGATTCCGCTGCCCACGCCGGTGCTCGACCTTCTGCTGATCATCAACATCACGCTCAGCGTGCTCATCCTGGTGACGACGATTTATGTGAAGTCGCCGCTGGATTTCGCGGTGTTTCCGTCGCTGCTGCTGGCGGTGACGCTGTTCCGGCTGGTGTTGAACGTGGCGACGACTCGGCTGATTTTGACGGCCGGCGAGGGTGGCAAGACGGTGGCGCAGGCGATGTCGGCGGCGGGGGAGGTCGTGATGACCTTCGCCAACTTCGTCACCGCCGGGAGCCTGGCGGTGGGCGTGATCATCTTTCTGATCATTTTCGTCATCCAGTTTGTCGTGATTACCAAGGGTGGCGGCCGGATATCCGAAGTCGCGGCGCGGTTTACGTTGGACGCGATGCCCGGAAAGCAGATGGCCATCGACGCCGACCTTAACGCCGGAATCATCAACGAGCAGGAAGCCCGACAGCGTCGCGAGGACGTGTCGCGTCAGGCGGACTTCTACGGTGCGATGGACGGTGCCTCGAAGTTCGTCCGGGGGGACGCGATTGCGGCGGTGATCATCACCATCGTCAACATTCTGGGCGGGATTTACGTCGGGATGGTCGAGCACGGTTGGGAGATCGGCGAGACGATGCGTCTGTACACCATTCTGACGATCGGCGACGGGCTGGTGTCGCAGGTGCCGGCGTTCATCACTTCGCTGGCGGCGGGTTTGATCGTGACGCGGGCCAGCGACAAGAAGGACCTGGGCGAGGAACTCGCCGGCCAGCTCTTCGGCTCGCCCAACGCGCTGATTGTCGCGGCGGGGTTTCTGATGTTCCTCACGGTAACGGGGCTGCCGCCGGTGCCGCTGCTGTTCATTGCGACGATCTGCGGGTGGTTGGCGTATGTGCTTACGAAGAAGGAAACAAAGATTCAAACCGATAAAGTTCGGTCCGACCGGGAGAAGCTGGGCAAGAAGGATCCCGAGAAGACGGAAAAATTGCTCGAGCTGGACACCATGGAGCTCGAGGTCGGTTACGGACTTGTGCGGCTGGTCGACGCCAGGAAGGGCGGCGACCTGCTGGACCGGATTTCGCTGGTGCGGCGGCAGATCGCCGTCGACCTTGGGATCATCGTGCCGCCGATCCGCATCCGCGATTCGATGATGCTGGGCCCCAACGACTACGCGGTGAAAATCAAGGGGCAAACCGTCGCCAAGGGCGTGACATACCCCGAGCAGTTCCTCGCCATGGACAACGGGACGGTCACCGGGCCGATCCCCGGAGGCACGCTCGGCACGGAACCGGCATTCGGGTTACCCGCTTACTGGATCACCGAACCCCAGAAGCACCAAGCCGAGGTGATGAACTACACCGTCGTCGAGGCCCCGGCCGTCCTCGTCACCCACCTTACCGAAGTCGTAAAGTCGCATGCGCACGAACTGCTCACGCGGCAGGAGGTGAAGAACCTCATCGAGAACCTCAAGCAGCGCCTCCCGGCGCTCGTCGAGGAAGTCGTGCCCACCATGGTCAAACCGACCGAGCTCCAAAAAGTCCTGCAAAACCTCCTCCGCGAACGCGTCCCCATCCGCGACCTCGAAACCATCCTCGAAGCCTGCGGCGACTGCTCCCTGCGAACCAAAGACATCGAAGTGATGACCGACTACGTGCGAAACGCCCTCGGTCGCACGATCTGCAAGCAGTACGTCGATGAGACCGACAAGATGTGGTGTATCACGCTCGACCCGACACTGGAGGATGTGGTCAACCAGCACATCGACCGCGGCGAGCGGGGCACGACCAACACGCTCCCGCCCAAGACGGCGCAACAAATCGTCGCACGCATCGCCGAGCGGATGCAGGAACTCACGGGCACGGGTCGCCCCGGCGTCGTGCTCTGCTCGCCGGTCGTGCGGAGCGCGGTCAGAAAAATGCTCGAATCAGCCATGCCGCAGGTCGCGGTTCTCGCGTACAACGAAATTCCGTCCGGAGTTTCCGTCGAGGCAGTAGCAATGGCGGGAGTAAGTGGATAGATTATCGGAACAAGGAAATTGGCGACGCGATAAAAGCCAGCTCCAAGTACACATCGTCAGTTGAATCGGAATTTTTAGTTTTCGTGGAACAGTCGACGCGTTAATGGACTAACGCGGAAAGCACGGGACGGATCCCATGGGCCTTCAGACTTTTACCGCACCCACCATGGCCGAAGCGCTCACGCAGGTGAAGCGCGTGCTTGGGCACGACGCCGTGATCCTCCACACCCGAAGCATGCAACGGCGCGAATGGTTCGGGCTCCGCAAACGCGAAGTCGTGGAAGTCACCGCCGGCCCCGGCACCGGCGAACACCGCCGCCGCCGCCCGAACGAATCCAAGCCCGCCCAAGACACCCCCAAGAAACCCCCCTCCGCCCTAGTCGGCAACCACGGTGCTGCCGCCTACGCACGCAACTCCACCGTCGCGGGCTTGAAGAGCCCCGCCGCCGCACCTTACGCCAGTTCCAACAAAACCGCCCCCCCGACCGCCGCGGCCTTTCCCACCCCCAGAGCCTTTCCCACCCCCGCAGGCTTTTCCGCCCCCGGAGCCTTTTCCGCTCCCCCGCGAACCTTTGCCACCTCTCCGGAAATGACCGGCGTCATGGTCAAGCTGGTCACCGAGGAAATGTCCGGTCTCAAGTCCGAACTGCGGGAACTCGTCAACCACGTTCGGAAAAACTCCAACATCGGCTGGGGGAATGGTGCCGCCCAAGGTGCCCCCGCCCCCGTGCCCGAAGAGTTGTACTCCCACTATCGCCAACTCATCGAAAACCAAGTCGCAGCCGAGCTCGCCGAAGACATCATCAAATCCGTCCGCCTCCAAGTTCCTGCCGGATACCTGAAAAATGAGTCCTTCGTCCGCGAGAAAGTGGCCGAACAGTTGGAGAGATTGCTCCCCGCCGGTGGCCCCATCCGCCGCACCAAATCCGTCGGGCCGCACGTCGTCGCCCTCATCGGCCCCACCGGCGTCGGGAAAACCACCACCCTCGCCAAGCTCGCAGCCGAGCTCCAGCTCCGCGAGGGCAAAAAGGTCGGCATGATCACAATGGACACCTACCGGATCGCCGCCGTCGACCAATTGCGGCGCTACTCGGACATCATCGGCTCGCCCTTGAGCGTGGTGAATTCGCCGGAAGAGATGAAAACCGCCATCGTTGCCTTGGCCGAAATGGATTACATCCTGATCGACACCGCCGGCCGCTCCCCCACCGACTCGATGAAGCTCTCCGAGCTCAAACGCTTTCTCGAAGCCGCCGCCCCCGACGAGGTCCACCTCGTTCTCTCCGCCACCTCCGACCCGCGCAGTGTTGACCTCGCCGTGGCCGCTTTCTCCAAGGTCCGGGTGGATCGGATCCTGTTTACCAAAGTCGATGAAGCCGCCACCGTGGGCTTGGTTCTGAATGTCGCCCGACAGGTCGGCAAGTCGATCAGCTACCTCACCACCGGGCAAGACGTCCCCTACGACATCGAAGTTTTCCGAGGCGGCCGACTCGCAAAGATGATTTTGGGGCGGTCCGACGTCGGCGGCGTTCTCGGAAATGACGACGCTCGTGTTTCGGGTCCCGTCGCGCAAAAATCGGCTCAGGTGTCGCGAAACCCGTCCGAGGCGCGCATCGAAGCGGCGGGGGGGGTAAAGTGACTTCAATGCCAGACCAAGCAACGGCCCTACGGCGACTCGCCCAGGGGGCATCGAACCTGCGAGACTCGGCCATCGGAGTTCGCAACGACACCCCACCCTGGGGACTGCCCAGCCCCTCCGCCACGCACGCGCTCGGGGCACCCCACCGCGCCACAGCAGCCAAGTCGCCCCGACCCCCCGTCGGATCACGCGCCTCGGTCATCGCCGTCACCTCGGGCAAGGGCGGCGTCGGAAAAAGCAACGTCGCCGTGAACCTCGCGGTGCGATTCGCTGCCGCCGGGAAACGCGTCCTGCTCGTCGACGCGGATCTGGGTCTTGCCAATGCGGATGTTCTGTGCAACGTCGAGGTGCCGTTCAACTTGTCCCACGTGGTGGCGCGAAGAAAGACCCTCCGCGAAGTGGTCGTCCGCGTTCCGCTTGGAGGCGCTGGGGGCGAGCGGGGCGCGGGGTTCGATCTCGTCGGCGGAGCTTCGGGTCTGGCCCGCATGGCAGACCTCGACGAGGGCGGGCGAAAGCTTCTGACCGACGGCCTCGCCGAGCTCGAAGCCAACACCGACGTCGTCCTCATCGACACCGGCGCTGGAATCTCCGCCAACGTCTTGGGCTTCTGCCGCAGTGCGGACAATATTCTGGTCGTGACCACCCCCGAGCCGACCGCCATCACAGACGCCTACGCGATGATCAAGAGCATCGCCCCAAGCCAGCCCGGCCCGACCGCCGAGCGAAAGATCTCCCTGCTGGTCAACCAGGCGAAGTCCCGCGAAGAGGCCCGCGCGGTCTACGAGCGCGTCGCCAAGGTCGCCCGGCAATTTCTCGGCGTCAACGTCCTCGATGCCGGGCACGTCGTGGCCGACGAGGCGGTCGGGGCCGCCGTCCGCCGTCGCACCCCCGTCGTGGTGCACGACCCGCGATGCCCCGCCAGCGCGTGCCTCATGCAACTTGCGATGCGACTCGAGCCCGGCGTCGTTCCCGAGCGGGCGCGCGGATTCTTTGCCCGCTGGCTTTCTCGAGGCGGGGCCCGGGGTCGCGGAGTCTCCACCGTCGGATTGGGTTCCGACAGGCGGAGGGATTAGACCATGGCGGTGCGAATGGCGGCTGTGATGTCGTTGATTGTCTTCGCCCTGTGCCTTGTGGTCGGGGGCCTGGAAGCGGGCAACCCGTTTACCACCACGGTCAGGCGTGCGCTGGTGGCGATGGTGGGTACACTCATTATCGGACTCGTTGTCGGGGCGGGATTTCGTGCAATGTTGAGGGAGAATCTGGTACAGGAGGAGAAGAAGCTGAAGCTTTCGTCGGGGAGTCCGACGGAAGATGATCGACAGGCGGACAGGGCACCCAGCCCGCGCTAAAACACGGAGGTTTCATCGTGGTCATGGTTGCGAGGATCGCAGCCCAACACCACACGCGGTCCGTCAGACCGGCATGGCCCGAATCATCCGCCCTCTTCCCGCCCGTTGGGCGGGGTGGGCGAAGTGAGGCGGAACCAAACCCGATCGAAGCGGAAGGCCCAGAAAGGATTCGGGCAATACTATGGCAAAGACAGAAAAACGCGACATCGCGGACGTTTGGAAAGAGTACAAAAAGACGCGCAGCGAGCAGTTGCGGAACGTTCTCATGGAGAACTATCTGCACTTGGTTCGGTTCAACGCCGAGCGCATTCACGTCAAGCTCCCCGACGAGGTCGAGCTTGACGACCTGATGAGCGTCGGCATCTTCGGTCTGATGGACGCAATCGCCGCGTTCGATCTCGACCGGGGTGTGAAGTTCGAGACTTATTCGGCCCCCCGGATTCGTGGGGCCATTCTCGACGAGCTCCGCTCGATGGACTGGGTGCCCCGCCTCGTCCGATCCCGGGCCCACAAGCTCGACTCGGCTACCCGCCGTCTCGAGGTCCAGTTCGGCCGAATGCCGACGCAAAAGGAGCTCGCCGAGCACATGGGCGTGCCGATGACCGAGCTCGAAAAAATCGTCAAAGACGCCAACGCCGTCGGCTTGGTCTCGCTGAGTCGAAAGTACTACGAGACCGACTCCAACAAAGACGTCCGCGAGATCGACGTCCTCGAGGACCGCAAGGGCTCGGACCCCGTCCGCGAAATCCAGCGGAAGGACCTCAAGGAGCTCATCACCCGCGGTCTCTCCCGCGCCGAACGCCTCATCATCATCCTTTACTACTTCGAGGAAATGACGATGAAGGAAATCGGCCAGACCCTCGACCTCTCCGAGTCGCGCGTCAGTCAGATGCACTCCAGCATCCTCGCCCGACTCAAGGCCCAAATGGCCGAGCGTCGGCGCGAGTTCCAGCAAGCCGCGGCCGTCTAACTTTCGTCCCCGTCCGAATCCACCGGGGTCGCGCCCGTCCGGGGCGCGACCCCGTTTTTGCGCGCCCCGCCGCGGTGCCGGCGCCCCCAGCTCCAAGCGCAGGGGGTTGTCAACGCCGCAGGTTCTCCGCCATGATGTTCCCGGCCACCGCAGTTCCCACCCCGCCCACCCCCGATCGGACATCCCCGCCCATGCAGCCCATCACCATCGACCTCCAAACCGCCCTGGGTTTCTCCCGCCTCGGCCGCGGCAATGGCACGGGTCGCCACCGCCGCCTCGTCCGCAGACGCGTTGAGCTCGCACTCCTGGCGGCCGGGCTCACCGCGGGAAACGCCGACGACCCATACTTTACCCAGCTCACGCGCGGCCTTGTCGAGAGCTTCCGCGAGAAAGCCCGCCTGCTCAGCGAACACCGCTCCCCCGTCGATGTCCGCGTCGAGGCGTTCCTCCGCGACTACCTCGCCGAGCTCAAGCTCGACTTCGTCCCGGCGCTCCCCGGCTCGGGCGTAGTCCTGACGCAGCACGGCATCGCCCGCGAACTCTCCCTCCCCGAGAGCGGCACAACCTGCCAAAGCGCCCTGCTTAGCAGCTACCGCGTCAAAAACGGCGTGCTCAACAACCCCAAAGCCGACCGCCGCACCACCGCCGGCACCTTCCACGTCGCCGAAGGTGGCCTGCCCGTCCCCTCCGACAAACGCGCCGTCCCCAAGTCCGTCTTCGCCCGGCTTCTCCGCCGCGCGATCTCCCCACCCGACGAGCTCATGGTCCTCCCCTACCACGCCAATCGCGACGCCCCGGCCGGCGGCCCGAGTCGGTCGTGGGTCTCTCTTCTGCTCCGCCCCGTGGTCTGCCCCGCCGTGCCCGGAGTTACCCCCGAAAAGTCGCTCGAGGTGCGTTTCTTCGCCCCCGGCTCGCTCGTGAGCAACCTCGATTTCGTCGAGTCGATCTTCGGAAACGCCGGCGACCCCTACCTCCCCGAGAACGACGCCGCGCTCGACGTGGAGCACTGGACCGGCCACACCGGCTGCGTAATTCTCGCTCCGCACCTGATCTCCGTTCGCAAGAAAGACCTCGGCCTGCCGCACGTTTCCACCGCCACCGCCCGCCAAAAGCGCGACCGCATGTGCTGGGAGAAGGACGACGAGTTCTACAACGACGGCGTCGCCTTCAAGGTCACCGCCCGCACCCACGCCGGCGTCATCGTCACCGTCATCGCCGACAACTACTACGGGTACTGCAAAAAAGAGGTCAAAACCCAGATCTCCTTCGCCGCCAACCTCTTCGGCAACGTCGAGGAGGAGCACGCCGGCGGGGCCGTTGCCTTCCCGAGCTACTCCTTCGGTGCCGAGTTCGTGCCCGACCAGCGCCACTCCAACGGCCGTACCTTCGCCGACGTCGTGCGCGATTACGGCTCGCTCATCGACGTCCTCCCCGAGGGGTACGCCGTTGATCGTCTCCGCCCCGACCTGATCTACATCCCCGAAACCGCCCGTGCCAGCACCCGCCGCCAGGAGATCTACTGGAGCTCCGGCGTTGGCGAACGCGCCATCCCCCTCATGCCCGGGCGGGTCTACATGCTCCCCAGCGGGTTTAAGCTGCAAATGGAAAAGCACCCCGGCGCCCCGAGCTACCGCATCGTCGGCACCCTGGCCGAGGGCACCTTCTGCCACAAACCCTGCACCGTTTCCGGCGGAGGCAAAAGCGAAATCTCCAAGAGCCTTCAAGACTACATGCTCTACGGCCCCATCTTCGTCTCCGACCCCCTGACCGACCTCGACGCCGTCGACGCCATCGTCTCCCGCAACTTCCAAGACCGCTGGAAGCCCGCCGCCCCCGACCGCCCCGACTACACCAAACACCGCACCCGTCCCCTGCTCGCCGTCGAGCGCTCCGTCGGCTCGGTGATCAAGCTCCTCACACCCGGCGAGCAGTACACCCCCGCCTACAACGCCTGGCTTGCCGGCATCCCCAACCACGTCTTCGCGCTTGTCTTCATCATCAAACGCTTCTATCGAGAAAGCTGGGGCGACGATTGGAAGAGCCATTTCTCGGTCGACACCGTCAACGGCGTCCCGGGCCACGAGCTGAAGATGGGGGAGCGAAAGCTCGTCGGCACCTACCTCCGCGTCGGATTCACCAAGGAAGGCAACTGGCGCACCTACAAGCTCCGGCAGGACTTCATTGCCGCCCGGAAAATCCAGACCGAAGACGACATCTCCGCCTCCGTCGTCGTCTCCGCAGCCGCCCTCGGCACCGACGGCCCCTCCCGCAAGTTCGTCTCCAACTGCGAATACCGCCTCTTCCAGCGCCCCGACGACGCCGTCCACCGCGGCTTGGACCGCCAGACCGAACGCGACCTCACCCGCGAGGACAACTTCCTCTCCAACTTCGAACCCCTCCCCACCGACGTCGTCAGTCGCATGGTCGGTAAGGTCACCGAGCTCGACCAGTTCTCCCCGCCCATGCGGCGGTTCCTCAAGTCCGCCGCCCGCAGCCAGGACGCCTTCGTCGTCGCTTCCTCCATGCCCCGCATCGTCGACGGTAAACCCTCCAAGAACCCCCGCTACCTCCAAACCCGCCCCGACCTACTCAACCCCCTCGGTGTCCGCGCCGCCCATCAGGGCCTCCGCCTCGCCCGCGCCCTTTCCGCAGCCGCCCCAATCCACGTCCCGGTAGACGCCGTCCTCGCCGGCCGCCGCAACAACCCGCCCGACGTCCAAGCCGGCATCCGCGCCCTGGCCGTCTACAACCCCATCCACTACCAGCAACTCCCCGAACTATTCATGGACTTTATCTCCAGCCTCACCGGCAAGAGCCCCTCCACCACGGGCGCCGGCAGCGAAGGCGCACTCACCAAAGGCCCCTTCAACGCCCTCCGCCCCACCGCAGACCTCAACACCGCGCTGGTCAGCTACATCCTCACCGGCCTCCCCGGCTTCACCACCGCAGCCGGCCACGTCGGCCCCAACGTCCAGGTCGACCACGACATCTCCCTCCTCGTCCCCGAAATCTGGTGCCGCCTCACCCCCCTCGAGCGCAACCCCAACTGGCTCATCGAACACGGCTACCTCGAAAAACTCGAAGACTTCGACTTCGACGGCGGCGGGGGGGGCACCGGGGGTAAGCAACGCGTCCTCGCCTCTCGCCTCGGCTACCGCATCACCGCGG
>Ga0105047_10018463_pt1 | contig 10809 bp, 6 predicted proteins | sample MAT04_FD_78384 | JGI IMG/M metagenome (GOLD analysis project Ga0105047, IMG submission 78384) | Freshwater microbial communities from Lake Fryxell liftoff mats and glacier meltwater in Antarctica - MAT-04 (megahit assembly) | ecosystem: Environmental > Aquatic > Freshwater > Ice > Liftoff...
AATCCCTTTTATGTGGAACAAATGGCCGACTATTTCCGGGAGGCCAACCTGCTGAAAACCAGCGGCGGACTGTTGCAGCTCAAAAACCAGGACATTCAGATCAGCGATTCGGTGAAACAGATCATGATGGCGCGTATCGACCGCCTGAGTGGGTTGGTGAAGGAAACCGTAAAAGCTGCCGCTGTGATCGGCCGTGAATTTGAACTGCCCGTTCTTTCGGCCGTCATGGCGCGACAGGAAGAATTCCTCAGCAAAAACGGCGATCTCGACCTCGTTTTGCGCGAACAGGTACAAACCGCAGAAAAATGGCAGATTTGGCACGCGATGAACGAGCTTCGTTACATCTTCCGCCACTCGTTGTTGCGCGAAGCCGCTTACGACATGCAGCTGCGTACACGCCTGCGTGAGCTGCACCAGCTCATCGCCGAGGCCATTGAAAAACTGTACCCAAACTCGGAAGAACGCTTCGTAGACCTTGCGTTTCATTACGAGCAAGCCGAGGCGGACAAAAAAACCAACAAATACCTCGAAAAGGCCGCACGCTACGCCCAACGCAACTTTCAAAACCGACAGGCGCTTAAGTTTTACGATAAGCTCATCAATAACCTCGGAGAAGGCAATAAAAAATACAAAAAACCCATCAAATTCCTGCTTCGCCGCGGCGCTGTGCACGAACTCATCGGACAATGGGAGGAAAGTGAACACGATTACCGCAGTGGGCTCGAACGCGCCAAAGCACTAAACGACTGGTACCTCATCGGGCGCAGCAACCGCCGACTGGGCCAACTGCTCATGTTGCGCGGCAATTACACCGACGCCAAACGACACCTCGATGTGGCCGTAACCAGTTTCGAACTCGCCAGCGACCAGATCGGCATCGCCAAAACATACGGCAACCTGGGTACCTTCTTTTTCCGCCAGGGAAGCTACGAAGCCGCAAAAAGCTGGTTCGCCAAAGCCATTGAAATCAACCGCTCCATCCAGCGCGACGCAGAAAACGCCACCATCGTAGCCAACCTGGGCCTCATTTTTATGAACCAGGGCCACTACGATGAGGGCGTGCGTTGGCTTGAAGAACAACTCGATATTTCCGAGCACCATGAAGACAAACAGGGGCTCGCCAACCTTTACACCAATCTGGGCATCATTTACCTTGAGAAAGGAGCCCTCGATAGCTCCTTGCTTTGCCTCGAAAAAGGTCTGGGACTCTCCGAGGAACTTGGCAACAAATTGCTCATGACCATTTGTATCGGCTGCGTCGGATCGGTATGGGAGAAAAAAGGCGATTACAGTCGGGCGATGCAAAACTTCGAGCGCGACCTCGATTTGTGCCGCGAACTGGGCGACAAACAAGGCACGGCCATCGCATGCGGTCTCATCGGCGACCTGCTTTCCGTGATCGGCGATTTCGATCGGGCCGTGGACTTTCTCGAGCAAAACCTTGCACTTTCCCGCGAGCTCAATTACAAAAAAGGTATTGCCAAAGCACTCAATACGCTTGGCGATACGTGGTACTACAAAGGTGATTTAGAACGCTCTAAAAACTACTACAACGAAGCCATTGAGTATGCTCGCGACATGGGCAACAAACTTGTGCTCGGTTATTCACTCATCGAAAAAGGCACCGTGCATGTGTACGCAGGCGAGCCCGCCGTTGCGCGCCAACTGCTCGAAGAAGGCCGCGACATCGCCCTGGCACTCGGCAATGCCGACCTCGCTTTTGGTGCCAACATCCTGCGCGCACAGGTGATCCTTTCCGAAGACAACCGCCCGGAAGCCTTGCGCCAATTGCATCAAATGATGGCCTTGGCCCGCACTGAACGCGAAGAGGCCGCCGTGCATTTCGAATTGCGCAAAGTAGCTGAAAATCCCATACCACACCACCTCAAAGCACTTACCCTTTACCGGAGTTTGTACGAACGTACACCGCAGTATTTGTACAAAGTGAGGATGGAGGAGTTGGAGAAAGAGGCGAAGTAGTATCCTTTTTCCTTAAAAATTATACTTCAAAAAATAGTATTAAAATATTGATTTTCAATAATTTACAAAAACATTAATTTAAAATAAATGTATCGACCCCTCTTGCGCCTTTAGTGCTTATAACGCAGTTTTGGGTAAAAAAGAACCATGCTTACCCAAACCGTACCCCTCGTACTCGGCGACCTACTGAGGGGATTTCTCCAACTGCTTTACCCGCGTTTGTGTGTGGCCTGCGGTGCCGAATTGCCCGGACCGTCTTCATGTTTTTGTCTGCGTTGCCGCCTCAAACTTGAACCCACCACCTTGCACCTGCAACGCGAAAACGAATTCACCGACCGTTTCTGGGGACGCCTGCCCGTGGAAGCCGCCACAGCACTGTACCGTTTTCACAGGCTCAGCCCCATACAACATGCACTCCACGGACTCAAATACCGCAACCAGCCCGACATCGGGGTGCTTCTGGGCCGCGAAATGGGTCAAAAGTTGCGCACCGCCGAAGGTTTTGCTGAGGCCGAAATCATCGTACCCGTTCCCCTGCACCCGGCCAAAGAACGCATCCGCGGCTACAACCAAAGCGCTTGTTTCGCCCGGGGAATTGGTGAAGCAATGCTGAAACCCGTGGCAGTGCACGCTTTGCAACGCCGGCAAAACAACGGCTCACAAACACGGAAAAAACGCCTCGAAAGATTTTCTAACGTGGAAACCGTTTTCGCCGTGGCCAGCAATGCGCCGGTAAAAGGCAAACACGTACTGCTCGTCGACGACGTACTTACCACCGGCGCCACACTCGAAGCCTGTGCACAAGTCCTGCTGAATGCTGGCGCTACCCGCGTGAGCATGGCCACCATCGCCATTGCCATGCAATGAAAAGGGTTCACCCGCAAGGCATTCTGGATGTGATGGAACTCTCCCGGTTGCTCGATTTACTGTTGTACACCATCGGACATTCGCCGCTGCAAACCACCCTGAAAGCATTGAGTTACGATACCGCCATTCCAGAATCCATTTTCCACCGTTTGGCCGGTTTGCACCGTCAAACCAAACCCGACCAAGAAGTTACCCCGCAGGATTTTCACATCCTTTTTGCCAACATTCTTTTCCGATTTCCTACCATTCGCATCTTCCGAAACACCGATGGCAGCATTTATTTCAAACTTTAAACAATTGATGAGCAATTTTTTCAAACCAAATGGTTTTAAGGTTGTTACCTTTGTCTGGATTTTGTCTAAACTACCAAATTCTCGCTATGGATACTGCTGTTAAAAGCCCTGTGATGCTTTTTACCGAAAATACCCCCAACCCGGAGGCCCTGAAATACGTGACCAACCGATTGCTTTACCGCGGCATTGCCGAGTTCAAAGAAAAGGAGCTGGCCGCCGAATGGAGCCCGATGGCCAACAGCCTTATGGAACTGCCTTACGTAAGAAGTGTTTACTTCAACAACAATTACGTGACCATTACCAAGGAGATGAACTACGACTGGCTCGACATCATGCTCAAGCTCAAAGAGTTCGTCAAAGATTTCATCGAAAAAGGCGGCGATGCCGTAAAAGAAGGTTTTACCGAATACATGGAATCGGTAACAACGGCCAACAATGCCGGCCAGTTCAGCGGTGAAGACGGCGACCTCGCCCGTAAAATCAAAGAACTCATCGATACCTATGTAAAACCGGCTGTAGAAGGCGACGGTGGCAACATCGAATTCAAAGCCTACGACAAAGGACGGGTGTTCGTGACCATGCAAGGCTCATGCAGCGGCTGTCCTTCCTCCACGGTGACCCTCAAATCTGGCATCGAAGGCATGCTGAAACGTATGGTGCCTGAAGTAACAGAGGTTATTCAGGAGATGGAGTAGGCAGAGCTGTCAAGCCTTTTTTGCATGGTAGCATTACCTTTGTCCTCATGGAAAAAATCACCGAAAGCGCCTCGAAGTACCGCAACCTCGAAACCTTCAGCATCAACGATTTGCTTTTCGGAATCAACGCCGAAGACCAAACCGTACCGCTCGCAGTTGAAAAAGCCATCCCACAAATCGAAGCACTCGTATCAGCCATCCTTCCGCGTATGCGCGAGGGTGGCCGATTGTTTTACATCGGCGCAGGTACCAGCGGAAGACTTGGTGTGGTTGATGCCTCCGAAATACCACCCACCTTTGGCGCCCCGCCCGACTGGGTGGTGGGCATCATCGCAGGCGGCGATGGTGCCATTCGCCGTGCCGTGGAACACGCCGAAGACAGCACCATACAAGCCTGGAACGACCTCCAAACCTGGAACATTGATGCGCGGGACGTCGTGGTCGGCATAGCCGCGTCGGGCAGTACGCCATATGTGGTGCACGGACTTAGCACCTGCCGCGAACATGGCATCACAACCGGCTGCATCACCTGCAATCCAGGCGCACCGGTTCTCGCAGAATCCGACTACCCGGTGCTCGTGGTTACCGGTCCCGAATTTGTGACCGGAAGTACCCGCATGAAAGCAGGCACAGCCCAAAAACTTGTTTTGAATATGATTTCCACCGCCACCATGATACAGCTTGGGCGCGTGAAAGACAACCGTATGGTGGACATGCAGCTCACCAACGATAAACTCATCGAGCGCGGCGCTTTGATGGTAGCTGATGCTACGGGGCTGCCGCTTGACGAGGCGAGGGAACTACTGCTGGAATACAAAAGTGTTCGCAAAGCTGTAGACAGCCGCCTGACCGTTGAATGACGAAATACGTCGTATTTCGTCATTCAATTTGCTGAGTGCCCAGACTTACTTATTCCGCATTCCACATTCCGCACTCCGCATTCCGCATTCCGCATTCCCTAAGGCTGGCCTTCTTTTCCTTCCGCCAGATTTTCCTTGAAAAACTTTTCAATTTTTTCAAAAAGATGCACCCTATCGGGCCCCATCACGTTGTGTGCGTGCTCGGGGTACACGAAATAGTCGATCTGTTTGCCTTTTTTCACACATTCGCGGATGTAACGCAGGGTATGTTGCCAAAGCACCACGTCGTCGGATGAGTCGTGGATGAGCAGCAGGCGTCCATCCAGGTTGTCTATGTAGTTGAAAAGGCTGCTTTTGTTGTAGCCGTCGGGGTTTTCCCGGGGCGTATCCATGTAGCGTTCGGTGTACATGATTTCGTACATTTTCCAATCCATCACCGCGCCGCCGGCCACGCCGCACTGGAACATTCCTTTGCTTTCGGGACGGGTCATCAGCGATGTGGCCATAAAACCACCGTAGCTCCATCCATACACTCCGATGCGGTTGGCGTCGATGTAATTCAGGCTTTTCAGGTAGTTCAGGCCAGCGATCTGGTCTTCAATTTCGACATCGCCACAGCGTCGGAAAATGGCGCTTTCAAAAGCTTGTCCCCGGTTGCCCGATCCACGTCCGTCAACCACAAACACTACAAATCCTTCGTTGGCCATGCGGTGCATCCACAACTCGCCGCCGCCGAGCCAGTTGTTGTTTACGAGTTGGGCGTGCGGACCGTTGTACACATACACCAGCGCGGGGTATTTTTTTCCTTCTTCCATGGTGGACGGCGCAATGATGCGTGCGTTGAGTGGAATTCCGGAAGGCGAGTTAACGGTTACCATGGTTGTTTTACCCACAGCGACGTCTTTAAGAGGGTTGGGCGCTACAAAAATTTTCTCCGGTTTGCCAGGCTTTTCCACATTGATCACATACACCTCGCGCGGGATTTCCACACCTGAGAAGACGTCGAGAACAAAGTCGCCCGATGTATTGAGCAAAGGTGAATGGATTCCGGCAAGTGAGGTGAGGCGTTTGCTTTCACCGGAGGCGATGTTGGTTCGGTAGATGAAGCGGTTGAGTCCCGTGGCATCGGCCACTTGAAAAACGCAATGGGAGCCGTCGGCCGAAAAACCTGTGAAATTGGTCACCTGCAGTTTGTCGTTGGAAAGTTTGCGTTTGAAATTGCCATCCATGTCGTAGAGGTACAACTGGTTGAAGCCGGAGCGTTCGCTTTGCCAAACAAAAAGGTTGTCGTTTTTGGGGATGAACATGGCGGGTTTTTCAGGCTCCGTCCAAGTTTCGCTGGTTTCTTCAAAAAGGGTTTTGATGTACGCGCCTGTTGTGGCGTCGTATTGTCTGAGCCACATGTGGTTTTGTCCGCGATTAACCACAGCGGTGAGGATGGTTTTGTCGTCGGGTGCCCAAGCAATGTTGGTAAGGAATTGCTCGGCAGGCTCGCCGGTATTGAGGTACAGTTTTTGTCCGGTTTGCGTATCGTACACGCCTATGGTAACGTGGTGGCTTTGGGCGCCAGCGTAAGGGTAACGGATTTCGCGCACTTGCGCGGGCATGGAGTCGAGCACATATATGGGATAGGGTGTCACCATGCTTTCGTCCATGCGGTAAAAAGCGAGGTATCGGCCGCTGTTGCTCCAAAACGTTCCTTTGGTTATGCCAAATTCGTCGCGATGCACGCTTTTTCCGTATACGATGCCGGGGCCTTCACTTTGGGCCACAAGGTTTTCCTTGCCGTCGATGTTGACCCACAGACCGTCGTTTTTAGTGTAGGCTGCTTTGAAAGTTTTGTCGTGGATGTCTATGTTTTCAGCACCGGTGGGCGTGCCGTTTACACGGTTGATCTTATCGGGCAGTTCGAAGGTGTAAGTATCGTTGCCCTGACGGAACCAGCCTTTTCCGTCGCCGGTCCAGGTGAGGGCGGGCATTTTTTCCAGTTTGCTGCCGTTGAGCTTGTTGATGGCGGCGGCAAACTGTGGCAGCAATTTCAACGTGTCGGTGGTATTTTTTTTCGAAGAGGCATCCATGCGCACCAAATCCTGGCCTACCACATGGGTAAACTGGTACGTGTTGGGTATCCACTGCAGTGCGCGCAAGTTGGCTGGCGCCAGGGTAGTGCGGCCTTTCATGATGGCATCGGACATGGAAATGGGCACTTGGGCAAAAAGAACAATGGGCAGAGCTGCTGTGAGCAGCAACAGGGTAAGTTTACGTACAGAACGCATGTTGAGCAGTTTGATTCGGAAAAAGCTCAAAAATACACGCTGTTGCCTATTGCGAGGTTGTTGTTTCGATGGAAGTAAGAGAAAAGAGCTTGAAAAGCTGTTAGCCGTTAGTAGATAGTCGTTAGTAAAAAGGAATCAGCGGTAAGGCAACCATTGATCTCCCTTTTTACTAATGGCTAACAGCTAACGGCTAACGGCTATCTTTACCCGGCAAAAAAAAAGAGGTAGTGCCACCACAGCACTACCTCAGCCCTAACCAAATAAAACCAAATTATTCTTTGTTGAACCTTTTAACAACGTTCAACGACACAAAGATAAGTTCCTTTGTGTAGGATATACAAGAACAAAGGCAATTTTTTTTTAAATATTTTTGCACAACAGCTTAAACAAAACAATCGTTGCCCTTTATTTTTGATGGGAAACAATAATTGTCTGATAATCCTTTATTCAGCATTTAAATTTCATAAATTGCCAAACCAAACTTCACTCGATTTTACATTCTCCCTAAATCATAATTTTATTTGTTTGCATTCATGGACAACATCAATACTCAGGCTGCCAGAATAACCCGGATTGCTTCAATCCTTGTTGTGTTTTTTACACTTAGCTTTCAAGCCAATGCTCAAGCTCCGTCGGACGAGGCTGACGCCGACTTTATCCGCAACATTTATGCCTTTACCCTCACCGACAGCCGTGCTTACTCCTGGCTCGAACACCTTTCGCTGCGCGTTGGCCATCGTTTGAGCGGCAGTACCGGGGCCGATAAAGCCGTGACCTACACTCGGGCCATGCTTGATACGCTCGGTCTTGATTCGGTATGGCTTCAACCCGTGATGGTACCCCATTGGGAACGCGGCGATCCTGAAAACGTCCAAGTAGTTGGCTCCAAAGTCCTTGGAAATCAGCAACTGCCAGCATTGGCCCTCGGTGGCTCGGTACCAACCCCTGCCGGTGGCATTGGTGCAGATGTAGTGGAGGTTACTTCGTGGGAGGAGCTCGACGGGTTGGGCGAACGAAACGTTCGCGGCAAAATTGTCTTTTTCAACCGACCCATGGACCCCACGCGCATCCGCACTTTTGAAGCCTATGGAGGTGCGGTAGACCAGCGTGTATACGGCGCAGCGCGTGCAGCCAAATTGGGCGCCGTGGCAGTGCTCGTGCGCTCAATGGGATTGCGTGCCGACGACTTCCCGCATACCGGTACGCTCCGCTACGACTCTACGGTTGCCCTCATTCCAGCCGCAGCCATCAGTACCAACGCGGCAGAGCAGCTCAGCCGTGCCCTTCGCGAAGAAGGCAGGGTACGCGTTTCCATGCAACTCAACTGTCGCACGTTGCCCGATGTGTTGTCGTACAACGTGATCGGCGAAATCCGCGGTTCCGAAAAACCGGATGAGTTTATCGTTGTGGGTGGCCACCTCGATTCGTGGGATGTGGGCCACGGAGCGCACGACGACGGCGCCGGCTGCACCCAAAGTATGGATGTGCTCCGCACGTTCAAACGTATGGGTTACAAACCCCGCCATACCGTGCGGTGTGTGTTGTTTATGAACGAAGAAAATGGTCTGCGTGGCGGTTTGCAATACGCCGCCGAAGCCGAACGCAAAGGCGAATACCACCTTTGCGCCATTGAAAGCGATGCAGGCGGATTCACACCACGAGGTTTTTCCTTCGATGCCGAAGAAAGTCGGATAAAAGGATTTTACGAACGTATCGAAGGTTTTCAGGAGTTGTTTGATCCGTATGGAATCAAACTCGCCCGCGGTGGCTCGGGCGCCGACATCAGTCCGCTCAAAAGCCAAAAGGGCTTGCTGAGCGGATACATACCCGACTCCCAGCGCTACTTCGACGTACACCACACCGCGGCCGACACCTTCGACACCGTGAACAAAAGGGAGCTCGAACTCGGTGCCGCAAGTATGGCAGCATTGGTGTATTTGATTGATAAATACGCCGTGGGGAAATAGGCGAAAATGATTTTTGAAATAATGGTTTTATCCCAACATTATCCTCAATACTTCCTCCACCGAATCGGCTCTTACCGCATCGTAGGTCGCCTCCTCCGTTTTAAAAATCTTGCCTTCACGCGCCAGCACCATAAGTTTTTCGCGTTCACCACCGCCGTAGTGGCTGAATGCTCTACGCAATAAGGGTAGTTGTTCTGTAAAACGCTCATCCGTTAAAGAACCCAGCCATCCATCGATGATGTGCCACAGTTCGGGGTGGTGCAACAAAAGCAGTCCGCTGCCAAATAAAAACCCTTCGAGCCATTGTGCTGCTGCCGACGGCGATTGTGCGCGTGCCAGATGGTAGTTCATGCCGGTAGCTGTTTGATCGGCCGTTTTGGATTGCCGGTCGAAACTCAATCGGGCCGCCAGTCCCGCCAGCAAAGGCGCCGTACCGTCGTTTTCCGCCAAAACGCGGAGGGTGTCGGCCCATTGGCGGTCGAAGGCGGCATGGTTAAGGATGCCGAGTGCCCTGTTGGCGGCAAGGATCTGTTTGAGCACTTCGGCGGCAGCGCTTTCGTCGATGCCACGGCAGGCGATGGGAAGGTGCAAACAAAATCGGGGCACAATACCGTCCAACACCTGTGCCACAGCCTTGGTGTCGAGGGCACGGGCGCTGCCGTAGCGCAAAATTTCCGCCAGGGGAAGCAAGGTGTCGGCAAGGTAAAGAGCGTCGTTGGACGCGGCGCTGAGCGACTGCAGGAAACCGAGCAGGTCATCGAACACGTCGGGCAAATCGGCCTTCAATGCCTTTCCCAGCAAGGTGCTCAACACTGGTAAGCCGGGCGCCTCTGAAGCCTGGTGGCGGATGAAATAGCGCGCTGCTTCCTCCACCGTGTTGCCCCACACCCCAGCTTCGATGAGGTTGATTTCATAATCGGGCAACCAGCGGAGTTCCCACAGTTCGTGGAAACGGCCTTGTTTGCCTTCGCTACTTGCAGCATCGGGTTCGCCCCATGGCACACCGATGATAAGCAAGCGGTGCAAAAAGCGGCTTTTGCGCAGGTGTGCTGCTTCGCGCAGGTCGAGTGCCAGGACTTTTTTCGCACTGCTCCGTTCCAGTCTGCACCGTTTTACCTCGGCTTCAAAATCGGATTTGATGGGGGCAGAAGGCACCGATTCCGGCACAGCACCAAGCACTTCTCCGAACACCAGTTCGCGTTCGATGAGTTTCAACAAACTCTCGCTGCCAGCGCCCATAACACTCACTGCAGATTCACACAAATCTTCGAGCCCGGGTTGTTCGGTGCCCCGCAAGCTGGCCAATGTTTCGCTCAGGCGCACGGCTTCTATGACGTGGGCGGATGCTACCTCTACACCGCGGGTTCGCAAGGCGCGTGCAGCCAGCGACAGCCAAACCGCGTGTGGATTTTCAGGGTATTGCCACAAAACGCGGTACCAGGCTGGCGCCAAAACACCGGCTCCATAGCCGCTTTGGCGCGCAAGCCGTTCGAACGTCCAGGGTGTCCAGGTGCTTTGTGTTTTTACTTTTTTCAAACCCTTCAACAATGCGGCATCGGTTGCTGCTTTGATGTGTGGCGTATCGGCCAAAACAGGTGCGTGCCAGGCGCCGCATACCACGGCAACCGTGCCTGAAGTAGCTTTTTGCGCAGCCCTGATTTGTTGCCGCATCCAGGCTTCCCTCAAAAGGGTTTCTCTGCTTTCTGGTGCGTTTTTGTTGCCACGAAGAGCGGCCATAAGTTCAAGCACCGTACCAAAGGTATCGCCACTGTGCAATGTGTTTCTTTCAAAAGCACTTTCCCACCAACGTTCCGGATCCTCGTAACCTGCCATCGCAGCGATTTGAGTAAACGGATCATCGCGTTGCCCCG
>Ga0105047_10018464_pt1 | contig 10809 bp, 9 predicted proteins | sample MAT04_FD_78384 | JGI IMG/M metagenome (GOLD analysis project Ga0105047, IMG submission 78384) | Freshwater microbial communities from Lake Fryxell liftoff mats and glacier meltwater in Antarctica - MAT-04 (megahit assembly) | ecosystem: Environmental > Aquatic > Freshwater > Ice > Liftoff...
GGCTGTTCATCTCTGCCCAGGTGGAACGCCTGGGATTCGGCGATGGCGGTCCACGGATGTCCGGCACCGCCATCGACATCACCGAGCGGAAGCGGGCAGAGGCGGAGCGAGATGTCTGGAGCGAGCGAGAGCAAAGTGGCCGCGCGGCCGCGGACGCCTTCCTTGCTGTCCTCTTACATGAGCTCCGGACACCCGTCACGAGCATCTTCGGCACGGCGTCCGTGGCCGCGCGGTCGCGGGCAGTGGCATCGGCCTGTACGTGGCCCGTCAGCTCGTCCACTCCATGGGTGGCACCATCGACGGCAGCACCCTGGCGACGGGAGGCGCTTCCTTCCGTTCACGCTGCCGATCGCGGACATGGTGGACGACCGGCCGGAGTGAGCCCCTCCGTGATCGAGGGCGTGCTATGGTGCCATTCCGGAGAGTCACCGGTCGGCGATCTCGTAGCCCTGCGTCGCGCCCGCCCAGACGTCCCTGGGCAGAGTCCGCGCCAGCGGCCTCGAGATCGGAGCGCGATGACCGATAAGGTCCGCGCCGTGTGCTTCCCCCGCGTGGATGCCACCTTCGACAGCCACGTCCGAGCACTGCTGGGGGCCGTCCCTGACCAGGAGCCGCTGTGGGCTGCCATCGAGGCCACGCTGCGAGAGACCTACCCACTCGCGATCATCTCGCCGCGCATGGGCTTTGCCGCCCTCGATACCGACAAGGTCTGGTACGTGTATCGGGATGGCACCTTCCTGGGAACCAGCATCGAGGAGGCCGTTTGAAGCTCCAGGCGCAGGCCGTCCTTCGTCGCCCATACATCCAGGCTCCGCTCCGGTTGGCGGGCGTGCTTGTGGCGGGTTCGTTCTATCCGCTCACCATCCAGGAGGCGTGGGGCCCGCTGCACATGGAGGTCGGCCTCCTCGCCCTTGCGCCACTGACACCGGTCGTCGCTGACGATGCCGCGGCAGCGGCCGAGCTGGCCCTGCGGGAGGCTCGTGCTCAGTGGGTCGATCCCGCTGTCAACGGCGACGTCGCGCTCCTGACGTGGCAGCCCATGACCGGAGTTCGCGATGCAGCGGCGGGCGAGGACATCGACGCCTTGCTCGTCGCCATGGGAGCCGCCAACGACATCCGCAGTGACTCCACACCAACGACATCCGCGTACCACGCGGCAGCGCGGGAGCTGGAACGGCTGGCAGGCCTGGTCTACCTGACCAGCCGGACCGAGGAGCGCCTCGCCGAGCAACGCATCGCCGAGGATGGCGCGGCGCTGGCACATGGTCGCGGCGCGCGCTCCAGGCGCCTCGACTGACCCACGCCCGATCGTCATGCTGAGGGGTCGACAACCTGGGCATCTCCCCGGAGGCCTTGACCCTACGGCTCCGGCCACAGCCCTCTACGCTCCTCCCTACGCGGGCTGACCCCTCCTGGCGGCCCCGGGACCCGACCCTCGGGACCCTTGCTGATGACGGTCCCGCCGACCACCGGACCACCACCGACGGCGCTGCCGTATCCATTGTTGATAGCGCTGGACCTCAGACCCGGAGTTCCAAGGTGACACGTGCGCCACTCGGCAGGTTCTCGGCGATCGCCCTGCCGGCGTGGGCCCCGGCGACGGCACGCACGATCGTCAGGCCCAGGCCGGTGTGGCCATCGCGCGATTCCGCGCCACCGTCCCGGACGAACGGATCGAACACCTGCGCCAGGACTGACGGTGGGAAGCCCGGGCCTGGGTCCGTCACCACGAAACGAAGCACACCTCCAGTGCGTCCGGCACTGATCTCGACGACACCATCGGCCGGGGTGTGACGGATCGCGTTCTCGAGCAAGTTCCGCAGCGCCTGACGGACACGATCGGCATCGATCTCCACCGTCTCGTCCGCCGCATCGGCCTCGATGCGAACCGCTGCGGCGTCGGCAAGCGCGCTCACAGACCGCACGCTGCTGGCTACCAGATCCGGCACCGACGTCGCCACCCGCCGCACCGGGATGCGTCCCTCCCGTGATCGCGCGAGCACCAGGAGGTCCTCTGCCAGCCGATGCAGCCGATCGACGTCTTCCTTGGCACTCCGCAATGAGGCCTCGAGCTCGGGCCCGCTCCTGGGGCGAGCGAGGGCGAGATCGATCTCTGCCCGAAGCGTGGCCAGAGGTGTGCGGAGTTCGTGACTGGCGTCATTGACGAAGCGTCGCTCCCGCTCCAACGCTTCCTGGAGCCTGTCGAGCATGGAGTTGAGGGTGGCGCCTAAGCGGGCCAGTTCATCCCCAGTCATCGGCACCACCAGGCGTCGTGAGGGCTCGGAAGCGGTGATCGCGGCCGCTTCTTGGCGCATCTGCTCCACCGGGCGGAGTGCCGCCCCAGCCAGCAGCCAGCCCGCTGCAGACGTGATGGCGAGCGCAAGAGGTCCCACTGTGGCCATGACCACCAGCAGATCATTGAGCGCGTCGTTCGTGTCGCTGAGGGTGCTGCCCACCACCACGATCCGGTCATCGGGAGCATCGAGGGGCACGATGAGCAGTCGCGCGGGGTCCTCAAGTCCGGGCACTAACCGGGAGATGAACGTCGGCCCGGTGAGCGACAAGAGCATGCCGGCGTCCACCAGTGGCTCGTTCCGCACACCCTGGCTGGCCGCGACGATCTCACCGGCCGGGCCGAGGACCTGCGCGAAAGCCTCATCGGCATCGATGAGGTTGCCTTGTGGCTCCAGCTCGGCGACGCGTTGATGTGCGAGCGCGTCCTTGAGGACCTGGGCGCGCGGCCGCAGACCGATATCGACGGCCGTCAGCAAGCCGCTCTCGAACTGCAGGTAGACCCACGTCCCGAGACCCACCAGGACGATCGCCATGCCGACGCTGAAGACCAGCGTCAGCCTAAGCCGAAGCGGGAACCGCATCGCTGCCGCTCTCGGGTCGAAGTCGGTATCCCACGCCCCGCACGGTCTCGATCGAACGGCGGTCGAAAGGCCGGTCGACCTTGTCCCGCAGATACCCGACATAGACATCGACGATGTTCGGGTCACCATCGAATGCAAAGTCCCAGACGTGTTCCAACAGCCGTCCGCGGGTCAGGGCCTCACCCGGATGACGCATCAGGTACTCCAGCAGGGCGAACTCCTTCGTGGTGACATGCAACTCGTGGCTCCCCCGATGGACCGTGTGCGCGGCCGGATCCAGGAACAGATCTCCTACCTGGAGCACCGACGGACGCTCATGTGGACCGCGTCGGACCAGCGAGCGCAGGCGGGCGAAGAGCTCCTGGACCGCGAACGGCTTGGTCAGGTAGTCGTCGGCCCCGGCGTCCAGACCCTGGACGCGGTCCGCGACGTCGTCGCGCGCGGTGAGCATCAGCACCGGTGCCCAGCAGTCAGCGGCACGCAGCCGCCGTGACACCTCGAACCCATCGAGATCCGGCAAGCCGACATCCAGGACCACCACATCGAAGGGGATCTCTGTCGCCATCCACACCGCGTCGGCGCCGTTCACAGCGACGTCCACCGCGTATCCCTCTTCGGTCAATGCGCGCCGGATGATGGCGGCCATCTTGGGAGAGTCTTCCACAACGAGGACCCGCATTCGATGACTCTCCCTCCAAGATAGGTTTACGGCTACTTCTTAGCGTCCTCTCAGGATGCACCCACGAGACTCCCTGTACGACGTAACGCGACAGGAGTCCAGGTGGCGAGACCATTCGATGTGCAGACGGCTGAGGAAAGATACCCTGCACTGCGTCGGCCAAAGTGGGGCCGCAGCTTGTACCTGGCCGTGGCGCTCGTCGTCGTATCGTCCAGCGGAGCGAATGCTGACTGCCCATGGGACAGCGGCGGCGTACTCCAACCACTGACGGTAGCGCCCGAGTCCGTGATCGTGGAGTATCTCGGTACGATGTCCGTCACCATCGTCACCTCCCTGGACACCGATCTCGATGGGATCCCGGAGGCTGGTCCACCGCGAGTCTTCGAGTACCCAGCGTCGCTGTCTCTCGCGGGAGCGCAGAGCGATGGAAAGACGGCAGAGACCAACGTCATGAGTCTGTCCCTCCGCCCGGCGGATACCCATCTGCCACCGGAGGCCGGGCAACTGTGGCTGGCCTCGTCGACGGTGATCACTGAGCAAGATCCCGCCGCTCTACTGTTCGCCCAATACTGGGATGTGCGGTTTGCCGGCGGCACACTCGATGGGTCGTTGGTGGATATGCACCCGGAACTCGGCCTGCGGACCAACTACTTCCTGGATGGCCTCGCCCCGCCGTCCTGTGTCGACAGCTCGCCCAGCCCGGTACGGTTCGCCTTCGCCGCGAACGCCAGCCTATCGGGTGAGTTGCACGCCGATTGGGCGGACGTGTCGCTGGACGCGGTGAGCGATGACGGAAGCCGCTCGATCCAGGCAGAACTCGTGGCCACAGCCGTTGGACCCTAGGCGAAACCAGCCGTACGTCATCGCTTTCGCGGACGGTGGCCAGGAGCCGCGGCGACGGGGACCAGATCGAGCCCAACACCACGATCAAGCCGAGGGTGCGGGCGCCATTCGATCCAAGCTGGTTCGTTTGGCTCGAACGCCGTCCGGTACTCACCAGATCCTCATCTTTGGGGGCGTAGCGTCCGGCTGACGTCGCTGAGCCGCGCTTCTGCGGGCTCCCCGACGCGACATCGCGACCTATCGATCTTGGATCTCGAATGGCATGTCCGATCTCCTGGCCGCAGGGGTGTGGACGTCCACAAGGAGGCAGCTGATGCATATGCCCACACTCGCGCCGCGTCCCGCGATCGCATCCACTCTCGACCGCGCGGGCGGTCACAGCCGAACAGCCAGGGTGCTGTCGTGCGCCGCGTTCGTGGCGGTCCTCACGGCAGCCTCTGCCGGCACCGTCGTCGTGGCCCAGAGCCCGATGCCGTCGGCGAATGCCGACCCGAACTTCGAAGGCACCCGGGTCGCGTTCGATCCGGCGAACTTCGTCGACCCCACGCTGGACACGAATCCCTTCCAGCCCCTCAAGCCGGGTCAACAGTTTGTCCGGGCCGGGACCACTGAAGTGGGCTCTCGGGTGGTGCCCCACGAGATCATCACGACCATGACCGACGTGATTCGGATCATCAACGGCGTGCCGACGATCGCGATGCTGGATGAGTCGACCGACTCCAATGAGGTCTCGCAGCTCAGTATCGACTACCTGGCCCTGGACACGGACGGGAACGTCTGGATCCTGGGCGGATACACGGAGGACTACGAGGGCGGGGCATTTACCAACACCGACAGTGCCTGGCTCGGCACCGCCAACGGCTCCGAGGTCGGCATCCTCTCGCCGGCGACGGTCGACGCCAACACGCAACGCTGGTTCATCGGCAACGCTCCGGACGAGAAGGCGTCCGTGGGCACGCCCGTCGAGGTGGGCATCCACGCCTGCGTGACCTTCGGCTGCTATGACAACGTCCGAGTCGTCCAGGAGGGCAACATCGGTGCCCCCGACAACGAGAACAAGTACTACGCGCCTGGGGTGGGCGTCATCAACAACGTCCCCCTGGATGCGAGCCTGCACCAGGACACTTTCCAACTGACGAACTTCGTGGAACTCAGCCCGGAGGGCCTCGCCGAAGCCAGCCAGACGGTTCTGGACCTGGAGGCGCACGCTCGGCAGGTCGAACCCGATGTGTTCGGATCGGCACCCGAGTCACGGCGACTCCATTGAGCGCCGCTCCGATCCTCCGCCTGACCGGCGTTTCGAAGGACTACGGTCCCTCGAGTAACGCCACCCCGGTCCTCTCGGGCGTGAACCTGACCATCGAAGCCGGTCAGAAGGCGAGCCTCATCGGCCCATCCGGCAGCGGCAAATCCACCCTCATGTCGCTGATCTCCGGGCTGCTTCGACCGACCCGGGGCACCGTCGAGGTCGACGGGCGGGAGATGGGCACCCTCGATGACAGCGCTCGGGCGCACCTTCGGGCCACCCGGATCGGGATCGCTCTCCAATCCGACAACCTCATCCCGTTCATGACGGCCACCGAGAATGTGGAACTGGCCATGGCATTCGTGCCGGGCGGGTCACGACAAGCGACCCGAGCCAAGGCCGAAGCGTTGTTGGAACGCTTCGGCGTGGGCGGCCGGGCACAGCACCGTCCCCGCCAGCTCTCGGGGGGAGAAGCCCAGCGGGTCGCACTTGCCGTGGCGATGGCGAACGACCCTGCCCTGCTCCTGGCCGACGAGGTCGTCGGCCAGCTCGACCAACAGACAGCTGGGCGTGTCGTGGACGAGATCCTGACCTCGGACTTTGCGGTCATGTTCGTCACCCACGACATCGCACTTGCCGACCTCGTCGAGCACCGCTACGAGATCCGCGACGGGGCCGTGTGGCCACGATGAGCGCCCTCGACATCATCGTCACCAGTGACCTTGTCGTTGACTACCGCACCGAGACCCGGACGGTCCGCGCATTGGCCTGCGCGCCGCTCCGGATCGAGGGCGCCAGCAGCGTTGCGATCATGGGCCCGAGTGGCAGTGGCAAGTCCACCCTCCTTGCCCTCCTGGCTGGACTCGCCGTGCCGACCGAAGGCACGGTCACGATCGGCCGCGAGACGATCTCGGCACTGTCCGAACGCGACCGGGTCCGCTTCCGTCGCCGAGCCTTGGGCATGGTCTACCAAGCCGATAACCTCTTGCCCCACCTGACGGTCGAAGAGAATGTCGGGCTCCAACTCTCCATCTGTCGCAGCGAGACAGTGCGGCTACCCGGCGTCGGTGTGCAACGGATCCTCACGCGCCTCGGGCTGGCCCGGCTGGCCCGGCGCCTGCCGGACCAGTTGTCGGGCGGCGAACGCCAGCGGGTCGCGGTGGCGAGGGCGATCATCCACCGACCGCTCGTCATCCTCGCCGACGAACCCACGGGGGCGCTCGATGCGGCCAGCGGCAAGCTGGTCATCGAACTTCTGGTCGAAGTCCACCGAGACATCGGGGCGACCCTGGTGATGGTCACCCATGACCCCATGATCGCGGGCCACCTTGGTCGCGTCGTCCACCTCGAACGGCCAGACCGGGCATCGGAGGCGACCCGTGCTCACTAGGTACGTCGTCGCGGACCTCGTCCGGAACCCCCGACGGACCCTGTCCACCGTGGTCGGGGTCAGTCTCGGGGTCGGTCTGTTCTGCGGGGTCCTGTTCTTCGTGGATGGGCTCTCGGCATCCATGACCGCGCGTGCGGTCGCGCCCCTGCCCATCGACATCCAGCGCATCGTGACCGAGCGGATCGGCGGCGCACTCACCCTCACACAGAGTTTCGACGCGACGGGAGTACTCGCGTCGGGTCAGCAGGCGCGCATCAGCCTTCAGGTGCATAACCCAAGCGCGGTCGCGGGCCACGAAGTGACAGTCCGCTCCGTGCCTGGCGCCGACCTGACCTTCGTCGTGGGCTCTGCGCTCGTTGACGGCCAGCCACTGACCGGCTTCGACGACAACCCCTTCGCGCATGGCGCTGGCGGCATCGGCCTCAATTTGGGCACGGTCCCGGCCGGCGAGGTTCGCTCGGTCAGCTATCTCGTGGAAGCCGCGAGTGACGTCGCGATCGGTGATGCGAGCGTCGGCTCATCGTTCTCCAGCCGCGAGTCCGTCAGCCCGGTCGCGGCGAACGCGCCGTCGTCCGTTCGGCTGGATCAGCTCGTTCGCCTGATCGCGGCTGTCGACGGGGTCGATCATGCCAGCCAGTTGTCGCTCGCGGACCTTGGATCGGACACACTATCGTTGCGCGGCGCAGTAGCGGCGGGCCAGACCAAGATCATCGGGTTTGACGCCGAATACGCGGATCGAGACGCCACGATCCGTATCGTCGAAGGCGAACTCAGGGCGGACGGCGCGGTCGTCAGCGCCGAAGCCGCTCACGCCACTGGTGCCCGCATCGGCGACACCCTGACCGTCAGCCTACCGGACGGCTCCACGTTCGATGCACCCGTCAGCGGCATCGCGGACCTCAGCCGCTCCCGGTCGTTGTTCTCGAGCCGCCGCGGCGGCGACCTTGAGACATTCGTGTACTCGCGCAACTCGATCATCGTCTCTCCGGCCGTATTCACTGACATCGTCCAACCAGCCTATGAGCGGGCCGCGACCCAACGGGGGACCAGGCTCAAGAATCCGCCCATCCGTGAGATCGATGTCGCCCTCAAGCGACAGCTGCTCCATGCCGACCCTGCGACGGCCCTGGCGCAGACCCAACGGATCGCGGCCGACATCAACGCCGTCGCGGCACACCACGACTACCTGCTCGACAACATCTCCAATACCCTCGCCGTCGCGGCGGCAGACGCCGAGGTCGCCAAGCGGCTCTTCGTCTTCCTGGGTCTCCCCGGGCTCTTCCTCGCGGCGATGCTGGCGGCATATGCGGGCACGGTGCTCGCCGATGCCCAACGACGCGAGCAGGCCACGCTCCGCATCCGTGGCGCCAGCCGTCGACACCTGCTGCGGATGCTGGCCCTCCGAACCGGCCTGCTGACCGCGGTGGGATCGGTCACCGGGCTCGCGATGGGATACCTCGCGGCCACCGCGATACTGGGTCAGGAGTCGCTGGCCCAGGCGAGTCCGGCCATACTCGTCGCCTCGGCTCTGCTCGGCAGCCTTGGCGGGTTCATCTCCACGGGCCTGGCTCTGTACTTCACCGGCCGCCGATCCATCGAGCGCGATATCGACGAGGATCGGGCTCGACTGGCCGGTCGGCAGCCGCTCTGGCGGCGAGCCCGCCTCGATATCGCCGGCGTTGCCATCGTGATCATCGGCACCGTCCTCGCGGTCCGTGAGAACGCGTTCGACGGTACGCCTGGGTCAGTGTATTTCGGGCGGGCGGTGGAGCTGAATATCAGCCTGCTGGTGCTGCCGGTCGCCGTCTGGATCACCGGCAGCCTGCTCGCGGCGCGCTTTCTGGGGGCGGTACTCGGCCGCACGCAACCACGCTCGACGAGTTCGCTCGGTCGGCCGTTGCCCAGCCTGTATCGGCTGAGCATCGGACGTCGCCCGTGGGCGATCGCCAACGGGGCCGTGATCGTGTCGCTCATCGTTGCGCTCGCGACGTGCCTCGCCACGTTCACAGCGTCCTACGCGGCCGCCAAGTCCCGTGACGCCCGATTCGCTACCGGTTCTGACATCCGGATCACCCCCACGCCGACATCGCAACGAGCCTATGGCGTCGAGGACGCTGGCTTGTTCCTGACCGACGGCGTGGCCGCCACGACGCCAGTCATCTTCGGCATCAGCAATGTCATCCTGCGCAGTGCACGGACATCCGATCCGGCCAATCTCGCGGCGATCGATCCGGCGTCGTTCGCCGCGGTCGCGCCGCTGACGGACGAACACTTCGATACAGGCGACGCGGCCGCGGCGCTCCGGACCCTGCAGGACGACCCGACCGCGATTCTGCTGAGCAGGGAAATGGCCAGCTTCCTCAAGGCGAGGCCGGGCGATACGCTGCACGTCCTGCTCGTCCGAGCCACGCTCGAGCAGGTGGAGGTCGACCTCCACATCACGGGCCTGTTCGAACGACTGCCTGGTTTCCCGGATGGTGCGGACGCCCTGATGTCCATCGGTGAGCACGTGGCGGCTGTGCCCACGAAGACTCCCGACTTCTTCCTGGCTGCGGCAACGCGGAACGACGATGCCGGCCTCCAGCGGGCGCTGTCTTCCCTTGAGCGAGGTCCGGCGGCTGCCGATCACCTCCAGATCGACTCACGGTCGACCATGCTCGCCCAGGACCAGTCGAGCCTGGCCGCTCTCAATGTGGCCGGTCTGGCCGATCTGGATACGACCTTCGCGCTTGCCATGGCCATCGTGGCCATCGCGATATTCGTCTTTGGGCTCCTGCTGCAACGACGACGGGAGTACGTCACGCTCCGTGCCCAAGGGCTCCGAGCCAGGTCCGTGATGGCGCTCATCGCCGCGGAGGCCAGCACCGTCGCGATCACCGGCGCGATCTCTGGCATCGTCGTAGGGGTCGCCATGGGCGCGTACTTCGTGGCCGTCCTTCGGCCGCTGTTCGTGCTCGACCCCAGCTACACGCTTCCGCCGTCCGCGGCTGCTACCGCGGTCGTGCTCGTCCTCGCCGCGACGCTCGTCGCGTCCATCGCGGCTGCGCGGATGGTCAACCGGCTCGAACCTACGGAGCTCCTTCGGGACGAATAGCGCTCGGGATCCAGGCTTGCCACTTGCGACCTTGTTGACCCGAGCAGGTGAGACAGTAGATGCCCTCGCGCTCGTCCCGGTCGACCGCGGACTGCTGTCTGCATCTGGCGCACTCGTGACGCCTGCGCTGCGCGCGTTGGACGCGATCCACGTTGTCGCCGGGGCATCACTGGTCGACGCGATCGACGCGTTCGTGAGTTACGACGAGCGACAAGCCGCCGCTGCGCGTCTGGCCGGCCTGCGGACCGTGGCACCCGGCGGCTGACCCGCCCGCTACCCTGCCACCGTGAACCCCAGCGACTTCGCGGCCAAGTGGCGAGGCTCCACGCTCAACGAGCGACAGGCCAGCCAGGCCCACTTCTCCGACCTGTGCCGGATGCTCGGCTGGCCGACACCCACCGACGATGACACGACCGGCGAACGGTTCGTGTTCGAGAAGGGTGCGGCCAAGGTCGGTGGCGGCGATGGGGCGACGACTGCGGTGGCCACGAGATGGAGATCTTCGACTGGGAGGTCGCTCAGGCCTACAGGAACTTTCGACGCCTCTACGGCGAAACTGGATGGCAGGAGAAGCTGCGCCAGAAGTATCTCGATGAGCTGCCGAGCCGCGACCTACACCTGATCCTGGGGACGCACCATCGCTTTGGCAACTGGATGATCGTCGGCGTGCTCCACCCGCCC
>Ga0105047_10018465_pt1 | contig 10808 bp, 8 predicted proteins | sample MAT04_FD_78384 | JGI IMG/M metagenome (GOLD analysis project Ga0105047, IMG submission 78384) | Freshwater microbial communities from Lake Fryxell liftoff mats and glacier meltwater in Antarctica - MAT-04 (megahit assembly) | ecosystem: Environmental > Aquatic > Freshwater > Ice > Liftoff...
AAGATGGAAAAGCTGCTGGCCGATCCGAAGATCACCGCGATGCAGAAGGCCCGCATCGTCGATATCATCGCGAGCAGCGACGACATTTCCGCCGGGAAGACGATGCTGACGATGTTGGCGTCCGACGCCAGCCCCGAAGCGAAAACCCGCGCCCTCGAAAGCTTGAAGTTGTTCCTGCCGACCAAGTGGCAGGAGCTGAAGAAATCGGATGCGACGCGAGACGCGATCTCCGCCCTGTTCAAGGCGAAACAATACAGTTTTGGGCTTCAGCTCGCCGCGGTCGCCCCGGAATGCTGCCAGTTCGAAGATATCGAAGTGCTGATCGCGGATTCGAAACTGCAACTCGAGACTCGCCGCGAAGCCGTCGCCACGCTCGGCAAGATCCGCAACACCAAGCTGACGAAGTTCCTGCAAACCCTGATCGCCGATTCGGACCTCGGCCCGACCGCCATTGCCGCAGTCGGTGCGCACGTCGGCTCCGGGACCGATGCCACGAGCAAAGATGCCCTGGCGATTTTGCAGAGCGTCGTCGGCACCAAGGACGCCACACCCGATCAGAAACGGGCGGCACTGCTGGCACTTGCGGGGTCGCGCAGCGGTACCGGCTGGCTTCTCGCGCTCAAAGAACGCGGTGGCTTCCCCGAGGCTCTCATCGCCGAAGCGGGTCGCCTGCTCCGCAACTCCCCCTTCCAAGGGGAACGGAACAAAGCGATGCTGCTATTCCCCGCGCCTGGCAAACTCGATCCGAAGAAACTGCCGCCGGTGGTTGAACTCGCCAAGCGCACGGGTAATGCCGACCACGGCAAAGCGATCATGGCCAAGTCGCTGACATCGGAAGTGCAGTGCATGAAGTGCCACATGGTTCGTGGCCAAGGCGGCAGCATCGGCCCCGACCTCAGCATGATCGGCAAGAAGGCGCCGAAGGAGAACCTGTACGAATCGCTGTTCCAACCGAGCAAGGCGATCGCCGACCAGTATTTGAGCTGGAAGGTGGACGCCGAGGACGGCCAGAGCGTGACCGGCCTACTCGTCGGCGAAACCGAAACGACGCTGACGATCCGCGACGCCAACGGCAAGGATTATTCGTTCCCCGTGAAGGGAACAGAACGCAAGAAGCAACTCACGAGCATCATGCCCGAAGGCTTGGTGGCGACCCTGACCGAAGACGAACTCGTCGACGTCGTCGAGTACTTGACCAAGCTGCAAACGCCCTCGCTGACGCCGGACGCTTGGCAGATCATGGGACCGGTGACGAAGAAACTGGACGACGACTTCGGCCCGCTCGAAAAACTCCCGTGGGCGACGGTGAAGACATCGCAAACCGGTTACGTCGACTTGGCCGCGTTCCACGGTGACAAGGGGCGGAATTCGGTGAGCGTAATGACGCGCACCATCGAGTCTTCAGTTGACCAAGAGGCGACGATCCTCATCGGAACCGACGACGGTTGCCGGCTGTTCGTGAACGGCGAGAAAGTCTTCGGCCACGACCGCACCGAAGCGGCGGCCCCCGAGCGAGATAGCGTGACGGTGAAATTGAAGAAGGGATCGAACGCGATCCTGTTGAAGGTGAACAACGGCGACAACCCGCACGGGTTCTACTTCACCATCGTCAGCGAGCAGGAACTGAAGTTGGTGAAGTGATCGTTTTGCTCCCCTTCTCCGCTTCGGAGAGGGGGCCGGGGGGTGGGGTCTGTTTCGGTGTATCCATGTTCGGCATCAAATACCTCGAGCGCAAAGGCCAGCCGTTGGCATCCACCGGCGTCTTCCTGCTGCGCCTCGGGCGGAACTTCCTCGCGGCACTGGGGATCCTCGCCGTATCGCTCGTCATCGGTACGCTCGGGTACCATTACCTTGGCAACGTCGGCTGGATCGACGGCTTGTTGAACGCCGCGATGATCCTCACCGGGATGGGCCCCGTCGACAAAATGGAAACCACCGAGGGCAAGCTCTTCGCCACGGTGTACGCACTATACAGCGGCGTGGCGTTCCTCACGCTGGTCGCGGTCATCTTGGCGCCGGTTTACCACCGACTGCTGCACCACTTCCACATGACCGAAGAGGACGAGGACAAACCCGCGGCGAAGGGTGAATTATTCGACGCGTTTCAAGCCTTCTAAAATCACCGATTCGATCCGCAACGGCCCGCCAGTGACGGCAAAGTTCACCTCCGCCAAACCGAACGTCCCGTCGTCCGGGATGGAACCGAGTTCCGCCGCTTGGAACTTCACGAGCCAGCGGTCGCCGAGAGCTTCGATCTCGACGGGGAGGTACGGCGAACTGTCCCCGAGTTGCTCCGCCGTCGGGTAGGCGACGCTGGCTCCGGTCGGTTCCCACGCCCCGCGTTCGCCGGTCTTGCGGCCGAGTTGTACGCCCGATTGACGGATGCGGACGGCGTGGAACACGGCCCGGTCGGCCGGGGCGCGCGACTTACACACGAGGATCTCGGCGGTCGTATTCGGATCGCGGAGCGCGAGGCCGATGGCGATGCGGAACGGCGGCTTGCGGTCGAAACCCGTTTTCAGGTTTCCCCACCCCGCGATTTTCACGCCCCCTTCGGCCGCATCTTCTTCGACGCCCCATTTGCCCCCACCGGCGGTCCAGTTCGTGATGTTCACGTTGTTGAACAGCGCCAAGCTTGTCCCTTCGCCGATGTAGAGCCCCGGCGGCGCGACCGCGCTGGGGCCGGGATCCGCATCCGGGTTTCGCTTGCGAGCGACGAGCCAGATTGGCACCGCGGCGATGGCGACGGCGAGTACGATGCCGGCCAGCAGCATCCCGAGTCGGCGCGACACGGCCGGTGGCCGTTGGATCACGGAGGTCCGCGCCGGGTCGAAGTCGTGCAGCAGTTCGTCGATCCGGGCGAGGAGTTCGAGGTACGAGCCGATGCGGTGCTCCGGCTTCGGCTGCATCATCGCCGCGACGAGTTCTGCCGAGGCACGCGAAATCCGCCCGCCGAGGGGCGGCGGCACCGGGTCGTTCTTCTTGGCCATCACGTCCCAAATCGACTTACCTTCGAACGGCGCGATTCCGGCGAGCATGTGGTGAACGGTCGCGCCCAAACTGTAGATGTCGGCCCGCGAGTCGATGTCTGGATTCGTGAATTGCTCCGGGGCCATGTAGATCGGCGTGCCGACTACGGTGCCGACGTGCGTCAGACGGCTGTCGCCGGCCTGCGACGCGGCACCCGTGCTCAGGGCCAAACCGAAGTCGGTCACCTTCACCATCGGCACGCCGGGTGGAAGCGGGTAGCCGGTCGGCGGGGCGATCAAAAACAGGTTCGCGGGTTTGACGTCGCGGTGGATGATGTCGGCCTTGGCCGCGTGGGCGAGGGCGGTCGCCGTCTGTCGCGCGATCGACCAAGCTGGGAGTTCGTCGAGCGCGCCGAATTGGTCGATGTGCTCGCCCAAGTCGCGGCCGACGAGCATTTCCATGGCGAAGAAGAGGCGTCCTTCGTGCCGGCCGGAATCGAAGACGTTGACGATGTGCGGGTGCTGGAGCCGGGCGAGGGCGACGGCTTCTTTTTCGAAGCGGGCCATCAGGTTGCCGCTGCCCGCGGCATCGAGCGCGATGGTCTTGAGGGCGACGGTGCGGTCGAGCTTGAGTTGCTTGGCCCGAAAGACGATGCCGCAGGCGCCGGAGCCGAGGACCGCTTCGATCTCGTAGCCGGGCACATTTTTGAAACTAAGCAAATCGAGGATCGGCTCGGTCAACGATGTGTCGAGGAGCAAGTCACAGTCGTGGACGCCGGTGGCATCGAGATTCGCGGGGCGGGGGTCGCCCGAAGGCATCAACCGGCGCGGGTCGGGCGGGTCACTTGGCATTTTGTAGCTTGTCGAGCTGGTTCAAGACGGCCTTGACCGAAGGCCGGTCGGTCGGGTTCGCGCCGACATAGGCGTACACCAGGTCCCCTTTTTTATCGAGAATGTATAGCGAGGGTTTGGCCAAGTCGCCGCGGATGTCGAGCCGATCGGTGATCGCGAAATCTTTGTCGAGCACCAAGGGATAGGGGAGTTCGGGCTTCCCGTCGGTCTGGGCCCGGGCTTGCTCTAGGAATTGATCGACGGTCTCGGCGGGGCCGGGGAAAAGGATGACCACCTCCGCGTCGCGCCGGGCGATCTCGTCTTTCTTCGCCAACAGGCCGCTCATTTGAGCGAGGCAGTGGAAGCAGAAGGCCCCGCCGAAAGATTGCGGCACTCCGCGGAGCACCACGACGACGACCGACTTTTTGCCCCGGAAGGATTTCAAGTCGATGGTCTTGCCGTCCTTATCGACGAAGACCGAGGGGAACCCGCCAACCACGGTCGCGTTGGCCGGAGCATCGTCTTTGTAGTCCACCGCGGTGTCGTATTTCGGGTAGGGCTTCGAATCCGGGGAACACCCCGCGAGCGCGAGGATCGACCCGGCCAGCACCGCGAATCGAAGCTTAGTTTTCATCGCAGCATCCTATCCCGGAGTGTCGCATCCGCACGCAATTATTCTTTAGGCGCCGCCATCCACGGGGCGGGGCGCTTTTCAAAAAACGCCGCGAGGCCGTCCCGGCATTCGTCCGTCAGCCGCGGCTCCGCACTGGCGTGCGTCAATTCCGCGAGCGAAACCGCCCGCAGTGAACATCGGCCCAGCAAGTCTTTCGTCGTGGCCAACGCCTTGGGGCCCCCCTCGGCGACGGCGGCGGCCCACCGCATGGCCGACCCCAATAGTACGTCTGATTCCGCAGTGTCGTTCACGAATCCGATGCGCACGGCCTCGGCCGCATCGATCAATTCGCCGGTGAGCAGCAACCGGCGGGCGGCGCGTTCACCGACGTGCCTCAGTAAGTGCGGCAACACCATCGCCGCGACCAAGCCGCGCCGGACTTCCGGGTAACCGAACTTAGCGGCCGGCACCGCGACGGCCAAATCGCAGACCGAAACCAACCCCGCCCCGCCGGCCACGGCGGCTCCGTTCACCGCGGCGATCGTCGGCTTCGGTAAAGTATAAATCAACTCGTAAAGGGCCGATAGTTGGCGGGCGTCTTCCCAGACGGTGTCCGGCTCGGCGCTGGCCCCGACGGTGCCGCGGAGTTCGTCGAGGTCCATCCCGGCGCAGAATGCCGGGCCCGATCCCATCAGGATCACGCTGCGGGCGAGGGAGTCGGCCGCGGCGCGTTCGAACGCCCGATGCAGCGCGAGGATCAGCGCCCGGCTGAGGGCGTTACGCTTATCGGGGCGATTCATGGTCAGGATTGCAGCCGAATCGACGCGGCCGTAGCGAACGAGTTCGTCCATGGTGAACCCTCGGGGCGGGGTCGAGCGTAGAACGGGATACCGGAAACGCGCGTAGGCACGTCTTCCCGCTTTTGTATACTGTCTGGTAGAAAACCGTCGCCCGATTCGGGCTTCATTCCTCGGGAGCTGACGCATGCGGAAGTTGTTCCTCGGTCTCGCACTGATCGCCGGCGCCGGGCTCGCTTTAGCCCAACCGCCAGTCGTCCCACCCGCGCCACCGCCGGCACCCGTGCTCACCACCGAGTTCTTCCCCCTCAAGGAAGGCAGCAAGTGGGTCTACAAAGTCGGCGAAGCCGAAGTGACCGTCGTGGTCGGCGCCACCGCCAACGGCGAAACCAAACTCGAGACCCAAGCCAACGGTAAACCCGTCGCGTCGGAATCGGTGAAAGTCCAAGCGGACGGCATTTACCGCACCAAGATCAACGCCACCACGATCGATCCGCCGGTGAAGATCCTCGAACTCGAAACCAAGGACGGCAAACTCGTTCCCAAGGCCAAGGGCGCGAAATGGTCCGTGACGAGCAAAGTCCAAGCCCAGCCAGTGTCCGGGGATTTCATGATCGGCGACATGGCCAAGGTGACCGTGCCGGTATCGCCCACGCCGCTCGATTGCGTTTTCGTCGACGGGCCGAAATTCAACATTGCCGGGACCGAAACCAGCGTGAAGTATTACTTTGCCGCCGGCAAGGGAATCGTGAAGCTCAGCTACAGCATCCAAGGCGCCGAAGCGACGCTGGAACTGAAGACCTACGACGAGAGCAAGCCGAAGTGAATTCGGCCCGGCGAGTTCGAATGCAGCCCCCCGGAATGCCGGGGGGCTTTTTATTTATCCCCGACCATCCGGCGGTATCATGACACCATGAAGAACCTGATCGAACTCCTCCCGACCGTCCGATCCAAAATCGAGTCGCCGGCGCTGATCGCGCTCGGTGCCCCGTGGCCCGTCACGCAAGTCGTTGCCGCCCTCGCGGACCTGCGCGTGACCTGCTTCCAGATGGACTTCTTCCAAGCCCAACGCCTGCGCGAGAAGCTCGCCCAAGAAAACCTCGCGGCCGAGGTCGTCGTCCACGGCGACCTTTGGGATGTCGAGGGAACCTTCAAGACCATCCTCTTCCCTGCCGCGGCGCAGGCCGATCGCGAGTTGAAGCTCGACATCGTCGAACAGGGCTATCACCTCCTCGACCAAGGCGGGCGTTTCATCACGCTCTCGGAGTACGAGCGCGACGATGTGTTTTTGAAACTCCACAAAAAAGTTTTCGGGAAGTGCAGCGAATCGCCGCGCAGCGAATTCGGATCGTGCTTCTGGAGTACGCGCGAAGGCGATCAACCCCGCCGACGACACGAAATGAGCTTCCGGGCCAAAATCACCGACGGGCCCAGCCAACAGTTCGACAGTTGGCCCGGCACGTTCAGTTATGGCGAGATGGACGCCGGATCGCGGGCGATGCTCGAAGTCGCCGACATCCGCCCGGGCGACAAAGTCCTCGACCTCGGCTGCGGCAACGGCAGCGTCGGTTGCTTAGCGAGCGTCCCGGCGGGCCCAACCGGCTCGGTGTTGTTCGTCGATAGCAACGCCCGCGCTTTGAAACTCACCGAGTTGAACGCGATCGCCAACGGCGTGAAGAATTACAAACTTTTGCTGAGCGCCGACCTGCTCGACATCCCCGTCGGCGCGTTCGACGTCGTGCTGGCGAACCCGCCCTATTACGCGAACTCCGAAGTCGGCCGAATGTTCATCGCCGCGTCGCGCGAAGTCCTCCGCCCCGGCGGGCGCTTCTACTTCGTCACCAAGATGCCGGTGCGGACGATCCCCGACATCGTCGAGATGTTCGGCCAAGTCGACTCGGTGGAGAACCGGGGTTACACCGTCGTCATCGCGACGGCGTAATATTCCAAAAAGACTTGAGGGGGCCAGAAGATTCCACGCCCGAAGGGCTGGCCATTTTACTTGGGGCGAGATGCCTCCAAGCTGTGGGAACGCCCGGCCCTTCGGGCTGAAGATTGCTACTTCGCCTTACCCTGCAGTTCGTCGGCGAGCCACCCCGCATCGTAGACCTTACGCAGGCTCTCGATAATCGCGCGGCTGTCCACGCTCACGGCGCGGGAAATTTCGCCCTCGTAAACGAAGTCGAGCACCAAGCTCTGGATGTTGCCGTCGAAGATCAGCCCGACCACTTCACCCTTCTTATTTACGACGGGGCTACCGCTGTTGCCGCCGATGATGTCGGCCGTGCTGACGAAGTTGAAGGGCGTCTTCAAATCGAGGTTCACTTTCTTCTCCACCCAACGCTTGGGCAGTTCGAACGGACCTTTGTTGCTCTGCTCCTTGCTGCGGTCGTACAGCCCGGCCATCGTCGTGAACGCGGGCACGTCCTTGCCGTCTTCCTTGAAGCCTTTCACGGTGCCGTAGCTGAGGCGGAGCGTGAAAGTCGCATCGGGGTAGCTGTCGGTGCCGTCCAGCGCGAAGCGGGCCTTCGCCAGCGCCGACGCCGCTTGGCGCTTCGGTTCGTCGATTTCCGTCTCGAACTTCTTGCGGAGCGTGCGGCTCGCTTCGTCCACGATCTTGGCCACCGCGATCATGGCGTCGTCGTCCGGGGCCGTTTTGGCTTCAAAGTGCTTCTTGCGAAACTCGGGATCTTTCACTTTGGTGCCCGACACGAGGTCGAAGGCCCGTTCGCGCGGCGACTTCCCGGCGAGCACCTTCAGCACGAGTTCGTGGTCGGCCCCGAAGTGGGTGGCGAAACTACTCAGCGAATCGGCGAGCTTGAGGATTTCGAAATCGTCGTAAATCGGTTCATCGGAAAAGAGCCGGAACTTGAGGGATGCGAGCCGGGCCGAGCCGAATTCGGGGAGGCGATCGGCGTCGCCCTTTTTCATTTCGTCGCTGTAGCGCAGCAGGGTCCGGGCGATCCCGAAGAGCTGGCTGTTGAAGCCGCCACCGTTCTCAAGCATCGTAATGTCCTTGGCCATCGTGGCCCGGATCTTCTCGCCGGCGGCAATGGTGCCGAACGCCTTCGAAGTTTCGGTCGTCACTTTGTCCGGGTTCTCTTCGATGAACTTCTTCAGCCGCGCTTCTTCGGCCTTCTTGCGGGCCATCACCTTCGGGTCGAGCAGCCCCTGCAAGCCGCCGATGCGAGCCTTGCGGCTGTTCTGAATGCCGAATAGTTCTTCCTCGGCCTTTTGGCGGTTGCCCTCGCTCCGCTCGGCCCAGCTATTCAAGAGGACTTCCATCCGATTCAAACGCTGGAGCAAATACGGGTAGCCGACGTCACGCAGGTATTGCAGTTCGGCGACGGTGTTCTGGCGGTTCGTGCGACCGGGGTGCCCGCTGACGAAGATCAGTTCGTCGGCGGCGCTGCCGGCCGCACTCCACTTGAGGAAATGCTCGCAGGCGATCGGCTTGTCGTTCTCGTAAACGCGGAAGAAGCACATGTCCAAATCGAAGCGCGGGTACTCAAAGTTGTCCGCGTCACCGCCGAAGAAGGCGATCTGCTTTTCGGGGGCGAACACCAACCGGATGTCGGTGTATTTCTTGAATGTGTAGAGGTGGTACGCCCCGCCCGAGAAGAGCGTGACGACATCGGCGCGGATCCCCTTGGCTTCGTCGGCGACGCCCTTTTCGAGGCCGGCGATCACCTGCTGCCGGGCTTTGAACGCCTCGGCGGGGCCCATGTCGGCTTTCACCGCGGCGTTGACTTCGGCCGTCACATCTTTGATCGACATCAGGACATTGAGTTCGAGCGCTTTGCACTTCAACTCGTCCTTGGCGGCCTTGGCTTCGAAGCCGTCCTTGAGGTAATCCTTCTCCTTCGTGGAGAGCTTTTGCAGGTCGTCGGCGCCGACGTGGTGGTTGGTCATCACCAAGCCGTTGGCCGAAACGAAACTGCCCGAGCCGCCGGAGTTGAAGCGCACGCTGCTCTTTTGCAGGTGTTCGAGCCACTTCGCATCCGGCTCGAAATTGTACTTCTCCTTGAGCTGTTTGAGCGGCGGGGCCGTGTAGAGCCACATGCCCTCGTCGGCGAGCAGGGTTGGGGCGGATGTCGTCATGGCGGATGCGACCAGCAGGGCCGCCCAGAACCGGGAATGCAGCAGTTTCACGGTGGCCTCCAAAAATGGGGAGCGCCGGCATTCGACAATGAATTGCCGGGGTAGAAAGTCTATGCGCGGACGGGATTCCCGGCACGCCGGTTCGTCGGATAGTATGGGCGGATGTCGAAGAAGCGGCACCCGTCATAAAGTGGCACGACCGGATCAGCGCGGACATGGGAGTCTGCCACGGCAAACCGTGCATCACAGTGCAAATCTTCGGGAATGACTGGAACCGATGTCGTGCGGAGGTGTTACCGCTTGCTCTCGGCCCGGATTTGTTCGATGACATCGCGGATGGCGGCGTTCGCCGTCGGGGCGACGGCGGTGAAAGTCGTCAGCGCGCCGCTTTCGTTGCGCGGTAAGGCGCAGCGAAATTCGTATTCGCCGCTTTGCAATTTGATCGGCGCGTAAACCCGGCCGCCGATGCGGCGAAGGTCGTTTAGCATTTGGTCGGTCGTGGAACCGACGGCGAGGTTCGGCGCCGCCGGGGCGCTCAACTTCGTCCCCATCGGACGACGTTCGTCCATCCGCAGCGGATCGACATCGTCCAGCGGGCGGGTTCCGGCAAGGGCGGCGCTCGTGATTTCGGCACTCGGCCGGTACGGTTCGCCCGGATCGCGGCTGACGCTCGACCCCTTCAATAACGGATCGCGCTTCGAGTTGCTGCCGTAGCCGTCCTTACCGGGAATCGGAACTCCGGGCGGCGGGATTTTCTCGCCACCGATCAGGGGATCCCGACCGCTGAACAAGCCGCCTTCGCGATTCTTGCACCCGGATGCGAACGCGGATGCGCCGATACCGACCAGCAGCAAAGCGCCGATGCGGAATTTGCGGGACATTTCAGGGAAGTTCATCGCCATGGACGGCCCTCGCGTGGGCGAAACGGCCATTTGCAGCCAGACACTGTAAACTGTATCTTCCCCGGGGCGGCGACCACCGGTGTCGAGGCTAAATTCTACCGGGGAGTGCCCCCGAATCGAGTGCGGGCACCGTTCGGGCCGGTCGTCCGGATCGCGGGGCATTTCCGGATAAACGCGAATAGAGAAAGCGGAGGAATTTTGCAATGGCAGTCCATCGGATCGCGGTTATGGGCGGCGACGGCATCGGGCCAGAAGTCATTGATCAAGCCGTGCGCGCGGTGCAAGCCGCCGTACCGAAGCACGACCCCGGCACCGAGCTGCAGTGGAACCACCTCCCGTGGAGCAGCGAGTACTATTTGCGCCACGGCCGCATTCTCCCCGAGGACGGCTGGGACATTTTGCAGCAGCACGAGGCGATCTTGTTCGGCGCCATCGGCGACCCGGCCGTGCCCGACCGCGTGACCATCCACGAACTCCTTCTTCCAATGCGGCGGAAGTTCGATCAATACGTCAACCTCCGCCCGGCCTACTTGTTCGAAGGCGTCCCCTGCCCGCTCGTCGGCAAGGCCCCCGGCAGCATCGACATGATGGTCTA
>Ga0105047_10018466_pt1 | contig 10807 bp, 11 predicted proteins | sample MAT04_FD_78384 | JGI IMG/M metagenome (GOLD analysis project Ga0105047, IMG submission 78384) | Freshwater microbial communities from Lake Fryxell liftoff mats and glacier meltwater in Antarctica - MAT-04 (megahit assembly) | ecosystem: Environmental > Aquatic > Freshwater > Ice > Liftoff...
GGCGATAAATCGTTACCGGCTGAAGTAGTGGAAAAGCTCGGCAGCGAGGAAGTCACCGCGAAATTCAGGGGGGACAGTCCAAAGCTTGGGGCGTTGTTGGAAAGCTCGGCCTCGATGAAGATCTCCGGGGATACAATCGAATTTACGGGCAAAGCCCGCGTAGACGAGACTTTGACGGTCGAACCCGAAAGCCCCCAAGCGTAAAACACAGCGGGCCGTCCCTCGTGGCAAACCCACACCCCGATAAAGCGGGGTGACTACAACACGGGCTCTGCAATCGCATGCGCTGCACTCTAGAATGCGATGCCGCGTTGTACCAACTTCGCTCTGTCGCCGTTTCAGACCCACGATTAGCGTCTTCGCGTGCTTCAGCCCACTATTCTTCGCCTGCTGACAGGCGGAGTTTACGGGAGTTCAGCCATTTTACACCCAGCATATCGACCGTGGCCTTCACTGCGCGACCCGCCACGCTGTATTTGCTGACGCCGTAGCGGCGGGCGCGGTGGTTCACGGCCAGCTCTTGCACGCGAAAGCCAGAGGCCTTGATCAAGGCTGGAATGAAGCGGTGCATGCCGTAAAACGGGACGAGCGCGTCGCGGCATTCGCGGCGCATGACCTTTAGCGTGCAACCGGTGTCGCGCACGCCATCACCGGTGAAACGGCTGCGCACGGCGTTTGCGATGCGGCTGGCGACTTTTTTGCTCCAGCTATCCTGCCGATGAGCGCGGTAGCCGCATGCCAGATCGGCACCATCTTCAATGAGCTTCATGAGCTTCTCGATGTCGGCCGGATCGTTTTGTAGATCGCCATCCAACAATGCTATCAGCGCACCTTTCGCGGCGTGAATGCCCACATACATGGCCGCGCTTTGCCCGCTGTTCTTGTGCATATGGATAATGCGCACTCGTGCTCCGCGCTCGATCGCGGCCCGTGTGCCGTCGGTCGAGCCATCATCCACCAGCACAAGCTCATAATCCCGCCCGCCCATCGCTTTCGCAATTTCGGTCTGGAGAATCGGCACATTTTCCGCCTCATTATAAAGCGGAACAACAATGCTGAGGTCGGGAATGGATGCGGCGGTCATAGCGGAAGTGTTTCGTACGAGTGACAAAGGAAAATGCGGAAACTGCGAACGAGCAGGCCGCGACGATAAACGCGCAATTCACCAATGCGTTCATTGCTGACAAATCCATTGGCGATTGGCGTGATCGGATCGTCCTCGGGATAATCGGTGATGTAGAGGGCGCTGCAACCCATGAAGGGATTGATGCCGTCCTGTTCGGTGAAGACGACATCGGTGAGGCCAAGGGCTTCGCGGTCGGTTTCATCGACCTCAATAAAACCATCGTAGCGCGGCCAGAAGGAAAACTGGTTTTGGATGGCCTGCGATTCCGGGATAAAAACGGGCGGATAACCGGGGTAAAAACCTTTTTTATCGCGGAAATAAAACGCCAGTTCCGCAGCCGTTTGATATTTGTTGGTGATGAGAAAAACTGGCTGACCGATGCGCGTCTCCACCGCAGCGCGCACTTCCTCGAGTCCCTTGGCTGTGGCTGACCAGGCGCGGAGGCGTCCGCCGGGATCTTTTTTGTAAAGCCAAGGCACGCCGACGCTGCGCACGATATCGGTGTTCAGCACGAGCGCGCTCATGAAAATCGCGACGATGGGCGCGGCTACGACGAGTTTTCTTGCCCAGCCGCCGGCTTGTGCGCGAGGCAACCAAGTGTGCACGGCCAGCATGCCAAGCGTGACCATGCCGGGCGAGGTCCAGTTGGCTTCGCCCGAACGATTAAACGACAGCAGCCCGTACATAATCAGCAGGGGCAATCCGAAGCAGAGCAGAAATCGAGGGGTTCGCTCTGTGCGGGCCGCAGCCCAACCGCAGCCCAGCGATGCCAAAATCAGAAGGAAAACGATGGGTGAATATACTCCGAAATGCACGCCGAGAAATTCAAGGAATTCCAAGGGTCGAAATGCCATGCCGCCACCAATCCCGCCGCGTTCGCGCAAATGCGTGAGCGTGATCCAATCATTCTGCGCATTCCAGAGCATGGGCGGAATCAAGCCGGGAAGAAAACCGAGCAGGATCAACCAAAAACCCGGCCGGAGAAAATGCCGCCGCAACGTGGGGGTCAACGCGAGGAATGCAATGATCCCGATCCACTGCATGGCGTTGGTGTATTTGCAGAGAAAACCAAGTGCCATCAACAAACCCGTGCCGAACCACCAATACCAAGGTCCGCCTTTTATAGGTTCCACCGCCCGCCAAAACGTGTAGAGCGCTGCGGTCCAAAAGAAAATCGAGAGCGGATCGATGGTCATCAGCACCGAACCAACCGTGAAAATCGGCAGCACGTTCAGAAGCACCACGGTCCAAAATGCCACCACGGGTCCGCACAAGCGGCGTCCGAGCAACCACACCAGCGTGGAGGTTCCCAGCGCCAGAATAGGACTCCAAAAGCGCACGCCGAATTCATTTACTCCCCAGAGTCCGGTGCCGGCAAAAATCGCGGCGGCCACCCCTGGGCCCTTGCTGTAATACGCCCAGTCCAAGCGTTCCGACCACATGGTGTAGTAGGCTTCATCGGGCATCAGTTCGAATTGCGGGGCCATCCAAAGCCGCAGCGCGGTGAGCGCGAGCAGCCAGAAAAAGAGCCACGCGGGGGAAATAGGGGATTTATCAGTGCTCATGATTTCAACCAGTGAGGATGGGCCGCATAGGTACGCGGCATGAACTTCGGTCCAACTTTACGCCAGATTGCCGAGGTTAATGCACAAACAGCCATCGCCAAGCCCATTGCCAGGACAATACACACTAAGACATCAGACGGCCAATGAGCTCCAGTGTAAATACGGGAATAGCTAACCAACAGCGCAGGGAAAAAACAGAGCCAACCCCAGCGAGCAAAGAAAAGCGTGGTCACCATCGCGACGGAAACGTTGTTCATGACGTGGCCCGATGGGAATGATCTACCGGATTTTGCGGGGGTCAGATTGAATTTTTCCTCCACGACCACCGGCTGCGTGAGGGCGAAAATGGCGGGACGCGTGGGGGCGAGATCCACTCGACGCGCGAAGGGCGCGGATTCATGGGGACGGGGACGATTCACCCATTTTTTGCCCATTTGCGTGACCACGCCATCCGACATCAATAACGCCAACGCCAGTGTGATCAGCCAAGCGCGCACGTGAAATCCACCGCGCCACGCCACCAAAATAATCACGGGCACAAGGATCGGAAGCCAGAGCGCCCACGAAGATGCCACCGCCATGAAGAAATCCAGGGCGGGTGAGGTCCAATCCACGTTAATTTTTTCAAATAGTGATTCGTCCATCGAAACAGTGGCGCAACTGACATACGCACGTTAAGAATCTATTTCCCATGCGACAAGCGAAGAAAGCCTCCATCCCCATCCTGCTGACCCTCGGATTTTTCCTGGTCATCGGCATTTCACCGTGCGCAAGCGCTCAAGACGCCAACGCGATCCTGAAGCAGGTGCGCTATCAGCAATCCGCGCAAGAGCGCAAGATGAGCGGGCATTTACGCGTCGGACGCGATTCGCATCGTTTCGACCTCACCTGGGATGGCGGGACGATGCGCTACGATTTCAAGCAGCCCGCCAAAGCGTATATTTTCACGTTTGGCGACAAAAGTGCGCGCATTACGGAGGTGACCCGCTCGGGGCGCGAAACCGTCGGAGCCGGGCGGCGGGATGAGGAACTTTACGCGAGCGGGATGACCTTTGAGGATTTGTCGCTGGAGTTTCTCTATTGGACGGACGCGCGGGTTTTGGGCGAGGACACAATTAAATCGCGCAAGACCTGGAAGATCGGATTGCGCCCGGGCAGATCGGGAAGCAGCTATCGCGACGTCACCATCTGGGTGGACCAAAGCACCTATTCACTGATGCGCGTGGAAGCCCGCGATGCGCAGGGAAAAATCGCACGCAAGATGGAAGTGATCGAGGTGCAGCAAACGGAGGACGGCTGGTTTCTGAAACGCATGCGCATCGAGAGTTTTGATCCTAAAAACGGCAAAGTGCGGCAGCGTTCGTGGTTGGAAATGGATTAAGAATACGGCCCAGCCGGTGCAGGTGTTTCCCGATGGGCAGTCAGTCGCGGATTTTTTCGTTTGGCTGACGCGGTATAAGTTGGGCCGCAAACGCCTGCTGGATGCCATGCTTGCAGCGACATTTCAGGGCTTTGGCGTGAAACGAATCATCAGCAAGAACGACAAGGGTTTTATGGTGTTGGATGTTTTTGAAATCGTCAATTTCCGCTCCTAACTACAAAGGCAACGTGAGCGTCTGATTAAACGGCCGCGTCCCTGTTGCATGCAGAGCCTTGCGCAGGTCGGGGTCGTGGAGTATTTCCCTTGCATGAAATATCGCAGCTACCGCGGCACCAATTTGAAAGTAAGCGAAGTCGGCTTTGGACTTTGGACGGTTTCCACCGGTTGGTGGGGCCAATACACAGAAGGGGAAGCCATCGCGCTCATGCACAAAGCGCTCGATCTGGGCATTACCCTTTTTGACGCCGCGGACACCTACGGAAATGGACGCAGCGAAGAGCTGATCGCCCGCGCTTTCCCCAACCGGCGTGACGACATCGTGATCGCGACCAAGATCGGCTATGACTTTCGCAATCACGGCGACGAACGCCGCGGTCAGCGCGCCATTCCCCAGGATTTCTCCCCGGAAGCCCTGCGTTTTGCGACGGAAGAAGCGTTGCGTCGACTCAACACCGACCGCATCGATCTCATGCAGTTACATAATGTCGGCATGGCGGAAGTGGAGGACGACCGGATTTGGGACACCATGGAAGCGCTGAAGTCCGAGGGAAAAATCCTGCATTACGGAGCGGCGCTCGGTCCTGCGATTGGGTGGCTTTACGAGGGTGTTCGCTGCGTGCAGGAACGCGAGATCGCGAGCCTTCAGCACATTTATAATCTGCTCGAACCACACCCAGGGCGCGCCATCATGGACGCGGCGTCAGATGCCGGGAAATCCACGATGTTCTTGATTCGTGTGACCCATTCCAGCGGCATGCTCGAAGGCAAATACACGGCCGACACTATCTTCCCGCCCAACGACCATCGCGTGCATCGTCCAAAGAGCTGGTTGATCAATGGCGTGCAAAAAATCGATCAACTCCGCTTCCTGGAGGGACCCGATCGTTCGCTCGGTCAGGCGGCTTTGCAATGGTTGCTGGCAGATGAACGGGTAGCTTCGACCTTGCCGAATATTTACGACGCGGAACAACTTCGTGAATTTGCCACGGCCCCGGATTGCCCGGCGTTGACCGGTGATGAAATGGCGGAGATTGCATCGTTGTCGGCGGTGAATTTCGGCATCGAAGAAGACGCACCCAAATACAAAGGCACCATGGAACTCGCAGCCTCATGAAACGGATCGTCCTTGCGTTGGCGATCAGCGTCGTTTGCGGCGGTTCCTTGAGCGCGCAGGCAAGTCCCGAAGCCGAGGCCTTGCTGTCGAAAATGCGGGAGACGGTGGGAGGTGCCGGGCGTCTGGCTGCAGCGCGCACGCTGGAGTTTCGCGGCACCTTGATTCCGGCTCCAGGTCAGGAGCCTGCACCGATCACGGTGAGGGTCGCCCGTCCCAATCTTTATTGGATGCGCATTCAACTTCCGGCAGGCGAAATTCTGAACCTGTTCGACGGCGAAAAGGCATGGTATCGCACTGTGCTTCCCGGCGATCCCGGCGTCTGGGAACCAATGGAACCAGCCGAAGGGATCGAACTCCGCACCCGCGCCTGGGAAACCGCCAATCCTGATGGGATCATGGATTTGCCCGGTCGCACCGTGAGTGTGGACGCAGAAGGACGCTTGGTGATGACTTACACCGAGGGCGAACCGCGCAAACGCGTGCTGACGGACGGTCTCCCTCAAGTGGAGGAATCGTCCGATGGTGCAACCCGGCTTGAAGCTTATCAGGAGTTTGAAGGCATCCGGTTCCCGACTAAAATGACCACGCGCGGTCCCTTGGGCGATGTCATCACCCAATTCAACGAGGTCCTGATCAATCCCGAATTTGCTCCCGAACAATTTGCCGCGAAGTAACGCCCGGTTTGGATTAATAAAGACTCAAACAACTGGGCGAAAAATCCGTCCCAAATGTGGTTCACCTCGCGCGGCGGCGAGGCGAATTTGACGCTGACGCTCGCGGCGGCCCGCTTTTGTCGTCTCCTCCGCATCGGCGCTGCATCGACCACAGGCGACTCCTTCTTCATACTCCGGATGCTGCAAATCTTCTGGTGCAAGTGGGTATCGGCATCCGGCACAGAACACATGATTCCCCTCCGAAAGCCCGTGTGCCAGGCCGACGCGTCCGTCGAAAACAAAACAGTCGCCCTCCCAAAGACTCTCCTGTTCAGAAACCGTTTCGAGGTATTTGAGAATGCCGCCTTCCAAATGATACACTTCAGAAAATCCCTCGCGCTTTAGCAAAGCCGTCGCCTTTTCACAGCGAATGCCGCCCGTGCAATACATGGCCACCTTCGGCGTTTTTTCAGGGTCGAGATGGGTTTTCACCCACTGCGGAAATTCGCCGAATGTATCGGTTTCAGGATCGACTGCGCCACGAAATTTGCCGATCGCCGTTTCATAACGGTTGCGCGTGTCGATCACCACCACGCCTTCTTCTGCAATCAAAGCGTTCCAATTTTTCGCCGTCACATATTGACCCGCATTGTGCGCCGGATCCAGTACACCCGCGCCGAGCGTGACGATTTCCTTTTTGATCCGCACTTTGAATCGGTAAAATGGCGGCTTTCCCGAGGTGGAACGCTTTTCCGCGATTCCGGAAAACTCCAGAATCGCGCGCAGCTTTTCCATAAAAACATCCAAGTTTCCACCTTCCGCTGCCACGGTCGCGTTAATCCCCTCATCCGCCAGCAGAATAGTCCCACACAACCCAAGCTGGCGGCCCGCATTTTCCAAACGCTCGCGCAGGACTTCCAGATCGGTTAAACCGACAAATTTGTAAAACGTAGTAACTTCAAACATCCGTTCCATTCATACAGAACAGCAGCCCTTCAAGCCAACTTTTCTTGTAGGCTCTGGCAACTCACATCGCGGATTCCCGACTCCTCCATCCATCCATATCCCGCTGCGAGACGTAAGACGTTCATGGAATCTACTCCGCAAAACATCCTCATCACCGGTGCCTCCAGCGGCATCGGACGTGCCGCCGCCCTCATGCTTGCTGAGCGTGGCCACCGCTTGTTTCTCCACGGACGCTCGGTTGAACGCACGGAAGCCATCGCGAACGAATCGGGGGCCGTCGGTTTCCTGACTGGCGATCTCGCCGCTCCACATGCGGCTGAAGCCCTGCTCACCGGTGCTGTTGAAAAAATGGGGAGCATTGATTGCGTGGTGCACGCAGCGGGCGTGGGCTTGATCCGGCCTGCGCTGGAAACGACCGATGCGGAGTTTTCGCGTGTCATGAATATCAATGCACGCGTCACTTTCCTCGTCGCACGCGAGGCCGCGCGCATCATGGCAGCACAGAAACGTGGCTTGTTTATCACCATTCCTGGCATCCTCGGCAAAGCCGTCATGAAAAATGCCGTTGCTTACATCGCCAGCAAATTCGCGGTGACCGGAATGATCAAAGCTATGGCCCAGGAATTTCAACGTCAGGGCGTGCGTTTCACCTTGCTGCATCTCGGCGGAGTGGACAGCCCGTTCTGGGACGATCTCGCGATGACCGTGCAACGCGACAAAATGATCAGTCCCGAAACCGCGGCCGCCTGCATTCTGACGGCGATCGAAATGCCCGGAAATCTAGCCATGAACGAGATGACCCTGCAGCCCGAGAGCCATCAATTGTAACGAAGCGTCTTAGGCAACTCCCGCTTTTGGCGGCGGATCATCACGGGTTCCTGAATCCCGAAATCAAGAAATTGTCCGAAATTCTACCTTGCGTCGAAATCGAATCTTCGTAGCCCGTGCTGCTAGGTGGCTCTTCCTTGCCAGCGGAGCGCTGCTTGACAATGCACACCCTCCCCTGCCATCGATTTTTTATGGTGGTCAAACAAGCGTTTGTTTTAGGTGCGGGATTGGGAACAAGGTTGCGGCCACTCACAGAGCGGCTGCCGAAGCCGATGGTGCCGGTGTTTCATCGACCGCTCATTGACTACGCTTTTGATCATCTGCATGCGGCGGGGATATCGCGCATTATGGTCAATACGCATCACCGTCCCGAGGCTTACGCCGACGCGTATCCAGACCGGATGTTTCGCGGGATCCCGCTTACTTTTCGCCATGAGCCCGTCCTGCTCGAAACCGGCGGCGGTCTGCGGAATATAATGGATTGGATGGAGCAGGAGACCTTGCTGGTTTATAACGGCGATATTCTTTCCGATTTGCCGCTGGAGCAGGCGATCGCAGCGCATAAAGAGTCGGGGCGTGAAGTGACCATGGTGCTGCGCAGCAGCGGGGGACCTTTGCAAGTGGCGGTGCCCGACGGCATGGATTCCATCACGGACATTCGCGGCATGCTGGGGGATGATCGTTCGCCGCGTTTTCTGTTCACCGGGATTTACCTTGTTGAACCTGCCTTCGTGCGTCGCATTCCACCTGGCGAAATTGTTTCCGTGGTGGTTACATTTCTGGAAATGGTGCGCGCCGGGGAACTCGTGGGTGCGGTGGTGCTGGACGACGGCCAATGGCACGACGTCGGCACGATTGAGCAATACCAACAAATCCATCACAGCCTGCCTTGGTCGGGTTTTCCCCGGTATGCCGACGCCCTTCCGTGGAAACCAACGGTGGATCCATCCGCTCAAATTGCGTCGGACGCCACGCTGGCCGCCGGTGTGGTGGTGGGTGCAGGCGCGGTGATCGAAGCAGGGGCGTGGCTTCAGGATTGTGTGCTTTGGCCTGGTGCCAGGGTCGCGGCCGGAGCCAAATTGGAGCACGTCATTGTTCGCACAAACCAAGTCGCTTCTGGAAATCTGGTTGACGTTGTGGTGTAAACATGGCGGGTTCAAACCCATTGACAACCATGTTGCTCCCCGCGCAGATCGCCTCCGCCACTTCCACACGCTTCGGCTCCCTTTCCTCAGCAGGACTGTCGCCGATTGAGAAAGGGGGGTCAGGCAGAAAATTCTATCGAGTTCAGGCTGGCGGCCTGCCCCTCGTGGTCGCCAACTATCAGGAAGATCGTCCGGAAAATGCGCACTTTGTCGCTGTGGCGCAATTTCTCGAGGCGAAAGGTGTGCTCGCTGCGCGGGTGCTTGAACACGACACCGAACAACGTCTCATCTGGATGCAGGACCTTGGTGAGATCGATCTTTTAACCACACAGACCAGCGCATGGGAGGAACGGAGAAGCTGGTATTTGGATGCCTTAGCTGTGGTGGGCGAACTTTACCGTGTTCCGGTTGAACATGGCGAAGGTGTGCTGCATCAGCGTCCATTCGACGCCGGACTTTATAGGTGGGAACAGGATTACTTTTTTAACCACTGCCTTGGCGATCACTTCGGGTGGTCTCCAGAGCAGCAGCAGACCTTGCGCGAACTCCCTGCGCTTAGTGAATTAGCGGAACGTCTGGGGGCGCGGGCGCCCGTTTTGATCCACCGCGATTTCCAGTCACAAAATATCATGCTTAGTGGGGGGCGATCGTGGCTGATTGATTTTCAAGGCATGCGCCCCGGCCTTGCGGCCTACGATGTGGCCTCACTCTTGTGTGATCCGTATGCGGCGTTGCCGGTTTTCGAACAGACGGCCTTGCTGGAAGCTGCGCCGCGTGCCCTTGGGCTCGATGAAAATGCCGCGGAATGTTTTTTCGAGGATTACACCGGCTGCGCGATTCAGCGTCTGATGCAGGCGCTTGGGGCTTACGGCAATCTGGGGCATCGCCTTGGCCTACCTCATTTTTTGGATTACATTCCGGTGGCACTGCGAAGTTTGTATTTGCAGCTCGAGCACATGCCAGGCCTTTCTCCGCTCGCCGACTCGGTGGCCGATTGCCTCAGCATGACAGAGGAAATCGCCGCTTGCGGGAACGCCGCTTCTTCTCGTTAGCTTTACCAAATGAAGGCACCAGAACAATATGCGCCCTTGGTGATCGAAGCGGTCAGCCCGTGCATCGATGCGGGACGTTACCCCGTGAAACGGATCGTCGGCGACATCCTCACAATAGAAGCCGATCTTTTAAAAGACGGGCATGATCTGCTCGCCGCCGTGGTGCAATGGCGACCTGTTGGTGGAAAAAGCTGGCACGAATCGCCGATGGTGCCATTGGAAAATGACCGATGGAGTGGACGCTGCGCCTTTCCTTCCCACGGCGCATGGGAGCTGCGGGTGGAAGCGTGGCCGGACCCTTTTTTAAGTTGGCTCGTGGAATTTGAGAAAAAGAATGCGGCGGGTTTTACTGATCTAAAGAGCGAGACCTTGGAAGGGGCGGCGTTGTTGGATGCGGCGGCGGAACGGGCTGGAGGTGCGGACGCCAAATCTTTGCAGGCCGCTGCGGGACGGATTCGTGCTGGCACACCGGAAGAAGTGCTTGCCGAGGCGGGAGCAGAAACGGTCCTCGTGTTGATGAGCTTGTTTGCGGATCGTTCGCGTGCAGCGAGGTTGGATCCGGCCTTGCCGGTGTGGGTGGACCGCAGGGGTGCCTTGATCGCATCCTGGTACGAATTTTTTCCGCGCAGCGCCGAAGGCTTGCCGGATCGAGGGTCGACTTTTCGCGACTGCCTGCCGCGCGTGGATGATGCGCGGGCCATGGGTTTCGACGTCATTTATTTTCCGCCGATCCATCCGATCGGCCTGACCAAACGCAA
>Ga0105047_10018469_pt1 | contig 10806 bp, 7 predicted proteins | sample MAT04_FD_78384 | JGI IMG/M metagenome (GOLD analysis project Ga0105047, IMG submission 78384) | Freshwater microbial communities from Lake Fryxell liftoff mats and glacier meltwater in Antarctica - MAT-04 (megahit assembly) | ecosystem: Environmental > Aquatic > Freshwater > Ice > Liftoff...
CAACTGCCGAGTGCCCTGTTGTAGGGCCTCGTTCAACTCCATACCTTTGGCGCGCAGGCCGTTGAAGGTGGACACGAAGAGGAGGCCGTTCGTCACGGCGACGCCGAGGATCGAGATGAACCCCACGGCCGCGGAGATGTTGAAGTTCAGCCCGACGAACAGGAGCGCCCAGACGCCGCCGACGCCCATGGCCAGCACGTTGGCGAACACCACCGCGGCGTCCAAGATCGAGCGGAACGCCATGTAGAGCATGATGGCGATCAGCAAAAGGGAGACGGCGAACATCTTGGCCATGCGCTCCTCGGCCGTTTCCATCTGTTTGAATTCACCGCTCCATTCCGCGCGGCAGGGCATGCTCAGCATCGGGTCGACTTTCGAGCGCGCCTCGGCGACGGTGCTGGCCAAGTCGCGTTTGTTCGGCCCCGATTTGGCCACTTCGAATTTGATGGCGATGAGCCGTTGGCCCTGTTCGCGGTAGATAGTCGAAGCCCCGGGGCGCAGGAACGAACCCTTCGGATCGGGCTGCCCGGCGGAGTTGACCGGTGTGACCAAATCGCGCAGGCGGCGCGTCGGGGTGTTCGTGGCTATCTGCGGAGCATTGTTCTGACTCCCCGTCGGCGACGGCAAATTCGCCGTCGTACCCGTAGCCGAAAGCCCCGAACCACCAGTGCTCACAGGGGTCGTCGGTTGGCCGGTCTGGTTCCCCGCCGTCACCACGTTGGCCACCGGCACGGGGATCTCGAGGATCGTCTGTTCGTCGGCGCGCAACCGGATCGGCCAGCGCACGGTGAGGTCGAAGGTCTTGCCCCCTTCTTGGATCTGCGACACGGCCCGGCCGCCCACGGCACTTTGGATCACCGCCTGGACATCGGCCGGGGAGACGTTCCACTCCGCGCATTTCTGGCGGTTGACGGGGAACTCCAGATTCGATTGCCATCGGATGCGGAAGACGCCCGCATTCTGTACGCCGGACACAGTGTTCGGCGCGTCGCGGATGCGCAAGGCCGTGTTTTCGAGCACGTCTAAACTCGGGCCGAAGACCTTGATCGAGTTCTCCCCTTTCACGCCGGAGAGAGCCTCCATCACGTTGTCGCGGATGATCTGCGAGATATCGAAGTCGATGCCGGGGAAGTGCTCGTCGAGGGCGGCTTCGAGCGACTTCACCAGTTCGGCCTTCGGCCTCGGTTCGTTCCATGTCGCAGGGACCCGGCGCCCGAGTTCGCGCATCGCCGCGAGCAAGTCCGCCTGGGTCTGTGCGCGGCGCAGTCGCCCGACCTCGTTTTGGCTTTGCGGAGTCATTCCCCGGCGCGAGATGTTTTCGATCTCCAATTCGCGCAGGCGGGCGAAATCGACGTCGATCCAATCCGGCCATTGCTCAAGCGGCCGCATCGGGATGAACGTTTCGACGTTGTAGTATCCGGTTGGGTCGGTGCCGTCGTCCGGCCGACCGGTCGTGGGCACGATCACGGCGAACTCCGGGTACTTCCGGAGCACCTCGCGCATCTTCTCGGAACGCCGGCTGACTTCGCCGAGCGACACGTTGACGGGGAAGGTGCCCCGGATCATGAGGTTCCCCTCTTCGAGTTCGGGCATGAACTCCCGACCCATCTGAGACGCCGTCATGCCGGTGAACGCGAGCGCGGCGACGAACAGCATCAGCACAAGCCGGCGCCCGGCCACCAAAACCTTCAATTGTTTGAGGAAGCACCATTGCAAGAATCGCACGAGACGATTGTCCGGCTTCGGCGCCAACCGTTTCATCGTGAGCTGGCAAAGCACCGGCGACACCACGAGCGCGAGCACGAGCGCCCCGCCCAATGCGAACGCGTATGTGTCGGCCATCGGCCCGAAGATCTGCCCTTCCGGCCCGGTCATCGTGAAGAGCGGGAGCAGCGCGCACACCATGATGAGGGTGGCGAAGAAAACGCTCTTGGTCACTTGCACGCAGGCCCGGCCGATGCGCTCGTTCAACGGCACCTCGGCGTCGCGCGAGTTCATCAGATTCCGGTAGATGCTCTCGACGATGGTGACCGATGAATCGACGATGATGCCGAAATCGACCGCGCCGATGGAGAGCAGGTTCGCCGACTTGCCGCGGGCGAAGAGCACCCCGAAGGCGAACAACAGAGCGAGCGGGATATTGATCGCCACGATCACGGCGGCCCGGATGTACCCCCCAAAAACAGAAGGAGGATCGCGCCGACCAACCCCATGCCGACGAGGAGATTCTCGTTCACCGTCTCGGTAGTCTTGTTGATGAGGTCGGTGCGGTTGTAGAAAACGGCGATCTTCACGCCCGGCGGCAGGTGGCCGGGGCTGTTCAATTCATCGATCTTCGCCTTCACGTCGCGCAGCGCGGGCATCGATTCCTGCCCTTTGCGGAGGAGCACAATCCCCTGCACCACGTCGTCGTCGTCCCAGAGATAGGCGCCGTCGGGCCCTCTCAGCTGCTTGCCATCGGAATCGTTACGCGGCCGGCTGATCGCGACGCGGCCTTGACGCGTTTGGTGCGAGATGACGACCCCCTTCTTGGCGAGGTCGGCATCGCTCCAATTGGGCGTGCCGTCGGCATTCAGGGCCGACCCGCCGTCGACGAGCTGATCGACACGCACCGGGACGTTGTTCACGCTGGCCGCGACCATTTGGCGGATTTCGACGCAGCGGCGCAGCTCTTCCGATCGCAGAGACTCCGCTGCCGCGGCCTGGTCGTGCATGGCGAGCGTCGCCTGCTGCGGATCTTGCCCGTTGCCGAATAATCCCGGTGAACGGACGACGATGGAAAGCTGCCCCTGCGTCAAATTGTCGCCACTGCTGTTGGTGTTCGAGTTGCCCAAGGCCGTTTGCGACTGCGCCAGCGTCACGCCGTGTTTCCGGAGGAGAACCGGGTCGGGCTGAACCTCGTAGCGCTTTGCGGTTCCGCCGACGCCGGTGACCCCGGCGATCCGCGGGACCCGCAGCAGCTCCCGTTGGATGATGAAATCTTGGATCGATTTGAGATCGGAAAGAGTGTAGTACGGCTTGCCGCTTGCCGGGTCGACGTCGCTGACCAGCGTATAGCGTACGATTTCGCCAATGGGCGACGCCGGGGAAATCACCGGGTTCACGCCCGCCGGCAGGTTCACCGAGGCCAATCGATTCAGCACGTCCTGCTTCGCCTGGTCGTAATCGCGGGTGTAGCCGAACTGGTTGCGAATGTGAGAGAGTCCGAACAGGGATTTGCTCCGCGTCGTTTCGAGCCCCGGCATGCCGGCGAGCGCGACTTCGATCGGGATCGTCACCTGCCGTTCGACCTCCTCGGCCGAGGCGCCGGGGTATTGGGCCACTACTTCGATGATCGCTTGAGCAGGGTCCGGGTAGGCCTCGATGTTGACGTGCGTGAACGCATAGCCCCCGCCCACGGCCAGAGCGACCGTCGCGAGCAGAACGAGAAGCGGATTGGCCAACGCCCAATCGATGAACTTGCGAACCATGGCGTTTCCGGGTGATCGGTCAAGGGGCCCGCGCCGGGGCCGGCGCGGTCGCTTTCATCGCTTCGAATAACAGGAGCGAACCGTTCGTGACGACGCGTTCGCCTCGGCGCAGGCCCGGTTCATCTCGGAGGTAGATGGCGTCGCGGGTCCGGCGGAGCACCGTCACGCGTCGGCGTTCGTATTCGTTCTTCGCCGGGTCGGGTTGCACGAGCACGATGCTCTCGACGCCATCCTCCACGAGGGCGTCGGTCAGCACCGTCAGCTCCCCGCCCCGCGCCGGCCGGAGCAGCGAAACCGTGACCAACTGGTCGATTTTCAGTTCGCCGTCGGGGTTCTCCACCCGCCCGCAAACGAGGGCCGTGTGCTGGTTCGGGTCGATCACCGATCCGATCTGTTCCAGGGTGCCCGGGTATGTCACCGAGGGGCGCGACGGCAGCGAGACCGTCCACGCCAGCGGCTTGGGCAGTTCGGCCACCAGCGGCAGATCGTCTTCGTATACGTGCGCCCAAACCGCAAGCGACTTCATATTGCCGATACGATAAAGGTCGGTCCCGGTATCTACGGTGTCGCCGACGCTGACATTCTTTTCGAGGATTACCCCGGCTTGTGTGGCCCGGATTTCGACACGCGCCCAATCCGCGGCGCTCGACCGCGGGGAGTCAGGGTCGTCGGCTTCCGCCCGCACTTTGGCGATGTCGGCTTTCGTCAAACGATATGTGCTCAGCGTGTCTTCGATCCGCTTGATGTTGATGCGGTCCTGATCGACCGTGCGCTCGGCATCGAGAACCGATTTCTAGGAGGTGCCGTGCTCCGCATACAAATCGCGCAGACGCTCGGCTACGCGAGTGTCCAGCTTGTATTTGGACAGGGTATCGATGAGTTCACTCTTTTTCTCGCCGAGGTCTTTGCTCCAGACCACCGCCATTAATTGACCGGCTTCGACCGCATCGCCGAACTGTAGCGTCGGGAGAGGACAGCGCGCGAAGTACCTCCACAATTCGCACCGGGAGGAACTCCCGGGCCGCGCCGAGCCGAGTTCGATAATTTCCCCGGGAAACCGGCTGTGCACCCGCTGGAGCGAGTTGGAATCGAGCGCGAGCGTTCCTTGGAAAAGTGGCAGCGGCACGCTGCGCTCCGATCGTTGGACGAGAACCGTTTTGAGCGCCAGATGCTTGGCGATCAACTCTGGCACCACCATCCGATCCGTCCCGATCAGTTGGATCTTCTCCGCTTCGGGGACGGCCGCGACCGCCGAAGCACTCCCGGAGACCGGGTGCTGATTCGCCATCCACGCTGCGGCGCCGCCTGCGCACAAGACCAACGCAGTCAAGCCGATGCCGCGGACGAACCGGAGATACTTTCCGATCTGTGCGAACATGGGAACTCCCGGACTTTCGCAAGAGCGGTTCGATGAATTTGACACCTTTCACGCAAGTGTTGCGTCAGATAGAAATGATCAGATACGGGGGCTTTTTCGATCAGGTCGGGAAGTGGGCGTTGTATCGGGGGCGAGCAGCGCGGTTCGGCTTCGGTCACTGTGACACACCGTCGCGTCTTGTTAGTCGGAAGCGTTCGCCGGCCGTTGATTGACTTGGACAACGGCCCCACAAAATCGGGGACACGAAAGCCGTTCGTGAAACGGATAATGGAGTTCGCGGAGTGGTTGGGTCTTGCATCACGATTTTGCCCAAGCGCGGTAGGCAAATCACCATAAGCCGAACACCTTAGCGGCCGACGATTTGCGCTTCGAAGGTCACTTCGTAGGGTTTCAATTCCGGCAAGTTCGCGACCAGTGCGGCCGCTTCGCGGGCTGCATTTTCGCCGGTGACCACGAACGTGACAACCAGCCTCGTGGCCGAGAGAGCCCGGACGTCGGTCTTCACCACGCGGCCGACGCAGGCGTTGCGGATGAACTGCTCGAGCGATTGCGGTTCGCGGGCGTCGAGTTGTCCGCGGATGACCGAGATCGTCGGTTTCGGGGCGGGTGCGACCACCGGGGCCCACGCCGGTTCGGGTGCAGTCGGCTTCGGCGGTGCCGGGGCCAATTCGGGTTCCTTGGGCAGCGGCACGCCGCGGCCACTCGAGGTCTGCCAGTTCAAATCGACCGTCGGCAATGCCACCGGTTCCAAAGGGACGATTCTCCCTTCGCTCGAAGCCGCGATCGGCATCGGCATCCCGCTCGGCACCACGGGCATATTGTAATCGGAAGCCGGACCGGCGGGCGTTCTCGCGACGACCCGCGGCTCGGGACTCGGACGCTCGCTGAGGAAGCGCGGCGACGACTTCGCTTCGACCGGCTTCGTCGGAAACCCGACTTGAAAGGGGGGATCGTTCGAGATTCGCCCGGCGTAGACCGGCGGCTCGACGGTCCGCGTTTCGGGAATCGGCCCGGTCAGTGCCACTGGGAAGGCCCCCGGCGTCGCGCCCGTTTGGCTATACCAATTGGCCGAGCCTTGCGGGTAGACCCCGGACGGCGAATGCGGGTTAGCGCCCGGAGTCGTACCGCCATAGCCGTACCAGCGGTACGCCGGAGCGCTGGCGTAGACGTTCTGGGGCGGCGCGGCGATCGGCTGCACCGGGACGCCGGCCCCGAAGAGCGGATTCGTCGGCGCGAGGCTGATTCGCGGATCGGGCTGCGGGGCTTTGGCATCCGGTGCAGTGGGCTTCCCGACGACGGTTTCTTTCAAGCCGGCCCATTTGTTCCCGACCCAGGAGCCTTTGAGATTGGCCATAGCGCCGCCGTAATTCGGCGTGGGAACGGTCGGCACGTAGCCGCCGGTGAAGCTCGGCAGAATCGAATCGGGCGTCGAGCCGCGCACGACGACCGCCGCGGGGGCCGGGCGCGCGGGGAGCAGCGTCGCCGCCGGCTCTCTCGTTTGCGCGGGGGCCGGCGTCACCGCGAGCGCGCCGCAGGTGCCCAGCACAAAATGGGGTAACCAACGCAGGAGTTTGATGTCTCGGTTCACGGGTCCGATTCCTTCGGAGGTCGTTGGGGGTCTACTGCTTTTTCGGTCTGACCGTACCGGTGGTCGGCGGAGCGAAGAAGCCCGCTCGCGAAGTATTCGCACCGGGGACACCGGTCCGGCTGATGCCGGAAAAGTTCCCATAGCTCACGCCGTGCCCGGAAGGCGACAGGATGACATCCCGACCCGCATCGGGGAGGGGGATCGGTTCCGTCGTCGCGAAGCCCGCTTGCGGTAAGTAGCCCGTCCGCATCTGCGAGTTGTTTAAGCTGCTCTGGCCGAGCCCGCGCCCGGATTGCCCACCGAACGGTTGCCCGCCGCTATTCAGCCCCGGCCGGACGCCATAGTAGTAGTCGATCCCCGGGTTCCCTTGCCCGCGGAGCAAGTTCAAATAAGGGCTCAGCGGTTGGTTCTGGCGGTTGTAGATGTTCGGTTGGTACTGGTTCGGGTCGGGCGTGAAGCCCGGTTGGCCGCCGCCGCCGGGGTACTGCCCCGGGAATTGCGCCGCGGCGGGCGCGGCCAACGCCGCGGTGACGATCAGTGCGAAGAATTTGGGAATCACGATGATACTCCATCGGGGAAAGTCGGATTACCGGCCGTTGACGCCGCCGAAGCCGATGCCGCGACCGGCAATGTTGTTTACGGTGCTCGCCCCCAGCAGCGTCACGCCGAAGATCCGTTCCACCGGCGAGATGATCCGGGCCAAGGTGCGGTCGATCGTCACGAGGCGTTGGGCTTTCAAAAACACGCGGTCGCCGGGGAAGATCTGGTAGTTCGTCGTCGTAATGCCGTGCTGCGTGATGCCGACCCAATCGACCGGCAAAATCTGCTGCGGTTGATTCGGGAACGGTGTCCGGCGGGCCACCCAGATGTTCCGCTGCGAAGTTTCATCGGCCAAGCCGCCGATGTTCGCGATCGCATCGGTCACCGTTTCTTTCCCGGTGATGGGCCAGCGCGTGACGCGTTGGCCGGCCCCGCCACCATCGACGATCACCAAATAGCTCTTGCTATTGTACTGCGTGACGTCGACGACCACGAGGAGGCGATCTTCTTTGATCCCCCCGCCGTCTTTGCCCCTGTAAACCTGCTTGGCCAAGCTCGTGCGGATCGCCGCGGCGGCCTGCTTCAGCGTTAATCCGGCGACCGGAACAGTGCCGTAGACACCTAAAAAGACGCCGCCGTCGGGACGGACGGGGTATTCGCTGTAAACGGGCTGGATCGGCAAGCTGCGGACGCTGTCGGAGAATTCCCCAGGCGGTTTGATGGCGGGGTTCGCTTCTTTTTTCGGATCATCGATCGGGTCGATTTTCAACGGGGCGCCGTCTTCTTCGCCTTCGCGGTTGCGGATGACGGCGTTGATGAGCAAGACGTCCGGCGCTTCAATGACATATTCGGGGAGATTGACCATCGTCAGTTCGGTCGGCACGCTTCCGGGCGGTGGCAAACCGATGGCTTGCGATGGATCGGCGGGTTGATTGAACCGGTTGGGCCCGTGCATGCAGCCGGCGTGGAAGGTGGCCAAGCCGGTGAACGCCCACAGCCCGACTTTCCGGATGGCGTGCCGCGTTCGCGTCATGATCCTACCCCTCCCAGTCCGAAACATCGCCGGCGGACGAACCCCCGCGTCCGGGAGTTATCGACCGGAGTCGAAACCTCGCTGCAGTTTTCTTAACCGTTCCGACCCATTCGCACGGAATCTTTCTAACCGGATGGGAAAAAAGTCATGAAATCGGGGGAATTGGGGGAAAGTCGGAGGCGATCAGGTTCGGCTCTTGGCGAGCGGCGTCAGCGTGCCGTGCGATCTGTAAGGGGGCACGCCACGCTGACGCTCACTTGGCCGGCGTCTCGACTTGCACGGATTGCCCGTCGACCAATGCCCCCAAGTTGCCGACGGCGATTTGTTCCGTCCCCGCGATCGGCTGCCAGGCGCCCGAGCTTGTACCGGCCGGGCGTTTGCCCAAGAGTTCCAAATTGCCTTTGTCGGCCCGGCCGACTTGCACCCGCAGCTTCTTCGCTTTTCCATCTTCGATTTGATAGCAGTAAGCGGTTTCGTCCGCGAAGAGCACGGCGGCGGCGGGCACCACTTGGGCATCGGCGCTGGTTGCAGCGATCCGCACGTTGCAGTACAGCCCCGGGCGCAGCGTGCCGTCCGGGTTTGGCAGATCGATTTCGACGCGCAGTGTCCGCGACTCCGGCGACAACACGCCGGCCGTGCGCGTGACGGTGCCGGTCACGTCCCGATTCGCCAGCGCGGGGATACGGATGGCGACCGCCGCGCCGGGGACGGCTTTTTCGGCCTGATTCTCAGGCACTTCGACGAACACGCGGACGGTATCGAGCCGGGCGACGACGAACAGCGGTTCGACCTTGCCCCCGGAACTCGGTGGCAGGAAGTGCCCAGTGTGGACTTGCCGCGAGGTGACGACCCCGTCGAACGGTGCGAGGATGTCGGTGTAATCGAGCATGGCCAGCGCGAGCTTGGCCGACGCCCCGGCGACTTTCTCCTTACCGAGGGCCACGGCGATCTCGGCTTCCGCACGGGCGATCTTTGCTTGCGCTTCCTTCAGGTTTGCCCGTGCGGCCAGAACGTTCGCCTCGGCTGCCGCCTTGGCCGCCACCGCCGCGGCGGCTTGCCGCATCGCTTCGTCGAGTTGCTGCTCGTCGATCAATTTCTTGGAGAATGAATCCTTCGATCGCTTCCATTCGGAATCCCAGCGGGCGCTGTCGGCCGTCGCTTTATCGACGTTCGCCCTGCCGACGGCGATGAGCGGCTCGACGGACTTCGCCGTCTCGGCGGCGACCTCGGCGTTGCGCCGCGCCAAGGCGACTTCCGCTGTGGCCATTTCCAACAGCGCCGCCTTCTGTTGGGCTTCGAGTTCGACTTCGGGGATCGACAACTTCGCCAGCGGCTGCCCTTTCTTCACTCGGTCGCCGATATCGACGAAGAGCTGCCGGACGTAGCCGGGGAACTTGGCGACGATCGGCGTGCTCTCGTAGGCTTGGATCGAACCGGGTTGCTCGATACCCCAGGCGAGGGTCTGTTTTTTGGGCGAAGTGACCGAAATGCGGATCAGGGCGTCCGGCAAGGCCGCGTCGACCGGGGCCGGTTTCGAGTGGGTCTCTTTGGTGCAGCCGGCGACCGCCGCGAGAAGTGCGAGTGAAGCCAGTTGACCGCGCATGGACGTCGCCCCAGAAGTGGATGTCACCCGGTCTCTTGCAATTCCTTCACCAGCTTCGCGAGCTGTTCGAGGTTCTGTGACTTCACCAACAGCTCGATCCGCTGCTGCGGCACTTCGAGCTTCTGCATCGCTCCGACCGCCGTCTTCCAGAGCTTCTCGACCTTCTTCCCCTCGGCCAGGTAAAGATCCGTCACCGTCTCCGCGAGCTTCTGCAACTGGATCGTATCCAAGTTGTTGTAATAGCGCTTGATAATCTTCTGTTGGTGCGCGCTAAAGTTATCCATACCCACGGCAAGCCCTCCGCTCCGTCGCAAATTCGACTACCCAAGCGTTGTATGGTTCCCTTCGGCCGGTCGAGGGGCATTCCGCTAGAATCGCCACATGGCACTCATCCGCTTCGCCGATGGCACCGTGTACGACCCACGCAACGGGGTCGATGGTACCGTGCGTGATGTTTGGGCGCGAGACGGCAAGATCATCGAAGCTCCTCCAGTCGGGACCTTGGCCGACCGAACCTTCGACCTAACGGGTCTCGTCGTGATGCCCGGCGGTATCGATATGCACGCCCACATCGCCGGGCCGAAGGTGAACGTCGCCCGCAAGCTCCGACCCGAAGATCGCCGCGATTCCGCGCCGTTCCACCGAACCCCCCTGCTCCGCTCCGGCACCGGCGGCAGCACACCCACGACGTTCGTCACCGGCTATTTGTACGCCGGCCTCGGGTACACGACCGTCTTCGATGCGGCCATCCCGCCGCTCGGAGCCCGGCACACGCTCGAAGAATTTCACGATACTCCCGTGATCGACAAAGGCTTCTTCGTACTGACGGGCAACAACCATTACGCCATGAAACAGATCGCCGCTGGGGAGTCGGCGCGGCTGCGGGCCTTCTGCGCGTGGCTCTTGAACTCGACGCGCGGCTACGCGCTCAAAGTCGTGAACCCCGGAGGAGTCGAAGTCTGGAAGCAAGGTTCAAACGCGCTCGCCCATCTGGACGACATCGTCCCCGGCTTCAACACGACCCCACGCGCCATCGTCCGCGAGCTGGCCCGCGCGGCCGACGAGCTGCGTTTGCCCCATGCCGTTCACATCCATTGCAATCAACTCGGAATGCCCGGCAATTGGACGACGACTCTCGAAACGATGCGGGCCGTCGAGGGGCACCGCGGGCACTTCGCGCACATCCAGTTCCAC
>Ga0105047_10018471_pt1 | contig 10804 bp, 7 predicted proteins | sample MAT04_FD_78384 | JGI IMG/M metagenome (GOLD analysis project Ga0105047, IMG submission 78384) | Freshwater microbial communities from Lake Fryxell liftoff mats and glacier meltwater in Antarctica - MAT-04 (megahit assembly) | ecosystem: Environmental > Aquatic > Freshwater > Ice > Liftoff...
ACGCGGAGTGTCACGTGCCCATGGAGGTGATCGAGCGCCTCCGCTCGGTCGCGACGCTCTACGGGATCTTCATGCTGCCCAGCGAGGGAAAGCTCGATCTCGAGTGGACCTCGAGGCTCTCGACGATCCAGATCGTGGATGAGGCGAGCCTCAACAAGAAGGAGGATTCTGGGTCGCGAGCACCACCCCGACGCCGTACGCGCGGGCTTGCTTCATCAGCGCGACGAGCGGCTTCTTGGTCGGCGGGTTCGCCGGATGCGGCGGCAGAAACCCATACACCTCGTCGAACACCACCAGCGCTCGCAGGCGCGACGTGCCGGGCAACGTGCGCACCCAGGTCAGCACTTCTTCCATGAGGATGCCGAGCACCAAGGCGCGCTCGTCGTCGTCCAGATGCGCGACGCTCACGATGGTCGCGGGGGTGCGGCCATCGACGGGCGCCATCCACTTGGCCACATCGAGGTCTTGCCCTCGGCGCCACGCCGCGAGCACCGGCGATGCGATCAGTGTGTTGAGGTCGGCCGCCAGATCCATGCGCTGCCGCTCGCTCACGAAGCTGTCGACCGGCAGCGCGCCAATCTCGGCAATCGGCGGCAGCAGCACTTCACCGATGAGCTCGTTCAGCGGCGCTGCCCGACCGCTCATCAGCCTTGCCTCGGCGAGCACACAGAGCAGCGCGTGCTCACGACTGCGCGCCGGATCGCCATCGCGCAGCACCAGCGACACCGCCGCGCTCAGGGTGGCGCGCGCGCCAGCCCAGCCTGCACCAGGACCCGGGGTCTGCGCTCTGCGGCAAAGGCGAAAGCCTGCGAGGAGGCCGGACATGAATCGATCTAGTTTCGCTTCCCACCCCGGGTCGGTCACGCTGCTGGCGGTCTGCCGCTCGGCCAGGTTTGACAGTCGCTCCGGCCGAGGCGCAGGATAGGGCCAACTCAATTGAGTCTGGAGGAGAGGGCGCATGGACGAACACACTGTGGTTGGACGGTCTCGATGCTCGCGGTGGATCGCATGGACCACGTGGCTGGGGCTCGCGCTGCTTGTCCTCTCCTCGTGCATGGACGACGGCGGGTTGGCCGCCATGCAGGCGGAGATTCGCGGGGGCAGTCCGCCCGATATCGAGCTGAACGCGGCTGGGACGGTCGACCAGCGCGACCCTGCTCAATGGGCCCGCGACGCGTCGGTGCGCGTCAGTTCGCGATTCCTGGGTTGCAGTGGGACGCTGGTCTCACCACGCGTAGTTCTCACGAACGCCCACTGCGTCTGGGCCGCGGCCGTGGACGTCACCTTCTCCCCGCTCGACCCCAATGGCACCGTTGGTGAGGATTTCGGGGCGCCCGCGACGGTGCTTGCGACGGTCAGCGGGTGCGCCATTCACCCGGAGGGTGCCGGGGAGTGCTTTGATGGCGTTGACCGTGGTGAGGCCGCACGCGACTACGACATGGCGATACTCGTACTCGAGGAACGTTTCGACTCGTCACGCCACAGTAGCTATCCGGTCACTCCCGCTCGTGTCGTGGAGGCAGATCCTATTGGCCCATTCGGTCGCGATTCCCAGGAGTGGCTGGGCACGCCAGTTCGCTTCGCGGGGTATGGACAGATTGGACTGCTGGACACCCGGTCGGCCCGCGTGCGGCTCGCTGCCGAGAGTCGAGTCTCGGCGGTGTACCCTCGCGAGTTCTGGGCCTTCGACTTCGGGCACGCTCCTGACGAACCTGGGATGGTGGCGTTCGCTGGCGACAGCGGCGGCGGGGTGTTCGTGATCGACGGGGGCACCGAGCCACCATGGGCCGACGATGGTCGCCCACTCGAGATCCTTGGAATCTACCACGCGGGCGACGGCACCAGTAACTACTCGGTCAGGCTCACGTCTTCGGCCAATCAGGACTTCCTCGCCGACTTCCTCGGTCCCGTCGCTGATCACTATCCTGGGAGGATGGTCACTCTCGGCGCGGATGAGGTGTGGACCGGAGGCCTGGATCTTCCGCGTGCCGACGATAGCGGTCGGGGCACGTGGCGTGATCCGATCACCGGGGAGCGTGCATCAGATGTGGATCCGGACGGTGATGGACTGCGAGGCCGACACGACAACTGCTGGGGAATCTTCAATCCTCGGCAGACTGTGAGCGACGGCGGCCTCACAAGAACGTGCGTCTCTCCGAGCGGTACCACGCTGAGCTATGGGTGCGCACCGCGCCCATCGGTCTTTGATGGGCTTGGTGTCGAGGAGAGCAACGACGCCGACCAAGACGGGATTCCCGACCTCTGTGACAACTGTTCCGCCATACCGAACTCCTCGCAGGCCGACTGCGATGGCGACGGGATAGGCGATGCCTGCGTCTGCGGTCGCGCCGGAGTTCCCGACACCGAGTGCGAGGTCAACTCAGACGGCGATTCCGTTCCAGATGCTTGCGACAATTGCCCGGGCGTAGGGAACGATCAGCGCAATTGCAATGCCGACGCAGAACGCACGTTGATGCTCCCTCAGCTTGGTGACGCATGCGATGGCACACCCTGCGCTGATGGATCGGTGGTGAACCGACCTGCTGGCGGCGGGTACGGCACCCCTTGGTTCGAGGTGGATCCACTGTGGAACGCGACTGCGGACTTCGAGACGGGCTTCCGATTCTGTCCGTGCGCGATTGCGTCGACGAGCTCAGGGTCGCGGGCCCTCTGCGCCGACGCCTTGAGCGGTGTGACCGCTGGATGTCGGATGGCCGAGCCAGCGTTGTACTCGGCCCCGGCGGCCCCGGAGCGATCGGCCTGGCGCATCCCCACCATCTACATCGACGGGGAGCCGGACCCTGTCGTGGGGGAAGCGGTCTCGCTCACCTATGACCCGCCGTTGGTCACCGTGTTCGAGGGCAGCTGGGATGTTTCGGCGGCCGATCGTCCGCGTTGGGCGTCCCTGTTTCCTACTGCGTACCCCGCAGGCGTCGACGCGCTCGAGCCGATTCATGGATTGTCGTGGTTTCACACGCTCGGAGACGACCCTGTGAGTCCCACGCTCAGCAATCACTACACAAGTGGTCCTATCGCGTCGCGGCCAGTGGGGGTGCCCGAGTTCTCGCTGCCTCCCGTGGAGGAGATGATGGTTCCGCTGCTGCCTCTACCATGGGACAACGACTTCTGCCCCTATTGCTTCGAGCGGCTGCCGGTCCCTTGGCTGGTGGTGCCGTGCCTAGATGACGCCTGTCTGGACGTGGATGTTGCCCGAACGAACGTGGCACTGGACGACCGGCTCGTGCTCGACGATCACCCATCGTTCGCGCCATCGGGATTCGACGCCCTCGTCGGTAGCGAGATACTCGTCAATGCGCGGTGGGCGGCGGCGCCGGAGCCGACGTCCCTCGTGGGCGAGGGGGCGCTGCGCCTGGTTGCCTTTGATGGCACGACGACGGCTCCCCTCCAGCTCTTGACCGCGTCACGCGGATTGATCACCCGGTATGGCAAAGGTGGCCAAAACTCTCCAAACGGGGTCGCGGCCTCGTCGACTAGCGTCATCGATTCCGGCTTGCCCGGACTGTCACCGCCGCCGCCCAGTGGATACGCCCTAGCCGTGTCGGGCGCTGAGGCAAGCAGTTGGATTGCCGGCGGGCATGACGCTGCTGGTGGTGAGATGTACGACGTTTGGCGCCATGCCGCGCTCACCGATGCATGGGAGTTGCTCGAACTCACGGGAACGGAGATTGGTCGGGTGCATGCGATCGCATACGGGCCCCTCGACGGCCGCGTATATGTCCTGGATGAGCTCGTCGAGCGTCGCCGCAGTCGCATGCGGTTGCTGAGCTTCCCGCCTAATGGTGGGGTGGTGACCGTCGAGAGTTCTTGGCCGCGGCTTGGCCGCGGGGAGCTGCGCACGCTGCTCGCGGTGGACAGCGACGGGTACGTGTGGATCGCTGGGAGCATTGGCCGTAGCCGCGTGCACGCCGTCGCCCGGCTGCGGCGCGACCCCCGCGGTCGCTTCGTGCCGGCGGGCTTCCGCATCGGTCTTGGCGAGCTCGTTGAGGGCGGGGCGTTCGCTACACCGCGGGGACTGTCGCTTGCTGTCCTAAACCACCGCGCGATCCCTCGAATCATCGGGTATTCGTCGGGTGACCTGCGCGCGCGCGGTGGGCCCGAGGGCTGCTTCTGATGCGTGCGCTCATCGTCGCCATGCTTCTCCTTGGCTGCTCTCCGGTCGGTCCGCCTGTGGCGCCGTACGACGCAGCGCGGGATACGCCCGACGACGTGCGTCGGGATGCCCCTCGGGACGTACCTCGGGACGTGCCCATCGAGACGAACCCCGAGTGGACCGTGCCACCCGCCGTACCCGAACGCTGCACCGTGGAGCGCGCGAGCCATCCCGAGCGGCTGCCCGCGCTCACTTGGGAGGCCTGTGGTGCCGGATGCACTCGCTCTGATCTCGGCACCACCTGGGAAGCCATCGACGCCTGGGTAGTCGATGGCCGCACCTACTTCGAGCTCCTCAGCCGCGAGTTCGGACGGGGTGACACGGACGCGCTAGCGCCCGCCGAAGGGCCGGTGATCGACGCGTGGCGGTATCCAATCACTGGGGTCGCACCCGCATGCCCGATGTTCTGGTACGAGGTCGCCGAGGCCCGCGCCGCGGCGTTCGTCGTGTTCCTCGGAGACGACGACTCGCGGATCATCGAGAACCAGTTCTGGACATTCGACCTCGCGACAGGGCCGTCCTACGGACCGGCCGACATCACGCTCGAGCCTCCGATGGTGGGCAACGGGCGCAACACCCAGGAGTACGTCGTCTCGCCCGTGCTCGAGGCCTTTCGGATCGGATACGGGAGCGTCGTCGTCTCTCATGGAGGCACGCTTCAGCAGATCTTCCCCAGCAACGGATTCGATCTCGGGCTCGTCGGCGATCACCTCACCTTCCTCGACGCCGGTGACGCGCACGCGCTGGTTCAGTGGACGCCGGAGCGTGGGCTCGAGACACTCCACGACCCGGCTGACCCGCTCGGTTACCTGCGGCGAGATGGAACGACGCTGGCGTGGGCCCGACTGATGGACTTCGTAGGCAGTCGCGCCACCCGCGCAGAGCTCTGGACTGCGGACGCGGTACGGGATCCCGCCCTGTTCGCACCCCGGCTCGTCAACGACCGGATCGAGCCCGATGGCGTGTTGGGCGGCGGGGTGTACGCGTGGCAGGTGAACTCCGCCGTCGGAACCGAGGCGCACCTGATCGACCTCGACACCGGCCGCCACCGGGTCCTGCCGTCACCCCCAGGCACCTGGTGCGACACCCTCTATGTGTCCCGCGAGGAGGTCGGGCTCGCGTGCGGTGAGCCCGCCGGCCATCGCTGGATCTACCAGATCGAGCCCGACGTGCAGGCTACTGACGCTCCGGCCCCGTGAAGCGCACCGACGTCATCATGCCGTCCTCGCCTTCTTGATCTCTCGCTGCGTCATCGGGCCTCGCAAGTAGCTCATCGCCCAGCGCGCGTTCAGCAGCGTCGGCGCTTCTTCCTTGGCGCTGCGCACCACGAACCACCGCTGCGATAGCTTCTTCACCAACGCGCTCAGCGGACTCTTGGTCTTGTGCTCGCCGAGGCCCTCCATTAGACGCGCTCGATCCGCGTCGGTCTGGAGGCGCCCGATGATCCAGGTGCCGGCGTTCCCGAGGGCGCGGTAGTCGAGATCCATGGGATTCTGGGTCGCGAGCACCACCCCGACGCCGTACGCGCGGGCTTGCTTCATCAGCGCGACCAGGGGTTTCTTGGTCGGTGGGTTCGCGGGGTGGGGCGGCAGAAACCCATACACCTCGTCGAACACCACCAGCGCCCGCAATCGTGACGTACCAGGCAGCGTGCGCACCCAGGTCAGCACCTCTTCCATGAGGATGCCGAGCACCAAGGCGCGCTCGTCGTCATCGAGATGCGCGACGCTCACGATGGTCGCGGGGGTGCGGCCATCGACGGGCGCCATCCACTTGGCGACATCGAGATCCTGCCCTTGGCGCCACGCCGCGAGCACCGGCGATGCGATCAGTGTGTTGAGGTCGGCCGCCAGATCCATGCGCTGCCGCTCGCTCACGAAGCTGTCGACGGGCAGCGCGCCGATCTGGGCAATCGGCGGCAGCAGCACTTCACCGATGAGCTCGTTCAGCGGCGCTGCGCGACCGCTCGTCAGCCTTGCCTCGGCGAGCACACAGAGCAGCGCGTGCTCGCGGCTCTTGGCCGGATCGCCATCGCGTCCCGTCAGCCTCAACACCAGCGACACCGCCGCGCTCAGGGTGGCGCGCGCGCTGGGCACATCATCGTCCCAGCGATGCGAGCGACGCTCGAGCGCCGAGAGCAGATGCAGCGGCTCGCCCGAATCGGAGCCGGGCGTCACCACCCGCACCATCGTAGTCGCCGCGTACTCGGCGAGCTGGGCCTCATCGATGCGCCACTTGCTCAGGCCCTGCTTGCGCTGGGCACAGGCCGCCTCGACCAGCGGAGGATCGGCGATGCCATCCGCGTCGCCTTGCGCCGCTTCGACCCACGGGGTCATCAGCGCGGGATCGAACGAGGGGAATGCCAGCGCGAGGTTGGGAAGGTCGCCCTTCACATCCACGATGAGCGCGGGGATGCCCGAGCGCAGCGCTTCTTCGACCAGCACGGTCACCAAGCCGGTCTTGCCACTGCCGGTCATGCCGACCACCACCGCGTGGGTGCAGAGCTCGTGGGGGTTCAGCTCGAAAGGGCCGAGGTCGTACTTGGTATTCAGGGAGCGGCGAGCGCCGAGATGAAGAGGTCGATCCATGGGAGTGGCTCACAGGGTTGGAGACGAGGTTCGTAAGGCAGAAGAGAAATGGGATGCGCAGCCCGGGCGAGTGCCCACACCCGGGCCGCGCATATGTCTGACACCGCTCAACCGCGAGGCGGGAGCAGGTCGTTGTCGTGTTGGATGATCAGGTGATCAGATCAGGTGATCAGGACGTGAAAGGCGGGCCGTCGTCGGGACTCGGGGTGACGGGCGGCGGAGGGACGACCTCCGTATCCATGTCCTCCTTGTCCGTATCCACCGGGTCGGTCACCACATCGTCGGGCTCGTCCTCACGGCCAGACGGGCGGCCGCCGCGACCGGCGTAGAGCGACGGGGTGATCATCGCCGCGTCGCCCTCGAACCAGCGGAGGAAGACGACCATGCGGCGCACCTCCTCATAGGTGCGGACGAGCTTGCTCAGCGCACGGGCCCGAAGGTCGGTGGCGCCGATGGAGGCAGTGGCCTGCCCCCGCTTGGAGAGTGCGGACGTCATCCGCATCGCGACCATCTCCGCACGATCGAGATCGGCGCGGGTGATGGGCGTGTGGCCCTCGATGGCACTCCAGTGCTCGCGAAGCACCGAAATCACCACCTGCAGGCTGTCGACGGTCGTCTGGTATCCCTGAAGACCGCGCGCGTTGTTGAGCGATTTTTCGGGCAAGAGCCCGCGATTGACGAGCGACTCGGCGTCGGTGAGGAGCAAGCGATGCTCCCTACCCACCTCGTCGTGCAGCGCCGACGAGTCGGTGCCCTCGTTCGCCTTCTTCCAATCGATATCGGCCTGACGGGTGGCGAGCGCAATGAGCGGGAGCTCATCGACGAAGCGCTTGGCGTCCTGCCCGAAGCGAGTGACCAGCGCAGGCAAGTGCGCCTGCACCCGCCCCACCGTGGCCCACGCCGCGAGGAAGGCGACGGTAGGATCGAGCCGAGGCCGCCGCTCGATCTGCTCCTCGGCCATCGCCATCAGCGCAGCGCGCTGACCCTCGAGCGCCTCCTGAAACCGCGGGCCCTCCTCAGAAGTGGTGGGGGTAGAAGAAGAGTCGTTGCTGATAGGTGCCATCTGAACTGTCCTTTCGTGCGAGGGGGTTTTCTCTCGCGATGGCAAGCTTCTCGGCAGGGGTTGCGGACCCGTTGCTAAGGTCGCGTTCTTTTTTCGTTGAGGGTCAGCGGGGACGAAAAACGCCGCGAATTCTAAGTTTGAGTTGGATTTTCGATTTTGAAATCGGGGTGGGTAAGTAGAACTTGGGGGGTGGAGGTTTGGAAACGGTGGCGGGGTAGGTGGAACTGGGGCGCCACGGATTTGGAGACGCCTCCGGGAGGTAGAAACCTGGGCGCCGCGCTCTGAGAGAGTGCAGGTCCACGCGCCGCTTGGGTGCGGACGCCTCCGCCGTGTTGGCCCCCACCTCGAACTTGGCGCCGGGCCCTGCACCGCCGCGGCGCACGAGGCGGGCCGACCGAGATGGAGGCCGCCCGCCAACCCCTGCGGGGTACCGGGCGCCCGCATCGTTGAAGGACGCAAGCGGCCCACGCGGCCGGCCCACGGCGGTCTTGCGGCGCGCTTCAGGTCGACAACCGACCGCCGTCCTGTCTAAGCTCGCGAGCGATGGAGATGAAGTACGCGACGCACCTCGGGAAGTGCGAGCAGCCTTGCCCGCCTGCGACCAGCAAGGCGAAGAGCGACCTCGCGTTTCGCTTCACGAGTGCGACGCCCTCTGCAGCCGACTTCGTACCTGTCGGAATCATGCGCCCCCGGGCAGAAGACTCGTGCTCCTCGTTTGGGCTCTCGTTCTTCACCACGCTGGCTTTCGCACGAGACCGGTACAGAGCGCTCGGCAAGAAGGGCGCAAACATCGCTGCCCGGGTTGGCAGCCACATCGCCAAAGTCTCGATCTCCCTGGCCGATGGAGTGGCGACGCCCCCGTCGTCGAGCGGGCACTTCGACTTTCACGAGGCGGCGACTGCGACACTCGAACGCAGTGTCATCGACGTCGTCTTGGCCCCTGTGACCGGCTCGCCTCGATGACTGGATTGCCTGCATTCGGTTTGCCGCTCGCGGTCTCGGCGCTGCGCTGGGTGCGCAGCATCGAGGAGTTCGACGGGCCGATTCTCACCGAGTACGCCGACGACAAGGGCGGCGTGTACCTCGAGAAGTGGTGCGCCCAAGACGCCACGAGTGGGGTCGTTCGCTCGCTGCGGGTAGCGACGCGGCACCGAGCCATCGCCGAGTACATGGCGGGTCGCACGTCGCTGCGCACGCTGTTGACGCAGCCGAACCAGAACGCTGGATTCCTGGTGGACGTGGACCGCGCGGGCACCATCGTCGCGGGCTTCCTCGTCGACATCCAACAGTTGCCGAGCGAGTACCTGCCGGACGACGACGCGATGCACGACGACTCGCTGCGTCCCCGCACCGGCACCATCCGCGAGATGTTCCTGCTCGACGGGAACTGGGACGGCGGGACCATCGCTCGACTCGAACGCCGCTATATCGACGTGGCCGCCTTCGCCCACTGCACGCGCCCGCTCGTCGTCGGGCAGCCACCCCAATACAAGTTCTCCAGCGGCTGGGCCTATGGGAGCGCGTTCGCGACGATGCGGGCGAGGATGCCCAGGGCGCTGAAGCCCAAGTCAGCGACCGTCGAGGCCAACTCTCCGGGCGTCCTCGCCATCGACGCACCCGCAGCGACTGCCGAGATGGTGCTCGATGCCCTGCGTCGCGCGAAGAAGGCAGACGCCATCACCGCGTACGACACGCTCCACGACTGGACCAAGCTCCGGTACGAAGTCGCGGAGACCAAGCTCGAGCTTCAGCGCGCGGAGAAGGACCTGCGCGCCCTCTGCGCTCAGCTCGACGTCGAGGTCACGTCCGTGTGGATCGCCGAAGAGGAGCGGCCCCATCACTCGATACTGACCGCCGGCAAGCTGGTCGCCGCCTACTACCGGCGACTGTGGGAGGTGCTCACTCCAGCAGGCGCTGAGTTCGTTCGTCCGGAGTTCGCGTCGCCGCCGGCCGCGCCGGACAGCGTGCTGGTGGCGGAAGACGAGGACGAAGATCTGCGCTGGTGACTCGTGTCAGCGCGCCAGGCAATAGCAGGTAGCCGGTTCTCGAACCCTGTGCGGCCTCGACTATCGTTCGAGTGTTGCCGGCCATCATCGGGTTCCGCGGAATCCGGTCGCGAACTGGCCGGGGGCCTGGCGGCGGCGCGGTTGTCCTCGATCGCCCCAAGTACAAAACTCGGCCTCAGAGACCTGAAAGCCATCGACCAAGTTGAGTGGCCGCAGACTCCCATGGCGGCACCGCGCTTCCGCTCGTGGACGAACCAGGTTCCCGCTTGCCGGCTCAGTCTTGGGAGGTGACGCCTCCGAGTCTGGAACGTTCGCTACTCGGCGGCCGCCCAATGCTGCGAGGCCCGGTACCCTTTGCCGGTGCCCGGGTGGGGATCGTGCTGGCCTATCAGGCCGAGGTATTTGGCCGCGACCGGTCGGTTGCGCTCGGGAGCAGGGATCGGTGTACGCACCGGAGGCAGAAGCTTGAGCGGCGACCGGAGACGGTCCCCGAGGAGCTGCACTCTGATCGCGCGGCCGATGACCTCAGCAAGGAGTGATGGCACCGCGTTCCCGAGCTGTTTGTGTACAGCGCCGTAGCCACCCGTGATCCGCACGTCGTCAGGGAACGTCTGGATACGGCACAGCTCACGCATTGAGAGCCGACGGTTCTTCCAATGAAACGGGCCGATTGCGGGGCCGGGTTGAGCCTGTACTGTCCAGGACGGCCTGTTCTTCGCGAGCTTGAGTAGAAACGACCAATACCTACGACGCCACCCGAAGAGCGGCTTGCCGCCGCGCCGGTCGGTGTGCCAGAGGTAGTTTTCACCCTCCGGGATCGAGGGCAGCAGATCAGCCCACCGCCCTCGCGTGGTCAGGTCCTCATCGGGCTCCGGCTCGACGTCTCCGATCGCGTCCCAGGCAGTGCGGTACGGCTGAAGGAGTTCGTCGCCGAGGAGCCCGCTCGCCCCCACGGGCGCATGGGTCGCCGACGGAA
>Ga0105047_10018472_pt1 | contig 10803 bp, 8 predicted proteins | sample MAT04_FD_78384 | JGI IMG/M metagenome (GOLD analysis project Ga0105047, IMG submission 78384) | Freshwater microbial communities from Lake Fryxell liftoff mats and glacier meltwater in Antarctica - MAT-04 (megahit assembly) | ecosystem: Environmental > Aquatic > Freshwater > Ice > Liftoff...
GGACAATATCATTAAAAATCTTTATCCGCAATTCCTTGAGTTGAAGCGCCAGATCGACGGACTCAAGGCAAGTGGCCTGGGTGACAGGCATCCGACTGTCCAAACGAATGCCAGGGTACTGACGCTAATGAAATCGCAGTTGGAAGAAGGAGTTGTTAATCTACGGACGCGGCTACAGGGTCAGCTTGAAACTGCGAAGGAGCGCCTTGCCAAAGCCGAGGAAAAGATGGATGAAAGTAAAAAAGTCGCGGTCGAAACGGGTATTGATATCCAGGACTACATTGACGCGAAGAGAAACTTCGAAACCGACCAGGCTCTTCTCGAGCAAATGAAACTCAAGTTGATCAGCGAGGAGATCGATGGCGGCATGACTGAGGATCCCGTCATCGTTCACGATGACCCGGTGATCTCGGATTCACCGGTCAGTCCGAATGTCACTCTGAATCTCGTTCTCGGAGCTGTTGTCGGACTCATCTTCGGAGTGGGTATTGCCTTCTTCCTTGAATATCTCGATACATCGGTCAAAAGCCTTGAGGATGTGGAACGCTATCTTCAGGTTCCGGTTCTCGCGGTCATTCCCAAGGATGTGGGTATCCTGCACAAACAGAACGGCATGAGTCCCGATGCGGAAGCCTACCGGATTCTACGAACCAACATCGAGTTCAATCGCAAGAACCCGGAGGACAACGCCATCACCGTGGTGTCCGGGGGTGCTGGCGAAGGAAAATCCACGACGCTTGTCAATCTCGCATACATCTGTGCGCAAGGTGGCTACACCACACTGATGATCGATGCCGACCTGCGGCGGCCCCGGCTTCACACCTTTTTTGATATCAACAACTCCGTCGGTCTGACCAATTTTCTGACCACCGAGCTGATGCTGGAAGATGTGATTCTACAGACTCCGGTGGACAACCTGTATTTCATGCCGTCGGGTATCCTTCCCGCTGATGCGGCTGGCATCCTTAACTCCCGCCGGATGTCCGAACTCATTCAGGATGTGAAACAGCGTTTCGATCTGGTTCTTGTGGACAGCCCGCCGATTCTCGGGGTTAGCGACGCTTCGGTTCTTGCCAGCGAAGTCGATCTCACCATGATCGTTGTCCAGCACCGCAAACTCCCTCGCAACATGCTGCTGCGCGTCAAACAAGCGGTTGAGAACGTAGGTGGCCACGTCATCGGTGTCGTTCTGAATAACGTGGATGTCCGTAGTGACAGCCAGTACCAGTATTACACCAGTTACTACACCTACTACGCGCCGGCCGAATCCCAGATCGGTCCCCCGGTCGGAAAAGGCAACTCCGCGGCACAACAAACGGTGAGCGCGGATTCTTCCAAAGATTCCGACTTGTATTGATCCGAAATGACGCTAATCTGAAAGGGTATCCGTCGTATGGATGCCATTTCAACAAGCCATCAACCCAACAACTACCCCTGAAACTGTCATGATTCTGAAATTTTTTTATGCCGCCGCCCTTGCTTTGGTCTGCCTTGTGACCCCGGCAATGTCCCAGATCGAAGCTGGGACTTCCGTCCAGATCACCATCATGGGTGTCCCACTCGAGGAAAAAGGCAAGATTGATGCGGTTTATCCCGTCTCCGAAAGTGGTACCGTCAACATGCCATTCGTCGGCGTGATCCGTGCCGCCGGGATGCGCCCTGAAACCTTGGCCGCTTCCATTCAGAACGCCTACCGTTCCCAGCAGATCTACACCAATCCCACCATCCAGGTGATTGATACTCGCGGGGGCCTGACCGCGCGTGAGCAAATGGTTCATGTCGGCGGGCAGGTCAGGAGGACTGGCCCCGTGAATTTCCAAAGAAACCTCACCATTTATCAGGCTGTGCAAGCGGCAGGCGGTGCAACGGAATTTGGCAGTCTCAAGCGCGTCAAACTGTTCCGCGACGGAAAAACGCAGACCTTCGATCTGACCAATCCACAGTTCATGAGAATTCCGTTGCAGCCGGATGACACCTTGGAAGTCCCTCAGAAAAACTGGCTCGGAAATTGAGTTTTCCTGAGGCCAAGGCTTTTTATCCTTATCACGTCCCTAAAATGAATCTTAGAACCATCGCCTTCATAGGACTTTCAGCCATTAGTCTGATTGCCCCCGCAAAGTCGGAGATCCAGGCCGGAACCACGGTGAAAATCGAGATCATGGGCGTGCCGGGAGAGGAGAAGATCAAGATCGACTCCATGTATCCGGTTGCGGAGGGTGGTAAGATCAACATGCCGTTCGTTGGTAAAATCCAAGCTGCTGGTCTGACATCCGAAGCTTTGTCAGATTTGATCGAAGCGTCCTATATAAAGGCGGGTATTTACGAAAATCCAACCATCCAGGTCTTCGCGGACAGGGGTTTCGATGGGCCGCAGGAGCAATTCGTTCATGTCGGTGGGCAAGTGAGGAAGACCGGTCGTGTGAACTTTCAGAAAGGTCTGACCCTCTACCAAGCCGTCCAGGCGGCGGGAGGAACCACGGAATTCGGAAGTATGAAGCGGGTGCAACTTCTTCGCGATGGAAAGACCCAGTCTTTTGATCTGACCAAACCGGAATTCATGACCTTTCCTGTGAAACCCTCCGATACCCTGATTGTTCCTCAGAAAACCATTTTCAACGGTTGAGATAACTCCAGCGAACTGCTTCTATATACGCCATGAAAACAGGAGTGTTGTCTTCAGCTCTCTTTGGATTCATGGCGGTTTTGCTTTTTGCGGAAGGCATCCCCGCTGTGCTTCTTAGCGGGTTGAGTTCGGAAAATTTCAATGAACGGGAATCCTCCCAATCAAAAATTGTCGATTGGGCACGGGAAAAAAAGAAGGCGGCTACGAGTGTGATTGTGAAACTTTCCAAGCTCAGTGAGGATCCTGAGGTCAGGCAGAGGTGCGCGGTCATTCTGAGGGAACTCAGCAATGAGGACTACCTGTCGGATGGAATTGGCTATCTCGGCATTAACATGGCCGAAGAAGCCTTCCCTGCCGATGAGGCTGGTCAGCAACGGATTGGCATCAGGATCAGAGGCGTGATGCGCGGAAGCCCGGCGGATGAAGCTGGATTGAAAGCGGGAGATCTGATCTTGGGTCTTGACGGCGAAACCTGGAACAAAGTGGGTTCAGTGAATATTTTCACCGATACGATCGGCCGAAAGAAGCCCTTGGTCGAGGTGGTGCTGTCGGTGAAACGCCAAGCTGGTGAGACGGAGGATATCAAAGTGAAGCTCGGCAAGCGCCCGGTAGAGGACCTGCTCATGGCGAGAGGGGATATCGAGCTGCTGGACAAACACGCGAAAGACCAACATTTCAGGGAATGGCTCAAGGAGCAGGAGAAATAAAATCCCTAGATTCCAAGCCGGGAAATCTCAGTCATTTCCAATCTCCGCCATGTTCCGGGTTCAAGGCTGTCATCCGAGAAATTGGCAATGTGAACCCGGATGAGTCGTAAGGTCGGGTGACCAATGGCGGCGGTCATGCGCCTGACTTGGCGGTTTTTTCCTTCGATGAGAGTGATTTCAATCCATGTGTCCGGGATGGATTTGCGGATCCGGATAGGAGGAATCCGGGGTGCGATGTCCGGCTGCGGTCGGCAGATTCCGGCTTCGCAGGGGAGGCACCGGTGCTTTTGGATGATGATTGCGCCGGAGCATAGTTTGCGCATGGAAGCCTCGGATGGCTCGCCTTCGATTTGAACCAGGTAAGTGCGGGGATGGGAGTGCTTGGGATCGAGGAGCCGGTTGTTGAGTCCGGCCTCGTCTGATAACAGTAGCAGTCCCTCGGAGTCCATGTCCAAGCGACCGAGCGGATAGACGTCTTTCGGGAAATTAAAATCCGCGAGAGTCCGTTGTCCGGGCTGGTCACGGGTGAACTGGCAGAGGACGCCGTATGGCTTGTGGAAGGCTAGGATCAATTTGAAGACGGAGTTCCAGTCCCAAAGAGACTGCTGAGGGGATTTTTGATCGTGAAATCAGATGACGCAAGATTTCTGCCAGGATGAATGAATCGGTGTCGCAAGCGTCGTATCCGCGTTATGAAATTTCCAGTTTCCGCTTCCCTGATGCTTATTTCAACCTTCGCGGTAGTCGGATGCACCTCGCCCGATCTGCCAGAGAGTTCACGGATCGGACACAGGAGTGGAAATGGGAATGCCGATCTGAGAACGCCATCGCAATGGGGAAGCAAGCCATCCGATCGGTCTCGCTGGTGGGACGGCGGTGAAACCCGCTATCCGAATTCCGGCTATTACTCCAGTGAGAGCCGTTAGGCTTCCCCGGCAGCGCTGATGACTGGCTCTGGCAGGGTGGCCATCGCTTCCTCGATGCGGGGGTTGATCTTGTGCTCGACGGTTTCCACGGCGACGCGGATCGCGTTGCGGACGGCCAGGCCTGTAGAGGAGCCGTGGGCGATGATGACCACGCCATTGACGCCTAGCAGTGGGCTGCCACCGTAGGTTTCGTAACTGCTTTTCGCTTTGAGGGCTTTGAAGGCGCCTTGGGCGAGGACGGCGCCGGCCATGCGGAGAGGGGTTTCCTTGATCTCGGTCTTCAGCCATTTGGAAACGGCTTTCGCGGTGGCCTCGACACTCTTGAGGACGATGTTTCCGACGAAGCCGTCGCAGAGGACGATATCGAGTTTTGTTTCGAAAAGGTCGTGGCCTTCGACATTGCCGACGAAGTTGATACCAGGGGTGGCTTTGAGACGTTTGAAGGTTTCTTTGGTGAAGGTGGTGCCTTTTTCCTCCTCCTCGCCATTGGACATGAGGCCGACCCGGGGGTCTTTCACGCCGAGCACGTATTTCGCGTAAGCGGTGCCCATGATGGCGTAGGCGACGAGGTGCTCGGGTTTTGCTTCGGGGTTGGCTCCCGCGTCGAGAATGTTGCAGATGCCGTGTTCGTTCGGAAGTGGGGAGGCGATGCCGGCCCGGTCCACGCCTTTGAGGCAGCGGAGTTTCAGCGTAGCGGCGGCGACGGCGGCTCCGGTGTTGCCAGCGGAGACGAAAGCATGGGCGGTGCCGTCTTTCACCAGATCCATGGCGACGCTTATTGAGGAAAGTTTTTTCCGGCGCACGGATTTCGCACCCGGCTCGGCCATGCCGATGACTTCCGGGGCGTGGACGATGCTGACGCGCTTGCTGTTGAGATCGAGTCCGTTAATGGCGGCCTCACGTTTGAGCGTGGCTTCGTCGCCGACTAGATAAAGGTGGCTGAGTTTGGGATTGTTTTGAAGAGCCTCGATAGCTCCGACGATATTGATCCGGGGGGCGTTGTCACCGCCCATGGCATCCAGTGCGACCTTCATGGAAATGGGATTATTGTACGGGAAAAAAGACTTTGAACAGTACGAAGAAAGAACCCACGCCAGATGACCAGCGGGGGTTCTTGAAATCCTTGCGGAAAATCAAATCAGTGAGCCTCCACTTCGAGAACCTTGCGGCCGCGGTAAGTTCCGCAGGAAGGGCAGGCGATGTGGGATGGGACGGTGGCACCGCAATCGGAGCAGGCACCGAAGATCGGTGCTTTCCAGCGGTTCGCGCCGCGGCGCATTTTTTGGCGGCTTTTGGATTGACGGCGTTTTGGTACGGCCATGGTCGTTGTATATTAAGGTTGATCGTTGAGACCCGTGAGGTCGTTGAGAGCGGACCATCGGTCGTCGCCCTCGCTGCGGGGGGCAGGTGATAAGTCATTTTCCGCAGGTTTGTCCACTGCTAAATATCGGGAATCCAAATCGCACGGCTCCGGCACGTCCCCTTCGTCGCAGCGCGGGCTTGTGGGGAACTCCAGAAGCACCTCTTCCCGCAAGGCTTCGGTGACATCGAGCTGGCTGGAATTGCCGGTTTCCACGGCGATCGCGGCGGAATCCAGATAGATGGTTTGGAGAAATTCCTTGAGCGTGACGACGCAGGTGAAGGTGAAAGGGGCGGAAACGGTGCCTGTGAGGAGCAGTTCGTTTTGGAAACGCTGCGCCCAAAGATCGTATTTCAGCGGTCCGGCGGACTTCGCGTCGTTTTGCGGGAGGTCGAAAATGCTTCCGTCCAGCTCGCCGGAATAGGCTTTCCCTTCCTCGGGGAGGGTAGGGAGATCGATGATGAGGGAGGTGTTCACGGGGAAACTTTAAATTTCAACTTTCAAAATTCAACTCTCAATGGAGAAGCTCCGTTCACTCCGCTCTTGAGAGGCGGGTGAGGCCGCGTTGGAGGAGGGCGGTATCGACGTTGGTGGAGATGGCTTCGTCGAGATAGACGGTGAAGTTTTCCTCCAGGAACTCGATGGAGTGGAGGTTGTCGGCGTTGGGTTTTTCGAAGGCTTCGATGAGTTTCCTCATGCTGTCGATCTCGATGCCGTTGACTTTTTTCACGATGAGATTCCGCAATGGCTCGTAGCCGACGGTGGCGGGAGTGGGAATGGAGCCGCTGAGGAAAATGACGCGTTTGGCCTTGTCCTCGTATTTCTCGGGGTTTTCATAAGCATCGAGGAGGTTGAGAGGGGCGCGGGAGGACCAGTCTTTTCCGAAGGCTTCGAGGACGGGGCGTGTGAGTTCTTGGAAGATGAGGCCACCCTTCACGAGAAAATTTGGAGCGCGGTCGAACTGGTAGTCCGGGACAAGGTGTTGCTGGGGTTCCTCGCGGGTGAGGGTGGCGGTGATTTCCATGGGCTCGCCATCGCGGAGGAGGCCAAGGATGATCTCATCGCCAGCGGATTTCTCCCCACGCACGAGATGGCCCCAGAAGACGGGGCCGTAGTGGGGATGCTCGTAGTAGCCGCGCCGGTCGATGGGGAAACCTGCGGCGCTAAGGAGGACGTCGCCTTTTTTCACTCCGGCGAGATCGGCCGCGCCACCGATGCGGACCTTGCTGATATAGAGTCCTCCCTGATCGGGCTGGAGTTTGAGAAATTTCCGGAAAGAAGGATCCTCGGTGCGGGCGATGGATACTCCGAGCGAGGGGAAGCCGGCGTAGGCGCCATCTTTCACGTTCGCCAGAAAATGGGAGATGACATCGACGGAGAGAACGTCCGAGATCTGGTCCTTGGAATCGTAGCTGAGGAGGATGCCTGAGAGGGATTTTCCATTCAGAACTGGTAGTGAAAAACTACTCGCCGCGCTCTGCATCGAGGCTTTCACGAGATAGGTGAGGAAGCTCTGGTTCGGCAAGAAGCTGGTGGAGATATCGACGGATTGGAGTGTGCCGCTGGTGAGGAGGGTCGTGCCGTTGTCCTCCACCTGGATGATGCGGAGGGTATCGCCGATGGATGGCGGTTCCGCGAGCTCCAGGGCGGTGGTGCCGGTGAAAAATTTTTCAGAATCCTCTTCGGACTTCACGGTGAGGAGGGCGAGGTTCGCCTCGTAATCGACGGCGATAATTTTCGCCTCGGCGGTCTGCGAGCCATCGGGAAGCTCCAGCTCAAGGTATGTGGCGTCGGCGACCATTTCACCGGTGGTGAGCACTTGGCCGGGACCGACGATGGCTCCGAGCGAGCGCAAGTGCTGGGGTGGATTCTTTTCCCATGGCTGGCCGGGATTCCACGATTGGCTGGTGGAATTGATGCGCACCACGGATTCGGTCGGGCCGACTTCCGGGGCTGCGGTTTCCGTTTCCTTGGGTGCTTCCAGGACGATGGATTTCGGCATTTCCTTGCAGGAGACGACTAGGAGGACGAGGGGCAGAAGGAGATATTTCATGAATAGGGTGAAGGGAATTTATCGAAGTTCGAGCACGTCCTGCATGTCGTAGAGGCCGGGTGGTTTTCCCTCCAGCCAAAGGGCGGCGCGGACGGCTCCGGAGGCGAAGGTCATGCGGGAGGATGCCTTGTGGGTTAGCTCGACGCGCTCGCCATCGGCGGCGAACATGACTGTGTGGTCACCGACCACATCGCCACCGCGCAGGGTGTGCATACCGATCTCGCGGGTATTGCGAGGGCCGATGTTTCCGACCCGCCCGTGGGCGATGTCCTCCTTGTAGGAGGTTCCGGTTTCCTCATTCAGGATATCCAGAAGCCGTCGGGCGGTGCCGGATGGAGAGTCAATCTTATGACGGTGGTGCATTTCCGTGACCTCGATGTCGAAGGTGTCCTGCCTGAGGATGCGGGCGGCGAGGCGCGTGAGGTGGAAAAGAGTGTTCACACCCACGGAAAAGTTCGGAGCGTGGACGATGGGGATCTCCTTCGCAGCGGCGTGGATGCTTGCAAGCTCCGCCTCGGTGTGACCGGTGGTGCCCATCACAAGCATGGTTTTATCTCGCAAAGCTGCCTCGATCAGGCTGGTGGAAAAGGAGTGCACCGTGAAATCGATGATGGCTTTGGCTACTTTGACGGCTGAGTCGAGATTTTCGCCGGCGTCGTGGGTGGAGGCGATGACGGTGCCAGGGTTCGCCTTGACGGCTTCAGCGACGGCCAGGCCCATCCGGCCGGACTTTCCTGTGATGAGAATTGGGAGCATGACGCGCGGATGATGGAGGCGGAATGGGAAAATGAAAACGGGAATTTTCACACATCCCACTGCAAGACCGCGACGGAATTACCCGTAAATGACAGGATGCGCCCACTGATCGCCGCCCTTCTCGGGACGACCTGCCTCGCCCAAGCCTACGAGGAGACCACCGCTTTTGAAAAAGCCCGGACGGTTCTCGAATTGAATTGCGTCGGGTGCCACACTCCGGAAGAGGCCAAAGGTGGACTGATCATGAGCACCGCCGAAGAGTTCCGCTCGACCGGGGATTCCGGAAAAGCTCTCGTCGCCGGCGACTTGATAGCCTCGGGCATCTATACCCGCATCAGTCTCCCCGCCGATGACGATGACCGCATGCCCCCCAAGAAACACGGCGTGCCTCTCTCCGCCGAAGACATCGCCTCCCTGAAAGCATGGATCGAGTCCGGTGCGGAATGGCCCGAGGGCGAAATTTTTCACCCGCGCTCCAAGACCGCCCTGCCGAAGTGGGACGCGCCTGCCGATCCGGCCATCGTTTCCATCGAGGCCTTTCCGAAAGAGATCAGCCTGGAAACCGCCGCCGATTTCCACCGTGTCATCGTCATCGCGCGCATGAAGGACGCCTCCACGCATGATATCACCCGGCAGTCCAAGCTCACTCTCTCCAATGAAAAAGCCGTAGCCCTGAAGGAAAATCTCCTTACTCCCAAGGAAGATGGCGAAGCAAACCTAAAAATCGACTACCGCGGCCTCTCCACCGAGGTCGCCGTAAAAGTGAAGGACGCGAAAAAAGAGCGCCCCATCTCCTTCCAGCTCGATGTCATGCCCGTGCTCACTGCCGCGGGTTGCAATACTGGCTCCTGCCATGGCTCCGCACGCGGGCAGGACGGCTTCCACCTCTCCCTCTACGGCTTCGATCCCAAGGGCGACCACTTCCGGCTCACCACGGAAATGGCCGGCCGCCGCGTCAACCTCGCCATCCCCGAGGAATCCCTGATGATCACGAAGTCCACAGGCACAGTCCCGCACACCGGGGGGAAAATTTTCGATAGCGGCACTCCGTTTTACGAAACCCTCGTCCAGTGGATCCGCGATGGTGCGAAGTTCGATGAAGGAGAAATTCCGCAACCTACCGGCATCGAGATACGCCCCGCACAGGTCGTCCTCACGGGAAAAGACGTCCGCGTCCCCTTCACCGTCCGCGCCAGTTATTCCGATGGCTCCGACCGCGATGTCACCACGCTCACCACTTTTTCCAGCTCCAATGACAACTCCGTGAAAATGGACAAGCGCAGCGGCATGGCCACCTCCGCCGAGCGCGGCGAAGCCTTCCTCCTCGGCCGATTCCACACCTTCACCGAGGGTTCCCAGGCCATCGTCGTCCCCGCCGGCCTCAAATATGAGCGCCCCGAATACAAGCCTTTCAACTACATCGACGACCTGGTCGCAGAGAAGCTCAACAAGCTCCGCATCATTCCTTCCGGCCTCGCCTCTGACGAAGCTTTCCTCCGCCGCGCCTTCCTCGATATTGTCGGCCTCCCGCCCACACTTGAGGAGCGTGAAAAATTCATCGCGGACACTCGACCGGAGAAGCGTGACGCACTCGTCGATGATCTCTTGGGCAGAAAGGAATTCACCGAAATGTGGGTCATGAAATGGGCGGAGCTGATGCAGATCCGCACCACCAATGTCAACGGAGCCAACGTCTCCTACAAGGCCGCGCTCAACTACTACCAATGGCTCCGCGAACGCATCGCCGCAAACATGCCCTTCAACCAGCTCGTCCGCGAGCTTCTCGAAGCCAAGGGCGGCACCTTTGACAACCCCGCCACCAACTATTTCCAAATGGAGGCCGACGTCCTCAAACTCACCGAAAACGTCGCCCAGGTCTTCATGGGCACCCGCATCCAGTGCGCCCAGTGCCACAACCACCCCTTCGACCGCTGGACCATGGATGACTATTATCGCTTCGCCGCCTTCTTCGCACAGGTGAAACGCAAGCCCGCCGAGGATCCGCGCGAGAGAATCGTCTTCGATGGCGATGGAGAAATCCAAAACCCCGTCACCAAGCAAAACATGGAGCCGAAATTCCTCGGCGGTCCCAAGCCGGAGATCGCCAAACACCAGACCCGCCGCGAATCCGTCGCCAACTGGCTCGCCTCTCCGGAAAACCCATGGTTCGCGCGCAACGTCGTCAACATCATCTGGGACCATTATATGGGAGTCGGCATCGTCGAGCCGGTCGATGACGTCCGCGTCTCCAATCCGCCCTCCAACCCCGAGTTGCTCGACGCCCTTGCGGAAAAATTCGTCTCCTACGACTACGATTTCAAAAAGATCGTCCGCGACATCTGCACCTCCCGCACCTACCAGCTCTCCACGGAAACGAA
>Ga0105047_10018474_pt1 | contig 10802 bp, 7 predicted proteins | sample MAT04_FD_78384 | JGI IMG/M metagenome (GOLD analysis project Ga0105047, IMG submission 78384) | Freshwater microbial communities from Lake Fryxell liftoff mats and glacier meltwater in Antarctica - MAT-04 (megahit assembly) | ecosystem: Environmental > Aquatic > Freshwater > Ice > Liftoff...
ACACGCGGACATTCAAAAGGCTAACCGCGCTTCTTTCGGCGCGGATCATGGTCTAGCCCCGCTTCAGCCGGCGACGATCCCCTCAGCCCGTGCCATCGCCACCCAATGATCGCGGAAGCCCGCCACGAAGCGCGCGAAATCCGCACCCATTGGCGCGGGCGTGCGCGGCGCCGAGGCGAATTCCGTGAGTCGCGCCTGGATGCCGGGCTGCGCGGCGATGGGCGGCACCGCCGCCATGATACGCGCGCCGATCGCGGCCGGCAGTGCCTGCGGCGCACTGAGACCGATCCACTGCGTATGCGTCGCCTGGCCATAGCCGAGTTCGGCCAGCGACGGCACATCCGGGAAGGCCGCGACGCGCTGCTCACTCGAGGTCGCGAGCATGCGAAGCGAGCCGTCGCGCAACTGGCCCACCAGCGTGGTGATCGGCGCGTTCAGCGCATCGATCTGCCCGCCCAGGAGGTCCTGCAGGGCGGGCGCCGTGCCGCGATAGGGAATGTGGTCCAACTGCGTGGCCCGCGCGGCGCGCGCGACAACCGCACCCATGATGTGCTCGGCCGAACCGACGCCGGAGGAGCCGTAGCGGACGGGACGGGTGCGCGCCGCCTCCAGCATTTCGGGGAGCGTGCGGAAGGGCGAGCGGCCGAGGACGACGGTTATGGTCGGCGCCTCGGCGACCATGGCCAGGTGCGTGAAATCGGCCACCGGGTCATAGGGCATGCTGGGCAGCACGCCGGGCGCGAAGCCGAAGGGGATGGCGTGGCTGACGGCGATGGTCAGCCCGTCGGGTGCGGATTTCGCCACGAGATCGGCGCCGAGCGTGCCCGAGGCACCGGTGCGGTTCTCGACCACGACATTGGTGCCGAGCGCCTCGCTCAGCGGTGCCGCGAACAGGCGGCCGATGGCGTCCGCGAGGCCGCCGGCCGGAAAACCCGCGATCAGCCGGATGGGCTGGCGATTGGGCCAGGGAACCTGGGCACTGGGCGCCTGGGCACTGGCAGCACCCGCGAGCAGCAGGGTAGGCGTGGCGAGCAGAAGGCGGCGCTGCATGGAAAACGAGCTCCTTGATCACGTGCACGGCGCACCCTGCTTGCATCCTGTGCGGCTGGCGCGCAGGCGTCCGGCAGGGCGGCGGGATGCATCTGGCACAGCAAGGCTCGTGCCAGTCGCCGGTCGGCGTCATGCGGTGTAGATGCCACGCATGAGCCAGGCACCGCCTCCCGACTCGCCCCTTGCACGCCTGCTCGACGGCCCGATGCGCCCCGGCACTCTGCGTTGGATCGGCCTGCGCCCGGCGCATCGCGCGCTCATTCAGGCCGTGGGCGAGGCGCGCGCTGAACCCGGCCGCGGGCTGGAGGGCGACCGCTGGCGGGGTGCCCTGGACGGCAAGCGCCAGGTTACGCTGATCGCCGCGGAACACCTCGTCGCCATCGCGGCTTTCCTCGGCCGCGCGGAAGTCGCGCCGGAACTGCTGCGGCGCAACCTCGTCGTCTCGGGCGTGAACCTTCTGGCGCTGAAGGGCCGCCGCTTCCGCCTGGGCAAGGCCCTGTTGGAACACAGCGGCGAGTGCCACCCCTGCTCGCGCATGGAGGAGGTGCTGGGGCCTGGCGGCTACAACGCCGTCCGCGCCCATGGCGGGCTGACCGCGCGCGTGATCGAAGCGGGCGTGCTGCACTTGGGAGACGCGCTCATCCGCGTCGCGTAAAGCGCCTCAGGGGCGCGGCAGCCAGCTATCGAGCTGCGCGTGGTTCAGGAAGAATTCGTCGCGCGGGAACATGTCGGTGAGCGGCGCTGGCACCCGCGGGGTGGTGGGCGTCCAGACCGTCATCTCGCCATCGACGAGCTTGGAGAGGTCGATCGAGCCAGGGTTTCCGCGCCGCGCGAAGGCCACGAGGTCCGGCTCGCGCAGGCGCTGAAGCAGGGCCGCCTGGTCGAGCTGGATCGGCCGGTCGCTGCCGATCATCACCTGGACCGGACGCAGCATCACGGCATAGGGGAAGGCGGCGGCGAAAGTGTCCACCACGCGCCACGTCGGCGCCCACTGTACGTAGAGGCCGCCGGGTGCGAGGCGGGTGCGTACCTGCTCCAGGAACTCGGCGCTGTAGAGCAGGCCCGAATGCGAGGATTGCGGACGGATCGCATCGGCCTCGATCACCTCGTAAAGGCCGGTGCCGCGCGTGAGCGCGCGGCGGCCGTCGCCGTATTCCATGGTCAGGCGGCGGTCCGCCAGAAGGGCGGCAACGCCCGATTCCGGACGCTCCCGCGCGATTTCCTCAAGGGCGTCGAGCACCGGCTTGATGAGCTCGATGGAACGGATTTCGCGCGTGGCGGGGTTCACCGTGGCGCCATAGGGCGTGCCGCCCGAACCCACGCCGATGGTCAGCACGCGCTCGGGATCCGGATGAACCAGCGGCCCGAGCATTCCCAGAAGGATGTGCGTGTCGAGGAAGGGGACGAAGCCCTGGCCATGGCCCATGATGAAGAAGCGGCCGGGCGCGCGACCCTCGCCCTCGCCGCGCTCGCGCCAGAACGCGATGCCGGAGCGGTCCTCGCCCCAGGCGGATTCGGTGTTGTCCGGCAGGCCGTGCATGCGCGACCAGAACTCCTGATTGCTCGGCAGGAGCACGGCGATCGCCGCGGTGGCCGCCGCAAGCGCGAGCGTGGCCGGGCGCGAGGCGCGCGCCTGCCAGACCCAAAAGCCCAGGAGAATCAGCGAAAGGATCGCCAGCAGCAGCAGCGTCCCCATCGTGCCGAAGAAGTGGAAAGTGACGAGGCCCGTGGCGATGGAGCCCGCCGCATTGCCCAGGATGTTCGCCAACTGCACCCAGCCCACCCGCGCACCGACGCTCGCCAGATCCTGCTGGACGGCGCGCTGCACGAAGGGGAAGGTCATGCCGATGACGAAGGATGGCGGTGCGACAACCGCCACGATGATCGCCGTCGAGATCGCGATTTCGCGGTAGAAGAAGCGGTCGAAATCCACCGCCATCACGTCGCGCAGCGGGGACTCGCCGATCAGCCACCAGAGGAGGCCGAGCATGGCGACGCCCAGCACGAAGCCGCCGCCTTGGGTGAGGAAAAAAGCCGGCCGCGGGTCGCGCAGGCGTCGGATCATGCGCGCGGCGAGCGCCATGCCCAGGCCATCGGCCAGCAGGAATATGCCGAGCACGGTCGGGAACAGGTAGGCGTGGTACTGGCCGACCTGTCCCAGCATCCGCACCCAGACGATCTCGAGCGCCACGATCACGTAGCCCGAGAGGAACACCAACAGGCACCAGAGCTTCAGCCCGCCGAAGGGCTCCGCCTGGGCCACGGCACGGACGGCCGGCGGCGGCGGCACTGCGCGCGAAAGGCCCGGCAGCAGCGTGAGGGCCAGGAGTGCCGCCACGACGTCCAGCCCGGCGGCGAATGCGAGCGCGCCGACGAAGCCGAGATTGCCGACGATGAACCATCCGCCGATCAGCGCGCCGAGGCCGGCACCCAGCGTGTTCAGGCCGTAGAGGGTGCCGATCCGGGCTGCGATCGTCTCGAGGTCCGTTGCGACCGCGCGGGCCAGCAGCGGGAGGGAGGCGCCCATCAGCGTCGTCGGGATGACGAGGCCGGCGAAGCAGAGCGCGAAGATGGCGAGCGGCTGCTCGACCGCATCGGCCAGGCCCATGGCGATGAAGTCGTACAGGAAGAACTTCGACAGCAGCGCGCACGCGGCGACGCCCGCCTCGCACAGCGCGAAGCCCAGCAGGGCGCGGTGGGGCGAAAGCCGGTCGGCCAGCTTGGCGCCGACGATGGAACCCAGGCCGAGCCCCGCGAGGAAGGCGCCCACCACCAGGGCGGCCGACACCGTGTCAGACCCCGCGAAGATCCCCAGCATCCGCTGCCAGACGATCTGGCAGAGCAAGGCGGCGAAGCCCGACAGGAAAAACGCCAGCATCAGCCGTTGCATCGGGACTCCGGATCTTCGCGCATCTAACTTAACCCTGACAGAATCACACGGCAGTAATGTGGCGGACAGAATTGATATGCTGCCGGGCCTGCTGGCAAGCCTCCCCACGGGAGCGCCATTGACCGGGGCGGGGCGCCGCTGTCCCATGACCGCAACACGAAACCACGGAGGATTTGGTCATGCGCGCCTGGGCCGTCACGGAGCTGGGAAAGCCGCTCCAGGAGATCGAACTTCCGACGCCGGTGCCGGTCGGCGACCAGGTGCTGCTGGAGGTGACCCATGCCGGGGTCTGCCATTCGGACCTGCATATCTGGGAGGGCGAGTACGACCTCGGCACGCGCGGCAAGCTCCGCATGGCGGACCGCGGGCTCAAGCTTCCGCTGGCGCTGGGCCACGAGATTGTGGGGCGCGTGGCCGCCTGGGGTCCGGGTGGCGAGGGCAAGGGCCTCGAGAAGGGGCAGATCCGCCTGGTGTTCCCCTGGGTCGGCTGCGGCGCCTGCGCGCGGTGCCTGGCCGATGAGGAGAACCTCTGCGCGGTGAAGCCGAGCGCGCTCGGCGTCTACCAGAACGGCGGCTACGCGACGCATGTGCTGGCTGCCCACTGGAAGCACCTGTTGCCGATCGATGGCATAGACCCGGGCCTGGCCGCGACTTACGCGTGCTCGGGCGTCACGGTCTATTCGGCGATCCGCAAGCTGATGCCGATGGACAAGGACGAGCCGATCGTGGTGATCGGCGCGGGCGGGCTCGGCCTCAACGCGATCGCGGTGCTCAAGGCGCTCGGCCACGAACGGATCTGCGCGGTGGACCTCGACGAGGGCAAGCTCGCCGCGGCGCGCGAGCAGGGCGCGACCGAGACGGTGCTGGCGGGCGGCGACACGGCGCGGCATATCATGGACGCCTGTGGCGGTCCGGTGATGGGCATCATCGACCTGGTGAACGGCACCAAGACGGCGATGGCGGCCTTCGATGCGCTGGGCAAGGGCGGCAAGCTGATCCAGGTGGGGCTGTTCGGCGGCGAGATGCGCGTGCCGCTGCCCCTCATGCCGATCAAGGCGCTCACCATCCAGGGCAGCTACGTCGGCAGCCTGAAGGAACTCCGCGCCCTGGTCGCGCTGGCGCAGGAGGGCAAGGTACCGGGCATCCCCATCACGCTCGACAAGCTGGAGAACGCGGATGCCGCGCTCAACCGTCTGCGCGAGGGAAAGGTGACGGGGCGGACGATCCTGACGGCGAACTAAAAGGCCCGGCTCAGGGCGCGAAGCGTGCCTTGAGCCAGGCGCCGGCCGCCTCCACCGCGCGGTCGGCCGCACCCACTTGGCCGAGGGCACGCAGGAAGCCGTGCACCGTGCCGGGGAAGGTCTGCATTTCGAGGCTGACACCCGCTTGGCGAAGCTTCTCGGCGAAGGCGAGGTTCTCCGCGCACAGCACGTCGAGTTCGGCAATGTGCAGCAGCGTGGGCGGCAGGATGCCGAGGTCGCCCCGGATCGGCGAGGCGAAGGGCGAGACGCGGGCCACGAGGTCCGGGCAATAGGCGTCCCAGTAGAAGCGCATCTTGGCGAGGGTGAGGCCGTAGCCATCGGCGAATTCGCGGTAGCTGGACGTGTTCAGGTCGTGGTCGAAGACGCCGTAGTTCAGCAGCAGGCCGGCGAGCTTCACCGGATCGGGCCGCTCGGCGTTCAGCAGGGCGAGGCCGGCGGCCAGGTTGGCGCCGGCGCTGTCGCCGCCCAGGATGACGCGGCTGCCGTCCAGGCCGAGTTCAGCGCCATGGGCGACGACGTGGCGCAGCACGGCAGCCGATTCCTCCAGCGCCTGCGGGAACACCGCCTCCGGGCTCAACGCGTAGTCGGGGCCGAGGACGGCGCAGCCGCTGGCGGCGGCGTAGCTGCGCATCAGCCGGTCATGCGTGTCGATGCTCCCCCAGACCCAGCCGCCGCCATGCAGGTAAATCAGGACGGGAAGGTTTGGGTCGTTCGACGGGCGGTGGAAGCGCATCTGCATGCGGCGGCCGCGGATGGGCAGCCAGATGTCGCGGCTTTCGGCCATCACAGGCCCGCCCTCGCTGAGCGGCACCTGCGGCGCGTCGTTGATGCGGCGGGGCTCGTCGAAGGGCGCGCTGCGCGGCGGGTTCGGCAGCACGATCGGCGGGAGGTCCGCCATGCGCTCGGCCATCATGGCATTGAACGCCGTCATCTCCGGATCCATGCGCCGATCTTCCGCCATTTTCGCCTCCCTGTGTTGCGGCCGTAAGGCAGCGCAGCGCGACGCGGAGCGCAAGATGGAGTAGCACGGAAACATGTCGCTTCTGCTCACAGGGCTCGCCGGCAAGGGCTTCCGCGAGACGGCGTTCTTCCGCCCGCGCTCCGTGCTGTTGCACGCCGATCCTTCGCTGCCCGAGTCGCAGGTGATGGCGCGCAACCTGGCGGCCGGCGGCTTCCAGGGCCGCCTGATGGGCGGGGGCTTCGCCGCACCCGAGGGCGCGCCGGACCTCGCCGTGCTGAGCGTCGCACCCGAGGCGCAGGCGGCGGCGCTGGCCCACATCGCGGCGATGGGCTGCTTTGCCGTGGTGGTGCCGACGGCGGCCCCCGGCCTCGCGCAGATGGCCGCCGCCGCGGGGGTGCGCGCGCTGGGCGAGCGCAGCTTCGGCCTGGCCTTGCCGGGGATCGGGCTCAACGCCACGCTCTCGCACCTGCCCATACATGATGGCCGGCTTGCGCTGATGGCGCAGTCCTCCGCCATCGCGCGGGCCGTGATCGACTGGGCGACGGCGGAGGGGCTGGGGTTCAGCCACATCATCGGCATCGGCGCCAATGACGATCTCGGCTTCGCCGCCGGCCTCGACTGGCTGGCGCGCGACGTGCGGACGGCCTGCGTGCTGCTCGACATCCGGCGCATCAAGCAGCGGCGCCTCTTCGTCTCGGCTGCGCGCGCCGTGGCCCGCACGCGGCCCGTGCTGGCGCTCCGCGCGGGCGGCACGATGGACGACACGAGCGGCATCGGAAACGCGGTGATGGAGGCGGTGCTGCGCCGCGCCGGCGTCCTGCGGACCGATGGGTTCGAGGCGTGGCTGGCCGCCGCCGAGACGCTCGCGCGCACCAAGCCGCGCGGCGGGGCGGGGCAGGGGGACCGGGTGGCCATCCTCGCCAATGGCCTTGGCATAGCGCGCCTTGCCGCCGATGCAGCGCTGTCGCAGGGCTTGCGCCTCGCGGCATTGAGCGAGGCGACGGGCGCGGCGCTGGCACCGCTGCTCCCGCCCGGCTGGCGCGCGCAGAACCCGCTCTCGCTCGGCAGTAACGCCGGGGAGGCGCTCGCGCGGGCCACGGGCATCCTGGCCGCCGCCCGCGAGGTGGACGTGGTGATCGCGCTCCACGCGCCCGAACAGGAAGCCGCGCCGACCGAGGCCTTCACCGCGGCCGCGCGCGGCAACCGCGGCGCGCCCATCCTGCTCGGCTGGATCGGCGAGGCCAGCGCCCAGGCCGAGCGCGCGGCCCTGGCCAGGGCCGGTCTCCCGGTCTTCGGCACGCCCGAGGCCGTGGTGCGCGGCGCCGTCCACCTCGCCGCCGAACGCCGCAACCGTGCCACGGCGGCCGAGCTTCCCGCCTCGGACGTGCTGGAGGTGAAGCCCGACCGCGCCGCCGTGCGTGCCATTTTCGCGGCCGCACGCGCCGATCACCGCCTGCGCCTGCTGGAGGACGAGGCGCTGGCGGCACTGGCCGCCTACGGCATCCCGGTGCTGGCGACCGAGGTCTGCGCGGATGCCGGCACAGCCGCGGAAGCGGCTACCGCGATAGGCTTTCCGGTAGCTCTCAAGATCCGTGCCGAACTGCGCCACAAGAGCGACGTGGGCGGCGTGGTGCTCGGCCTGCGCGACGCCGCGGTGCTCCACATGGCGGCCGATGCCATGGCTGAGGAGGTGACACGCCGCGCGCCCGGCACCACGCTTCGCGGCTTCCTGGTGCAGCGCCAGGCGCCGCGCGGGATGACCGAACTGCGCCTGCGCGTCGCCGAGGATGCGATGTTTGGCCCCTGGATCGGTTTCGGCCAGGGCGGCACCGCGGCCGACCTCGCGCAGGACGAAGCGCTCGACCTGCCGCCACTCAATCTGCCGCTCGCCCGTGGGTTGATCGCGCGGACCCGGCTCTCCCGGCTGCTGCCCGGCTTCCGCGGGCGCGATCCGGTGGACGAGCCGGCGATCGCCGATGCGCTGGTCCGCGTCAGCCAGCTTGTCGTGGATTTCCCGGAGATCGCGGCGCTCGTCATCAATCCCCTTTTCGCTGATGCGCGTGGCGTGGTCGGCGCCGATGCCTCGCTGACGCTGCGCCCGGCCGGCGAGGCGGCGCTGCTCGCCATCCCGCCCTATCCGGCGGAATTCGTCGCGGATTTCACCGCGCGCGATGGCGCCGTGTTCGAGGTGCGGCCCATCCGGCCCGAGGACGCGGCCGCACACGGCGCGCTGTTCCGCGACCTGCCGGCCGAAGATGTGCGCTTCCGCTTCTTCTCGGTCATGAAGGAGCTTCCGCCGGCGATGCTCTCGCGCCTCACGCAGATCGACTACGGGCGCGAAATGGCGTTCATCGCGACGCGGGGCGGGCGCACCTTCGGCACCGCGCGCGTCATCCGCGAGGGCTTCGGAACATCGGCTGAATTCGCGGTGGTGGTTTCGCCGGCGGCGAAGGGCACGGGCCTCGCGCGGCATCTGATGGAGCGCGCGATGGACTGGGCGCGCGCCGAAGGCATCACCGAACTCATGGGCCATGTGCTGGCCGACAACACACCCATGCTGGCCTTCGTGCAGCGCCTGGGTTTCACGCTCGGCCGCTCGTCGGAGGATGCGGACATCATGATAGCCAAGAAGGCGCTCGCGCCTTGATTTGAGCATGGCTTGGCCATCGCGCGGTGCTTCTCTCCGCCTTGGTGGCGCCCCCAACCCCGCCACCAGCGGAGGCCGTCATGGCCATTCAGTTCCCCCGAATTCTCCGTGCCGTCGGCATCCTCGTCGCCGCCACGTCGCTCACCGCCTGCGTGGTTCCGAGCCATGGCGGCTATTATGGAGGCCGCGGCGGCTACAGCCGTTCGTATGCCGTCTATCAGCCCATCAATCGCGGCTATGGCGGCGGCTATGGCAGGGGCTATGGCGGGGGCTATGGCGGGGGCCACCGTGGCGGCTACGACCGCGGCCATCACCGCGGCTGGCGCTGAGCCGTCAGGAAGCCTTGCGGGCGCGCTTCACCTTGGCCTGGACCGGCCCGTGCCGCTCCAGGATGGGCTTGAGGAAGCGGCCCGTATGGCTTTCGGGATGCGCCGCGATGTCCTCGGGCGTGCCCGAAGCCACGATGCGCCCGCCGCCCTCGCCGCCCTCGGGCCCGAGGTCGAGTACCCAGTCGGCGGTCTTGATGACCTCAAGGTTGTGCTCGATCACGACCACGGTGTTGCCCGTGTTCACCAGCGCGTGCAGCACGTCGAGCAGCTTGCGGACGTCCTCGAAATGCAGGCCGGTGGTCGGCTCGTCGAGGATGTAGAGCGTGCGGCCGGTGGCGCGGCGTGACAGTTCCTTGGCGAGCTTGATCCGCTGGGCCTCGCCCCCCGAAAGCGTCGTCGCCTGCTGGCCGAGATGGATGTAGCCGAGGCCCACCTCCTCCAGCATCCGCAGCTTCTCGTGGATGCTGGGCACGGCGGAGAAGAACTCGCGCCCTTCCGTCACCGTCATGTCCAGCACGTCGGCGATGGACTTGCCGCGGAACTTCACCTCGAGCGTTTCGCGGTTGTAGCGCTTGCCCTTGCAGGTGTCGCAGGTGACGTAGACGTCGGGCAGGAAGTGCATCTCGATCTTGATGACGCCGTCGCCCTGGCAGGCCTCGCAGCGGCCGCCCTTCACGTTGAAGCTGAAGCGCCCGGGCTTGTAGCCGCGCCCACGGCTGTCCGGCAGTTCGGCGAACCAGTCGCGGATCGGCGCAAAGAGGCCCGTGTAGGTGGCCGGGTTCGAGCGCGGCGTGCGGCCGATGGGCGACTGGTCGATGTCGATGACCTTGTCGATCAGTTCCAGCCCCTCGATCCGCTGGTGCGGCGCCGGCACGACCGAGGCGCCCATCAGCTTGCGCGAGAGGCCGTTGAACAGCGTCTCGATCACCAATGTGGACTTGCCGCCGCCCGAGACGCCGGCGACCGCCGTGAAGGTGCCGAGCGGGAATTCCGCCGTCACGTCCTTCAGGTTGTTGCCGCTCGCCCCCACCACGCGCAGCAGGCGCTTCCTGTCGATCGCGCGGCGCTGCGCCGGCATCGGGATTTCGCGGCGCCCGGATAGATACGCGCCGGTGAGGCTCTCCGGGTCGGCGGCCACTTCCTCGGGCGTGCCCTGGCTGACGACGGTGCCGCCCGCCTTGCCCGCGCCGGGGCCGATATCCACCAGGTAATCGGCGCTGCGGATCGCGTCCTCGTCATGCTCGACGACGAGCACGGAGTTGCCGAGGTCCCGCAGGCGGCGAAGCGTGCCAAGCAGGCGCTCATTGTCGCGCTGGTGCAGGCCGATCGAGGGCTCGTCCAGCACGTAGAGCACGCCGGTCAGTCCGCTGCCGATCTGCGATGCCAGGCGGATGCGCTGGCTCTCGCCGCCAGACAGCGTGGCCGAGGACCGCGCGAGGGAGAGGTAGTCCAGCCCCACATCCACCAGGAACTGCAGCCGGTCCTCGATCTCACGGAGAATGCGGCGCGCGATTTCCTGGCGCTGTGGCGTCAGTGTCGGCATCACGCTCGCGAACCACTCGCGCGCCCGCCGAATGGAGAGCGCCGAGGCCTCGCCGATGTGGCAGCCCGCAATCTTCACGGCGAGGGATTGCGGCTTGAGGCGGAACCCCGCGCAGGCATG
>Ga0105047_10018475_pt1 | contig 10802 bp, 10 predicted proteins | sample MAT04_FD_78384 | JGI IMG/M metagenome (GOLD analysis project Ga0105047, IMG submission 78384) | Freshwater microbial communities from Lake Fryxell liftoff mats and glacier meltwater in Antarctica - MAT-04 (megahit assembly) | ecosystem: Environmental > Aquatic > Freshwater > Ice > Liftoff...
ATACTCATCGACCATCACAAAGCGATAGTGCTCCTGAGCATCACGACGCGTCGGCTCATGCGTGGCCAACATGCGCACCGTCAGCATCAGCAGATCGTCAAAATCCACCGCGCCGGCCTTACGCAGCAGGTGCTGATAGTTCTTGTATGCCTTGGCGAGCTGACGCCCGTGGAAGTCCTTGGCTCGCGCCGCGAACCCTTCCTCGTCAACCAACTGGTTCTTCGCCCCGGAGATATGGCTCAGCACACTCCGCGGCGGAAAATTCTCCGTGCTTAGTTGCGCTAGCTTTATTGCCTCCTTAATCAGCTTGCTCTGATCGTCAGTATCGATGATCGTGAATGCCTCTGGCAGCCAGCCGGCCGCCGCCAAGCCCGATGGCACTGCGTATCGCCGCAGCAGGCGCACGCAGAGTGAGTGAAACGTGCTGACAGTCAGACCTCGGGTGCCGAATGCTGCGGCTGAGTGCAGCACACGCTCGCGCATCTCCGCCGCGGCCTTATTGGTGAATGTGACGGCCAGAATGTGATACGGCCGAACGCCCTGGGCCAGCAGTGCCGCAACGCGGTTAGTAATGACCCGGGTTTTACCTGAGCCCGGTCCGGCAAGTACGAGCGCGGGGCCGCCAAAGTGCAACACCGCCCGTCGCTGACTGGCTGTTAGCCCTTCGACTAGACCCGACGGAATCAGCCGCGGCTCGGCGACATGCACCGGCCAGCGTGCAGCAGTGCGGTTTGGCTGTGCCACCGGAGCAGCACTGGGCGATGGCGCACCGGCATCGGCACGGGAATCGCCAGGGTCAAAAGGCGAGTTTTCTAGGTCTTCCGGTCTGATGGGCGCACGGTAGTATCCACCGCACCGTTGCGAATCACCCTGCGCGCAAGCCCTTCAAGCTCGGCCCACACCCTGTGCGCGATCTGTCGCAGGCGAGGGCGCTTGCTCTCCACACCAGCCGACAGGCCACGACGGCGGCAACTACCGGCGCGTCAGCGTGCGCTGCGCGCCCTGCGCATCTTGCAGCACCACAGCGAACGCCGCGGCATCAATGCTCACCACCGTGTACTTGTCCACCGAGTCGCCAACATTGAGCATCTTGCCGTTGATGACCGCCGAGGCGGTGTCTCCGCGCCCGAGGGTGGCAGAAAGTCGCAGCTCACCGGGTTGAACCGGATTGATGATGGTCAAGCCGGATGGTGCAGTCGCCGGCTCTTGCAGTTCCGGCGGCTGGTCCATGGGGCAGATGATCTTGCTGTTGCGTTGCAAAGCGGCAATATGAGTGCTCAGCGCGGCAAGCCGCGCCGTTTCCGCGGGTGGCACAGGCGGTACCGCAGGCGATCCGGTTCCCGCGGGGCCCACCGCGCCACTCCCGTGAGCGGCAAGGTCGGCCGTCGCTGCCGGAGCAGTGCTGGGGCCGAGCCCGCTCAAGACTCGCACCGCTGCGATGATGGCGCAGGGGGCAAGAATCGCAAACAGAAAGGGCGAACGTTGCGGCAAACTCACTGCTGCGCTCCTGAGACTGAGGTGCCGCTAGCGCTGACAGCCGCCGCGTTGGCCGCAAGCGGCTTGGGCAGGGCGGGCGACAACATATCGATGATTACTTCAGCGGAGAGCGTGGTTAGGCCGGGCTTGCCAGCGGAGACAACCCGCGCCGAGCGCACTGCGGCAAACTGTGCGGTGCCATCAAGCTGCGCAAAGAAGGTATTGAACTCTGCAAAGCTGCCGGTGATCAGCAGCCGGAAGGTTCGCTTGATGTCCTGCATCGCCGGCGGCGCGAGGGCATCGGCGCCGACCGGCACAGCTGCCGCAGGGGCAGTCGTCGGGGCGCCAAGCGTGCCTGAATCCATCGGCCGCAGCTCCTCGAGCCGCACGCCAGCTATGCGAGAGATCTCTGATAAGCGGTCAACCGCGGTCTGATCGGTCAGGGCCGCCCCCGCGCGGCTGGCAAGAAGGGCGAGCTCTGCACTAGCCGTGTCGGCTCTGGCAGTCCACAACTTGATGTCATCACCGACCTCAACAGCGTGCTGAAGGTCTGCCGAGAGCTTGTCGCGCTCCTGTTCCAGAGCAGCTTGCTGGCGACGCGACGGCTCGGCGAACATCAGCCATCCGCCCACGCAGACGGCAAGGCAAATCATGCCCATTGCAAGCAGCGAACGAGGATTGACTGGAGCAGCTTGGTCTAAGCGAGAGACAGGGGCGATCGTCACAGCGGTTGGCGCAGATTTACTCGCTTCTCTGCGCGGGCCGCCAAGGGTGCGTGTGCTCATCTGGGATGCCGACAGCTGGACCTCAGGGGCAAAGGCCGGTTGAACTGCGGCTTGCGCGACATCGCGCGCATTTGCGGTAGCTCCACCTGAACTGGGGGTTGATGCGCTGGTCACTTGCTCGCCTCCAAGGTAGTTGGTTCAGAGGCATTCGTCGGCACGCTGACGACCAAAGCGGGAGCGGGCCGGGCCAGTTGGGAGGCGCGGGAGGCCTGGCCGGGCTGGCCGGCTGCGTCAACAAACGCCGCTGCAGCAGGCATCGCCGCGATGCGAAGCGTCAGCTCGAAGATTTCACCCTCTTTGCCAGCTGCAGTGCGCCCGCCCTTGCGCAGTGCATCAAGCTTGGCATCGGTAAACATCGGAGAGTTCGCCAGCCGCGAGACAATATCACGGACTGTCCGGCTGTCTCCACTTGTGCTCACGCCCCGCAAACGCACGATGCCGCTGCTCTTATCAGTACGAAAGTCAACTTCCTGCAAGAGCGCATCGCCAGCGACTGCGGCGGCAATCTCCCGCGAGAGCAGCTCGGGCCGAATCGCCGGATGTGCCCACGCCCTTACCCGCGCGCCGACCGCGGCGATGGTGCCCTCGGCAGAGGCCGCGTTATCAGCCAGTGCAAGCGTTGAACTCGCTCCGCCAGCAGATGTGCTCAGCACCGCAATCTCCCTCTGCAACTGGCTGATGGCAAGGCGAGCGAGGCCCGCATCCACGGCAATAGCGCATACCGCGAGCAACGAACCGACGATCATTGAGCGACGAAGCTGATAGCCGCGGCGTGTCGACGCGACAGTTGTCGCCACCAACATTTGGTCTCTGAGCGCTTGTGGCACAGGCGAGCTTGCATGGCTCGCGATTTCGTGGCTGCCACTGCCAGAGAGCGTCGCGACAATCTCGCCCAAACCACCAACTGCCGCCCCAGGTCCGCAAATGACCAGGCGAACAGCGCTACGCGTCTGCTCGGAGAATCCGAAACGAATGGACTGCTTGATCTCAACTGCCAACCGCTGGAGCACGGGTTGAACGAAGGGCACGATGGCATCGAGCGATATGCCCGGCAGATTGCCGCAAGGCACGCCGCGTCGTGGAATGCCGGTGAGCATGAGCTTGGCGACAGGGCCACTTGGTAGCTCGGCGATCGTCTGGCCGGCGTTTGGCTGCTCACTGATGACGCGAGCCAGCTCGCGCTCAATAATTTGGGCCAGCGGCGCGATGCCGATGGGCAGCGTGCGGGCAAAGCGGATGCGCCCTGCATCACTGGCCACAATGGCCGAACATTGAACGCCCAGATAGAGCGAAACGATCGGGCTGGCGATTGCCGCCGCGGCGGCATGCCCGAATGCTGTCGCGATGGCGGTAGCCGAGTGCGGAACAGCGCCAGCAAAGCGCAGCGATGCGGCTTCTGCAAAATCCTGAAGGGCAAGCAGAATCGAATCACTCTCAGCAAATGCCAGCGAGTGGTGCTGCTGGTCAACTTGACCGCTGCGATCAATGCCAAGTTTCAGCACGCACGTTGCAGTATCAAACGCAGGGAGCGTAGAGGCCTCGGAAAGTGCCAATTGTGCGGCAGACTCACCGGAAACAACTTTTGGGCATGAGCTGACGATGACCGGCGTGGCATCTCGAAAGTACCAAACCGCCGCACCGGCCCCGGCGAGTTTGTGCCCGGCAACCTGCTCCGCAAGCCAGGGTGTGTGTGCGCTCAGACTTCCTGCAAAGTCTTCCTGCCAGTCGCCACTGGGCATCTCCTGCTCGGCAAGAATTTGACCAGTACTCGCCAGGTGAAGTGCAAGTCGTGCCGGTGAGACCTCGATGATGACTCGCATATTCATTCCAGTGCATCCCATTCAAGGTCACCCCCGGCGTCATCGCTGGGCAACTGCCAAACCACTACCGGCTGGTCAATCGACCAGATACACCTCCAAGTTCGCTCCGGCCCCGGTAACTTGATCAATGCGCGGCCCACAATGGTGCGTCACGGGCGGTCTGATAATCAAACGAGCACCCCGTGTCAAGGTGCAACCGCCTGCTCAGAGGCAAGAGCGAATCGCCACCGTTGTGCGCAGCGTTTCGGTCACGCCCGCGCGGGCGACCGACAACGTAATGACGATGCGGCGTACAGAACTCGCAGCGGCCGCGCTGGTCATCGGCAGCGTAAGAACAGCACCCACGCCATCCTGCACGACGATTGACATTGATGTCGCGCTGGCGACCAGTGTTACCGGGCCTGAGCTGCTGGACTCAATCACCTCAATGCGCCCGGGAGCAGAAGCACTGGCATCGATAAAGCGGTACGTCAGCCCGGTGGCCGTGATAATGGCATTACCGCTGATCGAGGTGACATCCGGCCCTTGCGTACTTGAGTTCTGGGCCAGGCCGCGCAGGTCAAGGGACATGCGATCCAGAGCCGCGGCGGCATCCTGATGCAGAGACCATGAGACGGATGCATCTCTCAGCGTAGCGACCGCGCTAACCGCCACGGCGGTGGTGGCAACCGAGGCCACGCCCACAATTGACATTGCCGCAAGCAATTCGACGATGGTAAAGCCACGCCTGTAGGCCGCGGCCATCGCGCCAACTTGCGAGGGCCTTGCTTCATGACTCTGCGGGTTTCTCATCTGCATCTGTGCCCAGGGGTTAGAAATCTGTGATGATCGTCGAGAAAGAGAGTGTGCGGTTTCCCCGCGAGGTCGGATAAACCACACTCACCGTCACCGTTTTACTGCCCGTGCCCGCAGCAGTCATGTTGCGGGCAGTTTCAGAAATACTTACTGAGCGGGCAAAGCGGGGAAAGCCGCCGACTGCGCTCTCCGCCGGATAATTGGCCGAACTGATGTACGCATATCCGCGTGAAGCGGCAAAGCGATCGGCCAACATGCCTTCAAGCCGCTCCGAAGCGAGGAACCGGGCCCGACCAGCCATGAGCGGCTGTGTGCGATTCTCGTTGGCGCGCGCCAGCGACCACATGATCGCCGGTGTGGCGATCGAGAGCACGGTGATCAAGGCGATCGCCTCGATGAGCGTCAGTCCGTGTCGGCATCGCCCCTGCCTTGCACATCGCCTCAGCCTGTACTGTCCGTTTCTCATGGCAGGATCGCCGGTAAAGAAGCACACTCACTCACGGCGTGCGCGAGGTTGTCACCATACCGCTGCCTGCACTGATGCGAACCTGAGCGACAGTGCCAACGGTAATGACCGCATCGGTAGTCACAACCAGGCCATCGCTGGCGATGGGCCTGCCGCGGGCATCGAACCCGAGATGCCCGCCGCGCTGAATACTTGCTGACACGGCAATGCCGGTGGGCGGGCCCACGGCCGCAAGCCCGGTCGTCGGATCGATCACGGCGACTGCGCTGGTAAAAGGGGTCGCAACCGTGGGCAGCCGAACGATGGACCAAAGCACATCAGATGGCGCACCAAAGCGAATGAAGTTGGGTAGCGCAGTAGCTATCGAACGTGCTCTGGAGGACCGCAGATCGTCTGCCAATCGAGCTGCCACACCACTCTGCTGCATATCGCCAATTCTTGCCACCGCCGGAATGGCCGATGCAGCGAGGATGGACAGAATCGTCACCGTGGCAACCAGCTCAATGAGCGTGAAGCCACGGGAAGCGCTCGCCATCTCACCTGAGCGTGAAACTTGTTGCTGGCGTGAGGAAGTATGCACGTGCGTGCTCGGCAGTTGACCAAACCTCCAAGCTCTACCAAGTGTTTTCGGTAATACTCGTGGTGTTTGAGTTGGGCCAGAACTTGCCAGCGGTAGCGTCGTAGTTCCACCCCGCATTGCCAGTGACCGTCTGCGCGGGGTTCGGAGTGTTGCTGGTCGCAGCCGTCCACGTGCCCGCCGCGATGGTCGTCCCATTGTTGTATAGGTTGGACGGAATCGGATCGTTCATGACTGTGCCGGGCGTCTGCATCTGCGCCAGCGTGGGGAACGCTGCCGTAGGTGAGTTGAGTAAGCTGTTGGCATAAAAGTTGGCAACTGCCGAGCGAACAGCACCCAGCGTCGCCCTTACCGTCGCTGACCGTGCGTTGGCGGCGTAGTCAAAGTACCGCGGCACAGCCACGGCCGAAAGAATCGCCAGCACAACGATCACAGCGATGAGCTCGATCAACGTAAATCCGCGGCGCAACGTCATTGTCGGGGTCTTCATTCGAGTTCTCCAAAAAAGTGTCAATCTGGTACGACTCAAGAATCGGACTAAGTGCCCATCAGACTGAGCGAGTTCCACATCGGTAAGAAAATCGCCAGTGCTACAACCATCACCACCGCAGCAACCACCACGATCAGCAGCGGCTCAATCACCGTCGAAAGTCGCTTGGTGCGCATAGTTGATTCACGCTCGTACTGCCGCGCAATCACCCCGCACATCCGCGGCAGCTCCGCCGCCTCATCGCCCGATGCAATCATGCGGCGTGCGAAAGCGGGCAGATAGGTGCAGCCGTCCATCACCTGGCTGATGCGCCCGCCAGCGCGCACCTGCGATGCGACAACATCGAGGTCGCGTCTGAGCATTACCCGTCCGCTGGCGCGCCCGGCCAAATCGAGCGCATCCAAGAGGTTGATGCCCGATGAAAGGCAAAGCCCAAAGACGCGGGCAAAGCGCGCAACACCCAGTGAAACCAGAATCTCACGAGCAAAGGGGATCTGGTGCATGCCACGCTCGATGAGCGCCATGAAGCTCGGCTTGCTCAGCAGCATGCGGCCGATAAAGAAACTGGCAACGGCCCCGGCAATGACAAGATACCAGTAGTTCTGGGCAACGTTGCCCATGAACACCATCACTTGGGTCAGGATTGGAAGCTCAACGTTTCGGCTGGCGAATATCTTGGCAAATCGCGGTACGACAAAGCCGATCAAGAACGCGCATGCGACCAGCAGCACCACCAAGATAATCAGCGGATACGTCATCGCGCCCTTTATCTGCTGATTGGTTTCATCCTGCCGTTCCAGCACTTCCGCCAGATACTCCAAGGCCTTGATCAGGTTGCCGGTCTGCTCAGCTGCGCGCACGGTGGCGATGTAGGTCTCACCAAAGACCGCGCTGTGCTCTCCCATCGCGGCGCCAATGCTGTCGCCAGATTCAATGCGGTTGGCCAAGGCCTCGATGACCATGCGGAAGTGCCCCGGCTTCTCCTGCTCAGCAATTGAGCGAAGACCATCGGCCATCGGAATCCGCGCTGATACCAGTACCGCAAACTGGTAGGTAAACTCGGCTAGTTTCTTGCCTGCGACCCTGCGGCGACGCCCCACGGCCACCTTCTTGATCTTGATCGGCACGAGCCCCGCCGCCTGCAACTTGCGCAGCACGTCCACATCGGATGCGGCAACCGCCGTGCCCTTCTTTCGATGCCCGGCGCGGTCGACAGCGAGGTAGCTGAATGTCGCCAAGCTCATGCCACCCTCCGCCTGCCAGTTGCACCTTCAACATCAACGGCTTGGCCTGATGGCATAGGCAGCGCGTCGCCAGCAGAAACTTCATCGGTCGTGCTGCTTGTCGCCGTGTTGAGCTGCGCGAAGCGATCCTCTTGCGCCATGCCCGCGGCGATGCGTGCTACTTCCGTTAGCGTGGTGTACCCCATGCGGGCCTTCTCTACCCCATCCTGCCACATCGGCTTCATGCCCTCACTGAGTGCCAACCGGCGGAGCAGTGCCGACGATGCCTGCTTTTCAATCGCGCCCCGCACACCGGCGGTCATCGGCATCAGTTCATAAACCGCCATTCGGCCACGATAACCAGAGCCACTGCACTGCGGGCAACCAGAACCGATTCGAAACAGCCCCGTCGAGTCTTCCGGGCAGAATCGCGCCAGCATTGCGTGGTCCGGCGTGCTTGCCTTCGAGCATGCTGCGCAAACCCGTCGCACCAGTCGCTGAGCCAGAACGCCGGTCAGTGCGGCATTAATGGCAAAGGATGGACACTGGAAGTCCATTAAGCGTGCGATCGCGCCCGGCGCATCGTTGGTATGCAGCGTCGAGAGCACCATGTGCCCGGTCAGAGCGGCCTGCACTGCAATTCGCGCGGTTTCCTCATCGCGAATCTCGCCCACCAGTACCACATCGGGGTCCTGCCGCAGAATCGAACGCAGCGCTGTGGCAAACGTCAGTCCAATCTCCGCGTTCACCTGCACGTGCCGCACCATGGGCAACCGAATCTCCACCGGGTCTTCAATCGTCACACAGTGACGCTCCGGCGTGTTCAGCTCGCGCAAGGCCGTGTAAAGCGTTGTCGTCTTGCCCGATCCAGTCGGGCCGGTGACGAGCAGCATTCCCTGTGCGCGCTGCACGATTTCGGAGAACACCGGCTCGACATCCGGCGCAAAGTCAAGATCCCGCACACCGCGCACGCTCGTGCTGCCCGCCAGCAGGCGCATCACGACATTCTCGCCGCAGACCGTCGGGATCATCGACACGCGAACATCAATAGGTCGATCATCATGCACGAACCTGAACTTGCCATCCTGCGGGCGGCGTGATTGTGTGAGGTCCAGATTGGACATCACTTTCAGCCGCTGCACCAGAGCTGCATGGTTGCTCAGCGGCGGGCCTTGCCGTGCGTGCAGCAGGCCATCAATTCGATAACGCACGTACAGCTCGGTTTCATCGGGCGAGAGATGGATGTCCGAGGCGTGATCGTCGATCGCGCCGGCAATGATCTGATTCACCGCCGCGACAATCGGGTCCTGATCCAACCCGCGCGGCATTTCACTCACAGCGGCAACTGGCTTGGTCGCCGGGGCCTTTGTCGATCGCGTACCCACCAGCGAGTAGACTCGCTCGATGAGGGCCCGCAGCTGCGCCGGCTCAACCAAAACCGGAGTGATATCAGTCCTCAAAACGCTGCGCACACGATCGATCGAGGCGAGGTCAAGCGGGTCAACCATCGCCAGCGTGGTCGCCGCGGGGAACTGAAAAATCGGCAAACACTGTGCTTTGTCGACTAGAGATCGCGGCAGCACCGAAGCCAACTGCACATCAATATCAAAGTGGTCCAAGTCCGCAAAGGGAACTTCGCTCACTGTGGCTCGGGCCAGTGCCACCTCGCGAGCTGAGATCAACTTGGCGCGCACCAAGGTGTCGAGCGTGCTTGACTTGGTAGCCAGGCCGTGGCGCTGCGCATCGGCCATCTGCGTGGCCGTGATGCGCCCATCCTCAAGCAGCAGTCCGATCACGAAGTCATCAGGGCCGTTCATTACGCGGCCTCCTTTAATGCTTGGCTATTGGCCGCGCCAGCAGTCGCTTGCCTGATGGCAACTTCAATGAGCTGTTCGAGCACCGGTGCCGATGCCGCATCAGTGAGTGTGCCGAAGAGATATGTGGGCTTGCGATCGATCATGAGCACTCGCGCCAGCGAGGCCTCCAGTAGCAATATCTCGCCCACTGGCGGCTGCACCGTCACCTTGAGCTTACAGCCCGGTGGCAAATAGATTGGGCTGGTAAAGCCCATTCCCGCCCGAGAGACATCGATCAGCTGCACCGCTAGCCCGTTGGCTCCGGCAGTGGCAGATCGCGAGAGACGCACCTTATCGGCCGTGGCCGCTACCAGCACCACTTGAGCTGACATCGAGCAGCGGTGTCGCATGTGCTGCCGAACAGATTGGTCATGCTGGTGCTGATCCACTATGTGCGCCGTATCGTCTTGAGCGAATCTCGGAGAAGCCCGCGCCCGTCAAGTACCCATCGGTTCCCCCTACCGCTCGATTCAACGGAAAATCCCTTGCCTGCCACCATGATCAAATTTCTATACTGTTTCTCGCAGTTCTAAACAATCACTCTTCGACGGTTACCCTTATGCTGCTGTGCTGCGACCCGAAATGCTGCGTGCTGCGAGCCGTCGACTTCGCGCAGATTTTGCCGATTGCCCAGACAACCGGACCTGCTGCGCCTCTAAAGATCCGCCACGCCATGCCGCGTCCCCCTAAGCGCTCTTCCCCGCCCTCTCCCGCTCTCGATGCGCCACCGCCGCGCATCCTGCCCAAGCCCCTCCAGCGACTCGTCATTAAGATCGGCTCGGCTGTCCTCGCCCCGCATGGTCAGCTCGATTTCGCCCACCTCGCCGCCCTCGCCGCGCAGATGGCCGCCATCCGCCGCGGCGGAACCAGCATCACCCTCGTCTCTTCTGGGGCGGTTGCCAGCGGCTTTCGCGAGCTTGGCCTGCTTACCCCACCCAAAACCATCGTTGCCAAACAGTCCGCCGCGGCGATCGGCCAGCCCAAACTCATGGCCGCTTGGGCCGCCGCCTTTGCCCCGCATGGCTTGCACACAGCGCAGGCACTCTTCACCGGCGACGACCTTGGCCATCGCACCCGCTCGCTCGGGGCACGCCGCGTGCTCGACCATCTCCACAGCGCGGGCATCATCCCGATCATCAATGAGAACGACACGACAAGCTACGAGGAGATCAAACTCGGTGACAACGACCGGCTCAGCGCGCTCGTGGCTGATCTCTGCGATGCCCAGTTGCTGCTGATTCTCTCTACAGCTCGCGGCCTTTATGAAGATGGCGACCCAAAGCGCATCATCGCCCATGTCCCGGCAGATGGCAA
>Ga0105047_10018476_pt1 | contig 10801 bp, 1 predicted proteins | sample MAT04_FD_78384 | JGI IMG/M metagenome (GOLD analysis project Ga0105047, IMG submission 78384) | Freshwater microbial communities from Lake Fryxell liftoff mats and glacier meltwater in Antarctica - MAT-04 (megahit assembly) | ecosystem: Environmental > Aquatic > Freshwater > Ice > Liftoff...
GCGCTCAACCACATTGCCGCCGCGATCATCGCGTTCCGTAAGGTCAAATTGACGGTCAACATTATTTACGGATAAGTTCTAAGGAACCCGAGGCGATTCAACCCTAACGCTGGCAGCCGACCCAACGACGCTTTTTGAAGCACGGCGCTACCAGGAGTCAAATTGGGATGGCAGTTAGATTGCGCCGAACCTGCAACACGACCAACACGTCGCCAAGACCAGCCCAAGCTGCGGCCCCCAGAGGAATGGTCAGTCGATTCCCGCGCAAAGCGACCCCATCGACAGCGCCGAGCACCGCAGATGCTGACTGGTCGCTCCGGCGCAATCCAACCGCGCGGACGTCTGCAGCGCTGGCGACAGACATGACATTTGCGGCTTGCATCCAATAGGGAACAATGGACTTGAGGTTGACCTCAACGCTGATTTCTGCCGCCTTCGCCTGCGACGCGCGGGTCCATTCCGCTGAGAAGTCGGTACGCAGGCTGAGCAGCATGTCGACGACGTCGCCAGCAGTCGCCCAGCGCGCCAGTAGCGCCGCCTTCGCTGCATTCGACAGTGACTCACCAGCATCGCGGGCGGTATATCGCACGTGAAGAACAGCATCGCTGATGGACGTCCTATCGAACTGCTGCACCTGACTCGGGAAGTCGATGCGCCATTTCGATATTGCTCCAGCTCCTTCGAACGGCAGGTAACGCTCGTCGCGCAGGTTGGTTTCGAACAGCCCGGTATCCTCCCTGCCGGTGCTAATGAAGACCGATTCCGAAGCGTGAAACCGAGTCTCGAACCGGCGGTCCTCGTCGGTTCCTCGTGCATAGTTTGCCACGTCAAGCGGCTCAGTTCGGACATCGCTGCGCAGCAGGGTCAACCTTGCATTAATGGCCGTGTAAGGGCCCGTCACGCAAGGGATCGTAACCCCGACCGACTTGATGCGGCGCAGGTAGTGGCCAGGTGCATCCAGATCGAAGAGCCATTCCGGTATCTCGAAGTCACCGCGTCCGGTGGCAATCAGGTCAAGCAGGGCCTGCGGGTTCAAGCGGCGCAAGGAAATATGCCGTGTCAGCTCCAGTTCGCGTGTGCTCTGCTCGAGTACCGCCAGTTCGAGAAGCTTGACTTCACGCTGCAGTTGTTCCGCAGCCATCAGGCCGTTGCGGCCATCCGACCACTGGTCGCGAATCGCTGGCAGTTTTTTGGAGGCAATCTCGCGCGCCGCGGCTTGGCGCGCCCGTTTCGCCAAGCGCAAAGCCAGTCCGTACGAACTGCGGTACAGCGTGAGCAGCTGACTGCTCTGCCATTGGTACAGCGCGGCATTTGTGAACTTGTCGCGCAGGTAATCGTCGGTCGCCGCGGACTGTTCGCGTTGAAGTTCGTGGTTGGCGAGTTCCTTCTTCACGATCTCCAGGCGCGCCTCGCTTGCCAGCATCTGTTTGTCAGCCGTGGCCAGCTCACGCAGCGCCTGGTTACTCTGATGTGCCCATTCGTCGCGGCGACGGATGTTGCTGGCAGTCTGCGCCAAACGGGAGGCCTGTGTCTGGTGAATCTGGGCGATCGCCTTGGAGCCGTCGGCCGCCGCAGCCGCGGCCTTCCCAAGCGCATCGGAAGAGTCCGCAACATCCTTCATGGGTTTTGGTAACCAGATTGCCGCGATATGCGAGCCGGCTGCGGCAATATTGAAGCCCATGGCAATCAGCCGGGCCACGCTGTCCGCATCGGTCCACCAGCCGGAGTAGTGAAGCTGCTCGAGTTGATCGGCCTCTTGCGTGATCAGGCCCAGGTTGCTGTCGGCGTGCTGGTTGCCACCAGACAAACGCCCCAGGCGGGACTCAGGGCCGACCGACTCGTTACGGCCGGGCGCGACCGCGCCGTCGGTCCCAAGCTGATGCTGCAGCTGTTCGTAGCGTGCCGCGATCGAATCTCTGGAACTCCGCAGTGAGTCCAACTGGCGTTCTGCTTCGATGACCTGCTGTTTGCGGATCTCGGTTACACGCTCTTGCAGCGCCAACTCGTGGGTCGATCGGAGCAGTGAAAGCTTTTCGGCATCATGCTTCTCCAACGCCCCAAGCAATTGCGCACCAAGGTTCCTGACGTCATTGACCAACTCCTTGGCATGTGCGAGCAGCGTGGCATACCTGTAAGGCCACGGTTGCGCAAACGCTTCCGCCATGAACTGATCAGGCGACGAACCTGAAGCCACTGCGCGCAGCAGCTCGTCCAGATCGATCTCCGGCGCCTCAATCGGCAATGCCCGCTCGACACCGTCGATAGTGCGGCAGTGGCGGATATTGGTCAGCCGCTCTTCGACCATGTCCCAGTACTTGAGGATTCTGTCGTTCGGCGGCACGCAGAAGTACAGCATGCCTTCAACCGGCGCGTCCTCGTCGGCGGCACTGACGGTGACTGCGGCGAGAGGAGCCGGTACGGCGGGGAGTTCACGCAGCCAGGCATTCGCAAACTCGTCCCACTTATCCTGGTAGTCGACAAAGCTGGCGGCTGGCCGGCTGGCAGCTTGCCGCGTGTGCCGGGGCCGAAGGCCGAGCAGCCGGGCGACCTGCACGTACAGCAGCAACGCCTCCTGAATACTTTCGCGCGTTTCGCGCCGGTAGAGGCTGTCCGCCCAGGCCATCAAGTTGTCGAGGTATGCGAACAGCGTGCGCCAGAGAAAGGCGATGTGGCGCTGACGCGCTATGACGAACGGGCGGAAGGGCTGGCTTCTCCAGCGGTCGATCGTGGCCCGCACACGCTCGACGCTCGGACTTGGGCTCGAGCTGCTGTTCGCCGCCGCCTTGGCGAGGGCGGCGAGATCCGACCGCACACCGCGCGCCCGCGGCAGTTCGCGGAAGCGGCGGAAACGCAGGAATGCCTGAGGATCACCTGTTGTGCTCGTGAGGGGATCAAACACCACGCGCAACCAGCGGTCGGCATCCTGGAAACGCTGTTGTCGCGTTAGCTGGTCCGCGATGGCCATCGGAGCATGAAAGCAGATCTCCCACCAATAGCCCGAGTGTGGCATCCGGTTGTCGAACGCACCTCGGCCCTTCGCGACGCCGCGATCCATGTCCAGAGCGGTAGCGGGAACGGCTGATGTGGCCACTTCGGGCAACTGCTGCACACCGAAGTCATCGGCCTGCTCGTTCCAGCTCAACAAGCGCCCTTCACCGTACCAAGCTTGGAGAAGTCGGCCACCGCTGAGCCATGCGGCTGGATAAATGAGTGTTTTCGCGCTCGACGCAACAGTGTCAAGTTCGCGATTCGTATCGACATAGCAACTGCTTATGCCCTCCGAGAAGTGCCATATCCCTGTGTGGCTCAACGCTGAAGTGCCTGTGACTCCAGCCGCGATCAGCTCGTATCGGTAGGTGCTGGCGGAGCGTGGAAACAGCGTCAGATTCTGTGGAAAGACTCGCGCGAAGGACACCGGTAGGCTCGGCTCAACAGGGGTTCTATGCCCGTTCACGTTGATCCTCTCGTCAACCTCCCTGAGGCCACCCATCCACACGGCCGAGTTATTGTCCAACGGCATCAAGGGAGTTTGGTCACCGATAGTGCCTTCCATGGCACCGGTCGGGGAGAGCGAAAAATTCAGTGACTGGCGATAGACTCTATCCTGCGGCGGGAGCGGAAATTCCCAACGGTTGATTAGGTCACTGAACTCGAAGTGCAGAGTCTGAGCGTAGAACCAACCGGTGGGCACCGCCTGTACGGTCGAACTAATTGCAGGAGGGATCGTCTTGCCTGTTTTGCTCAAGGACAGTGTCGCTTGACTGCCGCTGGTCGGCCCGGCCGTGACGCGTATGCCGGAAGGCAGCCCAGGCAGGAGAGAGACGGGGGACGTTCCAAGGGCTTCGTGATCAATCATGAAGCTTTCAGCCTCATTTCCATTGAGCCGCAACAGACCGGTCCCCAAGTGCGCCCAAGCGGCGTATGTGAATTCAACAGCTGAGCACTCTGCCATTATGTGGCGTAACAGTTCGCTGTACCGATTGGGCGTCGAGCCACCAACGTATGTTTGAGTCCTGAACACCGTCAAAAACTTTTCAAGATTCGCCGCTTGATAGCGTTGACGCTTGACGTCCCCCCTCACGCCTTGCTCCGTTAGATCTACATTCGGATCATCATCGCCACGGACCCACGTTAGATGATTTCTCAAGACCTGGGGATTTGTGAAGAGATCCATTCTGAGAATCACTGTGTAGCCGAGGGTTCGACGATGGAGACTCGGTGGGACTAGATTTTGATCTTGACTCCAGTGCAGATAGAGTTCCACGAGGTCCCTGCTGGCTTTGGGAAGCTTGTCGAATACTTTGCTCAATAGCTTGGCCACTTTAGGAATCCCGCTCGCGTCGAGCAGGAAACTCGGCGCACTTAACGGCGACTCGCGTTTCGGGTCTGGAGGTCCGACCCGGTTAGTCGTCCCGAGAGCCGGCACTTTGAGGTAGGCGTAGACGCGAGGGACTTGACCAGACAACGGAACGTGCGCGCGTAATGCCAGGGCGCTTCGGTGATCCTCCAGCGGCACGCTGTCGACCACCAGCGCTTCGCCGCGAGAAACGTTCACCTTGCCCCAGCCGGCGCCGTCAAATCGCGACCACGCCAGCTCGATTTTCCATTTGCTGCTAGCCGTCTCCCGGAGATCTTCAATCTTGGGCCATGCAAGGTACAGGGCATCCTGTGCAACAAACGGGACGATGTGGTCGCCCTGAATGTCCGCCTCGACCCGCTCCCAGGGAGACCACTCCATCCAGCGTTTTCCGAAGTCCCTGCACTGGCGCCAATAGTGAACGTAGGGCGGGTTGGGGGTCCGTCCGACCACAAGGAGGTTGCGCACCAGTGGCCGCGTTCCCGCTGGGTTGGGCAGTACGTCCGCCTGCTCGAACATGCCGAGGACTCGCGTTTGCGCAGTACCGTTCACGTCTTCCAGAAACTGCCCAAACGCCAGATTGGCCCGGCTTGGCGTCAATTCATCCTCTGCGATCCGCGACTCCAACGCCCGAAACTCCGGAGACTTATCGTCGCGCAACTCCGGCAGCAACCAGTTCTCGGGGTAGAGGAACACCTTTCGGTTCGCCTCCCAGAGCCGGTAGCTGCGCATCCAGCTCCACTGCTTGCGCAACTTGTCGGTGGCCTGCGCCCGGGGCTCGAGCCCTTCGAGAATGCGCTGGATCAGCATCTGCACGGCGGCGGTCGCCTGCTTAAGCCGCGTGGTTTCCATGCAGGGCTGCACCTGCGGATCAATCAGCATCTGCTCGAACAAGGCATCCGCATCCTTGGCGCCTGGCATGCGCTGCACCAGGTACGACACGAGCGCGTCCCTCCGAAGACGACGACTTTCGTCGTTGAGCCGCCGCAGCTGCTTCGGCCACTCCCGACTGCCGACGCTCTGCGCGAGCAACGCCTTGCCCGCCGTGATCGCGGCGCTGAGATCGCTGCCCACGAGGGCGTCGAGCTGGACCGTGGATGCCTTGAGACGCCGAGCCACTTCCACGAGTTCGAAAAGGCGCATTAGTGTCGCGGGATCCCGCAACTGTTGGGCAGTGATTGGTCCTGCGGTCGACTTGGCTGCGCGAATGGCCAGCGCTTCCACTTCCGGCGCGGCGAGGTCGAGGCGGGTAGCCAAGGCGCTCAGCGCGCGGTCTCTGGGAGACGCTGGGTCGAGGACCGTCGCCAGGGTCTGGGCGCCCAGGTGCCGAGCATTGAGAAGTCTGAGCAGGTTCGGCAGGTGGCCGCGCGCTTCGGCGCCGGTCTCGGCGTTCAACAGCAACCGCCAATCCTCGCCGGGCATGCCCGCTAGAGCAACGGCTGCCGGACTGTGTCCGTGCAGTGCGAGTACCGTGTCCAGGCGCTCGAGCCAACTACTCAGTTCAGCGGGGGGAGGGGTACTTGATGTCGAACCGTAGAACGTGGTCGACAAGAACTGTTCAAGCGCAAAGCGCGGTCGGCCCGTTGCGGAGCCAGTCGCCGGCTCGATTGTGAGCCGGTCCGCCAGGAAGGCGGCGGCCGAGGCGATCGGCCAGTCTGCGCCACTTTGAGCAGCCCAGTTCATCACCTCATCCAGCACTACTCGCTCACGTTCACGCTCAGCGAGCCTGGCATCGACCAGGTCAAGGCGCAGGCGCCACGTATCAGGCATAGCGGGATTGATGAAGCGCGCCATCTCCGCATTGGTGAAGAGCGGCATGGCCTCGCCGATGTTGCGACCGGACAGGCTGGCTGCCGAAATCTCGCTGGCAGCCTGCGAGCGCACTGTAGCGACCAACGACTTGAGGCGAAGCAGCAGCGAGTTGGTGGCAGCTTCGCCAAGCACCTTGGTAAGTCGTGTCAGGACATCACGCTCTTGCGTGCCGCGGCGCTCGATTATCCTGTCGAGTACAAAACTCGACCGCTGATCCGGCGTAGTGGACGATGCGGCAATCGCCGCGATCTCCGCCGTGGTCAACAAGGCGCGCGGGGCATCGGAGCCCAGTGCATATACCTTGTTGCTCAACGCTTTCAAAAGCTCGCTGCCAAAGCCGCCTGCGGACGGTGTGGCGAACTCCCCACGCAAGCTCGTCAGCAGCGCTGCGGTCCAGCCCTGCTGCTTCAGTTCCTCGTCCAACGCCGATACCAATTGCGACCCGGTCGGCTGCGGCACAGGCTCAGGCACCAGTGCCAGCTTGCGTCGCAACTCGAGCAGCGCCGCGTTCAATACAGCGGACGTCTTCGCGCCTTCAGGGCGCGGCGCGGTCGTCTGACGCCCCTGGAGCGCCGTCAACTGGGCCGCGACGAGCGTGGTCAATGGCACATCGCACTCGGCAAAGGCCTCGGACCATCCCCGCAACGACGCCAGCCGATCGAAGTCCGCTGCCCTCGCCGCCAGCTTTCGCGACTGACGTACAGCAGCCAGCACCGTGGTCGCACCGTCGATGGCGTCGAGCGCGGTGCGCAAAGGGTCACCTGCCGTGCCGAGGCCGGCAGCGGGAAAACCGAGCCATTGCAAGAGCTCCAGCACTTCGCGCATCGGTCGGCCCAAGGCGCGGGCCAGCCGCGAATGTCTGCGCTGCCATTCAAGGGAACTCGGTGCACCATCCAATGGCAGTCGAAGCGACAACAGTTCTTCGCTGGTCAGCTCCAAGGCACGCCGCGCACGTTCCATCGCCGCCAGTAGTCGCAGCTCGTCGCCTCCGATCGGGAGAGGCTGCGCCGTCGGATCGTCGTTCATCGAACGCAGCGCACTGTCCAATGTCGCCAGAGGCCACGCTGGCAGTTTGCGCCACAGCCGCACCAACCTGTGCAGACGGTCAAGGGCCGGGCCGTTGATGGCCTGCACGTTGGGCTGAGCGCCGCGTTCCGCGCGCATCGCGCTGGTCTTGCACTGGTCGCGACCGCTCAGCAAATAGCCGCCGACGAAGTTGGTGGCGAGGGCGGCTTCCAAATCGTCCAGGCTCAAGGCGCTGCGTGCCAGCAGGAATGAAGCGCGTGGCAGCAAGTCGACGGCTGTCTTGTTGGTCAGCGTCTCGCCAGAGGCTGGGTCGTCGATGCTCGCAATGGCGCTGCCGTTAACAAAGCCCCACGCACGCCAGATGTCGTCGCCGCTCGCGGCCGTGACAACGATCAATGTCTCGGCGGCATTCAGCCCCAGCGTATCCCTGTCGAGTGAATCGAGCGTATTGCCCGTCGTGATCTGGCTGCCATACGCCGGTAGCAGCGGTCCCACTTGCAATGGGTCCACCCGCAGGCTTTTGAGTACTGCGTCCCGCTCGTGGCGGGTTGCCACGAACGGCAGCGTCCATGGGAAAACAACCCCGGCCGCGGCCAGCAGACGGTACGCCTCAGGGTTGCGTTCGGCCGGTTCGACGCGTGGATCCGGGCTTGCGGTAGATCGGCGAATGGCCATGCCGAGCACGCGCCACCCACGCCAGCCGTTGGGGCCAGCAGCGATCCACTCTATCAGCCACGACCTGGCGCCACTTTTCTCGCGGACAAGCCAGACCAACTCCAGAGGGTTCTGCCGTAGTCTATTCTGCGCCTCAAGCTGGATGTCGATAGGTCGGTCAGTCGTCCTCTGCAAAAGCGCAACAAGGAGCGCTTTTTGAAGCGCCACAATAGCGTCCTGGCCCCACATAAGCATGTTGAGAGGAACTGTCTGCCAAATGTCAGTGAGCGGATTGCTACTTGGTGTCAGAAAGCTCACGGCGTTGGTTTCGGCGGGCGCACCGAATACCAGATCTGGCTGCGCTGCCAGAAATTCGAGTTGCTCCAGCGCGAGATCGATGTGCGGCACCAGCACATCAGCGTTCTCGCAACTCAGCTCCAAATCCAGGATGTCCGGCCGTCGCGCCCTGAGCAGTTGAAGACCGCTCGTGTCTTGCATAAACACTCCCCACTGCAAGGCGCGCAAAAGTTCGACGAGATACGCGGCCGGCCCGGTCACCGACTCGCAGGGCCGGCAGACGCAGTCGTCAAGGTCGCCGAACATGCCTCGCACCGTTGGTGACGTGATGCCGGGGAGCCTTGGCGCGGGGGGATCGAAAGTTGGTACGGTGGCGTCGAAGTGTCGGCGACCGATCAGGCCCGTGAAGATGTAGCCAGGTTTGATGACGCTCTCTAAGTCCTTCTTAAACCTCTCCCTCACGCTGTTCAGGATCGCAGTGATCATCGGATTCAGCCCGGTCCCGAGTGGCCCGTCCGGGCCGGTTGGACCGAAGGGTCGGTCTGCCCCGTAATTCGTGATCCAGTTTGGAAGAAGGCTTCCTGTCTCGACGAACTTGGCACTATCAACCATGGTGAACCCGACCTTGCTGAATTGGCCGATTTTGGTGATCGCGTCAGCCTGCCCAGGGTACAGGTCGACAAAGGGATTGCCAGACTCGACCATACGGTCTTGTAACAGCTGATTCACTGTCTCCATATTTTTTGCTACCGCTTGGCGGAAGGCGCTCGCGTCGTCAGGCGCCATGGAAATGGACTCCTGATCCAGCCTCACGAGGAGCGCGTCAGCGGGCGCTTTTTGCTCCACTGTGGCTTGCATCCGGTAAGCGAGCATGTTGCCCTGCCCTTCGTCAGGCAGCGTCTTGGCGACGTAGCCTTGCCAGTCATCAGCACCCAATGTCAGAAGACCATTGAGATCGGTGCCCAAGCCGTCCAGCTTGGCCAACAGCGGCTTGATGAGGGCCGCGTGCCCTTCCGCTAAGGCGTGCAGCCGAATGGCGCGCGCCAATGTGCCGAGCCTGTCTTGCAGCGCGACATTGTCACCGGCAAGGCCAGGCAGCTCGTCCAGGGCCGCATCACCACCCTCTCGGAACTGGCGTATCGCGGCCGCGGCTATTTCGCGCGGCAGATCGCCGGTGTAGGGCGCAGTTGCCTTGGCGAACGGATCACGACTGAACTCCGGATCGACAGTCACCACGGATTGCAGATAGGTCAGCGCAGCGACGAAGCCTTTGCGCGAGGCTGGTTCCAGCTGCGGGATCCAGCTCCGCTCTGCACCGCCGTCGAGCGCGGCCGTCCACAACGCCTGCCCATCCGCCAGCAGGCCGGACAACGTGTTGGACCAACCCATGCGACGCCAGCTGAAGCCCAGGGCCCAAGTCAGCTCATGATCCACCAGTGCCGCACGGTGCGCCGGGTCACCGTCCTCTCCAAGCAAGCGCAGCGCGTCTGTCTGAAGACGCGCCCCCCACACCCAGGCGCTCACCGCATCGACCTCCAACCCCGTTTCGCGCACGATGAAGGCCACGTCGTCGGCGTTGATGGCGTGCGGCGCCAGGTCGGTGTAGCGCGGCGCGCCCACCGGAACGACGCTCGGACCTTCGGCGATCGTAGTTGGCCTTTGGCGCCGTTCGTCTCCCTGCCCGACCAACAACGGCATGATGAGTGCCGTGACCCGCTCGAACTCGCTGGGCTGCGACTCTGGTGGTGCCGGAATTACCACGTCCACCGTCGCGACCGGCGGTACCGGGCGCTGCTCTTCTTGGGTGAAGAGCGGCTCCAGGTCTTCGTTGTCGAGCCGCCGCGCCACCTGTAGCACCAGGTCCAATTCGGGCTGCACCTTGCCTTCGGCCTGTCGGTAAGACTCATAGGCGTAACGAATGACGAACAGCCCGTCGGTGTCGGTCTCGGTGCGGCCCAGTTCCTGCCAGCGCCGCAGGTCTCGGTCGTAGGCGATGACCACCAGCCCCGCTTGCACACGGCGCTGGCTGTCGGTTACGCGGCCCATCACCACGAAACCATCCCCATCGAGCTGCACGCCGGCTTTCACCAGCACGGCGTTCAGGCGGTAAGCGGTTTCGGCGTCGACTCGATTGGGTGACGGCTCCAGACCCTGATGCACCTGGAAGAGCGCGAGCAAATTGCCGGTGGCTTCGCCGAACTTGGCGTCTTGCGGTTGATTGCCTCGCTCGCTCCGGACCTTGACGACCAGTGCGCTCAGTGCGTCTGCGTTGGAAAGGTTTACCAGGAAGGGTGCAAGCCTCGCCGGGCTCAGCAGGGCTATGGACGGGAGTGTTAGGGACGGCATCGCGGCCAACAGTCGGTCAGGTGCGGTCCTGTCGGGTATCGACAGGCTTTGAATGAGGCCTCGATTGGCGAGTTCCAGCAGCGCGTCCTGCAGGTTCGCGACTTGCGCTCCGGATTCGTCTTGTTTAATCGGGGCTTGGATGGGTTGCATTGCATACTCCTATGAATGTTGCAGCATCAGGGTGAACGATCGTGCGTTCCTTCAACGCGTTCTATGAGCCAGTATTGCGATTGCATTCAACGGGCGCCGGGGCTGAGCAAGAACAAATACCTGACCCCGATGCCGTGCGTGGGCTAATGACAATCAATA
>Ga0105047_10018477_pt1 | contig 10801 bp, 10 predicted proteins | sample MAT04_FD_78384 | JGI IMG/M metagenome (GOLD analysis project Ga0105047, IMG submission 78384) | Freshwater microbial communities from Lake Fryxell liftoff mats and glacier meltwater in Antarctica - MAT-04 (megahit assembly) | ecosystem: Environmental > Aquatic > Freshwater > Ice > Liftoff...
AATCAATAACTTGCAAACTCGATTATCATTTCCCCCTTCCCATCCCTGCTAGTTTGAAACCAAATGGGCTCGTCCGCGCGTCATGCGCTGGCCGGGCCCTTTTCTATTTCACGTACCGAAAAGGAAGGAACACAATGCCCGTCGATCCGAAAACTAAAGCCGAAACCGCCCGCGAAAACGGCGCCAAATCTCACGGCCCCACCACGCAAGCAGGGAAAGACCGCTGCCGCCAAGCCCCCAAAGACGCCGCCGCCCGCCGCGCCGCCGTCATGACCTTCGACTGCACCCTCCTTCCCACCGAGTCCCGCGACGTCTTCGAATTCATCGTCTCCCAGGAATGCAAGGCCTGGTGTCCGTCCACCCCAATCGAACTCCAATTAGTTCACGAATTGGTCGACATTAACTGGAAAATAAAACGCCTTAAAGGCAGCCAAACCAACGCCCTCCTCGAAAACATGGAAGGCCGGCGCCTCCGCGCCTCGGCGTCCGAATTGACCCCCATCATGGCCGCCAACGCCGAAGCCCAAGGCTCCGCCCCCGGTGGCGACCAGATCAACATCGACCGCCGCATTGCCATTCTCAGCACCATCCGCTCCCGCATCTTCCGCGACCTCGAACGGCTCGCCAAACGCTTTCCCACTCGCGGAAGCTCCCAGGCGTTGTTGCAAAATAAGCACTTACCCATCGAAATTTCCTGGAAGGTCCCAGCCGCACAGCGAAACAGGGAAGCCGAAACCGAACCCGAGAACATCCTCGACTGGGCTAAAACCAAACTCGACTTCACCCCCGGCCCCCCCCAAGCCGACCTTATGACCACCGCCGCCAAAGACGTCCTGATGCTCGGAGGCCTCCAAACCGGCACGTCCACCGCCGCCGCCATCCGTGTCGTCCACGAAGCCGTCAACCACCCGGAATCGACGATCCTCCTCGCCGGTCCCACCGGACCCCAATCGGGCCAGATCATGATGGAAGCCCGCCAAGTCGCCGAAAAGGCCGGCCTGGAGCTCAAATCGCCTCCGCCCGGCTGCGACGGTTTCAAACTCCCCAACGGCAGCCAGGTGATCTCCCTGCCCGACGATCAATCCAATATCCGCGGCTTCTCCGCGCCCCGGTTGATCGTCGTTGACGAAGCCGCCTTCGCCTCCGACGAACTCTTCCCGGCGCTCAAATCCATCCTCGCCTCCCCCGATGGCCGCATGTTCCTGCTCAGCACGGCCAACGGCCAGTCCGGCCACTTCTACGAAAAGTGGCGCGAAACGGGCGAAAATTACCACAAGATATTCTGCAAAGCCGAAGACTGCACCCGGATCCAGCCGGAAACTGAGGAAGACGAACCGCTCCGGCCGCGAAACCGCCATCCGCAACCCTGATACACTCGGGACGGCAAACACCATGACCACCGACCTCAGCATCCAACAAGACATCGAAAAAGAGTTGAGTTGGGATCCCGCGGTCAGTCACAAACATGTCGCGGTAGCGGTCAAGAGCAGCGCCGTGACACTCATCGGTGACGTTGCCAACTACCCCGAGAAATGCGCCGCCGCCGCCGCCGCTTGGCGTGTCGCTCACGTAAAGTCGGTCGCCAATAACATCCGTGTCGACCTCGCGTTTCCGTCCGAGCGTAGCGACGATGACATCGCCCTTGCCGCCATGTCGATGTTGGAATGGAACTGTGTCGTTCCGGCCACCGTCGAAGTTCAGGTCGCCGACAGTGTCCTCACCCTTTTGGGCGCCGTCAACTGGCACTTCCAGAAAGAGGCCGCCGAACTTACCCTGACCTCCCTTACCGGCATCAAGGGCATCAAAAACGAGATTAAACTCCAACCGGAGCCCCATGCCGCCGATGTCCGTCCGGGCATCGAGGAAGCCATCAAGCGCAGCGCCCTCGTCGATTCTTCACACGTCAAAGCGCACGCCGGTCACGGCGTCGCCAGCCTCCGCGGCGCCGTTCGAACCCATGCCGAGTTCGCCGAGGCCATGCACGCCGCCTGGTGCGCCCCCGGCGTTACCAGCGTCGAGGACCACATCACAATCGGGTGACCCGATACAATATTGGAAGTCGCCATGCCCCTCTCGCGCCGCCACTTCTTCTACGGATCTCTCCTCGCCTCCACCACCCGGGCCGCCGCTTACAAATCGCCCTCCGAACGGCTCAATATCGCCGCCATCGGCTCCGGCGGGAAAGGCTTCACCGACCTCAATGGCTGCGCCGGTGAGAACATCGTCGCTCTCTGCGACCCCGATGACCAGCGCGCCGAGCGTGCCTTCAAACAGTTCCCGAAAGCCTCCCGTTACAAGGACTTCCGCGTCATGCTCGACAAGCAGAAGGACATCGACGCCGTCCTCGTCTCCTGCCCCGACCACATGCACGGCACGGCTGCCATGTGGGCCATGGCCCGCGGCAAACACGTCTACTGCCAAAAGCCTCTCACCCGCACCGTTTGGGAAGCGAACCAACTTACCGCCGGTGCCGCTAAATACGGCGTCGCCACCCAAATGGGCAACCAGGGCTACTCCAACGCCGGCGCCCGCGAATGCGCCGAGATCGTCTGGAGCGGTGAAATCGGGAACGTATCCGAAGTTCATGCCTGGACCGACCGCCCTGGCCGCTACTGGCCCCAGGGCCCCAACGTCGAGCCCAAAACCGAGGCCGTTCCGTCACACCTCGACTGGCAGGCCTGGCTCGGCGCCTCTCCCGATCGCCCCTATAGCCCGGCCTTCGTGCCCCGCACCTGGCGCGCCTTCCCGGAGTATGGCTGTGGCGCCATCGGAGACATGGCCTGCCACATTATGGGTACTCCCAACATGGCCATGCGCCTCAGCCTCACCGGGCCGGTGAGCGTCGAGTGCGTCAAGAAGGAAGGCGAAGGCAAACACACCTATCCCCATCAAGCCGTCATCCGGTTTGACTTCCCGGCCCGCGGCCCCCTGCCTCCCGTCAAGGTCTTCTGGTACGACAGCCTGAAGGCCATGCCCCAGTTCGACGGCGTTCCCGCCGGTGAATTGATCGGCGACAACGACAACAATGGCAGCCTCTTCATCGGCGACAAGGGTATGGTCACCACCGGCTGCTACGGGGAACGCACCCGCCTTCTCCCGGACGCGAAGATGAAGGACTACAAGCTCCCCGCGCCGCTGCTGACCCGCTCGCCGGGCCACTATCGCGACTGGCTTCGCGCCTGCAAGGGGGGCGACGCGGCCTGCTCCAACTTTGCCGTCGCCGGCCCGTTCGTGCAGTGGATGCTACTCGGCGTCATCGCCATGAAATACGAGGGCAAACTCGAATGGGACAACGCGGCCGGCCGCTTCACGAACAAGAAGGAAGCCAACCAATGGCTCAAGCCGGCTTTCCGCAAAGGGTGGCAGTTCGTCGGCTAGGCACCTATCGGTCCAGGTCCGGACTCCCGTCCTTTACCTGGTCGCAGGGCGGGGAAGCGCTTCAGGTTTGGCCGGAAACGACGGTCTCCGCTGGCTAAATCCGGTCTTTGCCGTGCCCTCAAAGTCCCGGAAACCGAGTGTGAGGAGTTCGACGCTGCCGGTTGGGAGCACCCCAACGACCTTGCCAAGATCCTTGCCGCCTTCACGGTCACGGTCGCGGGCGACAACACCTGCCGCCCCGTTCCGACGACGACAGCCGCAAGAACATCACCACGATGTGTTTGCAGGTTCCGAATCCGGAAAGGGGCAGTAATTTTCGAAGAGGCCCGGACCGCGCAGGACGACGCGGTATGTTCTTCCGCTGGCGGATTTTGTCCAGTAATCGCCGTGCTTAAAGATTTCGATCGGAGCGCTCACGGCGCCACCAGCGTTCATTGATCGATTCCCGATCCACCAACTACGGCCGTTCAACGCAGAATTTGGAATTGGTGAATAAGGCGGCGGCGCCGCAACGCCCGGCTTTTCGGACCAGGAAATCGCCTGTTCCCGCCGGAAGCGCGCTCCAGCGTTTCCACCATTCCCGGGCGAGCGGTTCCATAAAGTTCACCTGGCCTCCGCCCTTCCAGTCCACCCAGACGGCGCGTTCGGCGCGGGCGCGGAAGATTCCGGGATAGAGTTCTTTGCCGGCATCGGGGAAGTGGAACACAGCCTCAATCGGCGTCGCCGACCGCGCCCACATCGAGAGGCCGTCCAACTCCGGCGAATGAGCAGCCGGGTAGTTGGGGATGCCGCCAGCGTGCAGGATGAGAAACATCGCGGCTACGGTGACCAGACCCGGCGCCCAGGCGCCGAAGCGCAACGCGAGCGCGCCAAGAACCGCCAACGCTACGGTAAGCCCGAGATGCTGCCAAATAGCCGGCGTTGACGGCCACAAGAAGTCCAAAGGGCGCATGTGGATGGTCAAGGCCAGGGGCGGCATGAGCCAGAGCGCTCTTTCCCAAAACGGCCCAGAGATTCCGGCCGCCATTGAGCAGGAAACGACGGCCGCGAAGGCCGTCCAGAGAATTGTCCGCGCCGGTTGCAATTGGGGCATCAGTCCCCATCCGAGGGCATCCATCGCGACATAGGAAAACAGGAGACTCAACAGCCCGGCTACCGGCAGCAGCAGTAGCAAAAACTGACCGAAGTCATCGAGGCGGTCGCCGACGCGCCACCATGCACCGAAAGCGACGGCGGTAAGGAAGAGGTGATGTAACCAATACTGCCCAAACCACATACCGACGAAGACATACGACGCCCGCATGCGCTGGAGCTTTTCCACGTCCGGAGACACAGTGGAAAAGAAGTCCTGTTCCAACCGGACGCCGGCCTGGAATTTGGCGGCGATGAGCAGGACTACAACGGCGCCGGCGATCCAGCCCAGGAAGCGCCAACGCCCATCCAGATACCACGGCATCATCACGTAGAGAAGCATCAATAGCAGCACTGGCGCGACCGTTGGCGGATGGTACAGGAAACCGGCGAATGCGGCCGCTCCCGCGGCCCGCCACTCACGCCGCGAGGCGAGCCCGGCCGCCAGGATGATCAACGGTAATGCGAACGTGCGGGGCGTCGGTTCGTACTCGACGGTTAAAACGGATGGGCCGAGAATCGTCGCCCCCAGCCCGTAGAGCCCCGCTGTGAGCACGGCGGCGCTATAGTTCAGGCCCGCGCTTTGGGCGAGGAGGAAGACACCGAGAAGTCCAAGCAGGCGGGTTACGATCTGTTGCGCGACGAGGATTATCTGAAAGTCGAGGCCAGTGACATTTCGGAGCCCCACGGCGATTTCGTCGTATAGGGTGAATGAAAGGTGCGGGTGGGTGGCGATTAAATCGTTGCCGAGAACTCGTCCATCTACCAGGCGCTCCATCATCGGCAGATAGATCTGCGAATCCTGCTGGAGATAGGTGTGTCCGGGAAAGACAAGAAAGCCGAACAGCCCGATGGCCAATATCGATAGCAGCGCCGCCGAAGGACGCTCCTTCATTGCGCGGGTGTCTTTTCCAACTGCTGCTGAATCCAGATCCGTTCGGGACTCAATGCCTTCGCCTTCTGCAGCGCCTGCCGCGCTTCCCCATTCCGGTTTCCTTTGCGATGGGCTAAGCCGATCCAAAGCCAGCCTTCCGCCAGCTTCGGATCCAACACTACGGCCTTCTGAAACTCCTTCATCGCAAGGTCGACGCCACCGCCGAACATGGCCGGCAGATAGAACTTGCCGACGCCGCTGGACATCCACGCCAGCGCCGATTTCGGGTTCATCTGCAGGGCCTTTTCGATTTCTTCCTTAGCGCAGCGTCCGTGCTGAAACCCCGCCATGGGATCGGCGGGAATGACTTGCCCGCAGAGCGTTCCCAGAAGCCGGTGATACTCGGCGTTGCCCGGTTCAAGCTTGATCGCGGCCTTAGCCGCGGCGATGCCCTGTTCGGCGGCCGTTCGCGCCTGGCGTTTGTCCCGCAGCTCCAGCGCGACTTCGCTCAAGTACGAGAACGCGAGCGCGGTTTCGTATTGGCCGACGGCGTTTTTCGCCGCCTTCTGGCGGGTCTGGCCAGCCTTTTCGAGCGCCGCGCGGTCCTGCCGGTTACGCGCCGTTTCGAGGACGGAATCGGCGCCGAGCGCCGCGACGCAACAAATTATCAAGAGGAACGATCCGCGCATCACCTTCTCCATTGTCGCAAACTTCAAATGCGCGCGATCTTCCGTTGTACGAAGAGGAAATACATGGCGAGGGCGATGAGCAGCCCGCCGTTAACCGCCAGGATGATTGGCGCGCCGTGGATTTCCATCAGGCGGCCGGAGGTGAGATTCCCGAAGGGCATTCCGCCGCGGAAGGCCACGTTGTAAACGCTCATGACGCGGCCGCGCATGTCATCGGTGGTCTGGAGTTGTACCAGGCTGGTGACGAGCGCGAAGACGGAGACGAGGGCCGCGCCGCCGAGGAAAAGGATGACACAGCTTACCCAGAAGATTTTCGTTCCGGCGAAGGCAATCGTGATGCCTCCCAAAAGCGTCAGGATCAACAGGGCCGCCTGCCCTTTGTGTTTAACGTTGTTCAGACCGGCAACGATCAGCGCGCCGGCGACCGATCCGAGACCGGATACCGACAACAGGGTGGAGTAAGCATCGGCGCCCAGGAACAGGACATCGCGCGCCATGACCGGGAGGAATGTGATGAGGGGCAGGCCGAGCAGGGTCATCAGGAACGCCAGGACGATCAGTGCCAGCATGCCTTCGCGGTCGCGTACGAAGCGGATGCCGCCTTTCATGGACTCGAGGGGGCTCTCCTTTTTTGTACTTTGCGGGAGGCGCGCGGGCAGCATGAGCAGGGAGATAATGACGGCGATGAAGCTGAGTCCGTTCAATGTGAAGCACCAGGCGGCGCCGAGTTGAGCCATGGTTATGCCGCCGATGACGGGGCCGATGACACGCGCGAGGTTGAACTGAATGGAATTGAGCGCAATGGCGTTCTGGAGGTGTTCCTTCGGCACGAGGGACGGGATGATGGATTGATAGGCGGGTCCGCCGAAGGCTTGCGCGGTGCCGACAATGAAGCTGAGGCAGTAAATGAATTCGACGCGCACACCGCCACGGAAAAGCATGGCGGCCAAAGTGACGGCGCAAGTCATTTGGATGAACTGGGAAATCAGAAGAAGTTTCCGCCGGTCCATGCGGTCGGCGACGACCCCGCCGATCAGCGAGAAGAGGAAGATGGGGATCTCGCCCAGGAACGCGTCCAATGCCAGCGACCAAGCGGAGTTTGTGAGCTCAAAGACGAGCCAGCTTTGCGCCAGCTTCTGCATCCATGTGCCGACCGAGGAGAGGCAGGCCCCGATCCACATTCGCCGGAAGTCGGTGTATTGGAATGCTTTGAATACGCGTTGGAACAACAAGGGGGTTAGTAGCCTGGCAGAGGGGCGGGCCGTTCGATCAAGTGAACGATGTTGCCGTCGCAGTCGGCGAAAAACACCAGCCGGTTGCCCTGGGTGGTAAAGGGTTCGCCGAGGAATAGAACGCCTTTATCTTTCAGGAACGCATGGCCCTCGTCAAAGTTGTCGACTTCGATGGCCATGTGGCGAATGCCGGGGTCGCGCATATTGTTGGAAGGCCGCTCGCCCTCCGATGGAATGATTTCCAACATCGAACCGTTGCGCGCGCGGACAAAGTAGTTGCCGGCGTACTCGAAGTTGATGTGAAATTCCAGGAAATCCCGATACCACTCGGCGAGCCGTTGCGGATTGGGAGAGGCGATCGCCGTATGCTCCAGACCATTAAACATAGGGCGATTGTACCAACTCTCGCCGCTAGTAAATCGTAAAGGAGAAAACGGTATTGGAATCGGCGGGGGTGATGGCGTATTCGCCGTTGGCGAGCGGCTCGGTGGGTTCGAGGCGGTAGAGCCCGGTGGTGACTTTGGTCGCGCTTAGGCGGATCGATTTGGCGGAGTCCTTGCGCTTCCTCAAGTTGTCATGGAAGAAGACTTCGCGGCTGCCCGCTTTGACCTCGAGCTTGTAAAGAGAGAGCTTTTCCGGCGGGATGGCTTTCATTTCGAACAGAAAAATCGGTTCGGCGAGCGGTGTCTTGGCTTTAGCGGAGGCACCGGGAGTGATGTAGGCGGTTCCGTCCTTTCGCTTGTCCTCTTTGGCGTCGTCGACATCGGTGGAGATTAAGTTCGAGGCGTGGAGGAGGTAAGGAATGTCAGCCTTCGCCGGGCGGGGGCCGTCGTATTTTTGCGCCGTCAGGGCGGCGGCGAGCGCGAAAGCCAAAACTAGGATACGCATGTCACTTCCATATTACAGACGCGCGAGTTCATCCGGCGGTTGCAAGCCACGGTGCGAGAGATGGGTCCGTGAAATCGCGAATCGTCAGATCGGTTCCTTCCAGATGGCGGCCGGATTGATCGACACCTACGACTTTGGCTCCGGCGGCGCGGGCGGCACGAATCCCCGAAGGGGAATCTTCGAAAATTACACAACGGCCCGGGTCGACATCGAGCAGGTGCGCGACCCGCAAATAAATGTCGGGGGCAGGTTTGGGGTGTTCGACCTGATGGCCGTCGACGATGGCTTGAAAGCGTCCGCGGAGGGATGCGGTGTCGAGGAGGAACTCGACGTTGGCCGGTTCAGCGTTTGAGCCGAGTCCGACGGGCGTCGCGGCGAGGGAGCCGAGAAATGAGCGAAGTCCGGGCATCAGTTGCTTTTCGACGTTGGGCGCCATCATTTGGCGATAGAGCGCCTCTTTGGCCGCACCGTGCGCAAAGATTTCCTCGTCAGTGGCCGAGTCGCCGAGGAGGATACGCATGATCTGGTCGTTCCGTTTGCCTGCCATCCAGGTGTCGATGCCTTCATAGGGGAGGCCGAGGCCGCCGAGGTATTCGATCCAGGCGGCGGCGTGGGTGGGGTTGGAATCGATGAGAACACCGTCCATGTCGAAGATGATGGCGGCGGTCACTACAGAAATTCCTTGGGGGGATTTACTCAACGCGCTTTCCGGCATAGAAGCATCGAGGCATTCGAAGCAGTTTAGCATCCGTCGTGCAAATGCGGTTCACAGCGACTTTTTGGCGCCGGACGCAAGGAGGGTTGAGCAGCTACCTTTCTTGCAGAGGATTTCCCCGATGGCAGTACCGGGAGTTTCCGGGAAAATGGGGCTAAAATGCGCGAATTTGTGGGGAAAAGCAGCTTTTGGGTCCGATTTTGGCCGGATTGGGCCAGGCGGGAAAGTTCGGTGGAGGAGTGTAGTGTGTAGCTTGGGTTGAGAGCGGCCGATAGAAGGGTAATGGCTGATCGTGTACTGAGTCAGGACGAGATAGATAATGTATTCCTGAAGTTTCAGGATCCGAAGTCGGAAAACGATCTTTCCAAACGCGCGCAGGCTTACGATTTCCGGCGGCCGGACCGGATCGCGAAAGATCAACTGCGGGCCATTCACCTGCTGCACGAAAATTTTGCGCGGAGTTTGGCTTCTAGTCTTTCGGCGTACCTGCGGGCGTATGTGATGGTGAATCTGGTGTCGGTGGAGCAGTTGTCGTTTATGGAATTTTCGCAATGCCTGCCGTCGCCGACATGTATCGTGGCGCTGGGAATGCGGCCGTTTGACGGGAACGCGGTGCTGGAGATTAATCCGTCGCTCGTTTTTCCGATTCTTGAAATGTTGCTGGGCGGTTCGGGGAAGCCGACGGGCATCAAGATGACGAGGGAGATCACTGAGATTGAACAGAGCATTCTGGAGGCGGTTTACCGGATCATACTGCACGATCTGAAGGATTCCTGGCGGCAGGTGACCAATATCAGTTTCAGCATCGACAGCCATGAGACCGAGCCGTCGCTGTTGCAGTTCCTGGCTCCGAATGAGGCGGTGGTGGCGATCAGTCTTGAAATCCGGATTGGGGATACCGCGGGGATGATGAATATCGGCATTCCGTCGATCATCATCAAGATGCTGCGTCAGAAGTTCGATCAAGGCTGGTCGAACCGGCGGACGGCTGCTTCCGAGGATGATCAGGCCCGAGTGTTGCGGTTGATTCGACCGGCGCGGGTTCATATCGATGCCCGGCTGCAGGGGCCAACGCTGCGGATGGAGGACTTGTTGGAGTTGAAAGAGGGCGACGTTCTCGCTTTCGACTTTTCGTCAACCCGACCGATCAATTTACTGGTTAATGGAAAGCTGAAGTACGTGGGGCAGGTGGTTTCCGCGGGAAATAGACGATCCCTCCAGCTCACTGAGCAGTTCCATTTGCTGGATTGAGAACCGTTTTGGGGCGGGGGAACGGGCGCATTTGGGCTTTGTGGGACAGCGGGGCGGGACAGGAGGACAGCGAGCAGGAGTGGGCGTTTCAGGGATGAATCGACTATGCGCGAATTTCCCTCCCGAAAAATCTTTGCTATACTTACCAAGTATTCCGCTGGCGTAGCTCAGCTGGTAGAGCATCTGATTTGTAATCAGAGGGTCGGGGGTTCGATCCCCTCCGCCAGCTCCAAAAGGTTTCGCAGTTCGAATAGTTTTACCCGGACAGGTGGCGGAGCGGTCAATCGCAGCAGACTGTAAATCTGCCGTCCCTTGGGACTACGAAGGTTCAAATCCTTCCCTGTCCACCATCACATAAAGTACCGCCCGATTGTTTAGCAGTTTGGGACAATTGGGCACTTCGGGCCGTTGTAGCTCAGCTGGTAGAGCGCGTCCTTGGTAAGGACGAGGTCACCGGTTCAATCCCGGTCAACGGCTCCAAAAATTTCTCTGAACAGGTTGCCATCGCATGTCGAAAGAAAAATTTGATCGATCCAAACCGCACGTAAATGTGGGCACCATTGGCCACATTGACCACGGGAAGACGACGCTGACGGCGGCGATCACGAAGACGCTGTCCAAGCACAATCCGAAGAACACATTC
>Ga0105047_10018478_pt1 | contig 10800 bp, 8 predicted proteins | sample MAT04_FD_78384 | JGI IMG/M metagenome (GOLD analysis project Ga0105047, IMG submission 78384) | Freshwater microbial communities from Lake Fryxell liftoff mats and glacier meltwater in Antarctica - MAT-04 (megahit assembly) | ecosystem: Environmental > Aquatic > Freshwater > Ice > Liftoff...
CGCCGTCGGGCAGCGCTGACTTCGGGACGAACACGTCGCCGCCGTCGTCGCGGGACACGAAGCCGAAGCCCTTGTCCTTGTCGTAGAACTTGACCTTGCCAGTCGGCACCGTGGGACCTCGTCGCGTCGTCGGGGGAGGAGCGCGGCCAGGCTATCGGGCGCGTCCGGTCCTAGAGTCTCCCCGACCCCCGCCCGAGCAGGCCTGCCGGTGCGCGACCCGAGAGGTGGCCCGTGAAAGCCCGGCACGCCGCGCAGCCCGACCCCCAGCCGGGTGACCGCCTGGTGCGCCTGGGCGCCGTGGTCTTCGGACTCGGGGTCCTCGGGGTCCTGGCGGTGCTCGTGCCGTTCCTGCTCGGGCGGGAGGACGCCCCGCTGTGGACGACGCTGGCCGCCTCGCTGCTGCCGGTCGGGCTCGGCCTGTCGCTGCTCGGGCTCCTGCGGGGCGCCCGGGCCCGGCGCCGCGCTCAGCGTCGCGGTCAGGACTAGGGCAGCAGGGCGTTCATCGACCCGGACCGGAACTCCTGGACGGCGACCTCGACGAAGCCCTCGCCGCGCACCACGTCTAGCGCCGACCGGTCGCAGCGGGCGAGGGACACGGCGTCCAGCTCGACCCGGGCGACGCCCTCCCCCAGGTCCCGGACACGCAGGTGCTCGACGTCGCCCAGGTGCGTGCGCAGCGCCCGCTCGGCCCGGTCGACCCGGGCGAGACCGGCGGAGGTGACCTGCAGCCCGTACGCGATGCGGCTCGCGAGGCACGCCAGCGCCGGCTTGTCGGCTGTCACCAGGCCCCACCGCCGGCTGGCCTCCCGGACCTGCGCCTTGGTCAGCCCCGCGTCCAGGACCGGTGTCAGGGCGCCGCGCTCGGCAGCGGCCCGGATCCCGGGGCGGAAGCCCGCGACGGCGTCGTCGGCGTTGGTCCCGGTCGCGACGGCGGCGAGCCCGAGCGTGTGGGCGAGCGGCCGTAGCGTGTCCAGCAGCGTCGCCTTGCAGTGGAAGCACCGGTCCGCGCCGTTGGCGACATAGCCCTCGCGGTCCAGCTCGTCGGTGGTCGGGGTCAGGTGGCGAACCCCGAGTGAGGCGGCGAAGGCCTCGGCGACGGGCAGCTCGTCCGCGGCGAGGGACGGGCTCACCGCGGTGGCCGCCACCACCCGGTCCGGGCCGAGCGCCCGGGCCGCGGCCGCGAGCAGGAAGGCCGAGTCGGCGCCGCCGGAGAAGGCCACGAGCAGGCCATCGACGCCGGTGAGCGCGGTGTCGAGCACGGCGAGGCGGGTGTCGAGGAGGTGGTCGGCGAACCAGGCGGGAAAGGCGGTGAGGTCGTCGAGCAGCACGTCGGCCCCCACCGGCGGGACCCCGCCCGTGCTGACCCCGACGGACAGCGCCGAGGCCGTCCGCGCAGCGCGCACGTCGCCCGGGTGGTCCCCGACGTAGACGGTGGCGCCGAGCTCGAGCAGGGCCCGTCCCTTGGCCTCGGCGAACAGCCACCCGACGACCTGGTCGACCTCGAGCGAGAGGTCCGCAAGGGCCGTACGCGCCAGCGCCTCGGACTTGGCCGTGACGACGACCGCGCGGCCCCCCGAGGCGCGGACGGCCGCGACCGCCTCCGCCGCCCCGGGCAGGAGGGTGATGCGGGCCGGGCCGAGCTCGGCCATCAGCTCGCGGTAGCGGGCCGCGGCAGGCTCGACCCGCTCCGGGGCAACCCAGTGGGCCAGCTCGTCCTCGAGCGGCGGACCGAGCCTCGACGCCCAGAGCGGCGCGTCGACCTCGACGCCCTCCTCGGCGGCGAGCCGCGTCGCCACGGCGACGACCGCACGGCGGGGGTCGATCAGCGTGAGGTCCAGGTCGAAGCCGACGGTGAGCTGCACCCGCTCGACAGTAGGGCCGTGCGACTCCGGGCCCCAGGCGAAGCCGCGGCCGACCTGCCGGGACCGCCGCGCGCGACTAGCGTGGTCCGGATGGACTCCTCCGCGCGCAGCCTGGCGGACTGGCTCCGCAGCTGGCCGGACGAGCGGCTCGCGGCGCTGCTCCGGGCCCGCCCCGACCTGGCCACGCCGGTGCCCTCCGACGTCGGCGTCCTGGCCGCCCGCGCCGCCGTCCGGCTGTCGGTGCTGCGGGCGCTCGAGCGGCTCGACGCCTTCACACTCGCTCTGCTCGATGGCCTGGTGCTCGTCGACGACACCACTTCCCTGGGCGCGCTGCAGGTGCTCGTGGGTGACGGCGCGCCCCCGGCCGAGGTCGCGGCGGGCGTCGAGCGGCTGCAGGACCTCGCACTGGTCTGGGGTCCGCCCTCCGCGTTGCACGTCGTGGGGCCGGTGCGCGACGTGGTCGCCCCGGCCGCCGCGGGTCTGGGGCGGCCGGTCGCGACGCTGCTGGGCAGCCTGCGCAACAAGGACGTGGCCCCGATCGCGACCGCGCTGGGCGTCGAGGGGCTGGCCGGCGTCGTCGAGCTGCTCACCGACCCGACCCGGCTGCACGTCCTGCTCGGGACGCTCGGAGGGGCCGAGCGGCGGGTGCTGGACGCCTTGGCGGCCGGCCCGTCGCTGGGCCAGGTCAAGGACGCCCGCCGCCCGACGACGCCCGCGACCGCCGACTCCCCGGTCCGGTGGCTGCTGGCCCACGGCCTGCTCGTCGCCATCGACGACGACACCGTGGAGCTGCCCCGCGAGGTGGGTCTGGCCGTACGCGGGGAGAGCGCCCTCGGGACGCTGCAGCCTCACCCGCCCGCCCTCGCCGTGACCCCCGCACCCGCCGGCAGCGTCGACGCGGCGGCCGCGCACACCGCCGCCGACGTGGTCGGCAAGCTCGAGGCGCTGCTCCAGTCCTGGTCGGAGGCGCCGCCGACCGTCCTGCGCGCCGGCGGGCTCGGCGTGCGCGAGGTCAAGCGGGTCGTGAAGGCGCTCGACGTCAGCGAGAGGGTCGCCGCAGTGCTCGTCGAGATCGCCGCTGCCGCAGGCCTGGTCGACCAGACGGCGGGGGTGGACCCGGAATGGGTGCCGACCCCGGCCTACGACGCGTGGGCCGGCTCCCCCCCGGAGCTTCGCTGGACCCAGCTGGCGGCCGCGTGGCTCACGCTGCCGAGACTTCCCGCGCTGGCAGGGGAGCGCGACGACCGCGACAAAGTGCTGGCCCCGCTTGGCCCCGAGCTCGAACGGCCCGGTGCCCCCGCGGAGCGCCGCCGGGTGCTCGACGTGCTGGCGACGGTGAAGCCGGGGCACGTGGTCGCACGCACCAGCGTGTCCGAGGTCCTCGTCTGGTCCGCTCCTCGCCGGGGCGGGCGGATGCGGGACCTGGTGCACCGCTGGACGCTCGAGGAGGCCGAGGCGCTCGGTCTGACCGGGCGCGGGGGGCTGGCCTCGTTCGCCCGCGCGCTGCTCGGCGGTGACGAGCGCGAGGCCGCTCGGCTGCTCGGCGCCCGGCTGCCGGACCCGCTGGACCACGTGCTGTGCCAGCCCGACCTGACCGTCGTCGCCCCCGGTCCGCTCCAGCGCGAGCTGGCCCGCGAGCTGGCCCTCACCGCCGACGTCGAGTCGACCGGTGGCGCCACGGTCTACCGCGTGACCGAGGAGTCGGTACGACGTGCGCTCGACGCCGGACGGAGCTCGAGCGACCTGCACGAGCTGTTCCGGTCCCGGTCCAGGACCCCGGTGCCGCAGTCGCTCACGTACCTGGTCGACGACGTCGCGCGGCGCCACGGCCGGATGCGGGTCGGCATGGCCGGCACCTACGTGCGCTGCGACGACGAGGCTCTGCTCTCCGAGGTGGTCGTGGCCAAGCGGGTGGCGCCCCTCAAGCTGCGCCGCCTCGCCCCGACGGTGGTGGTCAGCGGTCAGCCGCTCGATCAGGTGCTCGAGCTGCTCCGGGCCGCCGGCTACGCCCCCGCGGCCGAGGCCCCCGACGGCGCGCTGCTGCTGGCCCGGCCGGACGGCCGGCGCACCGCGCTGCGCCAGCGCCCCCACCGCCACACCGAGCCCACGCTCGCGCCGGAACAGGCCGCGCTGTCCGTGACCGCTCTGCGAGCGGGCGATCTCGCGGCCCGGGCCGCGCGCCGCGCGCCCGTGACGACGACCCGTGCGACGACGGCCGACACGCTCGCGTTCCTCCAGCAGGCCGCTCGGGAGCGCCGCCAGGTCTGGCTCGGCTACGTCGACGCGCAGGGCCGAGCGAGCTCGCGCGTGGTCGAGCCGCGCGGGGTGGAGGGCGGCTTCGTCACCGCGTGGGACCACCTGCGCCAGGAGGACCGGACGTTCGCGCTGCACCGCGTGACCGGGGTGGCGGACGTCGACGCCTGATCAGGCGTCGACCGGCACGACCGCTCGCTCCCGCGCCGAGACACGCGCTGCGCCCAGGACCTGCAGCACGCGTTCGGCGTCGGCGGGGTCGACGGGCACCGGCGCCCCAGTCGTGACGGCGGCGACGAATCCGCGGTAGTACGCCCCCCAGTCGCCCTGCTCGCTGGGGTGGGCGTGCTCACCACCGGTGTCCCACAGCCGGCCGTCCGGTTCGGGCGGCAGGGCGCGGTCGTGCCGCTGCGCGTCCTCCTGCCCGTCCAGGCCGTCCTTGGCCCAGCCGGCAAGGCTGCCCTGGAGCACCAGCCGCGGCAGCGCGGCCGGAGCCGCCATCGAGCACCACAGGTGCGAGCGCGCCCCCGAGGCGTGGGTCAGCGCGAGGAAGACGTCGTCCTCGGCACTCCCCCCGGCCCGGCGGACGTCGACCTCGGCGTAGACCTCGACGGCGGGCCCGAGCAGGAGCAGCGCCTGGTCGACGACGTGGGTGCCCAGGTCGAGCAGCACCCCACCGCCGGCCGCGGCGTCCTCGCGCCAGCGGCGGGCGACCTCCGGACGGAACCGTGCGAACCGTGACTCCAGCCGGATCACCTCGCCGAGCCGGCCCTCCTCCAGCAGCCGCCTGGCGGTCAGCGTGTCGCTGTCCCAGCGGCGGTTGTGGAAGGCGCTGAGCGGGACGCCCCGGTCGTGGGCCCGGCCGACCAGGCGCTGGGCGTCGTCGACGGTGAGCGCGACCGGCTTGTCGACGACCGTGGCCTTGCGCAGGTCGAGTGCCCGCAGCGCGAGCGGGACGTGGACGGTGTTCGGCGCCGCGACGACGACGGCGTCGAACTCGGGCGCGGACGACCAGAGCTCCTCGGCGCTGGACAGCAGCCTGGCCCCCGGGAGGTCGCTGCCGGCCTGGGCCCGCCGCTCGGGATCGGCCGTCACGACGTGGGTCACGGACAGGCCCGGCTCGGCGAGCAGCAGCGGTCGGTGGATGACCCGACCTGCAAGGCCATAGCCGATCAGCGCGGTGCGCACCGTCATGCCGGGACCTGCTCGGCCAGCCGCGCCCGGGCCTGGTGCAGCAGGCGCATGGTGCCCACGGTCTCGGCCCACGGCATGACCGTGCTCTCCGCGAACCCAGCGGCCAGGCAGTGCTCCACCTCTTCGAGCTCACCGGTGAAGCCCGCCTGCCTGTCCTCGATCGTGAAGGCCTGGGCGTCCTCGCCAGCACGCTGCACCACCAGCTGCATCGGCGCATGGAAGCTGGGCCCGATCTCAGCCCAGCCGGCGCTCCCGACGACGGTCGCCGTGCCCGGCAGCCGGGCCAGCAGCGACACCTCGAGCGTCGCGTGGGCTCCCGACGGCCAGGACAGCAGCAGTCCTGCCTCGGCGTCGGCGCCGGTCGGGGCGTAGGACCCCCGGGCCAGCAGGCTGCTCGGTGCGCCGAGCAGCAGGCGCGCGAGGTCGACCGCGTAGACCCCCAGGTCGAGCAGCGCCCCGCCGCCGAGCGCCGGATCCCACAGCCGCCCGGCGGCGTCGTAGGCGGCGGGAAAGCCGAAGCACGCGTGCAACGAGCGGATCTCACCCAGCCCGCCGTCGGCGACCACATCCTTGAGCTGGCGCACCAGCGGGTTGAAGCGCATCCACACGCCCTCCATGAGGAAGGCACCGGTCTCGGCCGCCAGCGCCACCAGCCGCTCGGTCTCGGCCAGGTCGTCGGTCATCGGCTTCTCGCACAGGACCGCGCGCCCGGCCCGCAGCGCCGGCTCGACGACGGCGGCGTGCTCCGAGTGGGGGGTGGCCACGTAGACCGCCTGCACCTCGGGATCCTCGACCAGCTCCCGGTAGGACGCGTAGCCCCGACCGCCACCGAGCTCGGCGGCCAGCCCCTCCGCCCGCCCCAGGTCGCGGGAGGCGACCGCGGCGACGCGCATCCGCGGGTGCCGGGCGATGATGCCGCCCACGTCGCGGGCGATGCGCCCGGTCCCCGCGATCCCCCAGGACAGGGTCATCTCCGGGCCACCGAGACGGCGGCATCGCGGGCCGCGGCGTACGCCTCGCGCACGCGCCTGCCTGCGTCGTGGTCGCCCGGTGGGAGCTCCGCAGAGCCCGCCAGCGCCCACGTGGGCAGCGCGCCGAGCGCCCAGGCGGCCTGCCGGGCCGCGCCCCGCGCGACGTACTCCCCGGGGGCGGGCACAACCACGGGCACGCCGAACAGCGACGGCGAGAGGGCCTGGACCGCAGCAGATCTGGATGCCCCACCGATCAGCAGCACCCGGTCGACGATGGCCCCCTGCGCCACGAGTGCGTCGAGGGCGTCGGCGAGGCCGCACAGCATCCCCTCGACGGCGGCGCGGGCCAGGTTGGCGGGGGTCATAGAGCTCCTCGTGAGGCCGCTGAGCGAACCGGTTGCATGGGGCAGGTCGGGCGTGCGCTCGCCGTCCAGGTAGGGCAGCAGCACCAGTCCACCCGAGCCGGGCGCGGCCTGCAGCGCCAAAGCGTCGAGCCCGGCCAGGTCGGTCGACAGCAGCCCTGCCGCCGCCGTCAGGACGCGCGCGGCGTTGAGGGTGGCGACGAGGGGGAGGAAGCGCCCGGTCGCGTCGGCGAAGCCGGCGACCGCCCCCGATGCGTCGCAGGTAGGGCTCTCCTGGACCGAGAAGGCGGTGCCGCTGGTGCCGAGCGACACGACGACGTCCCCGGGCTCGAGGCCCAGGCCGAGCGCGGCCCCCATGTTGTCACCGGTCCCAGCGGCGACCAGCAGACCGCCCGGCGAGGTCCCGGCGGCGTCGCCGGGGCGAAGGACGGTCGGGGTGCGGAGCTCCCTGCCGAACGCGCGGACGAGCAGATCGGGGCGGTAGCCGTCCGTGGTCGGCGACCAGTAGCCGGTGCCTGAGGCGTCGCCCCGGTCGGTCACCGGGTCCGGGCCGGGCGAGCCGTCACCCAGCAGCATCGTCGTCAGCCAGTCGTGCGGGAGCAGCACCGACTGCGTCCGGGAGGCCCGCTCCGGCTCGTGCTCGGCGTACCAGCGGAGCTTGCTGATGGTGAAGCTCGCGACCGGGACCGACCCGACGGCGTCGGCCCAGGCGGGCGCGCCGAGCTCGGCGGTCAAGTCGCGCGCCGCGCCGGCGGACCTGACGTCGTTCCAGAGCAGCGCGGGACGCACGACCCGCCGGTCCTCGTCCAGGACGACCATGCCGTGCTGCTGTCCGGCGACCGCGACCGCGGCGACGCCCTCGAGCAGCCCACCTGCGGTCGCCGCCTGCAGGGCCTCCCACCACGCGGCCGGGTCCACCTCCGTGCCGTCCGGGTGCGGTGCCTGCGCCTGCCGGACGACCGCGCCCGTGGCGGCGTCGCAGACGACGACCTTGGTGGACTGCGTCGAGGAGTCGACCCCGGCGACGAGCGTCATGCGCGGGCCTCCTGAAGCGGGGCGAGCAGAGCGAGCGCGCCGAGCGGATCGGCGAGCAGGGGGACGAACGCGAGCTCGGCGGCGCCCACGACGACGGCGTCGTCGCCGAGCGCCGGTAGGCCGAGTCGAACCTGCGTACGAGGACCTGCGAGCGCCTCGTCGAGGGCCTCCCGCACGATCGGCTCAGTCGCGACGAAGATGTGTCGGGTGGCCCCTCCGAACAGGATCAGCTCCGGGTTGAACACGTTGACGAGGTTGACCACGCCCTGGCCCAGCGCGCGCCCCACCCGGCGCATCCCCGCCTGGGGCCAGCGCTTGCCGAGGGCGTAGGCCTCCAGCACGTCGCTCAGCGACGCCCCCTCGGGAGCACCGGTGGAGCGCAGCACGGCGGCGTCACCGACCTCGGTCTCCCAGCACCCTCGTCGACCGCAGCGGCAGAGCTTGCCCTTGGGGTCGATGCTCATGTGGCCGATCTCGCCGGCGTAGCCACCCCGCCCGCCCATCGGCCGGCCGGCCAGGACGATGCCCCCGCCGATCCCGACCTCACCCGAGATGAACACGACGTCGGACAGGCCGACCGCCGCGCCGCGCAGGTGCTCGGCCATCGCGCCGAGATCGCCGTCGTTGCCGATCTCCAGCCGCAGCCGGGTGTCCAGGGCCTCCGCGAGCAGGCTGCGCAGCGGGACGTCGACCCAGCCGAGGTTGGGGGCGAAGCGGACGACCCCGTCATCGGTGCTCACGACACCGCAGACGCCCACGCCTACGGCGACGCAGGTCGCGCCCGGCGCGGCCTCGGCGAGCATCTCGTCGGCCATCGCCTTCAGGCGGCGGATCGTGCGGGTCACGTCGTAGTCGAGCGCTGACTGGCCAAGCTCCCGACGGTCCAGCACCACGCCCCCGAGCCCGACGCGGACCGCGGTGAGGTGCTCGACGCCGATGTCCAGCGCGAGCACGAACACGCGGTCGGACTCCGGCTCGACCGTGATCGACGGCCGTCCTGCCCCGCCCCGGCCGACCGGCGCGGACTCGCGCACCAGGCCCGCCTCGGCGAGCTCACCCGTCAGTGCCCTGACCGTGCTGCGGTTCAAGCCGGTCAAGGACGTCAGGTCCGCGCGGGACGTCGAGCCCCGCACGTGCAGCAGTCGGAGCAGGGTGGCCAGGTTGTTCCGGCGGACCTCGTCCTGCGACGCGGCGGAGCGGACGTCCACGACGTGCCTGACGCCCGTCCGGCCTAGACCCGGCCGGTCGCCATCGCGCGCCGGCGCGAGATCGCGTCGACGCTGGCGGCGACCAGGAGCACGGCGCCGGTGACCATGTAGACGACGCTGGACGGCTGGTTGAGCAGCCGCATGCCGTTGATGATCACACCGATGACGAGGCCGCCGAGGATCGCGTCGACGATCCGGCCCTTCCCGCCGAACAGGCTGGTCCCGCCGATGACCGCCGCGCCGACGGCGTACAGCAGGGTCTCGGCACCACCGGTCGTCGGGGAGATCGAGTTGTCGCGGCTGGCCAGCATCAGACCGCCGACGGCGGCCATGGTGGAGCACATGATGAAGCAGGACAGCCTGATCCGCGCCACGTTGATGCCGGCGCGACGGGCGGCCTCGGCGTTGCCGCCGACGGCGTAGACGTGCCGGCCGAAAGCGGTGCGGGTGAGCAGGAAGGTCAGGCCCAGCAGCAGCGCGATCAGCACCACCACCACGATCGGCACGCCCTTGAGGGAGGTGACCGCGGGGTTGCGGCTGCGCTCGGTGCTCAGGTAGGCGGTGGCGGCGCCCAGCAGCACAGCGAGCAGGAGCACCTTGGCGACGACCACGGCCATGGCCTCGGACTGCAGGCCGTCGGCCCGACGGCCCTGAGCTCGGCGCAGCGAGTGGGCGGCGTAACCCCCGACCACGAGCACGAACAGCAGCCAGCCCATCCAGATCGGCAGGTCGTCGTTGTTCACAGCGAGCAGGACGTCGTCGCGGATGGCGATGGTGCCGCCCTCACCGATCAGCTTGAGCATCACGCCCTGCAGGCCCAGGAACGCGGCCAGCGTCACGACGAACGACGGGATGCCCAGTCGCGAGACGAGGGTGCCGATGCAGAACCCGATGAAGGCGCCGGTCACCAGCGCCGCCAGCAGGGCGAGCCACCACGGCAGTCCGCGGTTGGTGACGACGATGCCCATGACGGCTGCGGACGTCCCGCCGGTGTAGCCCGCCGACAGGTCGATCTCACCCAGCAGCAGCACGAACACCAGGCCCATCGCGATCACGATGACCGCGGCGCTCTGGTGGATCAGGTTGGAGAAGTTGAAGGCGTTGGTGAACGCCTCCGGACGAAGCAGGGAGAACACGGCGGTCAGGACGAGGAGCCCCAGGACCGCGGGCAGCGAGCCGACGTCGCCGCCGCGGACCCGGTCGACGTAGTCGCGGAACGTCTCGGACAGGCTCGGGGACTGGCTCGGTGCCGACGCCGGTGCCGGCGGAGGAGGAGCCACGGTCGAGGTCATGACGCCTCCGTCGAGGTGAGCGGGGTCGAAGGGGTGGCAGTGCCCGGCGCAGCGTCGAGGCCGACGCCGGCGCCGCGACCGGTGGTGATGAGCTCGACGACCTGGCCGCGGTCGACGTCCTTGACCGCGACCTGCGTGGCCATCTGCCCGAGGTAGAGCACCGAGATGGAGTCGGCGACCTGGAAGACGTCGTTGAGGTTGTGGCTGATCAGCACGACCGCGAGCCCGTTGTCGGCGAGGCGCCGGACGAGCTTGAGCACCTGCTCGGTCTGCGCGACGCCGAGCGCGGCCGTCGGCTCGTCGAGGACGACGAGCTTGGAGTTCCAGATGACCGACCGGGCGATCGCCACGGTCTGCCGCTGACCACCGGACAGGCTCGCGACCTGCTGCCGGATGGACTTGACCGTGCGGACCGAGAGCCCGGCCAGCGTCTCGGTCGCGCGGCGCTCCATGGCCGCCTCGTCGAGGCGACCGCCCTTGGTGATCTCGCGTCCGAGGAACAGGTTGTGGACGATGTCGAGGTTGTCGCACAGCGCGAGGTCCTGGTAGACGACCTCGATCCCGAGCGCGTTCGCCTGCTTGGGGTGGTGGACCGAGACCGGCTTCCCCTCGAACAGGTAGTC
>Ga0105047_10018479_pt1 | contig 10800 bp, 8 predicted proteins | sample MAT04_FD_78384 | JGI IMG/M metagenome (GOLD analysis project Ga0105047, IMG submission 78384) | Freshwater microbial communities from Lake Fryxell liftoff mats and glacier meltwater in Antarctica - MAT-04 (megahit assembly) | ecosystem: Environmental > Aquatic > Freshwater > Ice > Liftoff...
ACGGGATATCAACCTGGGGCGGCGTTCATCCGCATTCGCGGATTCTCTTGCCCCAGGCTGATATGCGCGAGCCTTTCAGGCTCAGTCGCAGCACTCACATCGTCGATCAACGCCAACACATTTGATCCACAAATGTCACCGCGCACTTCTTTTGTCGATGAACCGGTTTTTTGCAACTTTCCCCTTCACTGCCTGACCTGCGCGATCCTCAGAACCGTAATCGTTCCACCGGATTGCCGGGCTTCTCGGGCGTGTTGTGTTCCTGCCGCATGTCGTTACGTCCGGAAGTGCCATTATGAGCTAAGTCTTTCAAAGTGACACACATCGACGAGTCTGTCCCGAGGACCGAGTGCGTGACGAAACTGCATCGAGTGTCTTTCTGTCGGAGGACTACCGGGCTGGGCGGATGTAAAGAAGTCAGAAAGTACCACGGAGAACTTCATGTCGGTTTCGGCAACACGGCCTGTTCACACATCCAGCGTTCGAATTCCCGTTCTGACACCCTTGCATGGTGCTCATCAGGAGTCCTTCCGCGCGAACGCCGACGGGACGTACCGTTGCGGTTCCGCAGCGACAAGTCATTTCCGCCTGGTGTTCTCAGGGGCGGAGGTCACCCATTGCTGCTTCATCTGCAAAGCCGGGACGTTCTCCGTCATGCGCATTGATGGCCGTGTCTGGGTCAACGACCTGCTTGTAAGCGGCGTAAACCAACTGACCGAAGGCGATGTGATCTCTCTCGGACCGGTTTCCTATCGGCTGGAGTTTCAGGATACGTCGTCGTGTCTGCCAGAACGCGACGATCGACCGTCTCAGATGACGGATCAATGGAACGAGCTGGCGCTGAAGAACGAGCTGGCGCTGAAGATGGAAGAACTCGCCGAACAGCAACGCGAAAATGTTCGGCGATCCGTGGAACTGGATTTCCAGCGTCAAGCCCTGGCGGATCAACAACGACTGGTGGCAGACGCTGCGGAAAAGAATTCCAGAATGCTGGCAGCGGTTGAACAGGCACAGTTGGAGCATTCACGGCAGGAGGCTGAACTTCGAGCGATGCGCGAACAGGTTCTGGCCGCCGATACTCGCTGTATGGAACAACTGGCCGCGATCGAAGTAAAGAGAGAAGAACTGGATCGCCGGGAATTCGAAATCGACAGCCGCGCTGCTGATGTCCATCGCCTTGTTCAGCAGTTCAAGAGCGATCGACTTTCCTGCCGTGAGACGAGCCGCACCGCACCGTCTGCTGACGAACTCAACTTCGCCGTTGACGGGAACGCTGAGGAACTGACGACGGATCTGCGACCAGAACTCGTTGAACTATTCGGACTGCAAAAACCGGCTGCGGAAAGCGTGACGCCGCCGCCACTGCCGCCTGCCGCGTGCGTGGAACTGTCCGAACCTCCTGGCAAAAACCCGTCCGTCGTCAATTTCGGATCCGATTCGGCTCAACATGCCGCAGCGGAATCGACGGTGGCTCTTGTCGGTGACGCGGAACCTGCCCGCGAGAAGACCTCCGACGATTTTGTCCGTGACTATATGGAGCAACTCCTGTCACGCAACCGCAAATCCAGCGGTATCGCGCGACCGGTCGAACCAAAAGCTACTGACAGGAAGAAGGATCCGGCAGCAGCTTCTGATGACAAGGCTGCTGGAGGGCAATCGCCCAAATCACCGCCGAAGGTGAAGTCCTATATCGAGCAGTATATGGCGGAAAACATGGGAAACATGGACGACAACAAGCCCATGACGTTGTCCGGGCGGAACATTGAGGCCAGCGAAACCGCCGCGTTCGAAGAGGATCGACCCGTTCAGGTCCGCCAAAAAATTGATCTTCTGAAACTCAAGGAGAACATGGAATCCTTTCGCGCGCTCTCCACGCAGTCTGTTGAGAGCGCTCTGGCGTCGCACGCCAGGGAGGTGCATCGTCTAGGCTTCAGTCGGCGGACGGTATTTGCTGCGTTGCTGATTCTGAGCACTGTCGTGTTTGGTATTTCGAATGTCTATGGTGCGATAGACGCGCCCATGTTGATTTGGGTCACGCTCATCTCCGCGATAGCCATTTTCTCCGAATTGTTTCAGCAATACCGGGCTATCGCCGTTCACACACGTAATCCGCTGCACCTGCTGTTTACGTCCGCAACGGCGCAGAAGCAAATTCAACGATCCACCAGGCTGACGATATCCACTCCGGTTGTGCCCGACGCTGGTTCCGATCGCGAAATGCATGTCGATAACGATAGCGTGGTTCATGGCAGGACGTTCGGTTGCTCAGAATCTCAGCCTGCGGAAATCCTGGTTTCGTAGAGCGGCACCCTGTAACGCTGACAACTGAAGGGTTTGCCGCTATCATCGGTGATATTGTCTTCTGACTATTTCACTGGAGTCTGCCTGTGACTGCTTTTTCGCGTCTGTGCCTGTTGATTGTGCTTGTTTCGATTGCTGGTTGCTCCAACGATTCTCCCCCACCAAAAACGGTTTCTAAAGCGAACGTGGCTGAAGTGGCTGCCATCAAGGCCCTGCAGGCGGCCGGGGCGACTTTCAAGACCGATGAAGGCGGTTCCGTAACCGATATAGATCTACACAAACTTACGTTGACGCCGGAAACACTGGGGTTTCTTCCTGAACTCAAATCGCTCCGAGTCCTGAATCTGGCGGATTCTACGTTCAGCGATGAGTCGTTGCCTGTACTGGAAAAAATCTCGCTACAGTTGGTGCTACTGGATCTTCGTGGCTGTCAATTATCGGATAAAGCGGCTGATGGGATCGCTCGGTTCACTGGTTTGCGCGCGCTGCGCCTGAATGGAAAGAACGGTCGCACCACGATCGGCGATGAAGGCGTTCAGGCCCTTGCCGCCTGTGAATCGCTGAAAGTTCTTGCCTTGGACGATCTCACGTTTGTCGGTACCGACGGCTTAGCTGCGTTGACTGGTCTTAACGAACTGGAAGAACTCTATGTGGCGGGTACCATCGTGGATGATGATTCGTGCAAACTGATCGCCGGTTTTCCGCTGCTGAAAAAGCTGCGACTTGCCAGGAATCAGGTGAGCGATGCCGCGCTGGAAACTCTTTCGGTCTGTTCTTTGCTGGAAGAATTGGATCTGAGCGAAGACTCCCTGATCACTGACGCTGGGATGGCTCATCTTGCAAAGCTGCGAGAATTGAAGAAACTCAATCTGTGGCGGGTTCAGATCTCTGACGATGGTGCGCTGATGCTGGCGCCCCTCACGAATTTGGTATGGCTGAACCTGGACAACACGAAGTTGTCCGACGCTGGCCTGCCCGTGCTTAAGCGTATGACCGCACTCACGTTTCTCCACCTTGGATCGACTCAAATCACGGCCGCCGGAGCACCTGATTTGTTTCATTTGAAGTCACTCAAGGATCTTAAAATCACCCGCACTGCTCTGGGATCAAGCGACGCTGCTGTCGCCGAGTTGAAAAAGAACCTGCCTGATACGGCAATTCAAACTGAGTATGTTGAAAACGAGTGAACCTTATGCCGTTGTTGACAACCTGTTGAACACTACACTTCGAGTGCCTGCGTTAAGTCGCCGTTCCACATCGGTTGCTTTTGGTGTTCAAACTCTATGTTGCTTCTTCCACAAAAATTCGTCGCCCTTCGGTTGGTTTCCCCGGATTTGCTGCTCATGTTTTCACATGGCTCAATCTCCTTAAATGCTGTGTTTATTGCCTTCCTTTGTGGTTCTGCAGGAAGTTATCAACACTCAACAGGCTAGTTACTACCACTTCTACTTTCTTTTAATTCCTTTTTGAATCACATGCCACAAACGCAAAGAAAGCCCCGTTGATGTGACTCAACTGGGCTTGCCTAATTGGACAATCTGCGGCTACTTCATAAAGAAGTCTGTCGGGCCGCGGAAAGTGTAGTACGGATATTGAACCTGGGCTGGTGCGGCGTTTTCAGGAGGATACATCAGATTCTGAGGGGCGTGATACGTGTGAAAATTGCGATGAACGGGGTGGCCAGGCAGGTTACAGCCAGCACCCTGGCAATTTGGCGAGCAATGACTTTGTCCGTACGGTGGGCATTGGAGGCCATGTCCGTGACCTTGACCTGGCTGACACATCGGGCAGTCATGGTTCATGGGCGGTCCACCGTTTGTAGAACCGTATCCGGTTTGGGGGCTTTGACCACGCATGGTCGGCGTAGAAGAAGCACAGCCTGTGACAAAAATCCCAAAGGCCCCCGTAAGCAACACAGCCATAGTTCGAAACAGCATGGAAACGACTCCTCAAATTTACCCAGCAACGATCTTCTGCAAACGTGAGGCTGAAGACCCAAGATGATTTCCATTCTCGGGACTAAGCAGTCCGAAACGGCACCGCGCCGCAGCAATGAAAACAGCGTTACTAATCGTTATCGGCAGACGAATCGTTGAATCATGCAAAATCCCTACAAATCCTCATGAGTTCCAAAGGAAGACTGAGCGGTCTTGCGGAAACAGGGTGACGGGAATACAGTCCTTTGGTGGTTTACGTCGATGGCGACGGACAGTGAGAGTCGCAGTAAATAGCGGCCAAATAAGGGTTTAAGAACAAACAGGGAGTATCAAAGTGCATATAGCCGCCTCAACGCGAAGCCTGTGGGATTTTGCGTTCCCGGCAGCCTGCCTGCAGATTCAGGAACTGGGATTTGACAAAGTCGAGATCTGGTTGAATGAAGACTACGACCAATTGCGTCCATCGAGAGTGGGGGCTGATCCGGAAGGCTGTGCCGGTTTGATGCGAGAAGCGAGCCGCTTAACGCCGAACGCGATCTTCGTGGAGAGTGAGGTCGATATAGACACTTTCAAAGGCATAGTGAAGTTTGCGAAGCTGCAGCGAATCGTACAAATCACAATTCAGAGCTCACCGAAGGGGACACCATTCAATACGGAAATAGACCGTCTTCGTGAGCGGAATGCGATTTGTCATCACGATGCGATTCGAATGTCGATCCTGACAAAATCTGGCACTCTGACAGAAGATCCTTATACGGCAGTAGAACTGTGCCAGTCGGTAAAAGGGCTTGGGATAACGCTGGATCCCAGCTATTACATCTGCTGCCTGGGGAGTCCGGTGAATTTTGATATAGTTTTCGATCACGTGCAGCACCTGCATCTGCGAGACACGTCGCCAACGGAGCTGCAGGTCCTCGCAGGTCTTGGTGAAGTCGATTACAACCACATCGTGCAGATGCTGAGACAGACGGGCTACCAACGTTCGCTGAGTGTGGATTTGTTGCCACGGACGATGGAAGGCGAAGAGCGGTTGCGTGAGATGCGAAAATTGCGTTTGCTGTTGACGAGCCTGTAGTGAACGCAGGGGTTCATATACTCCACGCGGTGGTGATTGAGAGAATAGGCGAGCGGCATGGGTCAGCTTGCCGGTACCAGAACGAGGTACCGGAGGGCTCACGCCGCTCCGCTGGCCGGACTCATTTCTGGCCGCGCAAAGTATAACACAGAAACAGAAGTGTCCGGGAGAACCAATATCAACTCGCAGGCCACCACTTTTCTGAAGCGAGCTTTGCGAAGGGTGGGAGTCGATGGAGCTGTCGAGTTTGCTGTACTCGCCAAGCTGTGGCAGTTGCTTACCGGACCCCTGACGCAGTTGATTCTGGTCGTGAGTTTTTCGAAGGCGACTCAGGATTATTACTACGCTTTCAGCAGTATGCTGGGGATGCAGGTCTTTGTAGAGCTTGGCCTGCACGTCATTCTGATCAGCGTAAGCAGTCATGAATGGTCTCGGTTGTCGCTGCAGGACGGACAAATCGCAGGAGATGCCGCGGCGAAGTCACGATTGATATCGCTCGGTCGCATGATGCTGCGTTGGTACGGGAGAGCGGCACTGATTTTTGCGGTAGCGATCACCATAGCGGGAATCTTATTCTTTGGTAAAGCAGGGATCGACAACGGTGGCGAAATGCCACAGCGTGAGAATGTGGCATGGCTGGCTCCGTGGATCGCACTCGTGATTGTGAATGGCCTGCAGTTGCCATTGCTGCCGCTGACAGCGATTCTGGAGGGCTGCAATCAACTGTCGGTCATCAATCGTGTTCGATTTTGGCAGGCAGTCGCGGGCACGGTCGTGGTGTGGCTGGCTCTGACATGCGGATTGGGATTATGGTCTCTTGTCGCATCCGCAGCAATGCGATTGACAGGAGAATTGTATCTGGTGGCTGTGCGGTACAGACCCTTCTTTACAGCATTTCGGTCGCCCCCCGAACAGGATCAGGTGGACTGGAAGCAAGAGATATTGCCGTTGCAATGGCGAATCGCTGTGCAGGGGATTCTGCTTTGGCTGGCAAATTCGATGCCGTTGTTACTGATCTTCAAGGGCCGCCCGGAAGGTGAAGCAGCACAGCTCGGAATGACGTGGACAATTCTTACCGCACTACAAGGGGCTTCACTGGCCTGGACAGAAACGCGGCGCCCAGTGTTCGGCGCGCTGATAGCGGCGAGGAAGTTCAAGGAACTGGACGATCTGTTTTTTCGGATGATGCGGCTGTCAATGCTGATCATGACCGCAGCAGTGATCTGTTTCAGTCTGACAGTCTGGTGGTTTGGAACTCGCAGTGAATGGCTGTTCGAACGCCTGGCGGATCGCATGTTGCCTGTCGGACCAACAGTGATGTTTGGGACGGCGATGGTATTGCTGCAGTTCGCGTTGTGTACAAATCTTTACGTTCGAGCTCACAAGCGTGATCCATATCTCGCGGCTTCGATCGTCTCAAGCCTGTCAGTGGCAGCGTTTCAATTGTGGTTAGGAAACCAATACGGCGGCAGTGGCGTCGCTGCAGGGTATCTTGTGGGCATCGCCTTTGTACAGGTGCCCCTCTGGACATTGATCTGGGTCCGGACTCGTAAGGAATGGCATGCTCCGGAGCCAGCCGATGTCTGAAGTAGCCCAGCCAGTTGCTGACGATTCCGGGGAATCACATAGAACGACGTTGTTACGAGCGAGGCTCCGGTTAGAACGCATCAACTGTCCCTTGTGTGGTTTGTCGGACAGCTCCGTCGTGATGACTTCGAAAGACAATCTGTGTGGGCTGCCGGGCGAATTCCACGTCGAACTCTGCCACGGATGTGGGCATCGATTCATGAATCCGCGCCCGGCGTCGGAAAGCCTGGCAGCATGTTATCCTGAGCAATACGGTCCGCATCAATCTGTGCCGAAGACAGCGGGCGACAGCGTCGGGCCGAGTCAATCTGGCATTGAAATAACCAAAGGCGCGACCGCTCGTGGACGACCGCTGTATTTGCGGATTCTGCCACTGCGATATGTTCCGGGTCTTAAACAATTCTACAACTTGCTCCTGGATGATCGAAGCCAGCCGGTGCCGACTGCGCCGGTAAGAAAGCGGCATGCCGCAGATTCAGCATCGATCGAAGGCGGTCGTCAGGAAAAACCTCGTGCTCTGGAACTGGGCTGCGCCACAGGACAGTATCTGATGCGATTGCAGGACGCCGGGTGGTTGGCAACAGGCATAGAGCCCGGTGAGCGGCCGGCATCGATCGCAAGAGAAGCCGGGCTGGAAGTGAATAGCGGAACCCTGGAATCCACCGAGTTCCAGTCGGAACAGTTTGAACTGGCTGCGGCATGGATGGTGATTGAGCATGTCCCTGATGCGAAGGAGACGCTGCGACGTCTGCACTCGTTATTGATACCGGGTGGAACGCTGCTCTTCAGTATTCCAAACGCGGGCTGCTGGGAATCCAGGTTCTTCGGTAAGTACTGGTACGTGTGGGAGCTGCCACGGCATCTTCACCACTTCACACCATCATCGATTCGAAAGTTGCTGGAAGAGTGCGGATTTACGAACGTCAGAATCATTCACCAGCGGAATTTGTCGAATGTAGTCGGTAGTCTGGCGCTGGTTATTCTGGGTCGTTGGCCGGAAAGTCGTTTCGGTCGCAGGCTGTTGCGCTATCCGGATCGGCCAACAACAGCCACAAAGCTGATTCTAGCCCCATTTGCACATGTTCTGGCGTGGATGCGTCAAGGCGGTCGACTGACGATTTCTGCCAGCCGCAGAACTTCGGAGAGCCGCCAGTGAATATCCTGTTCCTTTCATCTGGTGATCGAGTTCCTTCAGCACGATTTCGCATCCTGCCGTACCTCAGACACTTCCGCGCGGACGGGCATCGCGCGGTGGTGGCGCACAGCTTTCCGCAGAAGTACGACTACTTTCCGTGGATGGGTTTTCGTCCCAGCCAATTGTTGAAGCGCAGCGTCCGCTGGTGGCACTGGTTGCGGACAAGGCTGCAGCGGTTCGACGTGGTGTTCATTGACCGGGAGATATTCGACAACACATCGATTCACATGGAACAACGTTTCAAGGAAACCTGTCATCGACTTGTGATTGATCTGGATGACGCAGTGTTCCTTCGCTATCCGGAGAAGTTTGCCAGGCTGATGAAGCTTGCGGACATGGTCGTCTGCGGAAATAAGTCTCTGGTGGAAAAGGTACAGCCACTGAATTCGAAGATCTGCCAGGTCCCGACATGCGTGGATCTGCAGGACTATATAGCGCGAACCTATGAACCGGTGAGCCAGCTTTCGCCGGGAAGCAGCTCGCGACCAGTCGTGGGTTGGATGGGAACCGCAGGGAATCTGAAGTATCTCGCCGTTGCCGCAGATGCCTTGCGGACACTTGCTCAGGAAACACCGTTCGAACTCCGAATAATCGTGCCGGAAATTTCGACGCTCAGTGAGATTGACCTGTCAGGAGTGAACGTGATTCACGAACCGTGGCGACCGGAACGTGAAGTCGAACAGCTTCGGCAGTTCGATGTCGGCCTGATGCCCCTTTTCCCCAATCAGGAATGGGATATCTATAAATGCGGGCTCAAGCTGATTCAGTATCTGGCAGTAGGCGTACCGGGGATCGCTGGACCTGTCGGCGTGAATTCTGAAATCCTTGACGACAACCAAAATGGGATGGCGGCGCAGACGACTCAGGAGTGGCTGACAGCTCTGCGACTGTTGACCGCACAACCAGAGATCCGTCAACAAATGGGACTTCGCGGTCGGAAAACTGTCGAACAAAAATATTCAATTCAGGCCAACTACCCGGTTCTGCGCGATGCACTGCTGGGCATTCTGCAGTGAACTCAGTCACTTGCCTGTAGTGTGGTCCCATCCGGCAGGCAGGCCGCTTGTAATTTCGACATGATCAAAATGAACGCTGGAACGTGCGCCGATAATACGTGCCCAGTCTGCCATGCGATGCAGCCCGTCAGCAATTGATGTTTCCGGCATCTGACCGAAGACCCGAGCACACTTCGCATGGTCGGCCCAGGCGACTTTGACTTCGTTGCGGGCCGCAAGAAACAGAATGTCCGGCTCAACCAGAAACTCGCGGCAGACGGACGTCGCAAGGTCCAGCACGGTCGTCGGCGTCGTGGCACCGACATTAAAGACTTCGCAATTGGCTTCCGGCAGAAACGGCGCAGCGATCATGGGCGGCATGATGTCGGCGACGTACGAGAACGCTCGCTCCTGCAATCCGTTACCAAAAACGGGGAGTGGCAGTCGCAGCATGATGCGATTCATGAAAATGCCGACAACATTGCGATATTTGTCGCCGATGTTTTGATATTCCCCATAAACGTTGTGCGGACGGAAGATCGTAAAGTTCAGACCAAACTGTTCATGGGCTGCTCTCAAATCCAGCTCCACAGCAAACTTGGAAATGCCGTACGGGTCTTCCGGCAGAGGCTGAGTGGATTCCAGCATCGGAACCTGCCCGCTGCCATAAACCGCGATTGAACTGGTGAAGACAAAATGCCGCACAGAATGGCGCACTGACGCATTGATCACATTCACGCTGCCGATCAGATTGTTCGTATAATTGAATCGGCGGATGAAATGGCTTAGGCCTTCTGCAGCGTACGCTGCCAAATGAAACACGAAGCGAAATGAGTTGTCCTGAAACAGACCCTCAATGAATTCGTGGTCAGTGACGCTGCCTTCCACGAAACGAACTCGTCCGGAATCTGGTATATTCACGACAAAACCGCCGGAAAGATCATCGAGGACGACGATTTCCAGTCCGTCAAAGCGAGGATCCTTCAGGAGACTCCGAGTCAGGTGCGAACCGAGAAATCCCGCTCCACCGGTGACAAGGATCGAGTTTTGAGATGCCATCTTTCCGGACCTTCCAACGAGCCGTTTGTTTGGGATATCGCAAGCATAAACCGCAAGACACACTTTGACACTGAATCGAACCTTCGCTACTATCGAATTTGTTACTTTTCGCTTTCTCACAGCGGACATTCTCAGGAGCATTCGATGCGACTTCTTTTTCTTTTCGCTGCCCTTCTGCTCCTGATCGCCAATTCAGCGATGGCCTTTGATGGACCAAGGCAGAGTACAAATGTTCCGCGATTTGACGCAGCCGTCGATAGAGCTCTGGTGTACCTGCACGGGGCTGTGGAAAAAGACGAACAGCATGGAGGGCATCAGATTCTGGCAGCCTACGCCATGCTCAAATGTGGTGTTCCCAAAACAGATCCGTTTATCGCGAAAGCCATCGCGGCCGCAGTGGATCGCAGCAATGGCGGTCAGTACAAGCCGATGTCAGCTTACGATCATATCTACGGCTCCGGCGTCGATTCGATGCTGCTGGCTGACCTCGACGCTAAGGAACAGTACCTCCCGAATCTGCAGGCGATCGCCAGCTACGTTCAGGCTGCGCAGCGGGCCGACGGATCATGGAGTAATGGGCCGCAGGAACCGGGAGATGTGAGTATGTCGCAATACGGCGTTCTCGCTCTCTGGGCCTGCCAGCGCGGCGGC
>Ga0105047_10018481_pt1 | contig 10799 bp, 8 predicted proteins | sample MAT04_FD_78384 | JGI IMG/M metagenome (GOLD analysis project Ga0105047, IMG submission 78384) | Freshwater microbial communities from Lake Fryxell liftoff mats and glacier meltwater in Antarctica - MAT-04 (megahit assembly) | ecosystem: Environmental > Aquatic > Freshwater > Ice > Liftoff...
CGCGTCCCAACTGATGCGGGGGTTGCCGGCGACCGGCCCGCCGCTAAACAGTTGCACGAACCGCACCCCCTTTTCCAGCAGCCGCCGGGCGAGCAGGCAGTTCTTGCCGAACGGGGCGGTGGTCTTGTCGTCCAGCCCGTACAGCGCGTGCGTCTCCTTGGTTTCCTTGGAAATGTCGGCGACGGCGGGCACGGCCAACTGCATCCGCGCGGCGAGTTCGTAGCTCCGCATCCGGGCCGTCAGGAGCGGTTCGTCGCCGGCGCGGTCGCGGTGAAGGGCGTTCATCTTGGCCAAAAGCGCGCGGCTATCGCTGTCCACTTTCGGGTCGATTTTCGACTTTGGGAAGAGGTCGCGGACGGGCACATCCCCGGTGCCGAAAAGGGTGCCTTGGTGTTCCGCCGGCAGGAACCCGCTGCTCCAAATGCTGGCCCCGCCGTTGGGCAGACCGCGCGGGTCCGGCAGCACCACATACGCCGGCAGGTCGTCCGTCTCGCAACCGAGGCCGAAGCTGGCCCACGCGCCGACCGAGGGGAAGCCGCTGAACTGGAACCCGCTGTTTTGCAGGTACAGGGCGGGGGTGTGGTTCGCCGAGTCCGCCGCCATCGACCGGATGACGGTCAGCTTGTCCGCCTGCGTGGCGATGTGCGGGAACAACTCGGACACTTCCAGCCCGGACTTGCCGCGCGGCTTGAACGCCCAATCCGGCTTTCGCAGCAGCCCGACTTGGCCGAAGAAGATGTCCGGCATCTCCTTCACGCCGAGGGATTTGCCGTGCCGCTTCGTCAACTCCGGCTTCGGGTCGAACGAGTCGATGTGGCTCAACCCGCCGATCAGGCAGATGTGAATAACCCGCTTCGCCTTGGGCGGGAAGTGCGGCTTCGGCCCGGAGGCGGTGCCGTCGCGGGCGAGCAGGTGCAGGAACGCTGCCGCGCCCAACCCGGAGGCGGTCCAACTGAAGAAGTCGCGGCGAGTATGCATGGTTTGAAAATCCTGTTGAACCGCCAAGTCGCCAAGAAGCCAAGGAAGAAAGAGATCGAGAAAAGAGTCCTGCTCGATTTCAAACTTGTTGTACTTGGCTTCTTGGCGTCTTGGCGGTTCGAAAAATGATTGACTGAACATTACTCGATCACCACGAATTCGTTGGCGTTGAACAGCACTCGCGCGAGGGCGGGTAGGCCGTGTTTGGCCACCAGCGCGGCGACCAGTTTCGCCTCCGCCGGCGTCGGTGCGCGGCCGAGCGCCAGGCGATACATGGCCGCGATGCGCGCCTCGGCGGTGGGCGCGTCCGCCGTCACTCGCGCGGCGAAATCGTCCGCCAGGCGCAGCACGAGCGCGTTGTTCCACAGGGCCAGGGCTTGCAGCGGCGTCGTCGTCACCTGCCGGCGGGGGGTGAAGGCGGACGGGTCCGGGCAGTCGAACGTTTCCAGCACGGCGCTGCGTTCCCCGCGCGGGCTGAAGCGGTAGATGGTGCGGCGGTCGAACGCCGGGCCGGGGCGGTCCACCGGTTCGTAAAAGGTGGTGCCCGCGCCGCCGTAGGTGCGAACGTCGTGGAAGCCCGGCCCGCCGGCTTCGCGGTTCAGCTTGCCGGCGACTTCGAGCATGGCGTCCCGCACCGCTTCCGCGTCCAGGCGGGTCGGCGACTTCCGCCACAGCAGGCGGTTGTCGGCGTCGATCTTCCGCGCCTCGGCGTTCGGCGCAGACGCCTGCCGGTACGCGGCCGACGTGACGATAAGGCGGTGAATGTGCTTTAAACTGAACTTGTTTTGGATTAACTCGGTGGCCAGGTAATCCAGCAAATCCGGGTGGCTCGGCGTGCCGCCGTTGCGGCCGAAGTCACTCGGCGTCTCCACGATGCCGGTGCCGAAGTGGTGTTGCCACAGGCGATTCACCATCACCCGCGCGAACAGCGGGTTGTCGGCCCGCGCGACCCACTCGGCCAGCGCCTTCCGCCGGTCCCCGTCGGCCGCGTTCGTCTTCAACTTGAAGTCCGCCGCGCCGGGAATCGCCGCGACCCCGCCGGCCGTCACTTCGTCGAGCGGGCGTTCCACGTCGCCGCGCTTCAGCACATGCATCGCGCCGGGTGTCTTGCCGACGACGGCGAACACTTTTTCCGGTACCGGCGGCGGCGGCCGTTTGGATTGCAGTCGGTTTCGCTCGGCGAGCCACGTCGCGCGGTCGGCCCGCTCGGACTCCGTGAGCGCGGCCAGCAGCTTCTCGGCCGGCACCCCATCGGCACCCGGCCCGGCGGCGAAGGACTTGGCGACCTCGTCGGCGGTCAAGGCGCGGTCGTACAGCCGGGCGTCGTCGAGTTCGCCGGTGAATTGCCCGTTGCCGCCGCCGGTGTGCCGCAAGCCGAACAGCACCCGCGCTTGCCCGGCCTTAAATGACACCGGCTTGTCAGCGGACATGTACCCGGTGCCGTAGGGCTTGCCGTTGCGGTAGGCGGTGACGGTGCCGTCGGCGGAGTACGTCAGGACCGTGTGAATCAGCCCGGCGGTGTCGGTTTCGTCGGGGCCGTTCAGCGGGCGGGTGCGGACGAAGCTGTTGCTGCCGGCCATCCACCGCTTCGGCTCCCGTTCGGCGAAGACGATGCTGTCGAACACCGTGCCGGTGTTCGTCTCGACCGTCATCACCCCGCCCCCGCGCTGGTTCAGGGTGCCGAGCTTCACCCACGCTTCCAGGGTCTTCGCGGTCAGATCGACCGTCAGCGGCACCGTCACCGCGACGGCCGCTTTCCCATCCAGGATGAGCCGGCCGCGTTCCACCTTCGCCCCGTTCTTAAGCGCCACGGCGGCCGCGTCGTCGGTGTCGAACGACCAGCGGGCGACCGGTTTGACCGGCAGCGTCGGCGCGTCGATCTTCAACCGCTTGCGGGCGGTCGCGTCCAACTTGGCGAGTTTATGGTCGAGGTCGGCGAAGTCCTTCTTCAGCGCGGCTTCCAGTTTCGCCCGCTGCGGGTCCGGCTTCGGCACCAGCGTGCGCTCGCCGTGCGTCACCCCGCCGAGGGCGGCCGCGAAGCGGTAATAGTCCGTCTGCGTGATCGGGTCGAACTTGTGGTCGTGGCAGCGGGCGCACTGCACGCTCAGTCCCAGAAACGTCTGCCCGACGCCGGCGATGATGTCTTCCAGTTCGTCCTGCCGGGCGGTCGCGTTGGCGACCTTGTTCGACCCCAGCACGGTGTTATGGATGCCGGCCACCAGCAGCCCGGTGGCCTTCGCCGACATCGGGTCGGCGGGTTCCAGCACGTCGCCGGCGATCTGGAGTTTGGCGAAGCGGTCGTAGGGCATGTCGTCGTTGAGGGCGCGAATCACCCAGTCGCGGTAGTGCCAGGCGTTCGGGCGCGGACTGTTGCGTTCAAAGCCGTCGCTCTCGCCGTAGCGGGCGAGGTCGAGCCAGTGCCGCGCCCAGCGTTCGCCGTAGTGCGGGCTGGCGAGCAGGTCATCGACCAACTTCGCGTAGGCGGCGTCGGTCGGGTTCTTGGCGAAGGCGTCGATGACGCCAGGCGGCGGGGGCAACCCGATGAGGTCGAAGTACAGCCGGCGGACTTGCGCGCGCGGGTCGGCGGGTTTGCTGAAGGCCAGCTTCTTCTCGGCCAACTTCGCCAGTAAGAACCGGTCGATGGGCGTCGCGCCGACATTCTTCGGCACCCTCACCGGGGCGAGTGGTTTCAGCGACCACAACGGCTCTTGAGCCGATGCCAGCGCGGGGAGGAGGAGAAGGGCGAGCGGGAGGGTGCGAGTCATGAGAAAAGTGTACTCGACTCGCGCGGCCAGTGGAAGCTACAGGTTGGCGAAGATCATCCGGATCACGCGGCGGGCCTCCAGCGGTTGACTCGGCTCTCGGCAAAAGGTCAGCAACTCGTGATTCTGGCAGCCGGCTTCTTCCAGCGCGTCGGCCAAGATGGGCAGCGCCGCATATTCGCGGGTGTCGCGCACCTTGGCGGCGAGGCCGACGACTGCTTCCGTGCGCCACTTCGGGTCGAACTCTTGTCCGCCGAACGGGTTCAACTCCACGTCGCGGACGAACGTCGGGCCGGGTTCGAGTGGCTTCCACCCTTTCCGAATCGCCGTCCGGATGACGTGCGCGACATGCGACGGCAGAACGGTTTCCCGCCAGTCCACGGCTCGAACGGACAATACCGCCCCCGCCGGATCGAGGGATTGAACCTGAATCCGTGCATCCGTTTCCTCGCCCAAGTACCGGTCGTAGCCGCTTGCGATCCACCGGTAGCGGACGCGGTCCACGGTGATGAGGCGGGTGCCCTTCTTCGGCATGGCCATGCCCGACCTCCGTGGATGTGTCCCCCGCTCACTTCCGGCGCGGCTGGAACAGGCCGGTGCCGTTGGGCGACGTCGTCATCCAGTACACCTCGCCGTCCTCGGCCTCGCCGAACGACAGGATCGCCTGACTGATGTCCTGGAACGGGCGGTTCGCCACCACCCGCTTCTTCGCCGGGTCGTACTTCAGGGCGAACAGCTTCGACGTGACGTAGTCCGCGTACAGGTAGTGCCCCTCCAACTCCGGGAACGCCTTGCCGCGATACACGAACCCGCCGGTGATGCTCTTACCCAGGTCGTGGTGGTACTCCCAGATCGGGTCGGTCATCGCTTTCGTCGCACCGTGGCCGTCGGGGGCGAACGGGTGCAACGCCTCCCGCCGCCGCCAGCCGTAGTTCGCCCCCTTCGCCAGCAGGTCGATTTCCTCGTACAAGTTCTGGCCCACGTCGCCAATCCAGCCCTGACCGGTCTTGCGGTCGAAGCTCAGCCGCCACGGGTTGCGGAAGCCGTAGGCGTAAATCTCCGGGCGGGCGTCCTTGGTCGAGATGAACGGGTTGTCCTTCGGGATGCCGTAGGCGGTCTTCGCCCCTTTGGTGTCCACGTCGATGCGAAGGATCTTGCCCAGCAGGGTGTTCAACGCTTGCCCGTGGTCGTCCGGGTCGCCGCCCGAACCGCCGTCGCCCAACACGATGTACAGGTGCCCGTCCGGGCCGAACGCCAAGGTGCCGCCGTCGTGGTTCCAATACTTATGGCTGACGCGAAGCAGCTCCTCCTCCGACGCCGGGTCGGCCTTGTTCGGGTCGGTCTTGCTCACGCGAAACCGGCTGACCACGTTTTCCAGTTTCTTGTTCTTGTCGGTGTAGAAGACGAAGAACTCGCCGTTGCTCTTGTACTTCGGGTGGAACGCCAAGCCGAGCAACCCCTGCTCGTTCTCGTTGTCCTTGTACAGCACCTGTTTCTGGATATCCAGGAACAGCTCGCTCTTGGCGGAGTCGGCTTTTGGGATGATGTGAATCAACCCTTGTTGCAGCGCGACGAACGTCCGCCCGGTGCCGTCGTTGGCGTGCGTCAGCACCAGCGGCCGCGCGGCGATCACCTTGCCGACATCCTCGCCGTAGTCCCAGCCGGTCCACTTCTTCAGGTTCGGGAAGGCCGGGCCGGCGGTCAGTTTCAACGGCGTCTGGTCCACCTCCCAGCCGGGCATTTGCGGGCTAAGGCTGTTCAACGTACCGGCCTTCATGTCCGGGATCAGCAGGCGGTTGTTCCGAGCGTCGAAGGCGAGGTCGGCGGCGCTCTTCATGCCTTCCGCGAGCAGGATCGGCGCGACGCCGGGGCGCGGGATGCCCCACACTTTGCCCTGGCCCCAACTGGTGACGTACAGCCGGCCGAACGTGTCGAAGATGAGGCCATCCCCACCCTTGAACCCGTCGGCGATCTTCTCCGCTTTCTTCGTCGTCAGGTTCAAACGGTTCAGTTCGCCGCTCTCGAAGTCCAACACCAGCAGATGGTCCTTGCTGTCCATGAGCAGGCCGTTGGGCTTCTTCAGGAACGGCGACGTGTTGCCGTCGGCCACCAGGGTCGTGACGCGCTCCGGGGTGTACGGGCCTTTCTTCTTGGGCAATCCTTTCGTGGCGATCTTGAACACCGCCGCGCCGTGCGTGTCGGACACATACAGGGTGCCGGTTTCGTCCGCCACGAGGTCGTTGAGGAACTTCGGCGGGGCCGGGAAGTCCTTGGCGTCGGCCCACACGTCGACTTTCTTGGAGGTCAGATCGATGCGCAGAACGCGGGTCTGGTCGGCCACGAACAGCCACCGCTGGAACGCGACCAGCCCTTTCGGGTCGTTCAACTCACTGACGAACGGGACCGCCTTGCCGTCCACGATCTCGACGATGCCGCCGTCGCCGGCCTTATCGAACTCGCCGATGACCGACAGGAACACGCGGCCGTCGGACGCGACGGCCACGCTTTCCGGGTTGACGAGACCGCTGACGACGACTTCGGGGTTGGGCGCGGCGAACGCCGGGGCGGTGCCCAGCAGCAGCAGCCAGGAGAGGACGCGATTCATCGGGTGTCCTTGACGAAGCGTGAGTGGGGAGAGCGACACCCGGCGATTCTATGGACCCCCACGCGCGGCGAACGCGCCACCACGTCGGGGTGGAGAGGTCTTCTCGGCCTCCATGACTTCCGGACCCTGCGCCGGACAGGAGCCGTGGCAGCCCTGGCAATTTATTCCGGCGGATTTGGAAGTTGCGATCCGGCGCTTTTCCCTGATTGCGCGAGATGCATGCGGGCCGTCGGTGACAACAATGACAATCCGGGACGGCCGCCCCTACGAATTCCTTGCGGTGCGGCCCACAATTGTTGAAGTTCGACCGCGCCTCGCTTTTCGGCGGTACCCACCACCATGACGCACCCATCCCCACGCTGGCTCCCACTGCTGCTAGTCGCGGCCGTCGGGTGCCAAAATACCTGCCGCGAGCGGCCCCAACTGCTCTCCCGCCTGCGCGGCCCGACTCCGGCCGTTGTCGGCCCCGGTGACACCCGCGGGGTGGACCGCTTCCGCCAGACGACGCCGGCCGGGTGCTGCGACGACGCCCTGCCGCCGCCGGGGTCGAGCGGGTTCGGCCAACCGGTCAGCCGGGGCGGGTCGTTCGTCTCGCCGCTGTCCGGCATCCCGTACAGCAGCCCGCTGCCGACCGGCGGGTTCGCCCCGGTGCCGAGCTACCCCTACGGCACGCCGGTGCAGATCAACGGCAACCCCACGACGCCGAGTTACCCTTACGGCCCGCCGTCGGAAGACACCCTCCCGCCGCCGGGGTACACCATCCCGTCGCCCGGCGTGCCGCTCGCCCCGCCCAAGTCCACGAACGACGTGAAGGCGTTACCGCCCGTCGGCGGCGGCGTCGTCACCGGCGACCCGAAGAAGTGACGCCCCGTGTCACCGCTGTTGGGTGAACGGCTGCGTGACGGTGGTCGGCACCGGCGGGACGGTCGGCCCGGTGTTCACCTTGACCAACGGGGACGCGGGCGCGCTGGTGACGGCGTACGGGTATCCGCCCGCCGCGCTCGCGGCCGCCAGCGGGATGGGGGCCGGGGCCGGATTCGCCGACACGGGGCCACTGACGAAGTACGGCGTCGGAGTCGAACTCGGCAACAGACTCCCCAGCAGCGGAGTGCCGGCCGCGCATCCGCCCGTCGGGCATGTCCCCGTCGCACACGTCCCCGTCGCGCATCCGCCGGACGAGAAACCCCCACCCGGAACGCACGCATCCCACATGCGGCGGATCAGGTTCGGCCGCTGGATGCCGCCCGTGCGAAATTGCGGAATGGCGATCGGTCGGGGGCCGACGGGCGACGCACATTGGCCCGTCGCGTAACCGCCCGCCGACGGGCGCGACGGCAGCAATCGGCCGCGACCGCCGTCACACTTCCCCGGCCACCCGGCCACCCCGTTCGCCCCCGTGATGTGTCCGTAGTCCGGCGTCCACTCCTGCGGCGCGGCGACCGGCGGGGCGAACACGAAGCCCATGCGGTAGGCGGGGCCGGGGCCGCCGCACAGCCACGTTCGCAGCCGGCCCAACAGGGTGCCGCGCGACCCACACCCGGTCGCGCACGACGTCGTCGGGTACGCCTGGTATTGCGGGATCGGCACCGGCTGCACCGACGGATAAACCTGGTACGAGGGGGCGAGCGGGGCCGGCGTACCCCACGTCGGTTGACTCACCATCACGGGCGGGGGCGCGAGCGCCAGCCCGCCGTTCACGACGCTCGGTAGCGACTGCGAAAGGCTGCCACTCGCCGGCGGTAGTACCGGGACCGGTTCGCCGGCCGACACCCCGTCGGCGCACGACACGAGCAGGCCCAGGGTGAGAAGGCGGTTCATAACGAATCTCCGGGACGGGGGAACGGCGTCGCGGAGATCATCGGCATCGCAAGCGGGGCGATCCGGGAAATTGACGAAAGCGGCGAGACGCCGACAACCGCCGGCGGGTTAATAATCGACAAGAACCCCGCCGAATGCCGAGATTAAACCGGGTGTGGCGACTCGGCTCGCTCCGCCAGCCGTTCCTGGTATCATCGTTCGGAGCAGACCGTCCGTTTCCCGAGTGACCCCATGTCAGCGTTACCCAAATACGTCGGGCTGGATGTCGGCGGCACCACCATGAAGGCCGCCGTGGTGGATGACGCCGGGAAGGCGTCCGCCGCCGTCGTGATGGACACCAACTCGGAAGACGGGCAGAAGGCCGGCCTGTTGACCATGTGCGAGACCATCCGCCGGGCGGTGGAGGTCGCCAAACTGACGCTCGCGGACATCGCCGGCATCGGGGTCGCCACCCCCGGTCTGGGCGACATCCGGACGGGCGTCATCATCGACCCGCCGAACTTGAAGCCGTGGAAGGACGTGCCGGTGAAGGCGTACATCGCCGAAGCGTTCGGCAAACCGACGGCGTACCAGAACGACGCCAACGCGGCCGCCCTGGGCGAGTTCTGGGTCGGGTCCGGGAAGGACGCGAAGAGCATGGTCCTGTTCACCCTCGGCACCGGCGTCGGCGGCGGCATCATCATCGACGATGCGGTGATCGAGGGGGCGCACAGCCACGGCGGGGAACTCGGCCACCTGCGGATCGACCAGCCGGACCGCGGGCGGTTGTGCGGGTGCGGCGCGCGGGGCTGCCTGGAAGCCTACGCCAGCGCGTCGGCCGTCACCCGCCGGGCGCGAGAGGAGTTGGCGAGTTGGCGCGGGCCGACCGCGATGAAGGCGTACTACACCGCCAACGACGACGACTTCGACGCGGAAGTGATTTTCGACCTGGCCCAGAAGGGCGACGCCTGCGCGACGAAAGTGGTGGACGACACCGCCTTTTACCTGGCGATGGGGGCGTGCGCGGTGATCGCCGTCGTGGACCCGGAACTGATCGTGTTCGGCGGCGGCATGGCGGCGGCCGGCTGGTTCCGCGACAAAATCGCCGACAACGTCGTGCGGTACGGGCTGCCGTACCCGGTGGCGAAGGCCGCTTCACCGGTGCGGATCGCGTTCGCCAAACTCGGCTCGGATGCCGGCTTCATCGGCGCGGCCGCCGGGGCGCGGGCGCTGGTCCGGAAAGTCTAACGACTCACGACGCCCGCGCGGGCGGCCTACTTCCGCACCGGCACGGTGTCGCCGACCTGCTTCTGGACCGCTTCGAGTTCGGCCGTCCGCATCTTCACCGTACGCGCGCACTTCGGGTCGGCGATGCGGACTCCGGGCGTTACGCGATCAGTCCCTTGATGACCTTCCCGCCGAATTGGCTGAGTTGCTTGTACCGTCCGGCGTGGAGGTCGGTCAACGTGTTGTCGTCGAGGCCGAGCAGGTGCAAGAGCGTGACCTGGAAGTCGCGGACCGGGTGGACGCACTCCGCCGCCGCTTGGCCCACGTCGTCTGTCGCGCCGACGACGGCCCCCTTCTTCACCCCGCCGCCGGCCAGCATCATGCCGATCGCCTGGATGTTGTGCCCGCGGCCGATCGCGAACACCCCGCCGCGCATGTTGTTGTCCGGCGCGGTTACGAACCGGTTCAGAGCTCGCCCGTGTGGCCGAGTCGGTAGGGGTTGCGAACCGCTTCCGGTGACAGCGAATGGCCGTAGACAGCAACCTCGTCCAGCGTCCCGATGAACGGGCGCTCCGAGCACGTCGGCCAAGTCGAAGTCGGCGTAAGGCAGATAGATCGCAGCGTTCGCCACTCCGGAAGTCCTCCGCCGCCGAACGCCACTGCTCACCTGCGGCTGGGGCGAGCTTGATACGCAGAAATTAACAATGATACGGCCGTCAGGTGCAGCAGATGGTTCGGCTCTGACTCTTGCTTATTAGGCTGACGCACTCCAAATCATACCTACTCGGGAAGTTTGCGATCACTTGGGAATAGCTGCCAGCCTGCTTGGAAATTGCGGCACCGCCAAAATAACTCCGGCAACCCCTCTTGAACGATGGCAGGCAGCGGCTCGATAGCCAGCCGCCGCATCCCTGAGACGACAACGCGGATGTTCGCGTCCTCGTGTGTGAATTCGGAGGCTGCGTCCGGCTCCATAAGGATGTGGACGTTGTCGGCGATGCCTCTGGCCGAAGGCACGACCGCGCACAAGTAGGAATAAGGTGCCGGTTGTTCTATCTTGCCCTCGACCGAAAGACCTGCGGGGTATTTTCTGCCCTCGTTGTGAGGGATCAGTTCGCTGCGCTTGCCTTTGAGGCAGTCGCAACAATGGTGCTTCGGGTTGAAACCACTCACGTTCTTGAGCCAGAGGAATTGGAAGGCGTCGGTCTTCGTGTCGAGTTTGATTGAAGCTTCCGCCATCAGGTTGCCCTCTTCTGCCGAACGACACAGCTCACCTGCCGCGCAGAGAGCTGATGGATAAACCCGACACGAATTTTACAGCGGTCAGGTGCAGCGTTTTGTTCGGTGTCTTCTCGCCACAATCTGGGACACACCAACTTTTGCTACGCTATCCCGACCGAACGCCACGCACCAACTTTTGCTACGCCGAC
>Ga0105047_10018482_pt1 | contig 10798 bp, 9 predicted proteins | sample MAT04_FD_78384 | JGI IMG/M metagenome (GOLD analysis project Ga0105047, IMG submission 78384) | Freshwater microbial communities from Lake Fryxell liftoff mats and glacier meltwater in Antarctica - MAT-04 (megahit assembly) | ecosystem: Environmental > Aquatic > Freshwater > Ice > Liftoff...
AAAGGCAAGGAACGCGGCGAAAACCAGCGTCATCCACTTGTAGTTCGACACCAGCTCGGCCCCGATGGCGATCATGATGCCGCGCAGGATGATGACACCGATGATGCCCCAGACCAGGGCCCGGTACTGGTATTTCCGCGGGATCGCGAAATAACCGAAAATCAGCGAGATCACAAAGACATTGTCGATCGAGAGCACTTTCTCGATGATGTAGCCTTGGAAATACGACGCGACCGGATTGGTCCCGTCACTCGTGACCAGCGTTCCGTTTGACCACGCCCACCAGATGTAGCCACCAAAGGCGATCGCGATCATGATATAGAAGGCCGACAGCCTCAGGCTTTCGGCGACGCCAATCTCATGGTCGTCCTTGTTCAGCACCCCAAGGTCAAAGACCATCAGGGTCACGACGATGGTCAGGAATACCAGCCACAGCCACAACGGCTTGCTGATCACTACGTAGAATAGAAAATCCATGCTCGACCTATGCTTGTTACATCAGCAGAGTGTGCTCGGAACAGTGCCGAAAGGGTCCGGGCCGACACCGAGCACACTCGATGCGGTCCGACATCACGATTTGCATCGTCAGAGGGGCCCGGTCCGCACCGCCTACATGGGATGCCCCCCCAGAGATGACAAGGGCGTGATTGGCTAAAAGGCGTTCATCACGATGAAAATCGCCGACTGGATCAGCGCATAGGCCATGCCGCCGACAAAACCGATCGCAAAAATGGAAAACGCAAGGCCGCCGATGATCCAGACGCCATCGCGCTCCAGTAAGCCAAGCGCGAACAGGCAGATGGCGAGGGATGGCAGCGTGTTGCCAAAGGGAATCGGCAGGATCAGCACCAGCGACAGGATCAGGCAGACCAACCCGACCCCCCGTTGCGCCGCGGCAGACGTCATCAGCGGCAGCCGGTGACGCAGCAGCCGCTCGGCCCGCGCAAGCCAGGGGGTGGCGCGGTTGAACAGCGCGGCAAAGCTGGTGCGGGGCAAGGACCGTCTTGAGATGAACGCAGGCAGCCACGGCAGCCTCCCCAGCATCATCTGCGCCGACAGGAACACCAGCGGCAGCCCCAGAACCCCTGCCAGCCCCGGAGGAGACGGCAGGATGTTGGGAAAGGCAAAGATGATCATCAGCGCGCCGAACGCCCGGCCATGCAGCGCCGTCAGCAGATCGGCAAACGAGATCGTCTCACGGCTGTCGTCCGCCGCGATCTGCTCAAGCATCTGTGACAGGCGTGCGCCGGGTGGCCCCGCGGGTTCGGTCGCATCGGGCAACTCGGCATTCATCGACGGACCTACAATCGGCATGGGGCCTAGATGCGACCGAAGTCAGAGGAAATCAACCCCGCACCGGTCGGCTCAGGGATGCAGGAAGTCGTGGATCGCCTGCGCCATGGTGGCCGAAATCCCCTCGACCGCCATCAGATCGGGCAGGCCTGCCCGTGCCACGGCCTTGGCCGACCCGAAATGCGCCAGCAGCGCCTTCTTGCGGGCCGCCCCGACGCCGGGAATATCATCCAGCGGTGTGGCCGACACCGCCTTGGCCCGCTTGGCCCGATGCGCCCCGATGGCCCAGCGGTGCGCCTCGTCGCGCAGGCGCTGGATGAAATACAGCACCGGGTCGTTCATCCGCAGCGCAAAGGCCGGCTCGCCGGGGCGGTGGAACTCTTCCTTGCCCGCGTCGCGGTCCACCCCCTTGGCGACGCCGACCATCGCGATGTCATCGACGCCAAGCTCTGCCATGATGCCGGCCACCACCGACACCTGCCCCGCGCCGCCGTCGATCAGCAGCAGGTCCGGCCACAGCTCGGTCTTGCGTTCGGGGTCTTCTTTCAGCAGCCGCTCGAAGCGCCGGGTCAGCACCTCTTTCATCATGCCGAAATCGTCGCTGTTGGCCCCGGCCTCGGACCGGATGTTGAACTTGCGATACTGGCTTTTCAAAAACCCCTCGGCCCCCGCCACCACCATGCCCCCCACAGCGTTGGTGCCCTGGATATGGCTGTTGTCGAAGATCTCGATCCGCTTTGGCGGAGCGTCCAGCCCGAACGCCTCGGCAAGGCCGCCAAGCAGCTTGGTCTGGGTGCTGGACTCCGACATCCGCCGGGCCAGGCTTTCGCGGGCGTTGCGGGCGGCGTTCTCGACAAGCTCGGCCTTTTCGCCGCGCAGGGGCACCGCAAGTTCGACCCTGCGCCCCGCCCGGTCGGACAGAAGCTGCGTCACCAGATCGGGGTTTTCCACACCGTGCGACAGCAACAGCAGCCGCGGCGGTTCCTTGTCGTCATAGAACTGCGCAAGGAACGCCTCCATGATCTCGGGTGCCTCTGCGCCTGCCCCGGTCTTGGGATAGAAATCGCGGTTGCCCCAGCTTTGATTGGCGCGGATGAAAAACACCTGAACGCAGGCATGACCCTGATCCAGATGCAGGGCAACGACATCGGCCTCGGTCACCCCCGCCGGGTTGATGCCCTGCGCGGACTGCACCTGCGTCAACGCCTTGATCCGGTCGCGCAGCGCCGCCGCCCGTTCAAACTCCATCGCCTCGGACGCCGCCTGCATCTCGCCCGCCAGATTGGCTTGCACCGCCGTCGTCTTGCCCGTCAGAAACCGCTCGGCATCCGCCACCAGCGTCGCATAGCCCGCAGGGTCGATCTTGCCGACACAAGGCGCGGCGCAACGCTTGATCTGGTGCTGCAGACAGGGACGGGTGCGGCCTTCAAAGAAGCTGTCGGTGCAGTTGCGGATCTGAAACACCTTTTGCAGCTGGTTCAGCGTGCGGTTCACCGCCCCCGCGCTGGCGAACGGGCCATAGTAGCTGCCCTTTTCCGATTTCTTGCCGCGGTGCTTCTTCAGCGCAGGATACGCATGCTCCTTGCCGATCAGGATGTTGGGAAAGGACTTGTCATCGCGCAGCAGCACGTTGTAGCGCGGCTTCAACTGCTTGATCAGGTTTTGTTCCAGCAGCAGCGCCTCGGTCTCGGTCCGGGTCGTCAGGAACATCATCGAGGCGGTCTCGTGGATCATCCGCGCGATGCGTCCCGAATGGCCCGATGCCCGCGCATAGTTCGAAACCCGCGCCCGCAGGTTCCGCGCCTTGCCGACATACAACACCTCGGAGGCGGCATTCAGCATCCGGTAGACGCCCGGAGACCCGTCAAGCGTGCGCAGGTAGCCCGCGACCACGGTGGCTCCGGTTGCGATCTGCTCTGCTTCGGCCACCCTGTGCCCCCCCGCCCGATCCTGTCGATTCTGCTCGTGTGCCTGCTATGATATCGGCAACCGAGCAAGAGAAAAGCTGTCCCCGGTTTCTGTGGATAACTCTGCGGAGAACATTTCCGAAGCGCCAAATTTTCTTTGGATTCATGGCGCTTCCACGATCTGCCTGTTTTTTGGGCAGTTTGTTAACCCATTGATTTTATTACAAAGATTTTTGTCCACTCGGCAAATCCCTGATTACACTATGAAATATGTAACGCTTCTGTGAAGATGCTACCGCAGGTGGACAACTTTGCGATCTGCAGTCGCGGTATGTCACTCGACACCCAGCACATCGGGGGTCTGCCAGGCCAGATGCTGGCCGCCATCCACCGCCAGAACCTGCCCGGTGACGGCCGCTGCGTCAAGAAAGTAGCCCAAGGCCGCGGTGATGTCAGCGGGATTTGCCCCGCGCTGCAGGACCGTCGCGGCGCGCTGCCGCGCGAAATGGCTGTCAGACTGCCGGCCCCCCTGCAGCGTCGGTCCGGGGGCGATGGCGTTGACCCTGACATGCGGTGCAAGCGCCTGCGCCGCCGTTCGGGTCAGCGCCCAGAGGCCCATCTTGGCCAGCGTGTAGGTCATGAATTCGGGCGTCAGTTTGTGGATTCGCTGGTCGATCATATTGACCACCAGCCCCTGCGCCACCGGCTCTCCGGCCGCATCGGGCAAGGCTTGCGGCACCTGGGCCGCAAACCCCTGGGTCAGCACGAACGGCGCGCGCAGGTTGCTGTCCATGTGGCGGTCCCAACTGCGCCGGGTCGCGGTGGCCAGGGTGTCATACTCGAAGATCGAGGCATTGTTGACCAGCACGGTCAGCGGCCCGCCCAGCAGACCGGCGGCCCGCGCGATCAGCGTCCCGGTCTGTGCTTCGTCCAGCAAGTCGGCCCGTATCGCCCTTGCGGCGCCGCCCATCGCGGCGATCTCGGCCACCACCGCCTCGGCCTCTTCTTGCGACGACGCGAAATGCACGGCTACGTCATGGCCGCGCCCGGCCAGATACAGCGCCATTGCCCGCCCCAGCCGTTTGCCTGCGCCTGTCACCAGTGCCCGCATGGTCAGCCTTTCCCGCAACTGCAGCGGCCAGACCCGATCTGCGGTTTGCCGCACCCCGGGCAGCGCCGCACCAACGACATCCGCCGCATCGTGCCGGGGAACATGACCTTGCCGATCATGCCGATCAGCACCATCGCGCCCAGAAACAGCAGACCGATCTTGATCAGCATGCTAAAGCCCGAACCGGGCAAAGGCGGCCCGGTCCTCGACCGCCGACAAGGCATCGGTGGCAAGGTTCAGCCCGAACCGCTGCATCAGGCTGCGGCGCTGGCCATAGGGCACCAGCCGGACCTTGTCGCCATAAAGCGCCTTCAGCTTGGGCACCAGATGGCCGACGCCGTCAACCAGCCCCAGATCGACCGCCCCCTGCCCGACCCAGACATCGGCGTTGAACAGATCGGCATCCGCCAGCCGCGCTCCGCGCCGTGCCTTGACATGCGCGATGAACGCCGCATGGATCGGGGTCTGCAGGGCGCGCAGCCGGTCCACATCCTCGTCTTTCTGCGGCAGGAACGGGTCGGCAAAGCTTTTGGACCGCCCCGCCGCCACCACCCGCCGCTCGATCCCCTGCCGCGCCAACAGTTCGGGAAAGCCGAACGAGGCAAAGATCACGCCGATCGACCCGACGATCGAGCTGTCATCGACCCAGATCTGATCCGCCGCACAGGCCAGCCAATAGCCGCCCGACGCCGCCACATCCTCGACAAAGGCATGGACCGGCACCTTCTTTTCATCCGCCAGCCGCCGGATGCGGGCGCCGATCAGGCTGGATTGCACCGCAGAGCCGCCCGGAGAATTGATGATCAGCGCCACCGCCGCCGGAGTGCCGCGCGAAAACGCACGTTCGATCAGTGGCGCAAGGCTGGCATCCGACAATGCCCGCCCGCCTGCGCCGATGCTGCCCTGCAACCGGATCACCGGAATGAAAGGCTCTTTTTTCAGAAAGGGGATCCTGTGTCTCATGCTCTGTAGGTAAGGCGCAGCCTGCTTGCGGACAAGGCCGGATTGCGGGCAAGCTGCGGCATGATCGACAAGCTGGAAATGTTCATAGCCCTCGCCCGCGAGCGTCATTTCGGCCGGGCGGCGCTGGCGTGCGGGGTCACGCAGCCCACCCTGTCATCGGCGATCCGGATGCTGGAAGAGCAGTTGGGCGTGCAGCTGGTGTTTCGCGGATCGCGGTTTCAGGGGCTGACACCCGAAGGCCAGCGGGTGCTGGACTGGGCCATCCGCATTGCCGGCGACATGCGCAGCCTGAAGGACGAGATGCGGTCGGTCCGCTCGGGTCTGTCGGGCAATCTGCGGCTGGGCATCATCCCCACGGCACTGCCGATGGTGGCCGAACTGACCGAGCCTTTCACGGCCCAGCATCCCAATGTCCGCGTCACCATCCTGTCGCGCACCAGTGCCGAAATCCTTGCCGGCATCGACACGCTCGATCTGGATGCCGGGGTCACCTATCTGGACAACGAGCCGTTGGGGCGGGTTTCGCAGGTGCCGCTCTATACTGAATTCTACCGCTATCTGTGCGCGCCCGGAACGCCGCTGGCAGGCCGGGCGAAAGTGACATGGTCCGAGGTCGCGGCAGAGCCGTTGTGCCTGCTGACCGGCGACATGCAGAACCGGCGCATCGTCAACCAGCATCTGGCCACCGCCGGGGCGCGCGCCACGGCCATGATCGAAAGCAATTCGACCATCGCGCTGATTTCCCATGTGCTGACCGGCACCTGGGCCTCTGTCGTGCCGATGCGGCTGGCGTCGATGTTCGCCGCCGGACGCCTGGTGTCGATTCCGATCGTCGAGCCCGAGGCCGAGCACCTGGTCGGGCTGATCACCGCCCGCCACGACCCACAGACGCCGATTCTCGCGGCGCTGATCGAGGCCGCGCACAAGCTGGTCGGGCGATAGACTGTGTCTATCGAACAACGGCATATCCATATTGATTTTTCTATCATTGCCGATATGACCGGACCCAGCCACCAGAGGGACGCCATGACTGACACCGATCTTTCACCCCATGTGATGGAAATTCTGAATAGTCATCGGGGGATGGAGGGGTCTCTGCTGCCGATCCTGCACGCCGTGCAGGCCAGCTTCGGATATATTCCGCAGTCGGTGCTGCCGCACATCGCGCAAGATCTGAACATCTCGCGCGCCGAAGTGCATGGGGTGGTGACGTTTTACCACGATTTCCGCGAGCACCCCGCAGGCCGCCATACCGTCAAGCTTTGTCGCGCCGAAGCCTGTCAGGCGATGGGGGCCGACCGCGTGGCTGCCTATGCCAAGACCGCCCTTGGGGTCGACTGGCACGGCACCACCGCCGATGGACAGGTGACGCTGGAGCCGGTGTTCTGCCTGGGCCTGTGCGCCTGCGCCCCTGCCGCGATGGTCGATGGCCGTGGCGTCGGCCGGGTCGACGAGGCGCGGCTTGATGCCTTGCTCGCGGGGGTGCGCGCATGAAGGTCTATCTTCCGCGCGATGCCGCCGCCCGCGCGCTTGGCGCCGACGAGATTGCACTTGCCATTCAGGCAGAGGCGGCGCGCCGGGGCCGAACCGTCGACCTTGTCCGCAACGGATCGCGCGGCATGGTCTGGCTGGAGCCTTTGGCCGAAGTGGTGACGGCCACCGGCCGGATGGCGTTCGGCCCGATGACGCTGGCCGATGTTCCCGACCTGTTCGGCGACCTTGCGCTGCACCCCAAGGCCTTGGGTCCGACCCACGATCTGCCGTGGATGCGCAACCAGACCCGCCTGACCTTTGCCCGCGTCGGGGTGATCGACCCGCTGTCGATGGACGACTACCGGGCACACGGCGGCCTTGCCGGGCTCCGGCGGGCCTTGACGCTCGACAGCGCCGGGATCGTGGCCGAAGTCATCGCCTCGGGCTTGCGCGGGCGGGGCGGGGCGGGCTTTCCCACCGGCATAAAGTGGAAAACGGTCGCCGACGCCGCGGCGGACCGGAAATACATCGTCTGCAACGCCGACGAGGGCGACAGCGGCACCTTTGCCGACCGCATGCTGATGGAGGGCGACCCCCTGACGCTGATCGAAGGCATGGTCATCGCGGGCATCGCAGTGGGGGCGACCAAGGGGTTTGTGTATCTTCGTTCGGAATACCCCGACGCGATTGACGTCATGACCCAAGCCGTGGACCTTGCACGCGCCGCCGGCCTGCTTGGGCCGTCGGTTCTGGGATCGGCCCATGCTTTCGACATGGAAATCCGCACCGGCGCCGGAGCCTACGTCTGCGGCGAGGAAACCAGCCTGCTGAATTCACTCGAGGGCAAGCGGGGCGTGGTGCGCGCCAAGCCGCCGCTGCCCGCGCTGCAGGGATTCATGGGAAAACCGACTGTCGTGAACAACGTCATCAGTCTGGCCACGATCCCCGCGATCTTCGAGATGGGGGCGGCATTCTACAGGGGCTTTGGTCTGGGCCGGTCGCTGGGCACGATTCCGCTGCAGATCGCAGGGAATGTGGCACGCGGCGGGCTATATGAATGTGCGTTCGGATTGACTCTGACGCAGATCATCGACGACATCGCCGGTGGCACGGCCACGGGCCGGCCGGTCAAGGCGGTGCAGGTCGGCGGGCCATTGGGGGCGTATTTCCCGCGCGCGATGTTCGACCTGCCCTTCGGCTATGAAGAATATGCCAGCGCCGACGGCCTGATCGGACATGCCGGAATCGTGGTGTTCGACGATACCGCCGACATGCTGGCGCAGGCCCGCTTTGCGCTTGAATTCTGCGCCATCGAATCCTGCGGCAAATGCACCCCCTGCCGGATCGGCGCGGTGCGGGGGGTCGAGACGGTGGACCGCATCGCGCGCGGCGACGCCGCTGCGATTCCGCTGCTGACCGACCTGTGCAACACCATGAAATCCGGGTCACTTTGCGCGCTCGGCGGTTTTACCCCCTACCCCGTGATGTCTGCGCTGACGCATTTTCCAGATGAGTTCCGCCCGATGAAAACAGCCGCCGAATGACCGCCATGGTGACAGGCCCCGCGTCGTATTTCCCGTCGATCGAACAAAGGTATGGCCAGCCGGTCCAGCACTGGCTCGACCTTCTGGCCACCCGGTCCGGATCGTCGCACATGAAGATCGATGCGTGGCTGAAAGTTGGCCACGGCCATGCCAACGCAATCGTGGCCTGTGCCCTCGCTCCGAAGAAAGGGGCCTGAGATGAAAGACTTCATCCTTCCCGACCGCGATTTCGGCACGCCGGCGGCGAAAAGCAAACAGATGGTCACATTGACCATCGACGGCTTTGACATCACAGTGCCCGAAGGCACCAGCATCATGCGCGCAGCGGCGGAAATCGGCATCACCGTGCCGAAACTTTGCGCCACCGACAGCGTGGATGCCTTTGGGTCATGCCGGCTGTGCCTGGTCGAGATCGAGGGTCGCAACGGCACGCCTGCCAGTTGCACAACCCCTGTCGCCGCCGGGCTGAAGGTCCACACCCAGAACGCCAGACTGAAACAATTGCGGCGTGGCGTGATGGAGCTTTACATCTCTGACCACCCGCTTGACTGCCTGACCTGTTCGGCAAATGGCGATTGTGAACTGCAGGACATGGCCGGCGCCGTGGGCCTGCGCGATGTGCGCTATGAGGCGGTCGACACCCATTTCAAGGCGCGCGACACGTCTGGCAAGGCCAATCCCCAATGGACGCCAAAGGACGACAGCAACCCGTATTTCACCTATGACCCGGCGAAATGTATTGTCTGCAGTCGCTGCGTGCGGGCGTGTGAAGAGGTGCAGGGCACCTTTGCATTGACAATTGAAGGCCGTGGCTTCGGCAGCCGTGTGTCGTTCGGGGCCAAAACCGACACCGCGCTCACCAGCGACTGCGTGTCCTGCGGCGCCTGCGTGCAGGCCTGCCCGACCGCCACCCTGCAGGAAAAGTCGATCATCGAGATCGGCACGCCAGAGCGGTCCGTCATCACCACCTGCGCCTATTGCGGCGTCGGCTGCAGCTTCAAGGCCGAGATGCGCGGCGACGAACTGGTGCGGATGGTCCCCTACAAGCACGGCAAGGCCAACCGTGGCCACAGTTGCGTCAAGGGACGGTTCGCCTATGGTTATGCCAGCCACAGCGACCGGATTCTCAATCCGATGATCCGTTCGGATATCAGTGATCCCTGGCAAGAAGTGTCCTGGACCGAGGCGATGGCGTTTGCCGCCAACAGAATGAAGGGTGTGCAAGACAGGTATGGACGGCAATCGGTGGGGGTCATCACCTCGTCGCGCTGCACCAACGAAGAGACCTATCTGGTGCAGAAGCTGACCCGCGCCGTATTCATGAACAACAATACGGATACCTGCGCCCGCGTCTGCCATTCGCCCACCGGCTATGGCCTTGGCCAGACCTTCGGCACCTCGGCCGGCACCCAGGATTTTGATTCCGTCGAGGCATCCGACGTTGTGATGATCATCGGGGCCAACCCGACCGATGGCCACCCCGTCTTTGCGAGCCGCCTCAAGAAGCGTCTGCGCAAAGGGGCCAAACTGATTGTCATCGACCCGCGCCGGACTGATATCGTGCAGTCGCCGCACATCAAGGCGGCGCACCATCTGGCGCTGACACCCGGAACCAATGTGGCTGTGGTGACGGCCATTGCGCATGTTATCGTGACCGAAGGTCTTTATGACCAGAAATTCATAATGCAGCGCTGCGACTGGGACGAGTTTCAGGACTACGCCGAATTCGCCGCGCGCCCGCATCACTCGCCCGAAGCGGTGGCTCTGCTGACCGGCGTCGACGCTGCGCAGTTGCGCGCGGCGGCGCGGCTGTTTGCCAAAGGCGGCAACGGAGCCATCTACTATGGTCTTGGAGTCACTGAACATTCCCAAGGTTCGACCACCGTCATCGGCATCGCCAATCTTGCGATGCTGACGGGCAACGTCGGACGGCCAGGTGTGGGCGTCAATCCGTTGCGGGGCCAGAACAACGTGCAGGGGTCGTGCGACATGGGGTCGTTCCCGCACGAATTGCCCGGTTACCGGCACGTCAAGAATGACGCGGTCCGCGCGATTTTTGAAACCCTGTGGGGCGTCAAGATCGACAACGAACCGGGCCTGCGGATTCCCAACATGCTGGATGCCGCGGTCGAGGGCACCTTCAAGGGTTTGTATTGCCAGGGCGAAGACATTCTGCAGTCTGACCCCGACACGCGGCATGTGGCGGCGGGCCTTGCGGCGATGGAATGCGTGATCGTCCACGACCTGTTCCTGAACGAGACCGCCAACTATGCCCATGTGTTCCTGCCGGGATCGACTTTTCTGGAAAAGGACGGAACGTTCACAAATGCCGAACGTCGTATCAACCGGGTCCGCAAGGTGATGGCGCCGCGCAATGGCCATGCCGATTGGGAAGTGACCCAGATGCTCGCCAATGCCATGGGCGCGGGCTGGACCTATACGCATCCGTCGCAGATCATGGATGAAATCGCGCTGACCACGCCGTCGTTTGCCGGGGTAAGCTATGA
>Ga0105047_10018486_pt1 | contig 10797 bp, 8 predicted proteins | sample MAT04_FD_78384 | JGI IMG/M metagenome (GOLD analysis project Ga0105047, IMG submission 78384) | Freshwater microbial communities from Lake Fryxell liftoff mats and glacier meltwater in Antarctica - MAT-04 (megahit assembly) | ecosystem: Environmental > Aquatic > Freshwater > Ice > Liftoff...
AAAGTATAAAGAGCACGAAGCCTTTATAAAGGAGACTGAGCAGGTTTTGGGTTCCTTGTTTCTGGTTTCTGGTTGGGTTCTTCGTTTCCGTTAACCAGAAACCAGAAACCCGGAACAGAAAACCGCAGTTATCGCACGTAAACCACAATCGCATGCACGGGAAAAACAAAAGGCACATTGCTGCTGCTGCTTTCCGTCAAGCTGAAACCGACCAGTTCACGCAGCCGTTTTAATGAGAAGCGGTGCAAGTGGTAGTCGACGTGATAAACTTGGGACAAAGGGGGTTGCCCATCGCCTGAGTCCGATTTGCCTGATCCGAAAAAGAATCGCGCCAGCCCCAGACCCCGCACCCACGCCAGGCCCTTTTCAATCTGTTCTTCTTGAGAAACGGAGATCACGATCCGCCCGCCCGATCGCGTAACCCGTTTCAGTTCGCTGATCACAATCTCCGGATGCAGCACATGCGAGAGCAGGGAAGAGGCGATGACGCAATCGAAGCTGGCATCGGCGTAGGGCAGGCTTTCGGCGTTGCCTTGAACAATTTTGCCTTTGTCGGCCAGCAGAGCCACGGCGCGCTTGACCATGAACTTCGACAGGTCGATGCCATGCCGCTCCGCCGCGTCGACTCGCGCGAGAATATTACCGGCGCCGCAACCCACATCCAGCACGCGATCCGTGGGCGTTGCTCTCAATCCGCGCAGCACCGCCTTAACCCGCTTGTTCTCAACCCAGCGCACCACGCCCCGCGGATGATGATGAAAAATCTCCGGGTCGTAGCGCTGGATCATCTCCTCGTTCCAGTCCGCGAAATGTTCAGGCAGAACCAGCCCGCTTGGGTTCTGTCCTTCAACAAATTCATTCATTTCAACTACCCGCCACGTTGTCGTGTTCAAACCGTTGTACTTTTGAAGAGTGCAGACAATACCGTGCCGGCATGCTCGATAAAAGTAAAATGAGGATGTGAACTTCATCAAATCTTAAGCATTTCGAATAAAATTGTCGATACAGTATTGCCGGTGGCAGTCTATAAATTTGCGGGCGTAGGTGTTGTGTGCGAGGCCGGCGCGCATATACTGCGTTTGAATGGCGGTTCTTGTTTTGAGTTCCGGTTTCTGGTTTGAGACCTGTGAAGAAACAAAAGCAGTAACGAAACCACAGAAACGAAACCAGAATTCCAAGGAAAAAAACGAAATGATGCATGGCCAGAATGTATTGCTTGAAGCGCGGCTTGAAGCACTCCGCGAAGCGCTCGATTCTCTGGCCGCCGCCATCGATGAAAATCTCCGCACCGTTTTGTTGCGCCTGACCTGCGACGAAGCCGTCACCGATAGCACGCCGCTGCGCAATATCAATGCGCTTGCCCGTAGTACGCGCGACCGCTGCCTGCTGCTTGTTGCCCGCGAACACCCCATGGCCAATGATTTGAAATATGCCATGGCGGCTCTGCGCGTCGAACACGATTACGAACGCATTCAGGAACTGGCCGAGGCGCTCAATACGCGCGCCGAACGCCTGACCGGTACGCCCATGCAGGACGTGATTCAAGATATGACCGGCGTCATGGCCGACATCCTGAAATTGCATGATGTCGTGCGCCGCACGTGGCAGCGCGATCGCAAGGATCAGAAGCTTCCCAATCTCAAGCCAGATGTTCAAACACTCTCCATGGGAATCATGTCCGGCGTGCAGGCGATCCAGAGCAAAACAATGGAAGCCATCTCGCGCGGTTCGGGGAACAATGCCGAATTCGTGGTCGAACTGGTGCTGGCTTGCCGCCACCTGAAACGCATCGCCAATCTGATGGAAGCGATTCCAGACGAGTTGCACTCATTTGATAAGGCCGATTAAGCGAGAGTCGGGCCTCAGTAATTCTCCCGAACTTACCTTTCTCATATTGCGATTCGCGATATAAAATGTCATGAAGGTTCGTTGCTGCGCAACAAGTCTCTTCACTTCGCCATTCTGCACTCGACGCAGAGGCAAATGTGTGTGAAATGGGGTTTGTTTATCTTAACGCGTTTGTCTGGAGAGTTGTGCCTTGACGTCACCTGCTGCGGGACCGAATCCACAAGGTGCACCCGCCGCCAAGCAGGAGGCACCGGCACCCCGGAAAACACGTCGTCTCGGCGATTACGAACTTCTGGGCAAACTGGGCCAGGGCGCGATGGGCAGCGTCTATCTTGCCAATCAGCTTTCATTAAAACGCCAGGTCGCCCTGAAAATCCTTCCGCGCGAGATGGCCAAGGACAGCGAATTCCTTGAACGCTTTCGGCGCGAGGCGCGCGCCGCCAGCAAACTGACTCATCCCAATATTGTCTCCGCCTACGACATTGGTGTTGCGGACAATTATCATTTCATCGCCATGGAGTACGTCGACGGCAAAAATCTCGAAGATTTGCTCGAGAAGAAAAAGCGCTTCGAAGAAAAAGAACTTTTGAAAGTCGCTCACGACATGGCCAGCGCGCTGGAAGCTGCTGAAGCAAAGGGCATCGTCCACCGCGACATCAAGCCGGCCAACATTCTGATGAGCACGCAAGGCGTCGCCAAGTTGACCGACATGGGTCTGGCGTCCGCCAGTCAGGGCGACCAGCGGGTGACGATGGCCGGATTCGCCGTCGGCACGCCCTACTACATCTCCCCCGAACAGGCGCGCGGCGAACTCAACGTGGATGGCCGCGCCGATATTTACAGTCTCGGCGCGACGCTCTATCATCTGGCCACCGGCACCTTGCCCTTCCCGGGAACCAATCCCGTTGTCATCATGACGCAGCATCTGAAAGAAATTGTTCAGCTTCCGCATCTGCGCCAACCTGCCGTCTCTCAGCGCGTCAGCCAGTTGATCATGCATATGATGGCGAAGGAACCGTCGCAGCGGCATCAAAATGCAACCGAGCTGAAGGCCGATATCGAGCGCTGTCAGAAAGGCGACCCGCCGCCTTCGACCATTCCAGTGATCAAAGCAAAGGACCACTCTCAATCAGCAAAGAAGCAAAGCGCTCGGATGCCGCTGGCTGAAGTTCCGGCGAAAAAGCAGACCTTGCTCTACATCGCCATCGCGCTCACCGCGATCATCACTTTGATGCTGGTTGCCTTGATCTGGCTGATATTGAAATCCAGAGGCTGATCGCGTCGTTAAATTTTACATCTCCTCAAGAATTCGGTTTACCATGCACTCCGTTTTGCTCACCATATACTGCTGCTCCGGAGGCCTCCATCGCAGGTGAGTGACACGCGCAAATCTTCTCTATCCGGCAATACCCTCGTTTTCGGCGGCGCGGCGCTGTTGTGCGCCTGGACGCTCAGCGCCTTTTTCAGCGCTCAAAATATGAGCCGCTTCGAAGTGGTGCATGCCGTGATAATCCTGGCGCTGTTCATTCTCGTCCGCGTCTTCGCCGGCAATGCCCAGAGCCTTTCGAAAAGTCCCTCCGGCCGGCTTTGGACAATGGGACTTTTTACCGCCGCTGCCGTCTTGATCTCCCCGTTTTTTCTGCACGCCATTTCGATCAAGCCGCTCGCCGAAGTTGACACGCTGACCTGGGCCATGGGCATCGCACCGCTCGCTTGCATCGTGCTCTTCGCCGCCATTCACAAAGCCTTCGCCCGCTCAATTCCACCGGTTCCCTCCGCCGGTTTTGAAGCCATGTTGCTCAGATCAGGCGTCCGTTTCCAACTGGCCCTGGTCACTCTTTTCATCCTCGGTGCGGGCCTCGCGCTCTCCACGACACCCATCAAAATGTTACTGCCGCGCTTTGTCGTCATCGCTTGCCTGCTGCTCGCCTTTCCCGCGCTACGTGACCTATGCAGCCTGCCCGGCGGAACACGTGCGATGCAACTGATCAGCGGCGCGAGCCTGATCGTCTGCGCTGTTTTTGGAGTGCTTCGAAACGGCGAGTTGCAACGCAAAGTTGAAGAAGCCAATTTGCTTTTGAAAGACAACCAGCCCGACAACGCCGCCAAGGCCTACGCCGCTGCCGCTTCGCTCAATCGCGCTCTGCTTGTCAAATCTGCGGGCGAAGAAATCGCGCTCAATCGCTCGCGTTGGCATGAAGAGCGCGCCGAATACGACAGTGCTCTTTTCTATCTGCGCGAACTTGCCGGTCAGCGCGGCATCGACCCCACCGAGCTCGTGGCCGTGCATCGCATTTACTGCAAGCAGGGCGAGAGTGAAAACTCCTGGAAGCGCATGGTCCTCCAGGGATTTCCCGCCATCTCGGATCCGGAACTGGTGCCCGGCATTTACGCGCTCGGCGACAATCCCAAATCCGGGCTGCGCCCCAGGCTTCTCGCCGCGCTGTTGGCCTTTGAATTGGGCGAACCCAAAGTGGAGCTGATTCGCCGGCTCGAAGCCGTGCAGACCGTCGCACCGACAGAACCCAGTTCGCGCAGCCTGCTCAACCGGCTTGGAGTCAAAACGGAGGGCGGCCCGATGCGGCTGCCGAACGAGCTTCTGGTCGCGCGTAAACGGTTCCATGTTTTCGACGGCGTGATGGATGACGTTGGCGCGGCGGAAACCATCGCGGTGCTCGACAAGGGCACCTGGGAACTGGGCGTGGTCGCGCGCGCCACTCCGCTGCATGAAGAGTGGCCCATCATCCGGCTGGAGCTCAACGGACAAGTCGTCACGCGCTCCCAGGTCACGAAAACCGAATTTCATGAAGTGCCCTTTACGTTTGTCGTCAATCGCACCAACCTTTATTCCGTGCGTATCGTCATGGAAAACCAGCGCGAAGAAGTCGACGAAGGCCATATCATGCGCCGCGGGCTGACGATCGACGGCCTGAATATGCGCCACGCTCCTTAAAAGCGCGCCCCGAGTCTTCTATGCGACGCTTTCTGAATTTCGATACTGCCGCCTGCGTCGCTCTGGTACTGCTCGCATATTTCTGGCTGGCACTGCAGCCGCCCGATAAAGACGACTTCAGCCTTTTCAAAAACACCAGCGAACAGGGCGCGCTCCCGGTTGCCCGTGATCTTTACACCCATTGGGGTGGCCGCGCCGCGGCGTGGTTCTGGGTCGCGATCTTTGCATGCAACCCGTTCAGTTGGGTCAAGCCCTCCATTTTTTTGAGCACCGTTATTTTGGCAAGCTCATCGTGGATGCTTCTGCGCCAGGAACACACGCTTCTAAAAGTCGTCATCACATCACTGTTGATTCTGGGCTTTCCGTATTCCGGAAACGTATTGCCCTGGAACAGTTCGGCCGCCGTCTACGGAATCAGCAGCGGATTCATGCTCGGCTTTTTGTCATTGCTGGCCTGTCCGCCGCAATCTCCCAAACCGGTGCATTGCATCATTTTTTCAGTGCTGCTCTTTGGCTCTGCCCTCGGCTGCGAAGTCTGGATGGCCGCGCACGGCGGAATCGTACTTCTCTGCATCCTCCTTCATTTCTTCGGACGCAGCGTTCTGTCACCGTCAATGTTGATTACGTATTGCGCCGTACTCGCGCTGTGCTGCCTGATCTACATCAACGGCGGCAATGCGCAGCGCCTTGCTGCCGAGGGCCACGCGCCGGCCCTGAATGCAGCGACGCTCACGGATGGATTTGTGCGCGCCCTTCGCGAACTCATCACCGTCGTTCGCAATACGCTTCCCGTTCTCCTCGTTCTCTTTTTTGTCCGTGATGAAAAACCCAGCCGTCCGTTACTGCACTTGCGCTTGTCGCTGCTGGGCGGAATGGTTTTTATTTTTATCTTCATGGTGCTGCTTGAAGCCGCGCGTTTTCCTTTTCACTGGCGCGCCCGTTTCGCCGTGGCGCTCTATCTTAGCGCGCTGATCTATTTCAGCGGCGCTGCCGCGCTCGCGCTCGGCCGTCTCAAACCTGCGTTGCATTTGCCCGTCCGAATTTGCGCGCTGCTATTGGGGCTCGCACTGCTTTCTCACAGCGCGTATCAGATGTACGCCGTGCCCAAATTCGATCTCATGAAATGGCTCGCGGTCCGCGACGCCGCGCGCAACGGCACTTACTCCGGCACCCCGGCCAACTGGGGAACACAGGACGACCGGCACCGTATTCTATACCAGCCCGATCAGCCGGATTTACAATACGCCGCCGACAAAATAAAGACTTATTGAGCCAACTGTGCAACACTTTTTACAGCAGCCCGCGATCGAAGTTCGCGGCGTGTCCGCCCGCCACATTCTTTCCGGCGCGCAACAATCGCCATGCTTTCTGCACCGCTGCGGGCTCGTATTTTCGATAGATGAAATCCGCGCGCACCGACCGCGCGCCCGCCGCGCGTAACTCCGCCAGTCGCGGGGTCAGGCAGAACGGTCCGCGATTGAGCACAATCGTGCGGCAGTGATAATCGACCGCGCTGACTTTTTCGCCCGACGCCGAGACCATCTCCATGCTTTCGAAGCGGCAATTGGCCTTGCCCGGACATCCACCAATCAAATTGGCATACGCGCAGGATTCGGCCACAAAGAGCGGCGTATCCTGATGCACGATCACCACCGCGCGCTCGCCGTACTCTGCCAGCAGAGAACGCATATTGCCGATGCCATCTTCCGGCGAGAGCGCAAAGCGTGTCGCGCCCATCTCCAGAACCTGCTCCGCCGCCGCGCGGTTGATCACATAAACCGCCCAGTCGGTGGCCAGATCAAGCGCCGCGCGATCGCTTCCATCGGGCCTCAGATTCAGATACGTCCACGCCGAAACGTTGGACGCCTCCCAGCGTTTCCAACCGGCCGCGCGTAACTTCTGCAACTTCAGCAGCAAGCCCTTCTCTTCCCATTTGCGCGTCAGCGCCGGAATCGCCAGCCGAATATGCTCGCGCCCGATCTGCGCCGCGATGGCGTCGAGCCGCTCCATTAAGAGACTGATATGATCGCGCGCGAGATCGACCGTCAGCTCATCAACACCCGCCCAGTCTTCCGCATCGAACGAATCCAGAAATTCAATCCGATCCACTTTGATCGACCACTTCAGTGCTTCGTCGATCTGCGAAGCCCCGCTGTTTATGGACCGCGGGCGTCCCGCGCCCGCCGTATCTCCCCTCGCCCCTTTGTTCAAGGGGAGAGGGGTTGGGGGTGAGGGGTTCAGCACCGTCGCTTCAACGTTCGCCGCGCGCCGCTCCAACGCCTGCGTTATTTTCCGCTGCAACGCATCGCACACGTCGCGCCGCAACTGATTGAGCTGCGAGACCGGCACAAAAAGTGACCTCGGATTCTCGAAGACGAAACCGCTCATCTCGAGGCAGGTTTCGCCCAGCTTTTCAAACGCACCGCGCGCCGCCTGCTCCATTCGCGCACTGTCTTTCGCAGCTTCGAATTTTCCAGCGAGCGCATGCTGCACCTGAATATCCGGCTCGCGTTCGCTTCGCGCGGCAATCGTCGCGCTCGCTCGCACGCCTGTGGAATCGACACTCAGATTAAAATCAACCCGCCGCCGCGCGCGGAACTGTCCCGGCTTGGGTGTCGAGTGGCGATAGCGCATCTTCACATCTTGCGACGAGGAACAATAAATCGGTGCGCCCACAGGAATCGGCGGATGCTCCTCCGGCATGGCCACTTCGACCATCGACTCCGCCGGTGCCTCGTACGCATTTCCATCGACGCGAGCGGAGCGCAGAATTCCAGCCTGCTTGGAAGAAACAATACGCAGCGTCTCGACTGCAAAACCAAACGGCTTGCCCAGTCCCGGCACATCGATCTGCAATCCATCATGCCGCTGAATCGCGCGGCTCGTGACAAAGCGCAGCAGCGGCGACTCGCTACCGGGATTGATAATCTCCTGCACCGAACCGATCGGTGTGCCGCGGTGCCCGACGGTGTCGCGGTCGGCGACCTCTTTATATTTGTGCGACTGCATGAACAGTCGCGTCCACGGACGGCTGAAAACCGTCTGCATGTCGGCCTCTTTGGAGTGCCGTTCCGCGTCGCTCAATTTTCCATCGAGCAGTCTGCGGTAATAGTCCGTCGTCGTGGCGACATAGAGCGGACTTTTTTTGCGCCCTTCGATCTTGACGCACGAAACACCCGCCTCTTGCAGAGCCGGAAGGTGATCCGGCAACGCCAGATCCTTCATCGAGAACGCGAAGCCCTGGTCGGCGCTGCGCTTCACATTGCTTCCGTCGCGCAGCGTGTCCGGCGCGCCGCTGACCTGAAACGAATCGCGGCACGAGTACGCGCACTTGCCGCGATTGCCGCTCCGCCCCAGCGTCTGCGCCGAGAAAAGGCAGAGCCCGCTGTACGAATAGCAGAGGGCGCCGTGAATGAAGACTTCAGTCTCGATGCCCGACGTCGCCGTAATGTCGCGCACTTCTTCCAGCGTCAGCTCGCGCGCGAGAACCACGCGCGCGAACCCCATCTGCCGCAGCGCCTCGGCTCCGGCCCGGTCATGCACGGCAAGCTGCGTGCTCGCATGCAATTCGAGTTCAGGAAAATGTTTTCGGACAATATTGTAAACGCCGAGATCCTGAATGATCAGCGCATCGACGCCAATATCCGCCAGCGCGCCAAGCGCCTCGATCAGCTCCTTCATTTCGTTCTGCAAAATCAGCGTATTAATCGTCACAAAAACGCGCCGTTTTTGCTCTTGCTGTTGTTTCCCCTCCCCTTGAGGGAGGGGGTAGGGGGAGGGGTTTTGAGTGTTTGAGGAAGCCGGCATCGAATGCGCAAAACTGGTGATCGCATCGATATCGTCGAGTGTGAAATTCTCAGCTTCGGCGCGCGCCGAAAACTTTTTCATGCCCAGATAAATCGCATCGGCGCCGTAATGAAACGCCGCATAACCGGCATCCAAACCGCCCGCCGGCGAGAGCAATTCGACCGCATGCGAGCGCGCCTGCCCGGCAATCAGCGGCATGCTGAGCGGTTCGGCGTACTGCGGATTGTACTCGCCCTGCGCCAGTTCCGGTTCGGGAGCCGCCTCGGCCCCAATCGCCGGAAGCGCCGACGCCAGCGTCATGCCTTCCCACGCGGGCGATTTCTTTAAGCCAGTTGAGCAACCACAACCACCGGCGGCCTCGGCCGCAACGTCTGTCGCGCCGCTTTTATTCTCTTCAATCACAGGTCACTCTCAACAATGCGTAAGTACTACAAACCCATGATCTTCTACGATTAAGTCCGGAGTTCCACAGCAATGCTTGGATTTAAAGGAAGCTTGCAAACTCCGATATTCATCCGCTCTCAACCATACTAAGACCATTAGCGATCGAGGTTTGAGAATGGATTTTTTAACATTTTTATAAGTCAGAGTTCAAGTAATGATTAAACATTATCTGGATGGAATTTACAGGATTTTCACACCTGACTTACAAGATCAGTACTTTTTTAACACGCGCAAATCGCGGTCGACGACTCGCCTCACGCGTGATGGTACGGCTGCCCGTGCTGGATCGTTCGCGCGCGGTAAAGCTGCTCTAAAATCACCGCGCGGCAGAGCTCGTGCGGCAGCGTCATCTTCGAAAGCGCGAGCAACTTCCCGCGCTTGCGCACCTCGTCTGACAAACCGTACGCCCCGCCAAGCACCACCACCAGGCGCTTGACCGCGCGCAGTTCCTGCTCCTTAAGGAGCGCCGACAGCTCCGGCGACGTGCGCTGCGTGCCGCGTTCGTCCAGCACGTAAACGCAATCGTTCGGCGCGAGCGCGTCGAGAATCCGCGCGCACTCCTGCTGCACGCTCTGCTCCGGCGTACTTGCGTCGGCAGCTTTGATCTCCTGGATATCCACCGCGCCGTAATGTTGCAGACGCGATAAAAAATCGGCGCAGACCTCGCGCAGCGGCTTGCTGCGCATGCGCCCGACCGCCAGCAGCGTGATCTTCATCAGGCCTTACTTCGCTTTGGACTTCAGGACTTTCATGGCTTTCTTTATGTCGCTGACGCGCAGCACCAGCATGCCGCCCGACGCTTCAGTCGTGCCGTAAGCGTACTCAATGTTGACCTTGGCTTTTGAAAGCGTGCGCGCAATCTCGGCGAGCTGACCCGGTTTGTCCGGCAGCGTCAAAGTCAGCACGTCGGTCTCAACCACCAGCACGCCCGCGCTCTCCAGCATCGCGCTCGCGCCCGACGGATTGCTCGTGATCAGCCGCACCACGGCGTGATCGACGGTGTCCGAAACGGACATGCCTTCAATGTTGATGCCCGCATCCGAAAACGACTGGCACAATCTCGCCAGTACGCCGGGTTTGTTCTCCAGAAAAATCGAAAGTTGTTTGGCCACGGGCATTTTAAATTCCCTCCTCGTTTTCGTACCGCAGGCGTCCCGCCTGCGTGTTGCTGTTAAAAGCCGCCTCATTACAAAACGTGCAGGCAAGATGCCTGCGCTACGGCGTCGCGCGCCCTGCTCCCGCCCGCTTGCGAACAGCACGTATTTTCACTACACCAGAATTCTTCAGCACATCGATATGGTTCTCGACGTGGCGCACGCCCGCCTGCACCCGCGCCACTTCCTCCGCCATGCGCCGGTCCATCAGCGTCGGCACCGCGCCGCGCAGCACCACGTCCCCGTCCGCGCACGAAACGGTAATGCCCTCCGTCTCGAACTCTTCGCAGTACGCCAGCGCGCACCGCACCGCCCGCGCCGCCGCTTCGTCGCTGATTTCTTCGAGCACATCGACAGTCAATTTATTGATTACGCTTTTGACGCCGCGGCAGTGGCTGGTCACATTCTCGGCAATGAAACGCTCTTCGGGCGAACGCACATTTCCCTTCAGCGTCGCGACGCCCTTGCACACGCTCACCACCGCCGTGCCCGCCGGAAGCTCTGAATGCGAATCGAGCGCCTGGCGAATATGCAGCGACGCTTTGCCGTCGCTCACGCTCTCTTGCGGCTCAACCTTCAGCAGATCTTTCA